>Ga0181529_10001767_pt1 | contig 27357 bp, 21 predicted proteins | sample PEATcosm2014_Bin_36_FD_119763 | JGI IMG/M metagenome (GOLD analysis project Ga0181529, IMG submission 119763) | Peatland microbial communities from MTU Mesocosm Facility, Houghton, MI, USA - PEATcosm2014_Bin10_30_metaG | ecosystem: Environmental > Terrestrial > Soil > Wetlands > Peat | place... | reverse complement strand
CTCCCAACATAAGGGGCGGCCGCGACGGCCGCCCCGAAAAGCATGGCCTTGGCTACCTCAGTCGTAGAGCAAGGGCCCGAACTCGGGTTGATCCATATTATCGGCGGTGTAGAACTTGGCGCCCGTGTCTACGTCGGCGACCTTCTGTCCTTTCACGGCCTTATAGGCGAGCTCGACGGCGAGGAAGCCGATCCGGACCGGGTCCTGCGTGATGGAGCCGAGGAAGTACTTGTTCTTCACGGCGGCCTTCTGGGCCTTGCCGGCGTCGAAGCCGACGACTACCATGCCGGGATACTGGGTGGGGAGCGCGCTGCCGTCGTCGCTGGCGGAAAGGACCGCCCTTACCACTCCTTCGTTCGAGCAGAAGATGCCGAGGATATTGTCGGACTTGACGCGGTTCAGGATGGCCTGGGCGGAATCCGTCGCGTCGGTGTCCTTCGGAGTGGCCGGAACGACCACGTCGATGATTACGGCCTTTCCCATGGTCGGGCTGTCGGAGGCGATGTAGGCCGGGTTGCCCGTCACCTTGATGTCGGACTTGCCGTGCTTGGTCTGGGTGGAGATGAGCTTGATCATCTCGTCCCGGAATCCCTTGCCGCGCGACGTCACCGATTGGCTGGTGGCGTCCTGGTTGAAGTCGATGATGGTGACCGGCTTCATGGCGGTCGCCGCCGCGACCTTGTCCTTGATCACCGCGAACATCTTGTCCGCGGCGAGCGCGGCCGCGTTGTAGCTATTGGTGGCCGCGGTGGCGTAGATCGCCCCCTTGGGAGCGTTCGGAACGCCGGAGTCGAAGCCGATGATGGGTATATGCTTCTGCATCGCCTCGTTCAGCTGATCCATGACGGAGTTCGTATCGAGCGCCGCGAGGCAGATGGCGGCCGGATTCTTCGCCATCGCGTTGACCAGCATCTGCACCTGGGGCTGGATGTCGGCTTCGGTGGGCGGTCCCTCGAAGGTGATCTGTACGTTGTACTGCTTCGCCGCGGCCTCGGCGCCCTGCTTGACCGCCTGCCAGAACTGGTGCTGGAAGCCCTTCGAGATGACGGGGATGTACAGCTGATCGTCGGCGAAGGTCGGCAGCGCCAGACCGATGAGAAGCACCGCCGCCACGAGCAGCAAGCCTTTTCGTCCTAAGATCCTCATAGACTCCTCCTGAGAATTTCCTACCCCGAACGTGCGTTCGGAGCTGTTCAACACGATCATGGTCCGGGCCTAGGGCCGCTCCGGCTCCTTCTGCCCCGAGGGCTCCTTGCGCCCGAGCGCCTCCGCGAACTTATGCTCGGCCGCTCTCTCCTCGGCTCGGATTCGAGATTGCTCCGCCTTCTCTTCCTTCTTCATCTTCGCGAAGGTGCTCCTCATCTCCATTCGGGCCGCCGCGATCCGCTTCCGGGCTTCCGCGGCCCCCTGCGCGTCCCGCGCGGCCGCGCGCGAGGACAGCTCCTGCCTCAGGGCGGCTATATTCTTCGCCATTGACGCCCGGTACGCGTCCGCCGGAGTCTCGATCCGCACTTCCGCCGCCTTCCGATTGCGGTACATGTCCAGGAGCACCGCCCCGATGACGATGACCCCGGTGAAGAAGGTCTGGTAGTGGGCCTCGAGGTTCATGGACGGCAGGCCGGTCGCCAGCACCGACATGATGAACACGCCGATGATAGTCCCCCAGATGGTGCCTACGCCTCCCGCCAGCGAGGTGCCTCCGATGACGGCGGCGGCGATCGCGTAGAGCTCGAATCCCTGCCCCTGGGCAGGGAGGACGGTCGTGTAGATCGCCGCGTAGGAAATCCCTCCGATGCCCGCCGTGAGGCCGGCGATGACGTAGACCAGCATCTGCCATTTCCTCACGTCGACGCCGGAGAGGCGGGCGGCCTCCATGTTGCTCCCGATCGCATAGGTGTATCGGCCCATCTTCGTGTTGGACAGGGTGATGTGGCAGATTACGGCGACGAGGATGAGGAGGATCGCGCCGGTAGGCACGCCGACTCCGGCGGGAGTGAGGTAGAGGAAGATGCTCTTGAACCATCCGCCGGGAGTGTGGCGAATAGGGAAGGTGGCGCTCGAGACGTTGGAGACTATGGAGCCCACGCCCATCGAGATCATCATGGTGCCGAGCGTGACTATGAAGGGAGGCATCTTGAGCCGGGATACGAAGATCCCGTTGAAGAGGCCGAAGGCGCCGCCTACGACTATGATCAGCAGAAGGGAAGGGACCATCGGGAACCCGTGCTTGAGCGCCGTGCCGCCGATGATGGCCGAAGCCATCATGACTGTCCCGACGGAGAGGTCGATCCCGCCGGTGATGATGACGAAGGTGACGCCCATCGAGATGAAGCCGATGTAGTAGGCGGCGTCGATGATGTTCACCAGGGTGGGGTAGGAGAAATAGTTGCGCCCGAAGATGCCGAAAAAGACATAGAGAATGACCAGCGCGGCCGGAGCAAGTACCCATTTCAGCCCGCGCTCGAGGAAACGCTGCATACTGCCGATTTCTTGAGTGTCGTTTGCCATGCTGGTCAGCTCCTACTTAGGACGGCCTGGTGGCCCATGGTCGCGTATCCCATGATGGCTTCCTGGCTCGCTTTCTCGATGGGAAGCTCTCCCGTGAGCCTTCCCTCGCACATGACGATGATGCGATCGCTCATGCGAAGTATCTCGGGCAGCTCCGACGAGATCATGATGATCGACTTCCCTTCCTTGGTAAGCTCGTTCATGAGCGTATATATTTCGCTCTTCGCGCCGACGTCGATGCCGCGGGTGGGCTCGTCGAAGATCAGGATCTCGCAGTTCCGGATCAGCCACTTCGCGATGACGACCTTCTGCTGGTTCCCTCCGGAGAGATTCCGCAGGAGCTGCTCGAGGGAGGGCGTGCGGATATTCAGCTTATGGACGTAGTCATCGCTGACCTGGCCGACCTTCTTCGCGTGAATGAAGAGGCCGCGCTCGAATCGGTCGTAGGTCGCCATCGCCATGTTGTCCTTCACGCTCAGGTTGACCGCCAGGCCGAATCTCTTGCGGTCCTCCGAGAGGTAGCCGATGCCGTTGGCCACGGCGTCTTCCGGGGAGGAAATGGCGACCCTGCGCCCGCGGATCTCGATCGCGCCGCCCTGGACCTCGTCCGCGCCGAAGATGGCCCGCGCCGTCTCGGTGCGCCCGGATCCCATCAGCCCCGCCATGCCGAGTATCTCTCCCTCGCGAAGGTCGAAGCTGACGTCCCTCACGAGCTTACCCGCGTTGAGCCGGCTCACCCGAAGGACGACCGGCGCTCCCGCCGCGACGTTGCTCTTCGATTTCGGCTGCTCGTAGATGACGCGCCCGACCATCATGTTGATGATCTGCTGCTTGGTCACCTCCGAGGTCGGCTTCGTATCGACGCGCTCGCCGTCGCGCATGACCGTCACCCGATCCGCGATCCTATGGATCTCGTCCAGGCGATGGGAGATGTGGATCATTCCCACGCCCTTGGCGGCGAGATCGCGCATGATAGCGAAGAGCTCGTCGATCTCAGCGTCCGTCAGGGCCGCCGTCGGCTCGTCCAGGATCAGTATCCGGAGACTGTGCGATACGGCCTTGGCGATTTCCACCATCTGCTGCTTCCCGACCGTCAGCCGTCCCAGGGGCTCCTCCGGATCGATGTTCATGTTGAGCCGGCGAAGGAGCTCCTCCGCGCGCCTGGCCTGCTCGCGCTTGTCGAGCAGGATGCCGCCCGCCTTGGTGGATTCCCTGCCGATGAAGATGTTCTGGGCCACCGTGAGGTGATCCATCATGTTCAATTCCTGATGGATGATCCCGATGCCCATCTCGAGGGCGTGCTTCGGATCCCGCGGATTGAACTGATGGCCGAGATAGTGGATTTCGCCGGAGTCCTTCGGGGTGATGCCGACGAACACTTTCATCAGGGTCGACTTGCCGGCTCCGTTCTCCCCGACGAGGGCGTGGATCTCGCCCTCGTCGAGGTCGAAATCCACCTGCCTCAGGGCATGGACGCCGGTGAAGCGCTTGTCTATTCTCCGCATCGAAAGGATTTGGCGGTCCACTTTCATTCCTCCGAGATCCTCGACGACGCCCGGTCCGTCGGCCATCAGCCACCTCCACCCGCCGCGACTGCGCCTCGCGCGGCGTGAAATCCGCAGGGAACGAGCTCGGCGGGAAGCAATATCTCGACGGGCGAGGCCGGAGCTTCGTCCCGTATCCTGGCCATAAGGGCGTCGAAGGCCGCGAGGCCCAGGAGCTCGGTGGGCTGCCTGACCGTGACTACGGGGTTCTCCATGAAGCGGAACCACGCGAGATCGTCGAAGGTAGCCAGGGCCACCCGCGCCGTCGCGGCGCCGCCCGCGGAAGGAAGGGAGAGCGCCTCGAGGGCCCCGAGGCATATATTGGCGTTTCCGCATAGCAGCGCATCGATCGCGGGGGACGACGACATCCATTCGCCGATCGCGGAGGATGAATCCTCGCCGTGCGGCAGGCTCATGTTGACGAGCGCCTCGTCGTATGAACCGATTTCGCGCATGGCCCTCTCGTATCCCCTCCAACGCTCTTCCATCGTGGAAATCCTCGCCTCGTGGCCGAGGTAGCCGATGCGGCTATTCCCGAGCGCGGCGAGATAATGGACCGCCTCGGAGGCGAGACGGGCGTTCTCGATGCCTACGTAATCGAGGGCGGCCCCATGACAGTGGCGGTCGATCTGAACGATCGGCAGATCGTGACCCCTGCGCCCCTGCGGCGGCGACCCGGAATCGACCGGAGCCAGGATCATGCCTTCGACTCCCTTTTCGGTGAGGAGCTCCATATAAAGGCGTTCTTTGCCGAGGTCCGCCTCGGAATCGCAGAGGATGACGGCGTAACCGTTTCGATTCGCGGCCGATTCGATGGCCTTAGTGATCTTCGCGAAATAATCCTCGCGAATATCCGAGATGATCAGGCCGAGAGTCCTTGAACCGGCGCCCCGAAGGCTTCTCGCGAACTGATTGGGTCTGTAATCGAGCTCGGTTATCGAATCCAGGATACGTTGCCGGGTTTCTTCCTCGACGAAACGCGTTCCGTTCAGGACATGCGAGACTGTCGATATCGATACCTTCGCCTTGACGGCTACGTCGCGAATGGTACTTTTTCTCCCGGAACTGCTCATCGATCCAGGACTCCTCTGTCATAAAAACGTTTGCGCAAAGCTTTCGATACAACAATCCACGAAAAAACCGGATCTGTCAACAGAAATTAATTATATTCGGGCCACATTTTTCTGCAAGCAAAGCGAGTTTTATGATTAGCTCACGTTTCAGACGATAGTCTTACCCGCTTCCCTTGCCGACCGTTTACAGCCTCCCATCCAGCGGGTATCATTAGGTTTAACAATCGAGGTCCCAGGCTATGAAAGCAGCAGTTTCCCTAGCGTTCCTAGCGCTCTTGCTCCCGATATCCTGCGCCAGCCCACCCGCGGCTCCATTGTATACCCAAGGCATCGCCGCCCCGGTCTTCGGGCAAAGCCAGGAGATACCTGAAGGCATGGGGAGGCTGGTAATCGGCCGCTCCTCGTCCACTTCGGTACCGGGCGGCGGATTCGAGATCCAGATAAACGGGAAGCACATCGCATCGGTCGATAATGGAAGCTACGTGCAGCTTTACGCGGAAGCCGGAACCTATGAAGCCAAGATGGGCTGGAGCGTCTTGGGAAGCCCGTTCTATATCTTCAGTCAAACCATCATAATCGAAGCCGGCAAGACCGGCTACTTGGAATGGCGGCACGCAGGGCTATCGTCCGGGAAGCTTGCGACTTTCGCTCAATTCCCGCAACTGAACTATGGCCGCATGCAGGCCGAAGATCCGTATTGCGTCGCGATCTATCTCGACGGTTCCACGGTCGCTCGGGGCGGAGCCGTCCATTCTCCCCTTTCCGCCTCCCCGCGAAGCGAGAGCGCCGTGGCTGGACCGGGGAGCGACGCCGACGAGGACTCGACGGCCCTCGATTTCGATGTCCCCCGGGGAACGAGCATCCTCTCGAAGAACGCGATAGCCATCGTTATCGGCAATCGGGATTACCGGCACGGCACGAGTCCCGTAAAGTTCGCCCTGAACGACGCCGCGGCCTTCCGCGAGACCCTGCTACGGAGCTTCGGGATCGATCCGAACGATCTATGGTACTACCGGAACGCCGGCCTCGCCGACATGATCAGCCTCTTCGGCGGCGAGGGCGGAGTCAAGAGCTCGCGCATCTACCGGACCGCGTCGCTGCGCGATACGCCCGCCGACGTCATCATCTACTACTCGGGCCACGGAGCCCCGTCGACCTCGGGGACGACGAAGGGCAAGGGATACCTTCTGCCGGTCGACGCCGACGTCCTCTCGATAGAGAGCACGGGCTACCCGATCGACCTCCTCCTCGCCAACATCGAGACTATGAAGGGCGACGCCATCGTCGGAAGGTGCTGGATCGCGATCGACGCGTGCTTCAGCGGCCAGAGCGGGGACGGCTCCCTCCTCGTCAAGAACGTCTCGGGCCTGGCGATCGTCCCCGCCTTCCCGAAGGAAGCGCCGAAGGACAGCGTCATCATGCTCGCCTCCTCGGGAGAGGAGTTCGCCTCCTGGTATCCGGAGAAGAGGCACGGCCTGTTCACCTACTTCCTGCTCAAGGGCCTCGCGGGCGCGGCCGACGCGAAGGGCGACGGATCGGTGAGCGTCGCCGAGCTGTCGAGCTACCTGCAGAAGTGGGTGCCCCGCTTCGCGAACGGCCTCAACGCGCAGGAGCAGACGCCGCAGGTCCTGGAAAGCGGCGAAATCGGCGGCTTCCTGAAGCTGAAGGAATAGGGCTCACGGGCGGGAGTAATCCGGCGAGTCTATGCGAGCCCCGCGTGCCTCGCGGAGAGCCTCGCCCAGGCCGACGGCGCATGGCGCGACAGGAAAAGGCCCAGGCGATGCTCGAGGCCGAAGGCCACCGTAACTTCCTGCCGGCCTCCGATCGCGGCGCGCAGGATGCGGCGCGCGACGGGCGCCGGGTCGGCGCCGCTCTCGATGCGTCGGTCCTCGGCGGCCGTGGGCCTGCCGTCTCCCGTGAGCGCGTTGTGCGCGATAGAGGTGCGAACGTAGCCCGGATAGACCGTAACCACGCGCACGCCGGTTCCGACGAGCTCCGAGCGGAGGTTCTGGAACAGCCCCGCCAGGGCGTGCTTGGCCGCGGAGTACGCGGGCCGCATGGGCATTCCCGCGAGCCCGATGAAGCTCGACACGGCCGCGATGCAGCCCGAGCGCCGCTCGATCATGGCGGGTAGGCAGCGCCTCACCATATCGACCTGGGCCCCGAAGTCGAGGTTCATGACGCGGTCGAAGGCCGCCGGCGTCGTATCGAGGAAGGTCGATCGCTGCGAGATCCCCGCGTTGAGGATGACGAGGTCCGGGGCCCCGAGGAGGGTCGGCGCGCGATCGCAGGCCCCGGCCCGGGCTTCGGCATCCTCGAGGTCGAAGGCGAGGGCTCGAGTTCCCCCGGCCCCGAGACGGTCGCACTCGCGCGCGACATCGTCCAAAAGCGCTTCTCGCCTGCCCGAAAGGATCAACCGCGCGCCTTGGCGCGAGGCCTCGAGGGCGATCGCCTTCCCTATCCCGGAGGAGGCGCCCGTAATCCAGATCACCTTTCCCCGCAGCTCGACCATGGCCATACGCCACCTCCCTTCCGCTAGGCGCCGATCAGGCAGCTCGGCCCCTTACCTATCAGATCCCGTCTTCCGGCGAGGATCAGCGCCTCGCGGACGAGTTCCCGATTCCCCGGCTTCTTGTAATGAAGGAGGGCTCGCTGCATCGCCCGCTCGCGCTCGCCTCGGGCGACGTAGACCGGCTCGCCCGTACGCGGATCCCTCCCGGTCCAGTACATCGCCGTCGAGAGCGTGCCGGGCGTCGGATAGAAATCCTGGACCTGGTCGGGCGCGAAGCCGGAGTCTCGCAGGCTTTCGGCCAGCTCGACCGCCTCGCGCAATCCGGCGCCCGGATGGGCGGAGATGAAATAAGGCAGGAGGTACTGCTCGAGGCCCGCCTTGCGGTTCAATTCCGCGTAACGCTTGGCGAAAGCCCGGTAGGCCGCATTGCCGGGCTTCCCCATGAGGCGCAGCACGCGGTCGGAGACATGCTCGGGAGCCACCTTCAGCTGGCCCGAGACATGATGCTCGACCAACTCCCTGAAGAAGGACTCGTCGGGATCGGCGAGAAGATAATCGAAGCGGATGCCGGAGCGGATGAAGACCTTCTTCACCCCCGGGAGCTCCCGCAGGGCGCGAAGGATGCCGAGGTATTCCCCATGATCGACTCGAAGCCTCGGGCAGGGTTCGGGCGAGAGGCACAGTCGGTCCGGGCAGGCGCCTCGCTCGTCGGTCTCGGGGCAGGCCGAGGCGCGGAAGTCGGCCGTGGGTCCGCCCAGATCGTGGATGTAGCCCTTGAACCCGGACAGTCGCGTCAGGGCCGCGGCCTCGCGGAGGAGGGAGCCGCGGCTTCTCGAGGCGACGGCCTTACCCTGGTGAAGGGCGATGGAGCAGAAGGAGCAGCCGCCGAAGCAGCCTCGGCTCGAGACGAGGGAGAACTCGACTTCCGCGAGGGCTGGTACGCCGCCCTCGGCCTCGTACATGGGATGCCAGGCCCGCTCGTAGGGCAGCTCGTAGATACGATCGAGTTCCGCGCGCGCCAGGGGCGGCGAAGGCGGCTCCTGGACGACCCAGCGCGAATCGCTCCGCTCGATCAGGGCCTTCGCGTAATGCGGGTCGGCATTGGCGTAACGCAGCTTCGTAGCCGCCAGGAAGGCGGCCTTGTCGGAGGCGGTCTCCTCGTAGGCGGGGAGCTCGACGAAGCCGCCGGGAGCGAGCGCGGGCGACGAGGACGAGCGCCATGCGGTGCCTGCGATGCCGCGGAGGCCGACGGTAGCGGTCCCGTCGCCGGCGACGGCGCCCTCGGCGAGGCGCTTCATTATCGCGCATAACGCGCGCTCGCCCATGCCGTAAACCAGGAGATCGGCCTTGGAATCGAGGAGTATCGAACGGCGGACCTTATCGGACCAATAATCGTAGTGGGCCAGGGAGCGCAGCGAGGCCTCGACCCCTCCGATCACCACGGGCACGCCTTTGTAGGCCTCCCGGCATTTGGCCGCATAGGCGATCACCGCCCTGTCCGGCCTGGCGCGAGGCCTGCCCGCGACTCCCGTCCCCAAGCTCCCGTCGCCGCGAAGGCAGAGCTCGGGCCTCCCCCCGGGCGCGTAGGCGTCATCGGAGCGGGGCTTGCGGTTGGCGGTATACGAGGACACCATCGAGTCGAGGGCCCCGGCGCCGACGAGGAAGGCGAGCCGCGGCCGCCCCAGGAGGCGGAAGGCCGCGACGTCGTCGGGATCGGGCCGAGCCAGTATCCCGACTCGATAGCCCTCGGCCTCGAGCAGGCGCCCGAGAAGGGCGGCGCCGAAGGACGCATGGTCCGCGTAGGCGTCGCCGGTCACGAAGATCGCGTCGAGATCGCCCGGCCTCAGGCCGAGAGCCGCGAGATCGGCGGGATGCGCGGGAAGGAAGGGCATCCCGTCGAGTATACGCCTCAGCCGCGGCTCTTGGCCAGGTTCCTGTTGACCGCGGAGAGGACCGCGCGGACGCCGGCCGCAGCGATGCTCGGGTCCGTACCCACGCCCCAGGACTTGGTCTCGCCCGGCCCCCGCGCCTGCACGTAGGCGACGGCCAGGGCGTCGGATCCCGACGAGAGCGCATCCTCATGGAAGGAAAGGACGCTTACGCCCGCGATCCCCAGGGAGCTCAGGCTGTGCACGAAGGCGTCGATGGGACCCTTGCCTTTGCCCACTATCTCGCGCTCCTCGCCCCGGAAGCGGACGCGAGAGAGCCAGGTCGTGTCGCCGTTGGCGTGATCCGGCGTCTCGTCGAAGGACAAAAGCGAGAGCGGCGCGACGACGTTGAGGAATTCGTCCTCGTAGAGGGACCGGATTTCGTCGACCGAAAGCTCGGTGCCCTTTTCGTCGGCGGCGCGATTGACGAAAATCCCGACCTCCGGATGCATCGCCTTGGGCAGGTCGTAGCCGGCATTTTCCTTCAGCACATAGGCCACGCCGCCCTTTCCCGATTGGCTGTTGATACGGATGATCGCCTCGTAGCTGCGACCCAGGTCCTTGGGGTCGACGTGGAGATAGGGAACTTCCCATTCGGCGTCCGGATCGGCGAGCTTCGCGCGCCTGTCGATGCCCTTTTTGATGGCGTCCTGGTGCGAACCGGAAAAGGCCGTAAACACGAGCTCGCCGGCGTAGGGGTGGCGCGGCGGCACGTCCATCCCGGTATAGCCGGAATAGGCCGAGACGAGGCGAGGCAGGTCGCGGAGATCGAGGCCGGTATCGACGCCTTCGCTGTACATGTTGAGCGCCATAGTGACGATGTCGAGATTGCCGGTGCGCTCGCCGTTGCCGAAGAGCGTGCCTTCCACCCGCTGGGCTCCGGCGAGAAGGCCGAGCTCGCTCGCCGCGACCCCTGTGCCGCGGTCGTTGTGCGTATGCAGGCTCACGATGGCCGAATCGCGATGCGACAGGTGGGTGACGAACCACTCGACCATGTCGGCGTAGAGGTTGGGCGTGGAGGACTCCACGGTGGCGGGGAGGTTAAGGATGATGGGCTTCCTCTGCGTGGGCCCCCATTCGTCCATCACGGCCTCGCAGACCTCGAGGGCGTATTCGACCTCGGTATTGGAGAAGCTTTCGGGCGAATACTCGAGGATGATCTCGGTCCCCGGCAGGGAGCCGAGCCCCGCCTTCACGAGCCTCGTACCCTCGACCGCTATGGCCTTTATCTCCGCCTTCGACAGGCCGAAGGTGACCTTGCGCTGCACCGGCGACGTCGAGTTGTAGATGTGGAATATCGCCTTCTTCGCGCCCTTGAGGCTCTCGAAAGTGCGCTCGACGAGGTGTTCCCTGCATTGGCAGAGCACCTGGATAGCGACGCCATCGGGTATCCGGCCCTTCTCGATGAGCTCGCGCGCGAAATCGAATTCGATCTGGCTCGCCGAGGGGAAGCCGATCTCGATCTCCTTGAATCCTATGCCGAGCAGGAGATCGAAGTACTCGAGCTTCTCGTCGACCCCCATCGGCTCGACGAGCGCTTGGTTGCCGTCGCGAAGGTCGACCGAGCACCAGGTGGGCGCCTTTTCGATGCGCTTGCCTGGCCACGCGCGGTTGACTGCAGGCGGCGTGGGGAAGGGACTGTACTTGGCCATCTTTTCCTCCTATGACCGAATGACGGGCATCGCAAGGAGCCAAGGGCCCTTTGCGAGATTATCCGTTGCCGCTCCGACCGCGAAGCCAAAAAAAGGCCCGCGTGCCGTAAGCGGCAGCGGGCCATTATCGAGGGGCTATCGCCCCTATCCGGCTTGTCTCGCCGAACCCGCGCCGCTCATGCTCCTCAGGAGGAGCCCGCTAAGGAGGAGGCCGTTGAACAGGAGGCCGCTGACGCTTAGGGTGAGGCAGTACAGTTCACGCGATACGAGGCTCGGTATATTCATTATGCGATCTTCCTAAGAATTGACATTACAGAAGCTTCGTGTCGAGGTCAAGGGCTAAAAGGCATTTTGTTTCTGTCCGTCGACGGGGAAGCCGCAGGGTATACTCGAGCGCATCATGGACTCGGCGCATACCCTAAGCCAAGCGCAATTCGCCTATATCGTCGTGGTCGCCATCCTGCTCGCGGCCTCCCTCCTCGTCCTCGGCCTCTACCTCGGCCTGCGCCTTGGCAGGCGCTCTGGTCGCCTCGAAGCCGAGCGCGGACTGGCCGGGCGCCTCGCGACGGAGCGGGACGACGCGGTCAAGCGCTCGCGAGCCGTCCTCGGCGGCCTCGCCTCGGAGCAGCTCGCCCCCTACCTTCCCGGCTTTCCCTTCGACCCCACGGAAGTCCGCTTCGTAGGCAAGCCCGTGGACTTCGTCGCCTTTATCGGCTCGTCCTCCGGCAGGATCGAGGAGGTCGCCTTCGTCGAAGTGAAAACGGGCAACGCTTCCTTGAGCGGCGTCGAGCGCAGCCTGAGGGACGCAGTGAAAGAGGGCCGCGTGAGATGGGTGGAGTATAGGGCTCCCTAGGGGATAGTCGCTCCGACGGAGACCGCGAGGAAGGAAGCGAAATACGCCTTGCGATTCGCGAGGCGTATTTCGCGGAATAAGCGGACGAAGAGAGTTAACCGGTTAACGGCATGCGCGTTGTGCGATTTCCGAGTAAATTTCCCAGATTCATGCTAGAGTACCGACGCACCATGGAAAGAAAGCGCGGGAAACGCATACGAGGGCCGGGCCGGGCCATGCCGGGGTCGGTCGGCTACGACGCCGCCCTGATACGTCGAGTCGAGATGATAGCCTCCCTCCTCGCCGCGTCGTTCCCGATCGCATACATGATCGACGATCTCGTCTCGGGTAGGGTCCCGCCATTCGCCCGATACCTGGTCGCGCTGGCGGCGATGATGGTCCTGACCTTCGTCGCCTCTCGACTCGCTCCCTCGAGAGCCGTGACGTTCCTCTTCGTCGCCGTCATCTACGCCGGTTATGCCTTGACCTTGAACCTGCCGAACGCCAGGGCGGTCTACATCGTCCTTTTCCTGGTCGCCGTCCCCTTGTTCTATTTCTTGGGCGGGATACGGATCGGGCGAATCGCGAGCCTGGGATTCATGGCGCTCAACGCGGTCCTGATCGCTACGGGCGAGATGACCGCGATCAGGGTATTCCGCGGCATGGCGCGGCCTTATCACTACGCCATGCTGCTATCCGGCCTGGTTCTCATGGTCGTGGTCGCTGAGGCGAACGAGCGGCGCCATGCGAGGAGCCTCGACATCATTTTCCGAGAGCAGTTCATCGACGCCGCCACCGGGCTGCCCAACGCGAGCTCTCTCTCGATCGAGCGATTGGCCGATGGGGAGATATTGGCCCTGGTCAGGCTTCGCAACTTCAAGGACCTTCGCAGCTTCTTCGACGATTCGGAGGGACGGGCGATGGCGGGAAGGGCCGCGCGGATACTCATCGGCCTCGCGCGCTCTGCGGGCGCTCGCGGTCCCTACAGGATCTCCGAATCCGAGTTCGCCCTCGTCCATCCGCGGGGCCTCGAACCCTATGCCGTCTCTACGGCGATACTCGGCGCATTCGCCACCGAGACCGTCGCCGAAGGATCTCCCCTGCGCTTCGAGGTCCAAGTCGGATCGTACAGGACGGGAGTCTTCGGCGAAGGGGCCCGCGAGGCGGTGGAGGAGGCGGAGACCGCGCTCGCGGATTGCGACGCCGCCGATTCGAGCGCGTCCCACCGCGAGAGCGGCTCGCCCGACGACGATTTCAAGGCGCGCGCTCCGGTCCTAGTCAAGAATATCATGGAACGGAGCCTGGCGGCGGTCTTCCAGCCGGTCTACGACGTTCGCCGCGACGGCGTGGGCTTCCTCGAGGCTCTCTCGAGGCTCCGCGTCGGCGAACGCCTCGTATCGCCCGAGGCCTACATGTCGGCGACGAGCCGTCTCGGGCTCGAGAAGCATTTCGGGGATTTCATCGTCGAGGAGGCCCTCGAAATGGCCCTTTGCAGCGGCCATTCGGTGAGCTTCAATATCACCTTTCGGGACTTGGAGCGGCCGTACTTCCTCGATACCCTCTTCAAGGCCTACGCATCGTTGTCGGACAGGCCCAACACCCTCATCGTCGAGCTCACCGAGCAGGCGGCCTTCTCCGATTACGGCCGACTGAGAGCCTTCGCGGCGGAGCTTCACGAGGCCGGCGGCCTCATCGTCCTCGACGATTTCGGCTCGGGCTATTCCAACTACGCGAGTCTCCTCGAGGTGCGATTCGACGCCGTTAAAGTGGCGGGCGATATCGTTCGGGAAATCGTCCTGCGGCGAGAGGCTTCCGAGCTCTATTCGGGGCTTTGCGCCTTCTGCCGCGCCGCGGGACTCGACGTCGTGGCCGAGTACATCAGCGAGGAGACAATCATGGCGCGGGCCCTGGAAGGCGGCGCCTCGCTGCTCCAGGGCTACTACTTCTCGAGACCCGTTCCCGCCGAATACATCCTCTCCGGCGAGCTCTCCTTCCCGGGCGGGCGCTCGGCCTCGCCCGCGCCTATGGGCCGATACGCGCTCAATTCTCGAGGATCGTGATCTCGACGCGGCGGTTGCGGGAGCGGCCGGCTTCGGTCGCGTCGTCGGCTACGGGTCGCTCGTCCCCGTAGCCGATCGCGCGGATGCGGTCGGGAGCGCGCGCGCCCAGGTCTATCAAGCGTCCGGCAACGGCCTCGGCGCGAAGCTCGGAGAGAGGCTTGCGGCCGACCGCGTAGCCTGCGGCCGCGGAATGGCCGGCGACCAGGATGTCCCGATCGGGGTAGCGCTTCAATATCTCGGCTATTCGCGCGACCTTCTCGAGTTCCTCGGGCTTCAAGGCGGCCGAGTCCGCCTCGAATTGAATGTCCTCGATGCTGATCGTGACGCCTTCGTCGGTCTTGGCGACGCTGACGTTGGGCATGCCGGCGACCGCCTTTTTCACCTCGGCCTCGACGGCGTCGCGGTCCATCAGCGTAGACTCGATGAGCTTGGATTGAGCGGTGCCTCGGTACTCGATCGTCGAGCCGTCGGACCAATCGAAGATGAAGTCGAATTTCTCCTCGTAGGCCGAGGGTTGGCCGATGGCGGGATCCCAGTAGATCTTCTGGTCGGAATAGCCGGCGATCTGTATCGGGAAGGCTTCCGAATAGGCGCGCGGCTCCTTGGGCCGTTCGAATATCGTATACGAGGCCGAGACGAGGCGAAGGTCCGAGCCGTCCTTCATGACCGGGCCTTCGTAGCGGTATCGGACGTCGATGGGTATTTCGTAGGGTTCGGGTATCCCGAAGACGCGCCGGAAATCGTGACGCTCCTCGCCCGGCGCCGTCCAGCCGTCCCCCGGCGAGAGCTCCTTATCGGGAAAGGTCGGGACGTCGCGGACGACGGGCATATAGTATTTGGGATCGATCGTATAGCGCCCCAGCCGATCGCGCGTAAACTCCGAGTCGTAGCTATCGGATATCACGTAGGCGGAGTCCCCTTTGGCCCGCTCGGATGTCTCGAAGGAGCCGCGAAGGAGGCCCGAGGATCCGTCGGCGGCCGCGTCGGCCGTTTCGAAGGCTATGCGGTTGAGGATCTCCGAGGACTGGGCGAAGCGATGGTTGACGAAGACCTCCTCCTCGACGGTCGAAATCGCCCGGTACCTGTCGCCCTTGACGTAAGCGAAGGCGAAGCGGTATGGCCCGGTCGGAGAAGGCGCCTCTTGGGCCGTCCCTTCTCGGGGGGCGGATAGGGAGCACGAGAGAGAGACGGCCAGGGCGAAAAAGAGCCTCCTCTTCATAGCGGGACCTCCGGCTTTATTATCGGCCCCGGCAGCCGCAGGGCAAGCGCTTCCCGCCTAGGGCATGGACGACCTTGCCCTTCGAACGGCCTCGGGACATAATGTCATCCCATGCCTCCGCTTCCGATCAGCCCCGAAACGGGACCGCAAGTCGTGCTCGAGCTCATCTACCGCCTCAAGGTGCGCGACGCGATGAGCTCGCCCGTCATAACGGCCTCGCCCGGCGACAGCATGCGCGAAGTCCAATACCGGATGAGGGACAACGGCATTACGGGCGTGCCCATCGTCGAGGGCGACAGGCTGATCGGCCTGGTCTCGATGGGCCTCGTCATCGAGGCGCTCGACGCGGGAAGGATCGGGCAGCTCGCCGGGGAGCTCATGACGCGGGCGGTGATTTCCCTCGAGGACGACATGCCCCTGGCCTTCGCCACCACCTATTTCAATCGCTATAAATACGGACGCTTCCCCGTGCTCGACCGCGACGGCCGCCTAGTGGGCATAGTGAGCGCTTCCGACATCATCCGAGTCCTTCTCGTCGCGATGAACAAGGAAGTGGAGCGCCTCGAGGAGAGGCTCTCCGTAGCGGACCCGGCTTCGAATCACGATGTCGACGGCTTCGTAAGACTCGCCTTCCAGGTGACGCGTTTCGATTTCGAGAACGCCGGCAAGGCCAGCGCCGAGTTCAAGAAGGCGCTTAAGGCTCTCGGCGTGGAAGCGGATATCGTGCGGCGCGCGGCCGTGGCCTCCTACGAGCTCGAGCTGAACCAAGTCATCCATTCGGACGGCGGCTCGATATCATGCGTCGCGGGAGCGGGGCGAATAGAGCTGCGGGCCGAAGACCGGGGGCCGGGGATCGACGACGTCGAGGCCGCGATGACCGAGGGCTTCTCGACGGCGAACGAATGGATCCGCAGCCTCGGCTTCGGCGCCGGCATGGGTCTGCCTAATGCCAAGCGGGTATCCGACGATTTCGCGATAGATTCGGGCCCGGGACGCGGGACGAGCGCCCGGGTCGTCATCGACTATTGAACAGGAGACCATCGAATGCGAATCAGCGAGCTCGCCGCTTCCCTCGGCCTGGAGATCGCCCAGAGCGGCTACGCGGACCGCGAGGTATCCGAGGGCTACTCGTCCGACCTCCTTTCCGACGTCATGGCGAACGCCAGGGCCGACGGAGTTCTCGTGACCGTTCAGGCGCACAAGAACGCGGTGGCCGTCGCGAGCCTGGTGGGCCTGGCCGCGATCGTCGTATGCAACTCCAGGCCACTGCCCGACGACATGGTCGAGGCCGCGCGCGCCGAGGGCATAGCGGTCTTCCGAAGCCCCGAGAGCGCCTTCGAGATCTCGGGGCGACTATGGGCGCTGCTGCACCGGCCGTGAGGGCGCTGGCGGACCTTCACAACCACTCCTGTCTCTCCCCCTGCGCCTCGCTGGAAGAATCGCCCTCCCTGCTCGCGCGCCTGGCCCGCGAGCGCGGCCTCGACATCGTCGCCCTGACCGATCACAACTCGGCGCTCAATTGCCCCGCCTTCGAGGAGGCCTGCCGCCGGGAAGGCATGGCCGGGCTTTACGGCATCGAGGCGAACAGCATAGAGGAAGTCCACGTCCTTTGCCTTTTCGGCCGAGTCGACGATGCCCTCGATTTCGGCGCATGGCTCCGAGGCCTCCTTCCGCCCCTGCCTTACGATCCGGAAAAGCTCGGGGATCAGGTCGTCGTCGACGCCGACGAGGGCGTGCTCGAGCTCATCGATTATTATCTCGGCGCCTCCCTCGATATCGGGTTCGGCGATCTGTGCCTGGAGGCGGCGGCGCGCGGGGCGATAGTCATCCCGGCCCATGTGGATAGGCCGATATTCTCCGTATCGAGCCAGCTCGATTTTCTTCCGGAGGGCCCCTACGACGCGGTCGAATCCATGCGCGAGCCTCGTCCCGCCCTGACTCGAGGCTTGGCTGCGGTCTCCGGCTCGGACTCCCACCATCCAGAGCATGTGGGTCGGAGGCCCTTCCTCGTCGAGCTGTCGGGCGACGCTCTCGTCGAAGGCGGCGCGGCCCTCCTCGAGGAACTGCGCCGCGCCCTGCGGGCCAAGCGCGTAAGGCCTTCTTGGGCTCCGGGATGAGGGGCGCGCGACGCGGGACGCGATGTCGAAGTAGACTGCATGGGAGGCAATCATGGACGAGCAGGCTAAATCGAGCATACTAGTGGTCGACGACGACCCCGACGTCCTTAAGCGGATGGAGCGTCTCCTGCGCCTCGAGGGGTTTCGAGACGTCGTCTGCTGCTCCGACCCCAGGGACGTGGCGTCGATCGTCGACCGAAACGAGGTTTCGGTCATGATACTCGATCTCGTCATGGCGGGCATGCCAGGTCAGAAGGTCCTCGAGGAAACAAGGGAGCGGCATCCCGAGATTCCCGTGATCGTCGCGACCGCCGTGAACGACCTCGATAGCGCGATCGATTGCATACGGCACGGAGCTTTCGATTACGTGCCCAAGACCGCCGAGACGGGACGCCTCGCGTCGAGCATCCGCCATGCCCTGTCGATCCGCGAGCTGCAACGCGATTATTCCGCCCTCAAGGATACCTTGCTTGCCGCCAAGCGCCCCGAGTCGCCGGCCTTCTCCGACCTCATAACATCCGACGAGCGAATGCTGAGCGTCATGCGCTACGTCGAGACGATCGCCGCCTCGCCCAAGCCGATTCTCATTACAGGCGAGTCGGGAACCGGGAAGGAGCTGATGGCGCAGGCCGTGCATCGGCTTTCGGGCAGGATGGGGCCGATCGTAAGCCTCAATATAGCGGGCCTCGACGACACCATGTTCTCGGATAGCCTCTTCGGCCATAGGCGGGGAGCCTTCACGAGCGCCGATTCCGACAGGGGTGGGCTCATCGAGCGCGCGGAGGGCGGAACTCTCTTCCTCGACGAAATCGGCGAGCTATCCCAGGTTTCCCAAGTCAAGCTATTGCGCCTGATCGAGGACAAGTGCTACTACCCTCTCGGAGCCGACTTGCCCAAGTCCTCGAGCGCCGCGATCGTAACCGCGACCAATCGGGACTTGAGGACGGCCGCCGCAAGCGGCGCGTTCCGGCTCGATCTCTTCTATCGCCTCCAAACCCATCTCGTCCAGATGCCTCCCCTTCGCGAAAGGCCGGGGGACCTGCCGCTCCTCCTGGCGTATTTCGTACGGCAATCCGCCCTGCGCCTCGGCAGGGGAGTGCCCGCGATCCCCGACGAGCTCGCGCTCCTTCTCGAATCCTACGATTTTCCCGGAAATGTCCGAGAGCTCGAATCGATGGTTTTCGACGCCATGAGCGGGCTCAAGGGCGGAGTCCTGGGCCTCGATGGCTTCAGGCGAAAGATCTTTCATGGACCCGGCATAAAAGGCCTGCCGGAGAGAGGCGACTTAGGCGCAGACTCGACTCGCTTTTCCTCCTGGGAGCGCCTCCCCAGTCTCAAGAAGGCATCCGAGGAGCTCATTCGCGAAGCCCTGCGGCGCTCCAAGGGGAATCAAGGCATCGCCGCCGACTTGCTGGGAATTTCGCGGAGCGCGCTGAATAAACGCTTGAAGAGCTCCAAGGACTCAGGAGCTGAGCCCGGTTTTTAGCGCATATCCCTGTGATTTTTTTCACAAGCTGCCTCTTTTCGCACAGCCTTTTAAGTATTTTTATATAAAATAAATACTGCTAATAATTATATAGAAAGTAATCTAATATGTGAATTAACACACAGGGGTTTCCTAAAACAGCAGCATTTCGCTCTTGTAGATAATCGTCTAATAGCCCGTCCGGATCGGCCTATACGGCATGAGTATTTTCTGGAGATCCCTCGTTGCCGAATTCGTAAAATCTTTGGCATGCACTTTGCTCTAAGTAAAGCAACTAAGAAAGTCCATAGAAAATAAGGCTATTTAAAAAGGCTGATATAAAAACCCGGAGGTAAAAAAGCACGACCGCTTTTACCCGGGAAGCGGTTGTAATCCAAAACATCTCTTTCCTTTCCATTAAAAATATCGGGTCAAAGCCGCCGGGGTTCGCAACCCTGGCGGTTTTTTATCGCTTTACCTTCCAGCGCATCCAAAGTTCAATGGGCTTTTCCAAAACGAGGACATCGATCAACGAAACCTTCGTGGCGAGGGTCGATCCCGAGAGAATCCCGCCGCCGGAGCCGATGACCTCGCCGGGAGCCGAGATGCTCAGATCGAGCGACGCCGCCTCCATGGCCGGCATCGCCCTTTCCCCGAGGATGCTCGCGAGCATTGTCCGGTATTCGTCGACCGTAACGGGATCTTCCTCGAGGGCAGGCGGGGAAAGGGCATCCATCAAATATGGATCGATGCCGGGAAGGAGGGAGGCGAGAACCTTTGCCGCTCCCCGCTCCATCCGAAATCGGCATTCGGCCCAATCCGGGCCGTTGGAGATCGTAATCAGCCCCGTGTCCTTGAAATCTGGCGAGGCCGCCAATTCGGCCATGTTGCGCGCCGATAGGATTAATCGGACGGAATCCGGGCCGGGTTGGCCGATCTCGTCGATGACGAGGCCGGGCCTGGCCGCTAAGGACTTGCGTATCGCCTCGAGATCGAAGAACGGACCCTTCGATATGCCGCCCGAGCCCAGGTCGGCAAGCTTCCTGAATTTCACGGCGAGAGCGGATGGAACTTCAGCGTGGATGGAGACGCGCAGGCTCCCATCGGTTCCTATCGCCGAGGCGACGGAGGCGGAACATGCGGGGAAAAGCGCGGTCATCGCCAACAATGCGGCACTCAAGACCCCAAGCCTCATTCTCTCCGACCGCGGTATCGCCATGTCGATAATAACAACCTCCCTGAAGCTTGGTTACCGCGACCATCGGAGCGCGATGCCGTCCAATGAATATCGCCGATCGGGCTATTGCGTACGGGGATTCCCTTGGCTAGCATAGCCTAGGCGGAGGCCAGGATGAAGATCATGCGCGAAGACCCATGGAAGTTCCTAGACGATTATCGCGGGACGGCTTTTGAAGGCGAATGGCCGACCCTCCCGGAGCTTTTCGTATTGACTACCCGGAGATTTCCGGACCGTCCTTGCCTTACCGTTTTCGAGCCCGAACGGAGGAGCCTGAGCTACCGAGAATCCCTGGCCAAGATCGAAGGCGCCGCGCGCAAGCTCCGCTCGCTGGGCATCGGCCGCGGCGACAAGGTCGCGGTGACCGGCAAAAACAGCCCGGAATGGGCCATCGCTTATTTCGCCGTCCTGACCGCCGGCGCCGTCGTCGTTCCGTTGGATTACCAGCTCGGCGTCCAGGAGCTGGGCAATCTCGTCAAGGCCGGCGATGTCGTTGCGCTGTTTACCGACGAAGAGAAGGAAGCCGAGCTCAAGGCCGCGTGCCCCGCGCTGAAGGCCGTGTTCTCCCTCGCCCCGGGAAGGCCGGGCTACGTCCTCGACCTGGAAGCGTCCGTGGCCCCGGACTTCGAGGGCGCCTCGGAAGGCGATCTGGCGGCAATCCTCTTTACGAGCGGGACCATGGGCACGCCCAAGGGCGTCATGCTGAGCCACCGCAATTTCGTATCGGATTGCTTCCTGGCCCAGGCCAACCTTCCCATACACCATACCGACGTTTTCTACGCCCTTCTCCCGATACATCATGCCTATACGATGCTCGCCGTGTTCATAGAGGCGATATCCGTCGGCGCCGAGATCGTCTTCGCCAAGCGCATGGTGATCAAGCAGGTGCTCAAGGACCTCAAGGAGGCCGAGGTCACGATGTTCCTGGGCGTGCCCCTCCTCTTCAATAAGCTCCTCGCCGGGATCATCAAGGGAGTCAGGGAGAAAGGGCCGATCGTCTTCGGCCTCATCCACGCCCTCATGGGCCTTTCCTTCGCGGTAAAGAAGCTGACCGGCAAGAATCCCGGAAAGAAGCTGTTCCGATCGGTACTCGATAAGGCCGGCCTCACGAGCATCCGGATCTGCATTTCCGGCGGGGGCCCCCTCGCGCCGAGCGTATTCAGGCGCTACAACGAGTTCGGCATTGATTTCGTTCAAGGCTACGGCCTCACCGAGACTTCGCCTATCCTCACCTTGAATCCCACGGACGCATTCATCGTCACCAGCGTGGGCAAGCTTATCCCCCGAGTCGAGCTGGAAATCCTCGAGCCCGATGTCGCGGGCGTGGGCGAAATAGCCGTACGCGGGCCGATGGTCATGCTGGGCTACTATAAGATGCCGGATGAAACGGCCGAGGTGCTGAGCGCCGAGGGATGGCTGCGGACGGGGGACCTCGGTCATATCGACAGGGGGAGATACGTCTACCTGGAGGGAAGGGCCAAGAACCTGATCGTCACCGAGGGAGGTAAGAACGTCTATCCGGAGGAGATCGAGAACCGCTTCCAGCTCTTCGACGAAGTGGAGCAGGTCCTCGTCTGCGGCTATATCGAGGACGAGGAGATGAAGAGCGAAGGCATCGAGGCCATGCTGTTCCCGAACGTCGATCGCTTCAAATCCGGCGGCGGCGAGGGCGGCCCGGCCCTGGATTGGGCGGCGGCGGAGCTGCGGCTCAGGGGGATCGTCGACGAAGTCAACCAAAAGCTCTTGCCCTATCAGAAGATCTCCAAGGTAACAGTCCTGCGCGAGCGCCTCGCCGAGACCACCAAGAGGACGGTCAAGCGCTTCGAGGTCGCGAAGGGCGCCGGAGCCTCGCGGGCGGTCAGCTAGGCGATCGAGCTGACCCTTCGCCCTAATCGTCCTCGGAGAAGCGGAACTGGGTGAGTAGGAGCCGTTGCGCCCTCGCCATGTCGGACAGGGACCGGGCCGAGTTGGCGACCTCGGCGGCCTGGATCGTGACTTCCTTCGTCGACGATTCGATCTCCGTGGCCGCGGCGTCGTTGCTCTCGTTCATGTCGTTGAGGGAGCGAACCATCTCCTCGATCCTATGGGAGAACGAAAGCATCTCCTCGACCGCTCCGAAAATAACCTCCATGCTCTTCTCGTTCTCCCCGGCGAGGACGTTTATCTCGTGCAGGCTCTTCCTCGAGAGCTCCGCGTTCTGGGCGTTCTCCCGGGCCTCGGCGAGACCGCGCGCGGTGGCCGTCTCGGCCGCCTTCACCCGCTTTCGCAGCTCGGCTATCACTTTCTTGATTTCGCCAGCGGATAGGTTGGACTGCTCCGCCAGCTTCCTGATCTCGGCCGCGATTACCGCGAAGCCCTTGCCCTGCTGCCCGGCTCGAGCCGCCTGGATCGAGGCGTTGATCGCGAGGACGTTCGTCTGGTTCGCGATATCCTCTATGGACGCGACGATCGTCCCGATTCTCTCGGTATCTTCCTTGAGCGAGCGGATTGTCGTCTCGGAGACGCTGGCGGCCTCTTCCAGCGACTTGACGGATTCCTGCATCACGCCGATCGCGGCCGAGCTTTTCATGGAGGCCTCGGCGACCTGGCGCGCGGTCTTCGAGCTGTCGCCCGCGGTCTGGTTGATGCGCCTGATGTTGCCCGTAAGCGTCTGGATCCCATCCCTCGTCTTGCCCGTCTCCGAGGCCTGGGAGCGCAGGCTGGACGTGATCTTACCGATCGTCGCGGCGATGCTGGCCGTGGATTGCCCGGACTCCTCCGCCGAGGCCGCGAGCTCCTGGCTCAGCGCGAGGAGGTCGCCCGTGTGCGTGGAAACGGCCGTGATCATCTCCCGGAGACTCGTCGGCTCGGAATTGTAGGTGACGACGGCGATGCCGTTTTGCGCGGCCCGGTTGAGCAGGGGGACGAGATTGCGGTCGAATATCGGGATCGCCATGCCGTCCCATTTCTCGGCGATGAGCCTCTCGATAATAGGCGCGAAGTTGGATGCGGCAGTAGGAGCGAGATCCTCCGCTCGCGGGGGCACGATCCATTCGACTCGCGCGCCGTAGATTTCGAGCTCGCGCTTCGCCTCGAGGGCGCCTTCATGGACCGGCTTCCAGAATTTCTCGCCGCTTATGCATACGATGGCTATCCTCTTCGCCCCGAACCCGGCCCTGCCGCGATCCGACGGCTCGGCTATCTTGGCGAGGCGGGCGGGATCGCCTGCCCCGAGGGCAGTGGCGGGGTTCCAATAGCTCCGATAGTTGTCCTTGCGCACTTCCTGCAAGGTAGTGAGGAAGCGCGGGGTCGAGGGCGTCCAGCCGGCGGCTACATGATTGAAGAGGCGAATGACCGAATCGTGTCCTTGCGCGAAGGGGTCCTGAGAAATGGTCGTCGAGATACCGCCATTGATCACGTGCTCCATGGTTTCGTCGGTCAGGTCGTGGGCCACGACGAAGGTCTTCCCGGACCTGCCCGCGTCCATCACCGCCTTCGCCGCGTAAGACGGCGTATTGCCTTCCGCCATATAGATCGCTCCGAGGTCGCGGTAGCGCCTCATCAGATCCAGGGAGCTCGAATAGGTTTTTTCGCCCACCTCGAAGTTCTCGATCGTCTCGACTACCTCGATGGCGGGAAACCTCTCGGCCAGGACGCTCATGGCGCCCTTGCGCCTGAGAATGTAATTTACGGCATGAAGGTCGCTTAGGATGATGGCGACGCGTCCTCGGCCGGAGAGGATTCGGCCGAGGGCCTCCCCCGCGATCCGCCCCTCGGCGTAGCTGTCGGATCCGACGTAGCAAAGCCTCCGGCAGGGTTCGCTCGTGATCCCGTTGAAGGCTTCTATGCTTTCACGGAGAAGCTCGGCGCTGCTTGCCGCGAGACGCGCCACTTTCCCCAAATGGCCATGGATCGCGATCGCGGACGGGCTCACGGCCGGCGCCTCCGCCTTCAGGTCTCCCGTCGTAAGCTTAGCGAGGTTCGAGGATAGCCCCGCGAGGCCGTCCTTGATGCGCAGTTGAAAAACGACCAAAGCCCGAGCGGGGCGGGCGACTTCCCTCGTATACATGATCCAACCGAACAGCGCCAGGAGGAAGCCGATGCCGAGCGTCGCGATCATGAGGGCCCCTGGCTCGGACTTGCCGCCGACAAATAAGAGGCCCGAAGCGAGGATAAACAGGCACATCGCGGGAAACAGGAATCGCAGGAGGCCGGCCGACGGCGGAGGGCGCCTCATGAGCGGCGTCCCCTATTGCCGGCATCGATTTTGAAGTCGCAAGCCGCTGGCAAACCCTAACCCTCCTTGACGAAGCGAACGAACCCGAGGCCGGACTTCATGCAACTCTTATTCGCGCGGGGGGATTTGTCAATAGTCGGGGCAGCCGCCGAGGCTCGCTAGCCCCCGGATGCGCCTTCGAGCGCGGCGATGTCGAGCTTCTTCATCTTGAGGAAAGCGGTAGTCACGCGCGCGCGTCGCGCGGGGTCCTCAGAGCTCATCAACCTGCCCAGGGCCCGCGGAACTATCTGCCAGGAAAGGCCGTAGCGGTCCTTGAGCCAGCCGCACTGCTCTGCCTCAGGATGCGCGGAAAGCTTCCCCCAGTAGCGGTCGATCTCCGCCTGATCGTCGCAGTAGACCATGAAGGAGATGGCCTCGTTGAAGGTAGAGCCGTGATCGAGGGCGCTGTCCATCGCCGCGAACTCCTGGCCCTCGAGGCCGAAAGCCGCGTGCTTGACTAAATCCTTCCCGTTCGGGTCCTCGCCGGGGCCGTAGCGGAGGACATGGTCTATCCGCGCCTTGCCGAACAGCGACGCGTAGAAGGAGACGGCTTCCTCGGCCTTCCCGCACTGCTCCCCCGTGAACATGAGGGTCGGAATGATCCTCTGGCCGATCGCCGCGCCTCCATTGTACATCAGTTGCCAGGAGAGACCGAAGGCGTCGACGACCCAGGCATAGCGCCCGGAGAAGGGATATGCATCCAGGGGCATGAGTTCCGACCCGCCCTCGAGGAGCCTTCCCCGGAGCCGGTCGACTTCGGCCTTGGTTTCGCAGCCGACGAGAAAGGAAACGGCCGGAGTGAACTTGAACTCGGGACCGGCCGAGAGAAGCGCGAAGTCCTGTCCCGCGAGCGAGATGGACATGGTCTCCACCGTCCCCGAGGGCGTGTCCGAGATAGTCGATCTGCTCGTGATGCGCGAATTCGGGAAGAGCGACGTATACAGCTCAGCGGCCGTAATCCCGTCGCGATCGAACCAGAGATGGGGAACTATCTTCTGCATAGCCTAGCTCCTTTAGGGATCCATGCGGAAAAAGTACTGCTTTTCACTTCGAAAAGCTAAAGATGTTCCGTTTCCTTCGAAGCCACGGCTTTTTTTCGACGACGCAGAAAAGCGCCCACCTTCTCTTTACGAGCCTATCGCCTTCCCTCACGTCGAGCCTTTCCAGGACTTCCTTGTTCGAGCCGAGCCCTTACTCATCTGATCCCGTGGATACGGAAACCTTGACACCGACGGCCGCCGGGCCGAGAATGAGTCCGCGTGGTCGTGTCGCGATCAAAACAGTAGGAGAAGAAAATGCCGAGTCCAGTGATATTCGTCCATGCATCGAGGGTTCCTGGTTGAAGAACCATTATGCGGTCGACTCTCAGTTTGGACCAGGGTTTACCCTATATGATCTATCCGCGCCAGGCCATTAGCCTGATCTATTCGGCGATGATGAACGAGCCGCGGCAAGACATCAACCCTGCCCGCTATGTGCTCACCATACAAGGGAAGCCTCAAGGCCATCGAAGCCTTGCTCCCCGGCGCGAGGGATTTTTTCGGCTAGGAGCGCGATACGTCGATGCGTCAAGCCGCTCGGACCTGGACATTTTCGATCGGGACAATCCCTCCTTTCGGTCTTCGACGACAGGAACGCCTTCCCGAAAGGATTTTTCCAGCGGAGACCGGACGACGCCGGAAGCTTCGCCGCCGAGAAGGAGGGCTGTGCACATCCCTTTCATCTCCCCGCGCCATGCTCTCGCATCTTCAACGCTTAGCCAAGGAGAGCTCCGTGAATGAATCCAAGACCATCGCCCTCGTCGCCCACGACAACATGAAGCAGGACCTCGTCGAATGGGCCGAGTTCAACTACCATACCCTGCTTCGCCACAGCCTCGTCTGCACCGGAACGACGGGGATGCTCGTCGACGTGGCGATCAGGGCCAAGGCAGGCGAGGACCTGCCGGCGGGCTTCGAGATCAGGCGCCTCAAGTCCGGGCCCCTCGGGGGCGACCAGCAGCTCGGGGCCCTCATCGCCGAGGGCAGGATCGATTGCGTCATCTTCTTCTGGGATCCCATGTCCCCGCATCCGCACGACGTCGACGTGAAGGCGCTGCTCAGGATCGCCGTCCTCTACAACATCCCCATGGCCTGCAACCGCGCGACGGCCGATTTCATCATCTCCTCGACCATCCTCGAAAAAGCCTACGAGCCCGTCGTCAAGGATTTCTCGAGCTATATTCAGCGCGCGATTCCTTGACGCCGGCTAATGCACGAGTTGAGAGAATCGCCGATACAGAAGAGCCAGCATGATGATTCCGAAAACGACGATGAAAGCGATTCTCCTGCCGTCGATCTTTCTCCTATTCTTTCGCTTCACGACTTCCTCCTGAGTCGAGGGAATCAGATTTCCGGCGATTGCAAGTTAGTGTATCTTCCCGCTTTCGTATCCGCTCGCTAATTCTCGAATTCGAGAATGACCCTGGTGCCGTTTCCCCTCTCGATCCTTATGCTGGCGTCGATCTGCCTCGACAGTTGGTTTATCAGCATGAGCCCGAATCCCGTCGAATCGTTGAAATCGACGGTTTCCGGCATGCCGATGCCGTCGTCATGGATGCTGAAGCGGATTTTTCCGTCTGTCCGGCGGGCCGTTATCGAAATGACGCCGCCGTCGTCGTCGAAGGCGTACTTCATTATGTTCGTTATCAGCTCGTTGATTATAATGCCCAGCGTTTGCGAGGTCTTGGCGCTCAGGATGAAATCCTCGAGGTCGGTCGCTATCCTTACCGAATCGCCGTTGGGGAAATTTCCGACGATTTCCTCGATCAAGGTCGGCAAATAGGTCTTAATGGAAATATTGCGGAAAGACGAATCCTGATACAGCTTATCGTACAATACCAACATGCATTGGAATCGGCTTTCGATGTCTTTCAAGGCTTCGAGGGACTTGGCATCGGTGAGGTATTTCTGCTGG
>Ga0181529_10001766_pt1 | contig 27361 bp, 27 predicted proteins | sample PEATcosm2014_Bin_36_FD_119763 | JGI IMG/M metagenome (GOLD analysis project Ga0181529, IMG submission 119763) | Peatland microbial communities from MTU Mesocosm Facility, Houghton, MI, USA - PEATcosm2014_Bin10_30_metaG | ecosystem: Environmental > Terrestrial > Soil > Wetlands > Peat | place... | reverse complement strand
GCTTCGGCGGCCACGTCGTCGGCGGTGGTGGGCGAGGTTTGCGTCCGCACCCTCGCGCTGCTGCTCGCCGGCGTCGATCCGGGACAGCAAGTCATCGTTCCGCCGACCCTGATCACCCAGAAGTTGCTGCTCGACAAGGGCATCAAGAACATGGACGACCTGGCGGCCAAACTGCCGCAGTTCTCCAAGGCCGACGTCTCTATGGCGCCGTGGATTCCCGAACCCAAGCGAGGTTGATCCGCGCAATCAGCGACCCCCCCCCACAGCGGACGACCGGCCCTTTTGGCCGGTCGTTTTCAATCGCCATCCCCTCGAGCGTTTTGACCGGTTCGCGCAAGCGGACGCCCGCGAGCCGAAGGATTCGTCGTGAACCCAAAGAAGACGCCGCGGCATTGTCGCGAGGAAGGACTGACCGTCCGCGAGCGAAAGGGCCGCAAGCGGGCGACGAGCGTGCGGGCGCCGATCCTAGTCGAGGCTCGGCCGAACGCTCGCTGGTCGTTCGACTTCGTCCACGACCAGCTCTCGAACGGGCGACGCTTCCGCAACTTTGACGCAATCAACGACGTGAGCAAGGAATGCCTGGCGGCGATCGCCGACGCTTCGATCTCCGCTCGGCGCGTGGCGCGCGCACTCGACGCCGTGGTCGTCTGACGTGGCAAGCCCGACCTGATCGTTCCACGGGACCGCGTTCGTCTGCGACGCGATGCTCGCCTGGGCTCAAAGCCGTCGGATCGCTTGGCGTTTCGTTGCGCCCGGCAAGCCGGTGCAGAGCGGAATCGGCGAGGCGTTCGGCGCTCGCATGCGCGACGAACTGCTCAACGAGACGGTCTTCTACGACCTCGACCACGCCCGCGCGGCGCTGGCGCGACGGACCAAGCCTACGGCGACCGCGTCCGCGCCGTGTTCATCAGCTTCTCGGTGTCTTCGAAGCTGACGATGCCGGCGTCAGAGCCGAGGCCAGTCGCCACCAGGGCCCCGCAGGCCGACGCGAAGCGCGCCGATTTCTCGATGTCCCAGCCATGGCTGAGCCCTGCGATCAAACCGGCGGTGAAGGCGTCGCCGCAGCCGGTGGTGTCTTTCACGTCGATGTCGAAGGCCGGCAGACGGAACATGTTGTCCGCCGTCGCCACCAGGCAGCCGTCGCCGCCCATAGTCAACAGGCAGTTCCCTGCTCCAAGGTCGCGGAAGAAGCGCGCCGCGTCCTCTGGCTTGGAAAACCCGCTCATCGCCGAGGCGTCCTCGATGCTTGGAACAAAATAGTCGACATAGGGCAGCGACGGGCGCAACACTTTGGTCGTTTCCGGCGTAGCCGACAAAAGATCGAAGGTGGTGGCGCAGCCGGCCGCCTTGGCGGCCTTGAGCAGCACCGTGGTCGGCGCTCCATCGAACTTGGCCAGCAGCGGCATGCCGCCGACATGAACGAACTTGGCGTCCAGCGCCTCGGCGTAGTCGGCCTCGGTCAGCGTGAACTCGTCCGAGGCGCCGCGACGATGCAAGGCGGGTCGGTCGCCATTTGGCCGGACGTTGAGGATTGTCGCCGACGTCGGCACGCCTGGAAGGCGTCGCATCGCCGAAACGTCGACGCCGAAAGTCGAGAGCGTGTGCAGCACGAAGTCGGCCTTCTCATCGTCGCCAACCGCGCCGACCGCCCGCGCCTTGAGGCCGAGCTTCGCGCAATCCACCACCGTTCCACCGGCAGTGCCGGCGACGGTCAGCCGAATTTCCTCGATGAAACGCAGCTGCCCGCCCGGCGGGATGCCGTCGACCGGTCGGCCGAGGATATCGAGAATATAGAGCCCAACGACGCTGACATCGAAAGCCATGGTCCTTCACCCCCAAGCAAAGCCGCGAGCGCGCGAGAAGACGTCACCGCGTCGCGCGCCTTCGGCCGTAATCCGTTCGGTCTCTCCCGTCGGGCCGCGACTTCGGCGGCAGTCCGGAATCTTTGCCCGGCCGGAAGCCGTCGCGTTCCCCTTCGGGCTTCGCTTCTGGACGACCCCAACGCATTTTCGGCGTGGCACCCCCGTCTGACTCCAGACCGTTGGCGCCAGCCGTCGGGATTTGTCCTGTTCCGCTCTCGACCTCATGACGATTCACGGGTGGCGAACACTGTCCCGGCCAGAACGATGAAGCAGCCGACGACGAAGGTCTGCCAAGTGCTTGGGATGCCGGCCAGGATGAGAACGTTATTGACCAGCGTCACCAGCACCACGCCGAGCAGCGTTCCGAGAACGGTGCCGGCGCCGCCGGTGATGCGGGCGCCGCCGAGGACGACGGCTGCGATCACCCCGAGCTCCGATCCGGAAAGATCGAAAGGATTCGCCAAGCGGTTGCTCGACACGTGCAGCATTCCTGCGACGCCAGCTAGCAGGCCGGCGTAGGCGAAGATGAAGATGTGCACTTTGCGTAGGTCGTAGCCCAGTCGCTCCGCGATTTCCGGGTTGCCGCCGACGGCAAAGATCGCGCGTCCCATCAACGTTCGGTTGAGGACCCACCAGGTGGCGACGGCCGCAGCGACCAGCACCAGCACGTAGGCCGGCAAGATGGAGATGGAGCCGTTGTCGGTCTGAACGCGCCAGAGCTCGTACTTGCCGAAATTCTCTATCGGAAGCGGGATGTTAATGAAGAGCTCGGTGCCAACGAAGGTCAGCAGGAAGCCGCGGATGACATATTGCGTGCCGATGGTGACGATCAGCGCTGGCGCCTTGAGGTAGTGGACGAGCAGGCCGTTGCCGACGCCGAGCAGCATGCCGCCGATCGCCGACATGAGGAGGATGACCGGCATTGGCAGCCACGGCGCATGGGCCGCCGTCGCCGTGGTGACCGAGTACATCACCAGCGCAGCGATGGAGGCGAACGACATGTCGAGACCGCCAGCGGCCAAGACGACCAGGAAGCCGAGCCCGAACATCCCCGTCACCACCGAGGCCCGCGCCATGTCAAAGATGTTGGAGATCTGCCAGAATTCGGGCGAGATCGCGCCGACGACGACGCTGACCATCACGATCAGCAGCAGCGTGAAGACCGGCGGATGGCGGATCAGCCAGGCCATGACGCGCGCCGGCGACGCGGAGCCGATTCCGTTCGCGGAATCCCAGGCAAAGTCGCTCATGATTGCTCCTTCGGCGGCTGTTCGGCGACGAGGGCCTGATAGAGCGTCTCTTCGTCGACGCGCTCGGCGTCGAAGACCTTGGCGATCGTCCCCTTGCGCATCGCCACAATGCGATCGCAGTTCTGCAGAAGCTCCGGCAGGTCGTCGCTGACGATGATCACCCCCATGCCACCGCCGGCAAGCTTCTGGATGATACGATAGATGGTGTCTTTCGACCCGACGTCGACGCCGACGGTCGGACCGTGCAACACGAGGAGCTTCGGCTTGATGGTCAGGCCGCGGCCAATGATCACGCGCTGCTGGTTGCCGCCCGAGAGCGATTGGACCGGATTGTCGAGGTTCGCAGCGACGATCTGCAGCTCGCCGGCGATGTCGTTGGCCAGCGTCCGGCTGCGGCGAACGTCGATGACGCCGAAACGATTGCGGAGCCGGTCAAGCACCTGGACGACGATGTTGGCGCGGATCGGCTTCTCCAGGAACAGACCCTCCGACAGCCGATCCTCCGGCACGTAGCCAATTCCGGCCTTGATGGCGTCGATCGGGCGGTTGAGCTTGACGGCCTTGTCGTCGACGCGAAGTTCGCCGCCGTCGGCGGGCGTCACGCCGGCAAGCGCCCGCGCCAGCTCGTTGCGGCCAGAGTCGAGCAGTCCTGTGACGCCGAGGATCTCGCCGTGCGCCAGCGAGAAAGAGACGTCGGCGAAGGCGCCTCTGCGGCGGAGGCCGGCGACCTCGAGCAAACCCGTGGCGCCCTTCGCCGCGCAACGATAGCGCATGACGTCGAGCTTCTTGCCGGTCATCCAGAAGCTGAGCTCGCGCTTGGAATGCTCTGCGATGTCGCCTTCCATCACCTTCTGTCCGTCGCGCAGGATGATGAACCGGCCGCCGATCGACTTGGATTCGTCGAGCTTGTGGGTGACGAACAGCACCGCGACGCCGCGCTCGCGGAGCCGTCCGACCACGCCGGCGAGGTTGTCCACCTCGCGCTTGGTCAGCGCCGACGTCGGTTCGTCCATGATCACCAGCTTCGCTTCGGTGGCGATGGCGCGCGCAATCGCCACAAGCTGGCGCGTGGCGATCGGCAGCTCCGCGACGGGAACCGACCAGAAGCGCGGATCGGTGGGCAGATTGACCGCCTCCAGCGCTCGCACCGCCGTGGCGACCAACCGGCCGCTGTCTATGCGCCGCGCCAACCGCCCTCTCGACGCCACCAACTGCTGCGACAGCGCGATGTTCTCGGCGACGGAGAGATTGGGCAGCAGCGACAGGTCCTGGTAAACCGTCTCGATGCCGGCCGTCAGCGCGGCGAGCGGCGTCAGCGATGTCGCCTCTTTGCCGTTGATTAGGATGCTGCCTTCATCGACCGGCTGGGCGCCGGAAACGATCTTGATCAGCGTGCTCTTGCCGGAGCCGTTTTCCCCCATAAGGTGATAGATCTGGCCGGCCTCGATGGTCACGTCGACGCCGCGGAGCGCGTGAACGCCGGCGAAGCGCTTATGAACGCCGCGAAGCTCAAAAAACGGAGGGCCGCTGGGAGCTGGCGCCGCGGCGGCAGCTGGGGTGAGCGCGGCAGATCTGCTGTCCATTTCAAACGCCCGGAAAACCCGGCTCCGAGATGCTTATGCTTGGCGGGCGGTCGCCGGCTCGACGCCGCGAGAGACGCGGCGTCGAGTTTGGGGGGCGGCGTGGGAGGCTGTTGCCCTTGACCTTCGGTCAGACATCCGACCGGAGGCAGCAACCGGACCTTGACGACCGCCGCGGAAATCAGGCGCCGGCCGCCTTCGGCTCTCGACTTCGTCCTAGAAGGGATACTTGTCGAGGTTGTCCTTGTTGACGTCGATCCAGGCCTGACCTGTCACGATGATGCCTTTGCCTGGACCCTGCTTCACATGCATGTTGTCGTACCCGGGCACGCCGAGGTCCATGCCCTCCTTGAACTCGACGCCGTCGACCAGCATCTTGGCGATCTTGTTCATGATGAAGCCGGCGTCCTTCGGATCCCACAGGCTGACGCCGTTGACCGCGCCGCTCTGGAGATAGCGGCTGGAGTCCTTGGGCATGCCGATGCCGTACACGCAGACCTTGCCGACGAGGCCCGCTTCCTCGATAGCGCGACCGATGCCGAGCACGTCGACGGCCGAGCCGCCTTCGAACCCCTTGATGTCGGGGTACTTCTTGAGGAGCTCCTTCGCCTTGTTGTAGGCCGTGTTGGCGTCGTTAAACGACTCGTTCTTCGGCGAAACAAGCTTCATTTCGGGATACTTCTGCTCGGCGTTGGCCGCCGACGCGTCAGCCCACTGCACGTGCGTCAGACTGCCGAGCGAGCCGACGAAGCTCGTCCACACGCCCTTCTTGCCCATGCATGCGGCCAGCTGTTCGTTGAAGTGGGCGCCGAAAGCCGCGTTGTCGAAGGCCTCCATGTCGACCTGGGTGTTTTTCAGGTTGCTGGCCTCGTGTGTCATCACCTTTATGCCGTGGTCCATCGCCCGCTTGAGCACGCCTTCGAGCATCGGCGGGTCGAAGGGCACGACGGCGATGGCGTCGACCTTCTTGGCGATCAGATCTTCGATCTCATGCTCCTGTTGGGCCGCGTCCGCCTTGCCCGGGCCGATTTCGTCGGTGCTCACGCCCGGCGTCTTCTCCCCGAACTCCTTGACCCCTTCCGCCATGCGGACGAACCAGGTCTCGCCGGCCAGCTTGACCACGGTGACGATCGTCTGGCTTTCAGCGGCGACGACGCCGCCGGCGAAGACGGCGGCGCCCAGCACCAGCGCGCCGACTGTCAGTTTATTGCATGTAGCCACGATGTATCTCCTTTCACTCCCTAAGAACCCTCATTTGTAACGCGCACGAGAGGGCTATCGCGCCGAGCCGCCTGGGACGCCGGGTTGACCCCACGGCGACAGCCAGGTCCCAAGCTCGATTCTGGAAACGGCGAGAAAAATCAGCAGGAGCAGCCCCCAGGCGAAATCCCGAAAGAAGTTCGAGATGTCCAGGAAGTTGAACATGCTGGACAGTATTTGCAGCGCCGCCGCCGACAGAACGACGCAGGTGATTCGTCCGTAGCCGCCAGCGGGCTTCACCCCGGCCATGACGGCGATCAGGATCGAAATCAGCACGTACGAGGTGCCATAATCCCATTTGACGCTGGAAATGCGGGCGGCGATGACGTAGCCAGCGATGGCGGCGAGCAGGCTGGAGAGGGTGTACGTAACCATCAGCAGCCCGCGCTGATTGAAGCCCGCGAACCGCGCCGCCTTGGAATTGCAGCCGAGGAGGTAGAGGCGCACGCCGAAGGGCGTGAACCGAAGCGCTCCGCCGATCGCCGCAGCGATGGCGATGAACAGAGCGAAGCAGATCGGAATCCCGAGCACCGGCATGTGGCCGAAGTCGTCGAGCGGCTCGATATAGCCGAGACGGACGCCGGAGCCGTTGGTCAGAACGACGCTGACGCCGGTGAAGGCCAGCGAGGTCCCAAGCGTGGCGATGATCGGCGTCAGGCCGGCGCGCGACACCAGCACGCCGTTGATGAATCCGCAGACCAGACCGGCGCAGAGGCAAACCCCAGCGAAGGCGAAGGCGAAGGCAAGCGGATAGTCGTCCGGAGAAACCCAGTGAGGCGCAGTCAACGCCGCAACGATGCCGCATAGGTTGGCGACCGCGATGCCGGACAGGTCGATGCCGCCATTGCCGGAGATCATGGTCAGCGCCACGCCGATCGCCAGAAGCCCGAGCTCCGGAATCTGCACCGCCATCGACTGAAGGTTGTCGACGCTGACGAAGCTGACGCCGGCGATCGACGCGCCGGCGAGCAGCACCAGCAGATTGACGGCGACGAGAAAATTCAGTTGGCGATCCACCCGCGCCCCCTCCCCTCAACATGCGTTCCGCACGCTTCGCCGTTCACGGAAGGACCCGGTAAGGCTGATACGACCGCGACGCCCGGTTTCGGCGCGATCGCCTCGCCTTACGGCCGTCCGGCCGTTCGACTTTCAACCGAAATTCCGACGCTGACAGTCCCGAACGACCGAGGAACTCGCGATGACGGCCGAGCCGCTGAGCGGCGGAAGGTCATCCGCATCCCCGCCCCGACAAATGCCGGTTGCGTCGCGGCGCTGCGCCTATTGTCCTTGATCACGCCTCCACGCCCCCCTATGTGAGCTAGAGGTTACATCTGTCACTCGGATTGTTACATACGTCATAGACAATTGTCAATGGCGACTGTCAAATCACAACCGGGCCACAACCTCACGGGCTGAAATTGGTCGGATTTCGGCTTTTACGAAGGATTCAGAGGGCGCGCCGTTGGATGATATCATTTGACAAATGACGTTTTGGCGGGCGAAACGGGATCATCAATGGCGGGATTGTCAATGAAAGCGGCGGCTAAGGGCGCCGTCCGAGTCGGCGCTCTCCGCTGCGGCGGTTGCAGGAGAGCGGCTGCGCATAGCTGGACGCGGAGACTTTGAGACGATCGTTGATCGGACTCTGACGCGCGGATCGGCTACCGCAAGACCGCGTTTTCGTCTCGGGCCGCAGCTCTTGGAGCGCCGAGGCATTCCTTCCCCGCCGACCTCGTTCGCCGGCCTTGGCGCGTCGCACTGGAAGGATCGCTGGCCGCGGCCCTGGGCCAAAACAGGATCGCCGCGAAGCCGTCAGCGATCACGCTCCGCCGTCCGATCCGCACCCCCTTGGGACCGCGGATTGGCGTCGATTTCGGACGCATACGTCCTCCCCCCTCGCGCCCCCGTTTCGTCCCGGGACCGGACCGCCGTGCGCCTGGAATTATTATAATGATGGTTTCAATACGCAGCCATGACGGGCGCCGCGTCGCTTTCGACGTCGCGGCGACTGCGGCCGCTCCTCGCTTGCGCGACGTTCCGTCTTACTGCGCAAAGTGACGCCAATTGGCGCCGACTGAGGCGCTCGGAGCGACGGCCGTTTGCCGCATCGGCGCGCCACGTCCGGTCAAGGCGGCAAAACCATCCAAATCGCGGCCGTCCGCAACCCGTTCCGTGACCGCCAAGGCGGTCGGCGCCAGCGGTCGTGCTCGCCGGCGTTCCGATGACTCCAACGCCGCCGGCGTCATTCCCGTCGTCGAGGCCTTGATGAGCAAGGGCGCGCCGCTTGGCGCCGTGCTCGCCTTCATGATGTCGGTCATCGCCCTGTCGCTGCCGGAAATGGTCATTCTCCGCAAGGTCATGACCCTTCGCCTGATCGCCGTCTTCGTCGGCGTCGTCGCCACCGGCGTTCTCGCGGTCGGCTATCTGTTCAACGCGATCCTGTGAAGAAAGGTCGAACGATGAAAGAGGAGAAGGTGCTCGGCTCGGGACGCAGTCGCTACGTCGCCACCGCCGAGATGGTCGAAGCCGAGGCGCGCGCGTTCGCGCGTGCCCGTCACGATCAAGAAAGTGACGGATTGCGCGGCCATCGCGGCCTACGGCGTCGCCTCGACGCCGGGCGTGGCGGTCGACGGCAAGCTCGTCCACGCTGGCGGCTTGCCGAGGCTGGAGAATGTTCGCACTTGGCTGAAAGGGGAGTTGAAATGAGCGAAGCGAACGACAGCGCCGTCAAGGCCAACGTCGTGATCTTTTCCTGCTCGGGCACGGCGAACGTCGGCGAGATCGCCGACCGCGCCGCACACGCTGACGCGGGACAGAGTTGGAAAGATGTTCTGCCTGGCCGGCGTCGGCGGTCGGGTCGCCAGTGTCCTGAAGACCACCGACGCGGCGGATCGCCATCTCGCTATCGACGGCTGCACGCAGAATTGCGCGAGTTCGTGTTTGCGCGAGGCGGGGTTCGAGGACTTCGCCAGCCTGAAACTCGCCGAACTTGGCATAGAGAAAGGACTGTCGCCGGCGTCCGATGAGACCGTCGCTCGCGTCGCCGAAGCGGCAAAGGCGATCCTGGCGGCGTAGCGCTGCTGGGATTGGCCAAGACACAAGGCGGCGATTCCGTTTGTCGATCGCCGCCCGCATGCCGTCACAGACAATGGCTTTCGTATGCCCCGTCGACCGCAGTGAGGGCCCCGGTCGCGTCGGCGCGCCAGCGAATGCGCACAGTCTTCGCGCACAACAGGCCACTCCACACGAACGCGGCGGAGCTGGCGCCGTCACGCCGCCGCCATTCTGGGGCGAAGCGCTCGCCCGCGAGAAAGTCGACCAGCGCGTCCTCGCTGCTCCCGAGGGGGAAGCGGTCACGAATTCGCTCGTCGAATTCCCGGCTGAACTGCGCCTCGTCGCCTGGCAGAGTCGCCGCGATCGCCGGCAGGTCGTGACTGCCGATAGCGAGCCTGCCGGCGCCGAAGGCCGCCGCCGTCAGGAGGAGCGTCACAGCCGCCCAGGTCGCCCGCCGCATCACGCCGGTCAGACCTGCGCCCCGAAAGCAAGGGTGCGGCAACACGCGCCTAGGGCGTCATTGGGCGCCTTCCGCTCCACGCTTTCCCGCTTCGCCCGCACCTGAATGAGTTCGCCGACGATGCTGACGGCCAATTCCTCGGGCGTCTCCGCGCCGATGTTCGTGCCGATCGGCGCATGGACGCGGGCGAGTTCTTCTTCGCGGAATCCATGGTTGATCATGTCTTTGAAGATCAGGTCCCGCTTGCCGCGGCTGCCGATCATGCCGATGTAGGCCGCGCCGCTTCGCAGCACGTGCTTCAAGACGACCCCATCGTAAAGGTGCCCGCGGGTGACGATGACCAGGTAGCTGTTCTCGTCGATCGGGAGAGCCGGCAGGCGATCGAACGAGTCGATCGCGACGATCTCGGTGGGCTCGGCGAATCGCTCTCGATTGGCGTAGGCCCGCCGGTCGTCGAGAATCACAGCGCGAAAGCCGACGCTCTGGCTCAACGGCGCGATGCGTTGCGACAAGTGCCCGGCGCCGAAGAGATAGACGGTTCCGGTCGGACTCAGCGCTTCCACCAGGAAGCGCGGACCGTCGAGCGCCTCCGCATGAATGGAGATCTTCGCCGGCCCTGCGACCAGCTTCTCCAGGATGTACGGATCGCAATCGACCTTGCCGGTTAGCGTCCTGTCCGCTCCCACCAGGCATTGTTGACGAACGAGGCCGCCGGCGTCCGGCTTCTCGCTCAGCGCCGTGATCAGCCACGCTTTCGCGCCGCGTTCAACGACGTCGGCCACGGCCGCGCAGACGATCCGGTTGTTCTGATCGTTCGCGTCGACGTATTCGATCAGCACTTCGCCGACGCCGCCGCAAATCATGTCCATTGCGGCGACATCCTTACCGGTCAGGTCGAACTTGTGGACGACGGTGCGTCTGGCGGCAATCGCTTCCCTGGCCAGACGCATCGCGTCGGCTTCCAGCCGACCCCCGCCAATCGTGCCAAAGAGCGAGCCGTCGGCGCGGACCAGCATCTTCGCCCCGGCGGAGCGCGGGGCCGAACCGACCTTATCGAAGATCGTCGCGACGGCGAAGCTTTCGCCTTGCGCCAGGAGCCGCACCATCTCCCGATATAGTCGCTTCATGGTTCTTTCCCCCGCCGCCGGCGCGTCGCGCCGGATCGGTTATGGAGTCCGGCCCGGCGCCGCTGCGGCGCGCCCGTTCGCGTTCGCGCCGCTTTCGTACCAGCCCTTCGACCGATTGACGATCCACACCACCGTCAACATCACCGGCACTTCGATCAGCACGCCGACGACAGTCGCCAGCGCCGCGCCCGAGTTGAAGCCGAACAGGCTGATCGCGGCGGCGACCGCCAGCTCGAAGAAGTTGCTGGCGCCGATCAGCGCCGACGGCCCTGCGACGCAATGCTGCTCGCCCATCAAGCGATTCAGCAGATAGGCGAAGCCAGCGTTGAAATAGACCTGGATCAGGATCGGGACCGCCAGCATCAGGATGATCAGCGGCTGGGCGATGATCTGCTCGCCCTGGAAGCCGAACAGCAACACCAAGGTCGCCAAGAGGGCGACCAGCGAAGCGGGTTGCAGCGTCGCCAGCAGGCTCGACAACGCCGCCGGCCCCCCCGAGGCCAGCACGCGGTTGCGCAGCGCTTGCGCCGCAATCACCGGCACGACGATATAGAGGACGACCGAGAGGACGAGGGTGCTCCACGGAACGGTGATCGCGGAGAGGCCGAGCAGCAAGCCGACGATCGGGGCGAAGGCGAACACCATGATCGTGTCGTTCAGCGCCACCTGGGTCAGGGTGAAATGCGGCTCGCCTCGGGTCAAGTTCGACCAGACGAACACCATCGCGGTGCAGGGCGCGGCGGCGAGGATGATCAGGCCGGCGATGTAGGAGCTGAGCTGATCGGCGGGCAAATAGGGCCGGAACAGATAGCCGATGAAGAACGCGCCGAGCGCCGCCATCGAGAACGGCTTGACCGCCCAGTTGATGAACAGGGTGACGCCGATGCCACGCCAGTGCTGGCCGACCTCCCGCAACGCGGCGAAGTCGATCTTGGTCAGCATCGGGATGATCATCAGCCAGATCAGCGCCGCCACCGGCAGATTGACCTTGGCGATTTCCGTCGCGCCAATGACGTGAAAGACGTCCGGAGCCAGATGGCCGAACGCCACGCCGGCGACGATGCACAGCGCGACCCATAGGGTGAGAAAGCGTTCGAACAGGGACATTCGGGTTTCCTATGCCGTTGCGACGCGCCGGCCGTGCTCGTCGATCACGCGCTCGCCGTCTTCCTTGATGAATTCGCCGCGTTGCGGCGGCAGCAGGTCGAGAACCTTTTCCGATGGTCGGCATAGGCGCACGCCCTTGGGCGTCACCACCAATGGTCGGTTCATCAAAATGGGATGCGCACCGATCGCGTCGAGCAGCGCGTCGTCGGAGAGTGTGGGATCGCCGAGACCGAGATCGTGATAGGGGGCGCCTTTCTCGCGCAAGACCTCGCGCACCGTCAGGCCGGCGCGCGCGAGCAATTGCGTCAGCAACAGCCGCGTAGGCGGGCACTTGAGATATTCGATGATGTGCGGCTCGACGCCAGAATTGCGGATCATCGCCAGCACATTGCGTGAAGTCCCGCAGTCGGGATTGTGGTAGATGACGACGCCCATCATGCGACCTCGGGGCGGGGCTTGCTCGAGCCTTCGAGCGCGCCGATCTCGCGCAGCTTCTTGTTCAGCGACAACGTGTCGAGGCTCTTGATCGGCAGGGCGACAAAGGCGGCGATTCGGTTCCTCACGTAGCGCGCCGCGGTGACGAAAGCCGCCTCCTTCTGAATGTCGGTTCCCTCTACAGCGGCGGGATCTTCGATGCCCCAATGCGCGGTCATCGGCTGGCCGGGCCAGACCGGGCAGGTCTCGCGTGCGGCGTCGTCGCAAAGGGTGGAGACGAAATCCATTGTCGGAGCCCCCGCCGTGGCGAATTCGTCCCAACTCTTCGAGCGGAGGCCGTCGGTCGGATACTCCAGCCTATCGAGCACTTTGATGGCGAACGGATTGACGGCGCCTTTGGGATGGCTGCCGGCCGAGAAGGCGGCAAACCGGTCCGAGCCGAGCTTGCGCAGGATCGATTCGGCGAGAATCGAGCGACCGCTGTTGCCGGTGCAGAGAAACAGGACGTTGAACATGCGCTCAGCCATGGGCGGCCTCCTTGGGTGGGCAGCAAGGGGTGAGGTCGGCGATCAGCGGCGCGCACAAATCCGCGCGTCCGCCGCAGCAGTCTTTGAGCAGATAGAGCGCGACTTCGCGGAAGCGCTCCAGGTTGGCGCGGTAGATGATGGAGCGGCTCTGCCGTTCTCCGACAACGAGACGAGCGCGCGCGAGGATGGCGAGATGCGTCGATACTGTGTTCTGCGGCGCCTCGACGAGGCGCGCCACTTCGCCCGCCGCGACGCCCTCGGGTTCGCGCGCCACCAGGAGACGGAACACGTCGAGCCGCGTCGGCTGCGCGAGCGCCGCCAAGGCGGCGATGGCTTCGATTCTATCCATATATCGAGATTAGACGATATTAGGTGAAAAGCAAGCCCCCTCACGGAATTCGTCGAAGGCCGCGTTACGCCCCGAACGCTTCAGGGTCATTCCGACGGCGTCTTCTCTTTGCGCGATTTCGACCAGGCGGTGCGAAGCGATTCAGTTTGCCGCCGCCTTCGGCTTCGCCGCGCGTACGAGCGCGCTCATGAACTTGCCGTCGACTTGCGACGCAAGCCTGTCGACGTCGAGACCCTTGCCGGCCAGGAACTCGCGCGCTTCATCAACCTGGTAGACGCGGGTCGGTTCGACGCGGATCGCCTCGAAACCGGCGGCGGCGAGCTTGGCTCGACAGTCGCTCTCTTCGAGCGCGCCGGCGATGCAGCCGACCCACAGCAACATGTCCTTGCGCACCTGCTCGGGGACGTCGCCGCGCGTCACCACGTCGGAGACGGGGAAGCGCCCACCGGGCTTGAGGACGCGGAAGGCTTCGCGGAGCGCGCGGCCCTGGTCGGCCGAGAGATTGATGACGCAGTTCGAGATGATCACGTCGACCGAGTTGTCGGGCGGCGGAATGGCCTCGATCTCGCCCTTGAGAGACTCGACGTTGGCCGCTCCCGCCTTGCGCTGAAGGGCGCCTGCTCGCGGGATTTCGATAACACGCCGCCAGTCGCGATTCCCTAATGTCGAAGACCGCCATTCCGCGCTGGTCGCGCCGCTGTTCAGTTGCGCTCCGCCGATGCACTGCCGTTCGGACATCCCAGTGTTATCGATCTCGGCGTCGCGGCCCAGGCGCTTCCGCCGCGCATTGATTGCAACGTCGCATTGGTCCAATGCGTTGCAACGCCGATCAACGTCCGAAGCTCGCGCCGAATAGCAACTGCCGCTTTGCGCTCATTTCAGCCAGTCCCAACGAATGCCGCAGCTCCTGAAAGCGGACGCCTTGCTGGCGAAGCGGAAGTCCCCGGAAAATGGATCGGGCCGGCGGCAAGACCGGCCCGAATTCTCTCTCCGCGGCGACAGCCGCGATACTCAAGTGTCTGGCGGGACGCTGTCGAAACTGTCCAAGGTCGCCGCCAGGGAATTCAGGGTCCACCGAAAGCCCGACCGCGGAGAGACCCATCTCTGCCCTTAGCGGCGAGAAGTCCGCTGGCGTCGGGATCGCTTAGACGTAGCGCCTGCGAAGCTCAGTTGGAGTTGCCGAGCGGTTTCCAGGCGGCCATGCCATTCACCGGCTTTTGGGCGAAAAGGTCGATGACGAGGCTGCCGTTTGCCTTCTTGGCGAGATAGTTGTCGACGTTCCACGGCACCGCGCCGTCGACGTTGTCCTTGGTCAGCATCGGCTGGATGTTGTAGACGTGACGCGGATAGGGCTTGCCGGCGAAATAGGCCTGGACCATCTGGAACACGAAGTCGCCCTCCAACGTCGGCGGATTGGCGACGGTGCCGGCCATGACGCCGTCCTTCATCCACTTCCAGCCGATTTCCTTGCCGTTCGACGAATAGATCGTGAACTGGCCGAGCTTCCCGGCCTCGGTGATCGCCTGGATGGCGCCGGCCGCCATCTCTTCGTTCATCGCGTAGACAACCTTGAACGGCTTGTTGGCGGCCAGGAAGTCCTGCATCACCTTGAGGCCGTCCTGGCGGTTCCAGTTGCCTGAAGCGTTCATGACGACCTTGTTGCCGCCGTTGACGGCGGCGACGCCATCCAGGAAGCCCTGGTGGATCAGTTCTGTCGTTCCTTGACCGTAGACGCCCTCGAGTAGCACCACGCCCTCGCCGGGTTGGTGAGTGCCGATGTAGCTGCCGATGGTCTTGCCCATGCCGACCCAGTCGCCGCTGACGATGCCGGTGGGAATGTCGTAGCCGCCCGGGCTCGGCAGCGCCGAGACGAAGAAGATCGGAATGCCCGCCTCCTTGGCGCGCTTCGCCGCCTCGGTTCCGGCTTCCGCCTTCGACGTGAGGATCACGATGGCGTCGACCTTGCGCGCGATGAAGTCTTCGACGTTGGCCAGTTCCTTGGACGGGCTGTATTCCGAATTGGCGACGGTGACGGTGTTGCCGGCGGCCTTGGCGAGCCGGGTGAAGGTCTCCGCCTCGGTGGCGTAGAACACGTCAGGCCCCGCCAGCACGAAGCCGATGTCCTTGGCCGATGCGGCGAGCGTGGAGCCGAGGCTGGCGACAGCGAGCGTCGTCGCCATGAGCATAGTTTTCAAATTGAACACAATTACCTCCCAGTTCGTTCAAGCCGTTTCGGCCTGACTACCTCTCGGTGCGTGCGAGACTGCCGAGAATGACCGCGATGACGACCACGCTGCCCAGCATGACGTACTGCCAGAAGGTGGACACACCGATGATGTTCATTGAGTTCGAAATGATCCCCAGGAAGATCACCCCGAGAAAGGTGCCGAAGATCGAACCGCGTCCGCCGGCGAGCGCCGCGCCGCCGACCACAGAGGCGGCAATGGTCTCAAGCTCGAGTCCGGCCGCCATCGTCGGGCTGCCGACGCCAATGCGCGACATCAAGATGAGCGCGGCGATTCCGGCCAGCAAGCCATGCAGGGCGTAGACCCTGACCTTGAAATTGCGCACGTTGACGCCGGCGAGGAACGCCGCTTCGCCATTTTCGCCGACGGCGAACAGGCGGCGGCCGAACACCGTGCGGCCGAGAACGAACCACGCCGCGACGCTCAGACCGACGAAGACGTAGACCGGCGTCGGAAGGCCGAAAACATGACTGCGGCCCAGCAGTTCGAACTTGCCGTCGAGCGGGATCTCCGTCCCCTTGGTCATCAGCATGGCGAAGCCGCGATAGATCGCCATCGTGCCGAGCGTGATGATGAACGGCTCGACCTTGAGCCGCGATACGACGAAGCCTGTAACCATCTGCATCGCCACGCACAGCAGAAGGCCGATCACGGCGACGCCGGCTTCCGGCCAGCCCGCCTGCAGCAGAAAGGCCATGACGCAGGCGACGAAGGAGACCAAGTAGCCGACCGAGAGGTCGATCTGGCCGGCGATGATCATGATCGTCATGCCGATCGACACGATGCCGGAGACTGAAACCTGCAGCAGCACGTTGCGGATGTTGAACGGCGAAAGGAAGGCGGGCGCGATCGCGGAGATGACCGCGATATAGAGGATGAGCGCCAGCAGCAGCGGGCCCGTGCCGCGTCCGACGAAACGCAGCGCGCGCCAACCGTCCGGTTGCGACGCGACCGAGGGGAGCGTGGCCTTGACGTTGTCTTGCGTGCTCATAGCGCCAATTCCAAAACGGCTTGATCTGTGACCTGATCGCGGCTGAGTTCGCCGACGACGCGGCCGGCTTTCATCACGTAGAGGCGGTCGGAGAGGCCGATGACCTCCGGGAGTTCGGACGACACCATGAGGACAGACTTGCCGCGCTCGACCAGTTTCTGGATCTCGGCGTAGATCTCCGCCTTCGCGCCGACGTCGATGCCGCGCGTCGGCTCGTCAAACAGGAAAATGTCGGGCTCGGTCAGCAGCCATTTGCCGAGGATCACTTTCTGTTGGTTGCCGCCGCTCAGCGAGGAGACCGGCATCTCCGGCGACGTCACCTTGATCGTCAGCTGCTGGATGGCTCCGAGGACGGCCTTGCCCAATTGCGCGGCCTTGTCGAGGACCGCCGGAAACTTCGAGAAATACGCGACCGCCATGTTTGCGGTGATCGATTGGCCAAGGAACAGACCGCTGAGCTTGCGGTCCTCGGTGACCAGGCAAAGGCCGCGCCGGATCGCGTCGCCGGGAGAAACAATGCGAACCGGCGAGCCGTTGAGTCGAATCTCGCCGCCTTTCACCGGAAAGCGCCCGAAAATGGCCTCAAGCAGTTCGGTGCGCCCGGCACCGACCAAGCCGGCGATCCCGACCACCTCGCCGCGGCGCACGGCGATGTCGACGTCGCGGAAGCCGGCGCCGGACAAGCCGCGCGTTTCGAGCGCGATCGGTCCGGCCGTTTGCGGCATGCGCCGGTAGACCTGGTCGACGTCACGGCCCACCATGTCCCGGATCAGGCCGGCCTGGGTCGTGTCAGCCATCGCCCTGGTCGAGACGAGGCGACCGTCGCGGAGCGTCGTCACCCGGTCGGCGATCTCAAAGACCTCTTCGAGGTGATGCGAAATGAAAATGACGCCGGCGCCGTTGGCCGCCATTTCCCGCACCGCGCGGAACAGCAAACGCGTCTCATGCTGGCTGAACGAGGCCGACGGCTCGTCCATCACCAGGATGCGGGCGTTGCGCCGAAAGGCGCGGGCGATCTCGACGATCTTCTGCCCGGCGCCGCCGAGACTGGACACAGGCGCGCCCACGTCGATGCTCGCGCCGAGCTGATCGAGGAGCGACTGCGCGCGGGCCAGCATGGCGCGGCGGTCAACCACGCCGGGAAACCGACGCAACTCATCGCCGAGAAAGATATTCTCGGCTACCGAGAGGTACTGGAACAGCGAATTTTCCTGGTAGATCGTCGCGACGCCGTTTTGGAGCGCCAGACTCGGCGAGTTGACGTCGATCCTTTTCCCTCCGACGATCATTTCACCGGCGTCGGGACGCTCCACGCCGGCGAGAATCTTGATCAAGGTCGACTTACCCGCTCCGTTCTCGCCGCAGATGGCGTGGATCTCGCCCGCTCGCAGAGTAAAATCCACGGCGCTCAAAGCAACGGTGGCGCCGAACGACTTGCTCACCCCCCGCAGCGACAGCAGGATGTTGTTGGTTGTTCCTGACACCTGTCACCACCTCTCGAATGCGCGCTCTCCGACCTGCCCGTGGGCAATCCTCACCACCGGAAAACGCGCACCGATCTTCGCGGACCTTTACGGTCACTGATGAGACGGTAGCCGATATTGATCGGGCCGTGGATTTTCCGGCGAGCGAGTTTTGTAGGTTTTCGCTCGTCTTTGCCGTCGGACGATCGCTCGTCGCCCGGCGACGCGTCGCGCCGCCGCGGTCACTCGTCGCGTCAACACGTCACCGAGCGCATCGAGCAAGAGCGGCGTCCGCGCACTCGTGCATGGCCTCAGGTCGAAGACGCGCCATGCGCTAGATCATAAAACCGCAATCGAACGGATCGACTCCGCTTCTTCTGCAGCGATGGGCCGGCCGAGGACTGATTGCGGCGCGCCGCGGCCGGTCGCTCTCGCGCCGTGACTGGCCGCACGGCCGGCAATCAACATTTCTTGGACAGGATCTCGGGACGCCCAGCCTGCGTTGACAGCGCGAGACGATTGAATTCGATCGCAGCGGGCTCGCGACCCTCGGTCGCGCGGTCGCGCTGGCGCTAGCTCACGCTGCGACGGAACTTGTTCGGCGACGTGCCGAAGAAGGCGCGAAACTGCGCGGTGAAATAGCTCTGGCTGGAAAATCCGCTGTCGAGCGCGACGTAAATGATCGGGTCGCGGGTCATCGACAACCGCCGCGCCGCTGTCTGCAACCGCGTACGCAGGACGAATTCGCGCGGCGAAAGGTGGAACAGCATGCGGAAGCGCTTGCGGAACTGGCTCGTCGACAGATTGCTCAGCGCCGCCAGATCGTCCATGCGGATCTCTTGGTGCAGATGTTCCTGAATGTAAGTGATGGCGGCCTGGAACGAGCGAAAGCCCGCAGGCAGCTCGCTCGACGTTGAAATGACCCGGGTGATGCCCATCAACCCGATCACCGTCCCCGTCCGGTCGAACAGCGGCACCTTGTTGGTGGCGACCCACACCAAGTGTCCAGACTGGTCCAGTATCACCTCGATCCGATTGACGAGGCGCTCGCCTGTGGCCATCACGCGCTGATCGTCGTTATAGATCGTCTCGGCGATCTGGCGCGGAAAGAAATCGAATTCGGTGGCGCCGATGATCTCGACGCGGTCGCGAAAGTTGAGGGATTGAACAGCCGAGGTGTTGCAGGCCATCCAACGGCACTGCCGATCCTTGATATAGAAGGACACGTCGGGCAGGAAATCGAACATCCGCTCGATCGAACCGCGATCGCGCAGCGCGTCGAAGAAAGCGGCGATATCGTCCTCTGACAAATTGCGGCTGCGATCGGCCCCAACGACATCGCGCATTTTTGATGCGTCCATGTCGCAGACCTCAGCGGCGCAATCCGCCGGAGACAGCATCGACCGCGCTACCCGAGTAACGGCGCAATCGAGCGCGCCACGTAAACGCCGTCGCGCGACGCAGCGCCGTTCGGATCATTTTCGGCCTCCGCGCACTCGTCCTCGACCACGATCCAGCCGTCATAGCCGGTCTCGGCAAGGTAGGAGGTCACCGCGGCGAAGTCCAGATTTCCCTCCCCCATGCTTCGCCAGCGCCCATCGGACGACATGTCCTTGAAATGCACGTGGGCGATCAGCGGCCGGTAACGCCGGAGAAGCTCCATGACCTCGACGCCGCCCTTGGCGATATGTCCGATATCGGGAACCCACCTGAGGACGCGGGAATCCACGCCCTCCAACATCCGTTCGTAGTCGGCCGCGGTCCGACAGACGGAGCCGACCGGGGAATTCGGGTGATAGGCCGCGGCCACGCCGCGCTCCGCGGCGCGCGCCGCCAACGCGTTCATGCAGGCGAGCTGATTGTCCTGACGCTCCCTGAGATCGCTGCGATCGGCGCCGGGCATGGGGCAGACGTTGAGCAGCGTCTCAGGAAAATGCCGGGCGATGAAATCAATCGTCCAGTCGGCGGACGCCCGCTCGGCGGCGGTCTCCCGCGCGCCGCGCCAGTCGTGAACGATGCAAAGGGCGGCCAGCACGATTCCCGCCCGCTCGAGTTCATCGCGCATCCGTTCCGGATCGCGCAAGGCTCCGAGGAATTGCAATTCCGGCTCAACGCCCAAGAAGCCGGAGCGGCCAACCACGGTCATGATCTCGTCGAGCCGATCGAGGTAGAGCCTGCCGCTCATCTGCCAGGCGTAGGTCTGGCATCCCACCCGAATCATCCGCCGCCCCCTTCAATGGCTCAGCAAGAATTCCAGTGTCGTCGCATTGAAGCGGTCGACCGCCTCCCAATGATGGGCGTGCCCGCAGTTCTCGAAGATCGCCAGCCGCGCCCCGCCGATGCCGTCGGCGAGTTCGCGCGCCAGATGGAGCGGAGTGAAGATGTCCTTGTCGCCGACCGTCACCAGCGTCGGCGCGACGATTTTGCTCAGTCGCGGCAGCGTATCGTGGCCGATGCAAGCGTCGCACTGGGCGGCGAAGGCGTGGTCGGGCTGCGGCGCGGGATTGCGCGCCTCCAGGGCGCGCGTCTCGGCGAGCTCGAGACCGTGAAGCTCGGTATGCGCCTCGCCCCAGATCCACAACTGGATGCAGAGACTGAAATCCTCCGGCGCGACGTGGGCGCGGACCGCTTTGAAATGTTCGAACACGGCGCGTCCAAAGGCCGGCAACCTTGCGAAGGTGCTAACCAAGGTCAGGCTCCGCACGCGTCGCGGGTTGGCGAGGCAAAGCTGCTGGGCGATGGCGCCGCCCATCGAAATTCCCGAGACGTGCGCGGCTTCGATAGAGAGATGGTCCATCACCGCCCGCGCGTCGTCGGCCATCGTAGCGGTGGTGTAGGGCCCGGTCGGTTTGCCGCTGCCGCCGACGCCGCGATTGTCGATCGCCACGCATTGAAAATGTTTGGCGTACGCCTGGCGATGCAGGTCCCACGCGCTGTTGTCGGCGCCGAGTCCCATGATCAGCACCAATGGAGCGCCGCCGCCCGTCACTTCGAAATGGATCGGAACGTCGCCATTGAAAATGGTCGGCACGGCGTTTGCCTCGCTTAAGGGTTGATCATGGACGGCCGCTGCTTCGGCACACGGTCGCCGATCGGCTCGTTCCAGCCATGCATCGCGCGCACCGCCAGCATGGCCGAAAGCACGCGCCGCCAGGTCGCGGGATCGAGCAGCGTCCGGTTCGGGAACATGCAACCGTCCCAACACAGATGGCGCATCGTCCGCGTCAACTCCCCGAAGCCGTCGCGCAGCCAGAGACCGGCATGGCGGGGAATGTCGAGCAGACCGAGCGGGTCGTCGGGCAGGCAATGGCGTCCCGTTTTGTCGTGCGCGCCCATGCCTTTGACCGAGCCGTCGTTCTGCGCGACGTGAAAATCGATCGTCCAGGGCTTGAGGGACGTAGCGATGACCGCCAGGGCGCGCTCGAAGGCCGGCGCGCCCTTTGCGACTTCGCTGGGAGAGACGAGCGCGTGCTCTGGGGCGTTATAGCCCATGGCGTAGAGCAGGGTGTGGGCCATGTCGGCCTGGAAGCCGACCACGTCGGGACGGCCGACCGCTTCGAGCAGGTCGAGCATGTGGCGCCAGGAGTGCATGCCGCCCCAACAGATTTCGCCCTCGAGCGCGAGACGCTCGCCGTGATCGGCGGCGACGGCGGCGGCTTGCCGAATCGTGGCCGCGATGATCTTGGTAGCCGAGGGATCGCGCGCCCAAACCTCAGGGCTGACGGCGCTGTCGATGCGGATGACGTTGGCGGCGCGCACGCCGCGCTCTCGCAACTGCCTGCCGATGCCGCAGGCCTTGCGGACCATGTCGACATAAGCGGCGCGCGCGCTGGCGTCGCCCATCGCCGAACCGCCGCCCTTGTCAGGCCACACCGGCGCGACGCAGGACCCGATCGCCAAGCCGTAGGACCCTACCAAGTCGGCGAGACGAGCGACCATGTCGGGATCCGCGTCGATCGGCGTGTGCGGCGTCGCCAAGAACAGGTCGACCCCATCGAACCCGACGCCGTCGACTTTTGCCGAGGCGGTCAGCTCCAGCATGGTCTCGAGCGAAATGGCGGGCTCCGAATCCGCCCCCTTGCCGACCAGGCCCGACCACATTGCGTTGTGCAGCTTGGGAAACGTGTACATGGCGTCACGCCGTCTCGTAGGTCGCCCGCAGGAAGTCGTGACCGAAATGGCTGACCTCGTCGTCGCTGGCTGACAGATCGCGCCAGACCCGCGTCGTCGCCGCGATCTCGGGCATGGCGCGTCCGAAGGCTTCGATCACGTACCATCCGTCGTAGCCGTGCCGCTTGAAGGCGGCGAATGTCTCCGCCCAGGGAATATGTCCCTTGCCAGGCGTGCCGCGGTCGTTCTCGGAGAGGTGGACGTGATTGATGGCGCCGATCGCCGAGCTGATCGCGTCGACGGGGCGCTTCTCCTCGATGTTGAGGTGGAAGGTGTCGTAGAGGATGCCGTATCCAGGCCGATCGACGGCGCTGACCAACTCAGCGGCGCGTTCGACCGTATTCACCAGATTGCATTCGAAGCGGTTGAGCGGTTCGATCGCCAGCTTGATGGCGCTGTCGCCCACGTAAGCCATCGCTGCGCGATGGCCCTCGACGACATTGTTGAATTCGTCTTCGGAGGGCGGCAGATCGCCGAACACCCCGAGCGGCTGATAGAACGGGCCGCAGAGGACCTCTCCGCGTGCGGCCGCGACGCAGTCGATCATCCACTTGATATGGTCGAGGCCGGCCGCGCGGATCTTGGCGTCGGAACTGGAGACGTCGCATTCGGGGCCCGGAAGCACGCCGACCGCCGTGACTCTGAGGCCGATGTCGGCGAGCTGCGCGCCAAGCCGCCTATAGGCTTCCGGCGAGCCGGAAAAGACGGGAAGTTCGACGCCGTCGTAGCCCAGACGCTTGAGGTGCTCGCACAGATGCAGGTGGTCCTCGCCGACGAGCGTGGTCCATAGCAGCATGTTGATTCCGAGCAGCATCCGGCCCTCCCAAGAAGCTTTGGCGTGATAGTCCTCGGGAGATCGTCGTTCTCAGCGACCGCGATCGAAATTTGTCACTTTTCGAACGGTCGCGCGCCGAGATCGCCTCGACGACGGAGAGGAATTCAGGCGCGTAAAGGAAAATTGGCGAGATTAGAGAAGCCCCAGCCGCCAAGACGCCAAGCGCGAGTGAACGCCCGCCTAGGCATTCCGATCGCTCGAAACCCGCCGTTCCGCCCCCGGCCAACTCCAGTCGTTTGGGCGTGTTTGGCGAAAGTTTCGAGTTGGGTCGGTGGCGCCGATCATCGAGCCGTTAGAGTCTGAATCGACACCGCCCCCTGACCCACTCGCGGTGATTTTGTTCAACGTGTTGGGACGCCGATCGGCATCCAGACCCGCCCGTCGACTAACAATCGGAACGCGAAGTCCGGTCGGCCATCCGCCGAAAGCCAGATCAGGAGGCGAATTCCCGATTCCGTGTCGCCCACACGTCGCCCACGCCAGACTCGGCTCATAGACGAAGATAGGTTACTAGTTGATTGCACTTATGAAAGTGGCGCGCCCGAAGGGATTCGAACCCCTGACCCCCAGATTCGTAGTCTGGTGCTCTATCCAGCTGAGCTACGGGCGCTTGCTTGACGACGGGAAGGGGTCCCCGCGCGACAGAGGCGCCGTCTAGCCGGTTTTGGCCAGCCAGACAAGAGCGAAACGGCGGCCAGCGGGCGCTCGACCGGACGCGCCGCCGTGGGGCAATCCGCGGCGCCGGGTCCCCTTGCCTGCGCGGCTCGGCCCGGCTAATGCCGTTGGCGTGCCGCAGCCCCGCTCTATCGCCTTTCTCGACGCCCGGCTGATTGATCCGGACCGCCTCACGGAATCGCGCGGCGGCGCGCTCGTCGTCGACGGCAAGATCGCCGCGCTCGGTCCCGCTGTGAAGCGCGACGCGATCCCGCCCGAAGCGCTGATCATCGAATGCGGCGGCGACGTCGTCGCCCCCGGCTTGATCGACATGCGCGCCTTCATCGGCGAGCCGGGCGCCGAGCATCGCGAGACCATCGCCTCCGCCAGCGCCGCCGCGGCGGCGGGCGGCGTGACGACGCTGGTCGCGCGGCCCGACACCAATCCGCCGGTCGACGATCCCGCGGTCGTCGATTTCATTTTCCGGCGCGCGCGCGACACCGCCAAGGTGCGGGTGCTGCCGACCGCCGCGCTGACCAAAGGGCTCGAAGGCCGCGAGATCGCCGAGATCGGCCTGCTCGCCGAAGCCGGCGCCGTCGCCTTCTCCGACGGCCCGCTGAGCGTCGCCAATGCGCAGACGATGCGCCGCGCGCTGACGTACGCGCGCGATTTCGGCGCGCTGGTCATCCACACCTGCGAAGACCGCGACCTCGTCGGCGAGGGCGTCATGGCCGAAGGCGAGCGCGCGAGCCGGCTCGGCCTGCCGGGGATTCCGCGCGAAGCCGAAACGGTGGCGCTCGAGCGCGACCTGCGCCTCGTCGCGCTGACCGGCGCGCGCTACCACGCGGCGCTGGTCTCAAACCGCCTGTCGCTCGAAGCGATGGCGCGCGCCCGCGCGAGCGGCCTGCAGGCCAGCTGCGGCGCGTCGATCAACAACCTCACCCTCAACGAGAACGACGTCGGCGACTATCGCACCTTCCTCAAGCTCAATCCGCCGCTGCGCGGCGAGGACGAGCGCCAGGCGCTGGTCGACGCCTTGAACGACGGGCTGATCGACGTCGTCGTCTCCGACCACGACCCGCAGGACGTCGAGACTAAGCGCCTGCCGTTCGGCGAGGCCTCGTTCGGAGCGATCGGCGTCGAGACGATGCTGTCGGCGAGCCTGCGCCTGGTCGCCGCCGGGCGCATCTCGCTGCCGCGGCTGCTGAGGGCGATGACGACCCGGCCGGCGGAAATCCTCGGCCTGCCGACCGGCCGGCTCAAGCTCGGCGCGCCGGCCGACCTCGTTCGCTTCGATCCCGAGGCGCCCTATGTGCTCGATCCGGCGACGCTGCACTCGCACTGCCGCAATACGCCGTTCGACGAGGCGCGGCTCGAGGGCAAGGTCAAGTTGACTCTGGTTGCCGGGCGCGTTGCGCACGAATAGGCTGCGCCCGCTCTTGAATTCCCTACCGGCGCCTTGCGCATGACGCTGTCTCTCGCCGATCTCTACGCCCTTGTCGTCGGCTACCTGTTCGGCTCGATCCCGTTTGGGCTGATCCTGACGCGCTTGGCCGGCGCCGGGGATCTGCGCGCAATCGGCTCGGGCAACATCGGCGCGACCAACGTGCTGCGCACCGGCCGCAAGGACCTTGCCGCGGCGACCCTGGTCTTGGACGCACTGAAGGCGACGGCGGCGGTTATCGCCGCCAGCCTGCTGTTCGGCGCGCCGACCGAGCTCGCGGGCGCGGCGGGCGCCTTCTTCGGCCACCTCTACCCGTTCTGGCTGCGTTTCCACGGCGGCAAAGGGGTTGCGACCTTCCTCGGCGGCCTCCTCGGCGCCTGTTGGCCGGCGGCGATTGCTTTCGCGCTGGTTTGGCTCGCCGTCGCGGCGGCGACCCGATATTCATCGGCCGCGGCGCTCGCCGCGAGCCTCGCTTCGCCGATCGCCGCATGGGCGCTGGGCGCCGAGCCGGTCGCGATCGTCTTCGCGGCGATGGCGGCGCTGATGTGGATCCGCCACAGCGCCAACATCGCGCGTCTGCTGGCGGGAACCGAGACCAAGATCGGCAAGAAAGGCTGACTATGGCCGTGCGGCGGGTCGAGACGCGGCTCAGCGACGGCGAGCGTTTCGACTGGCTGCGGTTGATCCGCAGCGAGAATGTCGGCCCGCGCACCTTCCGCGCGCTACTCGACCGCTGCGGCGGCGCGGCGGCGGCGCTCGCCGCCCTGCCCGAGTTGGCGCGCCGCGGCGGCGCCGGCCGGCCGATCCGGATCGCCGGCGTCGACGAGATCGAGCGCGAGATCGAAGACTCGCTGCACCTCAACGTCCGCTTCATCGCCTATTGCGAACCGGATTATCCGCCCGTGCTGCGGCATATCGACGCCGCGCCGCCGCTGCTCGCGCTGCGCGGCCGCGAAGAGGCGCTGCAACAGCCGGCCGTCGCGATCGTCGGCTCGCGCAACGCGTCCGCCGCCGGCCTTGCCTTCGCCGACCGACTCGCGCGCGGCCTCGGCCAGGCGGGCTTCGTCGTCGTCTCCGGTCTCGCGCGCGGGATCGACCAGCGCGCCCATGTCGCTTCGCTCGACACCGGCGCCGTCGCCGTGCTCGCCGGCGGCCACGCCAAGCCCTATCCGCCCGAGGCCGCGCCGCTGCTGCCGCGCATCGCCGAAAGCGGCGCGGTCGTTACGGAAATGCCGCTCACATGGGAGCCGCGGGGGCGCGACTTTCCGCGCCGCAACCGCATCGTCTCGGGCCTCGCGCTCGGCGTGATCATCGTCGAGGCGGCGCGCGGCTCCGGCTCGCTGATCACCGCCCGCCTCGCCGCCGAGCAGGGGCGCGAGGTGCTCGCCGCGCCCGGTTCCCCGCTCGATCCGCGCGCCGAAGGAACCAACGACCTCCTGCGCGAAGGCGCGACCTTGTGCGCGCGCGTCGAGGACGCGCTCGCCGCGCTCGAGCCGTTGCGGGCGCGCGCTGCTTCCTGCGGACGCATGGAGGAGCCGCGCTCGAACGACGATTTGTGGCTCGACGAGCCGGCCGACGCCGGCGAACCCGCCTCGGCGGAGCGGGGCGATCCCGGCGAGTCGGCCGTCGGCGCGCGCGTCGCCGCTTTGCTCGGCCCTGCGCCGGTGTCGATCGACGAACTCGCGCGCGCGGCGAACGCCGACGTGCGTTCGGTCCGCGCCGCCCTGATCGAACTCGAACTCGCCGGGCGAATCGAACATAGCGGCGGCGACCGGGTCGCGCTGCTCACAGGGTGGCGCCGGGATTAGGCCGTCCGGCGAAGTCAGCCACACGACGGCTTCGTTGCGCCGACGAGCGCCGACATTCCGAGCGACGCGCGCCCAGCCCCAGCCGCGCCTTGGCGGCGCCTGCACGGGCGAGTCGTCGTCGCCGGTGATCGTTCAATTCAGCCTGACGGCGGGTCTTCGTTGGCCGCGCCGACGCCGTCATGCGACGCCGCCTCGCTCTCCGCGCGCGCCATCGCCAGGAAATAGGCGAGAAGGTCGAGGCCAGCCGCCGTCGCCATCGATTCAAGCTGCGCCGTCATGTCGGCGATGTAGCCGGCGACCGTCGGCGCGCCGGCGCTCTTTGAATTCTCGCGCCGAGGCGCGTTTTTCCTTTCGACGACGCGACGCCGCGCGTCGAGTCTCCGTGTCGCGACGCCGCGATCGCTCATTGTCCGCTCCTCCCGCAAGGAGTGTCCCGAACCGATACTCTCATAGCGTGTATGGGTCCGCAAGGCCTACTTCTTGGGGAACTCCAGTCCTGTAACGCAGGCGTTACAGGGAGGGCCGGCGAGCGAGCCCGGCGAGACGATCGAGCGCCCCCTGCAGGATATAGGCGGCCGCCATCTGGTCGACGACGGCGGCGCGACGCGCGCGCGAGACGTCGTTGGCGATGAGCGCGCGCTGGACCGCCGCGGTCGACAGGCGCTCGTCCCAGAGCACGACCGGCGTAGGGTCGAGGCCGGCGAAGTTGCGCAGAAAGGCGCGCGTCGCCTGAACGCGC
>Ga0181529_10001764_pt1 | contig 27379 bp, 16 predicted proteins | sample PEATcosm2014_Bin_36_FD_119763 | JGI IMG/M metagenome (GOLD analysis project Ga0181529, IMG submission 119763) | Peatland microbial communities from MTU Mesocosm Facility, Houghton, MI, USA - PEATcosm2014_Bin10_30_metaG | ecosystem: Environmental > Terrestrial > Soil > Wetlands > Peat | place... | reverse complement strand
TTCGCCTTCGGCGAGGCCCTGGGGGAAGATGTCGCGGCCAACCACCGTGGACAGGAAGTGCTGATCGGCGCCGACACGCGGGAATCGAGCGGCTGGATCGCGGCCACGGTGGCGGGCGGGCTGGAACGGCGCGGGGTGCGCGCGCATTATGCCGGAGTGATCACCACGCCGGGAGTCGCCTGGCTGACGAGGACCGGGCCATTCGCCGCCGGCGTGATGATCTCGGCGTCGCATAATCCCTACCAGGACAACGGCATCAAAGTGTTCGGCCACAGCGGATTCAAGCTGCCGGACGAAGAAGAGCACGCCATCGAAGAAGCCCTGCTGCGGCTTCGCGCCGCCGAGACGGCGCCGCAATCGGCGGAGCTTCCAGTGGACGAGGACCTGGACCGGCAGTATCTGGCGTACCTGCGCTCCACCACGACGGTGCGCTTCGAGGGAGTGCGGGTGGCGCTCGATTGCGGCAACGGCGCCGCGTCGCGCCTGGCCCCGGAGTTGTTCCACGATCTGGGCGCCGAAGTGATGACAGTCTGCGCCTCCCCGGACGGGCGCAATATCAATTCGGGCTGCGGCGCGCTGCACCCGGAAAACCTGGCGAAGGCCGTGGTGGAGCACCGCGCGGATTTCGGCGCGGCTTTCGATGGCGATGCCGACCGCGCCATTTTCGTATCGTCGAGCGGGAGCATTGTGAACGGCGACGGCGTCCTGTTGGCGGCGGCGCGCGCCTGGAAAGCCGCCGGCCGTTTGAGCGGTCACACCGTGGTGTCCACGGTGATGGCCAATTTGGGGCTGGAGCGGGCCCTGGAGCGCGAGAACATTTGCATGATCCGCACTCCCGTGGGCGACAAGTACGTACTGGAGGAGATGGTGCGCCGCAATGCCGTCCTGGGCGGCGAACAGTCTGGACACGTGATTTTCCGCGAGTACGCGACCACCGGAGACGGCATTCTGACGGCCCTGAAACTGTTCGAAATTGCACTCCGCAGCGGCCATGGCCTGGACGAACTGACGGCCGACCTGAAGGTATATCCGCAGAAGCTGATCAATATTCGTGTCCGCGAGAAGAAAGGACTGCTGGAGCATCCGGCGGTGGCGAGCGAGATTCATCGCGCGGAGGCGGCGTTTGCGGGGTCGGGACGCGTGCTGGTGCGGTTTTCCGGGACGGAACCGCTGGCGCGGGTCATGGTGGAAGGCGCCGACGCCGATCAGGTGGACCGGTTCAGCGCCAGTATCGCCGATGTCATCCGCCAGGAACTGGGCGCGTAAGTACTGAATCCAGAGGCTTTGTAGGCTTTCTCACAAATCAGAAGAATCCGACGAGCGGGCTCTGGGATTTTTCTGGGTTTCCGCTATCCTGTAATGGGTTTGCAACCTTTTCCACAAACCGAACGTCTTGACTAGTGAGCAGGATTTTTCTCGATTAGGCTGCGAGATTTTAGGTTTTCTCCCGCGGCCAACCGGCGGGTGTTTTCCTCCGAGCGCCCGCCGGTTTTTATTTCCACCCTACACTCTCCTCAATACCATCGCCGAATTCTTGCTGCCGAAGGCAATGCAGTTGGCCACAGCATGCTCGATCTGCAGTTTGCGTCCGATGTCCGGAATGTAATCCAGATCGCAATCCGGATCCGGCTCGTCGACGTTGATGGTCGGCGGCACTACACCGTCGCGCATGGCGAGAAGAGTGGCCGCGATCCCCGCCGCGCCGCAAGCTCCCTGCGGATGGCCGATCAGGCTCTTGAGCGACGACCCGGCGAGCTTGTGCGCATGGCCGTCGAAGGCCAGTTTCACGGCGCGCGTCTCGATGCGGTCGTTGAGTTCCGTCGAAGTGCCGTGGTAATTGATGTACTGCACTTCCGCCGGCGGGATGCCGGCTTCCTTGAGCGCCATGCCGATGGCGCGCGCCGGTTCTTCGCCGCACTCTTCCAGCCGCACGCGATGATACGCCTCGCAGGTGGATCCGTAGCCGGCGATTTCGCCATACACGTGCGCGCCGCGCGCCTTGGCCTGCTCCATTTCTTCCAGCACGAAAAACCAGGCGCCTTCGGCGATCACGAAGCCGTCGCGGTCGCGCGAGAAGGGACGCGAGGCTCGCTCGGGCTGGTCGTTCCAGCGGGTCGACATGATGCGCATCAGTTGAAAGCCGCGCAGAATCAGGGGCGCGATGGGCGAATCCACGCCGCCCGCGATGCAGGTCCGCAGCGATCCGCGCTGAATGTGGTGGTAGGCGTAGCCGATGGCGTCGGTGGACGACGTGCATCCCGTGGACACGATGTGGCTCAGCCCGCGGAATCCGAAGCGCATGGAGACTTCGCTGGCCAGCGTGCCGATGGTCCCGGTGGGGATGGTGTAGACGGAGCACTGTTTCTGATGGCCGGTGTAGAAGAGGCGATATTGCTCTTCGGTGAAATCCTGGCTGCCGCCGCCGGAGCCGACCAGCACGCCGATCTCGCGCAGTTCGTCGCGCGTCATGCCGTGCGCGTCCAGGCCGGCGTCCACCAGCGCTTCGGCCACGCTGGCGGCGGCCAACGGGACGGCGCGCGACACGTGGGGGCGGTCCTTGATCTCGACGTACTTCTTTTCGTCGAAATGATCGGGCACCTGGCCCGCCACCTGCACTTGAAAAGCGGAGGGATCGAATCGCGTGATTCGCCGCACTCCGCTGACGCCATTCCGCGTGGCTTCCCAAAACGGTTCGCGGCCGATACCATTGGGACTGACTGCTCCGATTCCTGTAATCGCTACACGATGCATTGATTTCGCTTTGCCTTTAGTCTTGCTGCCAGTATAGGCTGAATCATATGGATGGCAACCCGGTTCCGCCTGCCCGCGACTCCCAACCGAAATCGGGTGGGCTGGCCATTGCACTGGCCGGTCTCGAGGGCGGCATGGTGGGCGTATTGTGGATGCTCGCCTGGATGGGGATTAGTTCGGCTTGGGAGCAGCGCAGTTTCTGGGGTCCGGAAAACCTGTTCGCCACGGCGTTTTATGGCGGATCGGCTTATGGAATGGGCTTCGCGCGCTCCACCTTTTCCGGGTTGGCGTTGTATCTGCTGCTCTACAGCCTGTTGGGCGCGCTGTTTGCCGTAGTGGTGCGCGTGCGCCTGTCGCGCTTGCGGATTCTGATGTTCGCCGTGCTCTTCGGCGCGGCCTGGTACTTCGTTTCGTTTCGCCTGATCTGGAAGACGGTAATGCCGCTCGCGTACCTGCTCCACTCCGAGCACCCGACGTTTTTGGGCCACTTGATTTATGGAACCTTCCTTGGGCGGTTCCCGCTCTACCTGGAGCCATCTCGCCCGCCCGTTCCCGCGAACACCGCCGCGCCAGGTTTGGAAACGCCGCCTGCCGCGGAAGCCGATCCAGCGCCGGCTACGCCAGCTCCAGCTCAATCTTCTTCGCCGCCGGATCCAGTTTGACGATGCGGAAGCTGCGGATCTGTCCGGCGCGCGCCGGCTCCCGCCCGGCGGGACCGCCGGACTGACCGCCCTTCCACTTGGCCGCCAGCATGGAACTGAGCGACGAGAGATCCACCTTGGATTCCGCCGGCTTTTCCTCCGGCGCCGCGGCGTCCGCGCTCATGCGGCAAGCCGCCTGAATTCCTTCACCCAGCTCGACGCGCGCGCGGTTGCCGGAAACATCCGTCATGCGGCCGGTCACCACGTCGCCTTCCTTGTGTTCGGCGATGTACTCGTCGAGGCTGGTGGGAATCAATTGCTTCATGCCCAGGCGCAGGCGGCGCTTTTCGAGATCGATCTCAAGCACCTGGGCCTTCACAACCTGGCCCGCTTTGAGAGCGTCCTGCGGATGGTTGATGCGCTTTTCGGCGCTGATGTCGCCCACGTGGATCATGCCTTCGATGCCGTCGGCCAGTTGCACGAACGCGCCGAACTTGGTGAGGCTTACCACCGGAGCTTCCACCACCGAGCCCACCGGGAACTTCTTGGGCACTTCGGCCCACGGATCGCCGAGGGCCTGCTTCAGACCGAGCGAAATCCGCCGGTCGGCCTGGTTGACGCCCAGCACCACCACATCCACGCGGTCGCCCTGCTTCACCACGTCGGACGGCTTGCGGGCTTTCTTCGACCACGACATTTCGGAGAGATGGATCAAGCCTTCGATCCCTTTCTCCAGTTCCACAAATGCGCCGAAATCAGTGACGCGGGTCACCGTGCCGGCTACCCGGTCGCCGGCTTTGTACTTTTCGCTCACCAGGTCCCAGGGGTGCGGCAGGAGCTGCTTCAGGCCGAGCGAAATGCGTTTCTTCGCCGGATCCACTTTGAGAACGCGGGCTTCCACCTGCTGCCCCACGGTGAGCACGTCCGACGGCTTGTTGACGCGGCCCCACGACAGATCGGCCACGTGCAGCAACGCATCCACGCCGCCGATGTCGACGAAAGCGCCGTAATCGGTGAGGCTGCGCACTACGCCCTGCACGGTTTCGCCTTCCTTGACCTCGGAATAGCGGCGATCCTTGACGGCGCGCTCTTCCTCTTCGAGGACGGCGCGGCGGTCCACCACAACGTCTTCGTCGGCCACATCCAGCTTGATGATGCGGCAGCGGATCTCCTGGCCGACCAGTTTCTCCATCTCCGCGGCGTCTTTGGCTCCGCTGCGCGAAGCCGGCATGAACGCACGCACACCTACGTCGACGCTCACGCCGCCTTTCACCACCGCCGACACCACGCCGAGGATGGCGGCTTTATCGGCGAAAGCCTTTTCCAAAGACGACCAGTCTTTGGGCCGCTCCACTTTGAGCCGCGACAGCTCGTAGTAGCCTTCGGCGTCGCGTCCCTTGATGCTCACCGGCAGTTTGTCGCCCGGTTTCACCGTCTCGCCGGCGCTCTGGAAAACGGTAAGCGGGATGATTCCCTCGACTTTGTATCCGATATCGAGGAAGACGCTTTCCGGGGTCACCGAGATGACGGTGCCCTCCAGGCCTTTGCCCTCTTCGGGCCGATGCGAATGAGAGCTCTCGTATTGCGTGAGAATGTCGCCGAACGACTGGTCCGGCTCGGGGTTGGGCTGGGAACCGGGAACGGCAGACCGATTCTGGTCCAGCATACTTGGGTTGGGCATGAGACGTTTCCCAACCATTGTGGCATAATCCCGACTGGGATATTTGACCATGTCCGCTCCCCCAATGCTCCGCTGGCTCCGCCACATCCGGCCGCACGATCTGGTCTGGATCGCCTTGTTTGGCGTGCTGGTGGAGACCGCGCGGTTCGACGACGCGCATGTGAAGGAGATTGTCTTCCTGGTTTGTCTGGGGATTGCCCAGATCCTGGAATCGCGGATTCCGGCCGTGCCCACCACGGGCAGCCGCGTCTTCTGGATCGTCGTCAAACTGGTTTTCGGGTTCCTGTTGATCGGGTGGACCAACGGTATCAACAGCCCCTACTGGATCGTGCTGCTGCTTCCCGTGGTTTCAGCGGCCACCTGGTTCGGGCTGGCAGGCACTATGCTGTTTTTCGCCGCGGCTTCCGGCGCGTACCTCTTCTTCCTGTTTTTCGTGCGCGACCTGTCGGACGTCAGCGCCGACCTGCCCCTGCGTCTGACGCTCCTCGCCATGATTGCCAACCTCGCCAACATGCTGGCGCAGGAGTTGCGCGAGCAGTCGGCCAAACACCGCCGCACGGCCGAGCAACTGGCGGCGGCGACCGCGCAGGTGGAGGAGGCCGAGGAAGCCGCGCGCCGCTCAGACCGCCTGGCCGCGCTCGGGCAGCTCTCCGCCGGCTTGGCCCACGAACTGCGCAATCCGCTGGGCACCATCAAGGCGTCGTCGGAAATGCTGGGGCGGCAAGTCGGCGCGGAAAACGAGGTGGCGCGCGAAATGTCGGGCTTCATCGCCTCCGAAGTGGACCGCTGCAATTCGCTGATCACCCGCTTCCTGCAGTTCGCCCGTCCGCTCCAGCCGCGTCTCGACACCGCCGACCTGACGCAGACCCTCGACCGCGCCGTCGCCCTGGTGCAGCGCGAGGCGCCGGGCATCGCCGTCTACAAGAACTATGCGCCGGAGATCCCGCCCTTCCGTTTCGACGCCGAGCTGATGGAGCGCGTCTTCTATAACCTGGTGCTCAACGCCGTGCAATCCACCGCGCCCGGAGGCGTCGTCACGGTGAAGACGCGCGCCGCCGAAGGCACCGCGGAAGTGGCCGTCATCGACCGCGGTTCCGGCATCGAGCCCAAGAATCTGGAATCCATTTTCAATCCGTTCTTCACCACCAAGCCGCAGGGCACCGGCCTGGGACTCGCCATTGTCGCCAAAATCGTCGACGAACACGGCGGTAAGATAACAGTGGAGAGCGACCCCGGAAAGGGCAGCATCTTCCGCGTCCTCCTTCCCATGGAGCGCGGCTCGCCGGAACCCACCGCATGAAGAAACGAATTCTGATCGTCGAGGACGAAGAGAAACTGCGCCGCGTGCTGGAGCTGCAACTGGCCTCCGCCGGTTTCGATATCGACAAAGCGGCCACCGCAGAGGAAGCCTTGCGCGTAGTCGATCGCGCCGACCTGGTGCTCACCGATCTCAAGCTGCCCAAGATGGACGGCCTGGAATTCCTGGCCGTTATCCGCCGCCAGAACAGCCAGGTGCCGGTGATCATCATGACGGCTTTCGGCAGCGTGGAAACCGCCGTCGAAGCGATGAAGGCCGGCGCCACCGATTTCGTGCTCAAGCCGTTTTCGCTCGATCACGTGATGCAGGTCGTGTCCAAGGCGCTGGAAGTGCGCGCGCTGCGCGACGAAAACCGCCAGCTCAAAGCGGAGCTCGGCCGCCGCTACGAATTCGACAATATCATCGGACGCAGCGGCTCCATGCAGGACATTTTCGCCACCATCGAGCGCGTGGCGCCCACCCGTGCCACCGTGCTGCTGGCCGGCGAGAGCGGCGTCGGCAAGGACCTGATTGCGCGCGCCATTCATTTTCATTCGCCACGCCGCGACCGTCCGCTGGTGAAGATCAACTGCTCGGCCATTCCCGAAAACCTGATGGAGAGCGAGCTGTTCGGCTACGAAAAAGGCGCCTTCACCGGCGCGCAGACCTCTAAACCGGGCAAGTTCGAACAGGCCGACACGGGGACGGTGTTCCTAGACGAGATCGGCGACGTGCCCGGGCAAATCCAGGTGAAGCTGCTGCGCATCCTGCAGGAGCGCGAGTTCGAGCGCCTGGGCAGCAACGTCACTCGGCACATCGACGTCCGCGTGATCGCCGCCACCAATTCCGATCTGCGCGCCGCGCTGGAGCAGGGCACCTTTCGCGAGGATCTCTACTACCGCCTCAATGTGGTGCCGCTCAACATTCCGCCGCTGCGCGAACGGCGTCAGGACATCCCGTTTCTGGCGAATCACTTCATCCACAAGCTGGCGCCCGACGCCGGTTGCCAGGTGGAAGGCATCACCGACGCCGCCATGGAAAAGCTGATGGCGTACCACTGGCCCGGCAACGTGCGCGAGCTGGAGAATGTGATCGAGCGCAGCCTGGTGATGGCCACCGGCAAACTGCTCGACTCGGGCGATATCAAGCTGGAGGCCGCGCCGCGACCGCGCGCCCATAATAACGACGGCACACATTTCCTGCCGGAAGGGCTGACGCTCGATCAGTACGAGCAGGAGATCATCCGCGAAGCGCTGAAGCGCGCCGACGGCAACAAGAGCCAGGCCGCGCGCATGCTGGGCCTGACGCGCAACGCCTTGCGCTACCGCTTGACGCAGATGGGCCTGGAAGCGTAGAGACGAGACGGAAGCCGCGACAGCAGGTGATGCGAGCAGCCCGGAGGGCGCAAGAAATTAGCTCACTGCGCAAGCCGTGGGACAGGCGGAGGGGCGGAACGCTCTTTCGTCCCGTCACGTGGACTTCCGATGCCGGCACTGGGTTCCCACGGCTCACGCCGTGGGCTACCTTCTTTCGCCCTGCGGGCTTACATTATGGCCGCCGCTCCCGCGAATCGCTCACTTCCACGTCGCACACCCTCGCAGCCGCAGCAGCACGCCGCCCGAGGCCCCACGTGCTAGCCTGTTTCTCTATGAAGTTTGCCGCCGCACTCCTGGTGTCCGCATGGGCCGCGCTGGCGCAGGCGCCGACCCCGGAATCGGTGCTGGGCCACAAACCCGGCGACGATTTCTACCTCGCCAGCTACGACGAGTCCCTGGCGTATTTCCGCAAACTGGCGCAATCCACCGACAAGCTCAAGCTGATGCGTGTTGGCAAGACCACGCGCGGGCTCGACTGGTACATCGCCATCATCAGCTCGCCCGAAAACCTGGCCGCCCTGGACAAATATAAGGACACCGCCCGCCGCCTGGCGCTGGTCAAGGGACTCACCGACGCCCAGGCGCACGAACTGGCGCATAGCGGCAAGGCGATCGTCCACATTGATGGCGGACTGCATTCGAGCGAGGTCGCCTGCGCGCAGCACACCATCCAACTGGCTTACAACCTGGTCACCGGCAAGGATCCGGAGACCGCGGCCATCCTCAATAACGACATTCTGCTGCTGTGGTTTTCCATCAACCCCGACGGCCAGAACCAGGTAGTCTCCTGGTACCGAAGCAACCTGGGCACGCCCTACGAAGTGAGCAACATGCCCGGCCTCTTCCAGGAGTACATCGGCCACGACAACAACCGCGACGGCTACATGAACAACATGATCGAGTCGCAGGTGATCACCCGCGCCGAGCTGGAGTATTATCCGCAGGTCTTCTACAACCACCACCAGACCGCGCCCTTCCCCGCGCGCATCTGGATTCCTCCGTTCGGCGACCCGGTGTCGCTCAACCCGCATCCCCTGATGTACCGCTGGGTGAACGTATTCGGTACCGCTATGGCGGCCTATCTGGACGAGCACGATATGCCCGGCGCCATGCATCGCGGCCGCTTCGACGATTGGTATCCAGGCTTCGTCGACCACGTCAACAACTTCCGCAACACCGTTTCGTTCCTCACCGAAACCGCGCTCTACCGCTATGCCACGCCGCACTTTTACACGGTGGAGGATTTTCCCCGCGACAAGCAGGATCTGCGTACCGAGGTCTACTATTCCAGCCCGTGGCGCGGCGGCTGGTGGCGGCTAGGCGACGCCGTGCGCTACATGCTGGGCGCGTCCATGGCCGTGCTCGACACCGCCGCCAAGAATCGCGAAGAGCTGCTGTTCGACCGCTATCGCGCCGGCCGCGACGTGATCGAGCGCTTCACCAAGGATCCGCCGTACGCTTACGTGATCCCGCGCGAGCAGCGCGACAAAGCGACCGCCGCGGTGCTGGTGGAGAAGCTGATGATCGACGGCATCGAGGTCCACCAGGCCTCGCGGCCGTTCCGCTCGGGCGGCCATGCGTATCAGGAAGGCGATTGGGTGGTGCTCATGGACCAGCCCTTCGCCGCGCTGGTGAAGGAGTTGTTCGAGATTCAGAAATATCCCGAGCTGCCTCATCCCCCCGCCGTCGCGGCCACACCGGCCGGCGGAGCAGCCGCGGCCGGCGGTCGAGGAGCGGGCGGCGGTGGTGGACGAGGCGCCGCACCGGCTGCTGCACCGACTCCAGCGGCCGAACCCGCCGCCGGTGGACGCGGAGGACGCGGCGCTGCTGCCGCGGAATCGCCTGCCGCGCCCGCGCAGCTTCCCTACGATGTCACCGGCTGGACGCTGCCCCTGCAGATGGGCGTCGAAGTGGTCGCCGTCAGCGAACCGGTGAGCCACGATACCCGCGCCACACTGCGCAAGCTGGAGCGTCTCGACCCCATTGTGGGGAAAGTCGAGGGCGCCGGTCCGGTATTCTCCTTTTCGCACAATTCCAATGCCTCGCTGCATGCCGTCAACGATCTGCTGGCCGCCGGCGTCACCGTAAGCTGGGCGAAGACCGAAGCACTGTTCTACGCGTCCGGCAACCCCGGCTCACTCCTGCAGAAGGACGGCGTGGACGCCACATCTCTCAAAGAAGCGCCTGCCGCCTGGCCAGTGAAGAAGCCGCGCATCGGTATCTATCAGCCCTGGGGCGGCAATATCGATGAGGGTTGGACGCGCTGGATCCTGGAGCAGTATCATTTCCCCTTCACCGTGCTGCACAATGCCGACGTGCAGAACGGCCACCTGCGCGACAATTTCGACTCCATCATTTTCGCCGAGGAAGGCACGCGGCAAATTATGGACGGCATGGCCGCGGGCAGCGTGCCGGGCCAATACGCCGGCGGCATCGGCGAAACTGGCGCACAGTCGCTCCGCGATTTCGTCACCGCCGGGGGCACCCTGGTGGCGCTGGGCAACGCGTCGCTTTTCGCCATCGACGAGTTCAATCTACCGGTCGCCAACGTGGTGGCCGGACTGCGCCAGGAGCAATTTTTCTGCTCCGGCTCTCTGCTGCGCGTGGAAATCAAGGAGCCGGCTCATCCGGTGGTGGCTGGGCTGCCGCTTGCCCCGGCCATCATGTTCGAGCGCAACCCGGTGTTCGACACCCGGCCGCAATTTCGCGGCAAGATCCTGGCCGCGTATCCCAAGGACCGCAATCCGCTGCTCAGCGGCTTTCTGCTGGGCGCCGACCGCATCCAGGGCAAATCGGCCGCGCTCGACGCCAATTATGGACAGGGCCACATCATCCTGCTGGGTTTCCGCCCGCAATGGCGCGGCCAGTCGCAGGGCACTTATAAGTTCTTGTTCAACGCGCTGTTTTACAACCCGTCGATGGCCGCGGAGGAATCCGCAGGCGGTCGCGGACGCGGTGGCAATCCGCAACAGGCTGCCTGGCGACGCGAGGCCGAAGCTGCGAAGGCTGAGCTGACCCGCCTGCTGGATCGCAACCGCGCCTACTTCACCGCGCGCGGTCCTACCGCCGTGGAAGAGAGCCGCAATCTGGAGGCCGCGCTCGACGCGTTCCAGCGCGACCGCATCCCGGCGCTCGACGATTTACGCGCCCAGGTGGAAGACGCCGCGGCATCGCGCGCCGACGCGTCCTGGACCGCGCAGCTTCGCAAGCTGGCCGTCGATCTGCGCGCCAAGGACCTCAGCGCGGCCAAGCTCGACGATCTGCTGGATGAGTACAAACTGGTGGTGGTGCCATGACGAAGCCGCGGTTGTTTCTCTCGTTTGCCTGTCTGTGCGGCGCGGCCCTGGCCCAGGTTCCCACGCCCGAATCGGTGCTGGGCTACAAGCCGGGAGCCGATTTCCACCTGGCCACCTACGAGGATTCGCTCGGTTATTTCCGTAAGCTGGCGGCCGCGTCGAACCGTGTAAAGCTGGTCAACGTCGGCAAGACCACCGAGGGCCGCGACTGGTGGATCGCCTTCATCTCCAGCTCCGAAAATCTCGCGCAGCTCGATCACTATAAGGATGTCTCGCGGCGTCTGGCGCTGGCGCGCGGCGTCAGCGAGGAGCAGGCGCGGGGCTTGGCGCACGAGACCAGACCCATCATCCACATCGATGGCGGCCTGCACGCCAACGAAGTAGCCAATCACCAGCACACCATCCAGCTCGGCTACGACCTGGCCACTCTGGAGACTCCCGAATTCCAGGCCATTCGCCGCGACCTCATCGTAGAGCTCTGGTTTTCCATCAATCCCGACGGCCAGACCGCCGTCGCCGACTGGTACCGGCAGAATCTGGGCACGGCCTACGAGGTCAGCCCCATGCCCAGCCTGTTTCAGGAGTACGTGGGCCACGACAACAACCGCGACGGCTATATGCTGAACATGATCGAGTCGCGGGCCATCACCAAGGCCACGCTGGAGACGCAGCCGCTGGTCTTCTATACGCAGCACCAGACTGCGCCATTTCCCGGCCGCATTTACCTGCCGCCATTCGCCGACCCCATCTCCGGCAACATGCACCCGCTGATGCTGCGCTGGCTGAGCCTCATCGGCACCACCATCGCCGAGTATCTGGACGACCACGGGCTCACGGGCTCCATGCACCAGGAGACCTTCGACGTCTGGTACCCCGGCTACATGGACAATATCGGCAATTTCCGCCACACCATTTCGTTCTTCACTGAGACTGCGCTCTACCGCTACGCCACGCCGCATTTCTATACGGTCGACGAATTTCCAGCGGCACGCCAGACGCTGGGCACCGAGATGCTGTATTCGAGTCCCTGGAAAGGCGGCTGGTGGCGTCTGGCGGACGCCTGCCGCTACATGTATGAAGCCGATATGGCGGTGCTCGACCTGGCCTCGAAGTATCGCGAGCAGATGACGTACAACAAGTACCGTGCCGCGCGCGACACCATCGAGCACTTCACCAAGGAGCCGCCCTTCGCCTACGAAATTCCGCGCGAGCAGCGCGACGCGCCCGAAGCGGCCCTGCTGATGGAGAAGCTGATGCTCAACGGCATCGAGGTTCACCAGTCCGCCAAGCCTGACGAGTGGGTCATCCTCATGGATCAACCGTTTTCCGGCCTGGTCAAGGAGCTTTTCGAGCCGCAGGTCTACCCCACGCTCTCGCAGCGGCCCTACGACGTCACCGGCTGGACGCTGCCTTACCAGATGGGCGTGGAAGCGCACGCCGTCACCAGTCCGCTGAGCAAGACCTTCCGCGATTCGCTGCGGCCGGTGCAGGATACGGGCGGCCTCTCCGCGCCCTTCACGCGCACGGCGAACGCCAGCTACCAGGCCGTCAACCAGATCCTGGCGGCCAAAGGAACGGTCGCGTTTTCCGGCGACGACATCGGCGTTTCAGGCATCGACAAGGCCAAGCTGGAGGCCATCCTGGTGGAGAACCGGTTGCATGCCGGCGCCGCCGCGCCCAAAGACGGCGCCAAGCCGGTAAGGGCTGCGCGCGTGGGCTTGTACCGTCCCTGGGTGGCCAGCATCGACGAGGGGTGGACCCGCTGGATCCTGGAACAATATCAGTTTCCGTTCACCAACCTGTACAACGCCGACATCCGCGGCGGCCATTTGCGCGAGCAGTACGACACCATCGTGATCCCCGATATGGCGGAGCGCCAGATTCTGGACGGCCATCGCGAGGGCACCATTCCCGAGCGCTACGTGGGCGGCATCGGCGATGAGGGGGCCCAGGAACTGCGCGATTTCGTCAGCGACGGCGGCACCCTGGTGGCTTTCAACAACGCCTCGCTGTTCGCCATTAACCAGTTCAAACTGCCGGTGGAGAATGCGCTGGCCGGGCTCCGGCCGGACCAGTTCTTCTGCTCCGGATGCCTGGTCACGGTGCACATCGAGGACGCAAAAAACCCGCTGACCGCCGGACTGGCCGCCGACACCATCGTGATGTTCGAGCGCGGTCCGGCCTTCACTACCAAAACCGATTTCAAGGGCAAGGTGCTGGCGCGCTATCCTCGCGAGCGGACTCCGCTGGCCAGCGGTTATCTGGCCGGAGCCGACCGGATCGAGGGTAAGATCGCCGCGCTCGAAGCCGATGTCGGCAAGGGTCGCGTGATCCTACTGGGGTTCAAGCCGCAATGGCGCGGCCAATCGCACGCGGCGTATAAGTTCTTCTTTAACGCCTTTTATCTGGAGTAGCGGCCGCCTTTATGCCAGCAGCTTCACTGCCTTCTTCACGTCGTCTTTATCCACCTGGATGAGCGCGCCGAAACGGCCGCCGCCGGCGCAGAGGGCTTGCGCGGCGTAGACGTTGATCTTCTGTTCCGCCAGTTTAGCCAGCATGTCCGCTACCGCTCCCGGACGGTCTTCGCCGGCAATGTGAAGCGCCGTCTGCTTCTTTCCCAGGTCGATCTTCAGGTGCTTCGCGGTCTTCTTGAGTAGCGCCGGGTCGGCCGCCACCAGGTCGATTCTGGATTTGCTCTTGCCAACGGGATAGCCCCAGATGGCGACGAAATTCACGCCGGCTTCCTTGAAGGCGCTGAGTACGTGAACGCCCTTGCCCGGCTTGTTGGGCACAACCACTGAGTAGCACTCGAGTTTTTCCATGGACACCTCATGTTCACGGTACTCCATTCGGGGCGCGATGCGATACTGCGCGCCCCGCAATGCTATACTGGAAGCACCCGCAGGAATACCTCGTAGTAGTCAAGTTTCGCCAGGAAGCCAATCCAAACAAGTTAGCGAAAGGTGGCAATTCTATGAGCAACTCGCATTCTGTTTCCAAACGGTACCTGCTGTTCAGCGATTTCGATCAAACGCTCAGTTTCAACGATTCCGGCCATGTCCTGAGCGACCTTTTGGGCATTTCCGGTTTCGGCGCCCGCGTCGAGGGACTCTCGCAGATCCACCTGGTCCAGCAGGGCGGAGAACTGTCCTATCTCTTGCTGCACGATCCGGAATTCCGGCGCGTCCGCCGCGAACACTTGATTGAGGTGGGCAAACGCGTGCGGCTGAAGGCCAATATCTCACTGCTGTCGAAGCTGCTGGCCGATCTCGATGGACACCGCTTCTCGTTCTACGTGGTTTCGGCGGCGCCCGAAGAAGTCATCCAATCGGCGCTCGAAGGCATCGTGCCCGCCGACCACATCTTCGGCACGCGTTTCCGCTACAACGAAGAGACCGGGGAGATCGAGTCGCTGGTCCGGCTTCCCGCGGGATACGGCAAGGTTGCGGTGGTCGACGAGTTACGGGCCGATGCGAACATCGGGCACGATCGCCTCATCTACGTCGGCGACGGCAGTTCGGACGTGCATGTCATGTTGCACGTCAACCGCCTCGACGGGCTCACCATCGCCGTTTCGGAGAATCGCTATCTTACGCCCATCGCCACGCGTACGGTATTGAGCGAAGACGCGCTCAGCGTGCTGATTCCCATCCTGGAAGATGTGCTGCACTGGGACACGCCACGGATCCGCGCGTTCTTCGAATCTCACGGCTTCGCCATGCGCCTGTGGGACAAGGTCCGGACCGATACCATCACGCTCTGCCGGACGGCGGGTGAACCGCTTCCGCTGCAGTAGCCTGCCTGGATCGGTTAGCTGCTTCGCAAGGCGGCATACCAGTCGGCTTCCAACTCGGCTAGCGATTTGCCGAAGACCCCTGGGATTCCCTGGCTGCCAAAACGCCAGATCTGGTGAATGCTCTCGAAGCCGTAGGTGTTCTTGAGGTACTCGATGAAGCCCGCCAGTTCTCCATAGGTGATGTCGGGAGAATACTGCGACGGATCCCAGTCGGGGTTCACCAGCTTGGCCAGGGGGATGATGCGGCCGGATTCCAGCCAGCCCTGGTTTTCGCGGTGAAAGCCACCTTCGGCGGCGTAGGTGGCCAGCCCTTCTTCCACCCAGGGCTCGGCCGCGCCCCACAGGTTGGACACGATCTCGTGGCACAGTTCGTGCGTCAGGTCGGGCCGCACCGGTGTGAGGACGAAGAAAATGACGTGCTGCGTGGGTCGGGCGCGCCCTTCGCCGTCGAAGCCCACCAGTTCCTTCATGCGCGCCCGCGACTCCAGGAAGAATACGTGGATGATCGGCTTATATTGCGGCGCGGATACCAGTCGCAGAATGTGCGCGCGGGCCACTTCGGCGCCCTTGCGCACCGCCCGAAGGTTAGGGTCGTTCTTGAGTTTGGGATCGTAGCAGTATTCGAAATGGCCGCTGTGCTGGCATTTCCAGGTGAATCCGGGATGCTTCAGGTACTGCTCGATGGCGGGGTTGGTGTCGCTCGATTTTCCCGGCGGAGCAGCGGCCGAAAACCTGGCGAGGATCAGGATGGCGGCGACAACGAGTTCCGGCCTCATTAGGCTGTCACTGTAACGGTACCATGAACGCGGCGCGCGGCGAGGCGAATTACGGTCCGCGGGCTGGTCCGCGCCACAAATCCTCAGTAAACTGGAAGCTTGGCTCCTCCCCGATCCGGCGCTCCCATTCTTACCGGCCTGCAGGTGATCCCCGTGGCCGGACACGACAGCATGCTGCTCAACCTGAGCGGCGCGCACGCCCCGTTCTTCACGCGCAACCTGGTGATCCTCCGCGACAACGCCGGCCACACCGGCGTGGGCGAAGCCCCCGGCGGCGAAGCCATCCGCCATACCCTGGAAGACGCGCGACCGCTGGTCGCGGGCTCGATCGGCGGATACCGCGGCATCGTGAGCGAGGTGCGCCGCCAGTTCGGCGATCGCGACCGCTCCGGCCGCGGCTCGCAGACGTTCGACCTGCGCACCGCCATCCACGCCGCCGCCGCTCTGGAAGCGGCCCTGCTCGATCTGCTGGGCCAATTCCTCGGCGTTCCAGTCTGCGCCCTGCTTGGCGGGGGACGGCAGCGCGACCGCGTTCCGGTGCTCGGCTACCTGTTCTATATCGGGGACCGCGCGGTCACCGATCTGCCCTACCGCTACGGCGCCGGGGCTGCTGACGACTGGCTGCGCCTGCGCGACGAGCCGGCGCTGACTGCGGACGCCGTGGTCCGCCTGGCCGAAGCGGCGCAGGCGCGCTACGGGTTCCAGGATTTCAAGCTGAAAGGCGGCGTGCTCTCGGGCGACCGCGAGATGGATGCCGTCACGGCGCTGGCCGCGCGCTTTCCCGAAGCCCGCATCACGCTCGACCCCAATGGGGCCTGGTCTCTGGAGGAAGCCATCCGCCTGTGTCGCGGACGCAGCCGTGTGCTGGCCTATGCCGAAGATCCGTGCGGCGCCGAGAACGGTTTTTCAGGAAGGGAAATCATGGCCGAGTTCCGCCGCTCTACGGGCATTCCCACGGCCACCAACATGGTCGCCACCGATTGGCGGCAACTGGCGCATGCCGTCCAGTTGGGGGCCGTCGACATCCCTCTCGCCGATCCGCATTTCTGGACGCTCGAAGGCGCCGTACGGGTGGCGCAACTATGCCACGAGTGGGGGCTCACCTGGGGTTCGCACTCCAATAATCACTTCGACGTCTCGCTGGCCATGTTCACCCACGTGGCAGCCGCCGCTCCGGGAGACATTACGGCCATCGACACCCACTGGATCTGGCAGGATGGGGAGCACCTCACGCGCGATCCGCTGCACATCGCAGACGGGTCGATTGCCGTTCCGCAAGCGCCCGGATTAGGGATCGAGCTGGATCTACGGGAAGTGGAAAAGGCCAACGCGCTCTACCGCCAAGTGGCCGCCGGCGGGCGTGACGACGCCATGGCGATGCAGTATCTGATTCCCGGCTGGACCTTCGATGCCAAGCGACCTTGCCTGGTGCGATAGCCCGAGGACATCACTCCACCTTTTGCCGGCGGGGAATCGGCGCTCTTTCTTCCGACGCCACCGGCTTGCGCAGAGTCTGGCTCAGGATGCCGACCAGAGCCACCAGATCGCCTTCGGCATAGAGCGTCCGCGACGGTTTGTCGGCGCCCAGCGCGACGTGCGGTACACCGCTCACCACAAGCCATTTCAGCACCACTAGCGCCCGCAAGCAGGTTTGTATGAACACGCCCGCGCCGAACCCGTGATTGAGCACCGCGAACATGTCGGCCCCGCTGTCGGAATGGGCCATCAGCCAGATGCTTACCACGATGGGAACCACCATGGTGAACAGGTAGGCCTTGCGGCAGACGCCTCGAAAGTCCGGATATTGCCGGCACAGCTTGCTCTGTACCGAAGCGAAGCACGCAAGCCAGGCGAACCACGTCAGAAACTCCAGCAGCACAGTGGAGGGTTGGGCCATGGCGTTCTACTCGATCGCCGGGCCGAAATATCCCTGCGCCAGGGCAGGTTCCGCTTCCAAGGCCTGGCTCCAGCAGGCACGCGCTTCATCGCTCTTGCCGGTGGTCTCCAGAATTCTTCCCAGGTTCAGCAGCGCTTCCGGCATATCGGGCTGCTGTGTGAGGGCTTCGCGATACAGCGCCACCGCCTTGTCCAGACGCCCGCCTTTTTCATGCATCAGGCCGGCGTTGTACAGGACTTCGGGGGAATTCTCGCCCAAGTCGATCAGGCGGACGTGGAATTCCAGGGCGGCATCGAAATCGTTGGCCTGAATGGCCAGTGCCGCCAGGCCGCGCAGCGCGTCCAGGCACTTGGGATCGCTCTCCAGCATCTTCTCATAGATGCGTTCGGCATGGTCGCGTTCGCCCAGCCCGTTGTAGGCCAGCGCCAGGTTGGCGTACGCTTCCGGCCAATTCGGCCGGTACTTCAGGCAGCCTTCGAAGGCTTCGGCGGCGCCGCGATAATCCGACCGCTGCAGCCGCAGATACCCCAGGCGGAAGCGCGCTTCCTCTTCCTTGGGCGCCTTCTCCAGCACCATCTTGTACCACCGCTCGGCGTCTTCCAACTGGTCGCTGTGCTCCAGCAGCAGCGCCATGTTCCACAGCGGAGCCAGCGCATCGGGAGCCGCCTGCATGGCTTGTTCGTAGCCCGCCCGCGCGCCTTCCGCATCGTGGAGCTGTTCGCGGACGATGGCCAGATTGGTGAGCGCTTCCGACGACTTCGGTTTCAGTTTAAGCGCTTCCTCGTAGGCTTCCGCCGCCTGTTCCCAGCGTCCCGACTTCTGGTGTGCCAGCGCCAGGTTGAACCAGCCTTCGAAATGGCCGGGAACCGCCGACACCAGCAGCGTGCAGAACTTGGCCGTGAGGGCATGCTCGCCCGCCGCGCAGGCCCACGCCGCCAGACCTTCCAGCGCCACGGTGGAATCGGGACGCAGGTCCAGCAGACGCTCGGAGTATTCGCGGACCATGTCGAAATCTTCTTTCGACATGCCGATGAGAATCAGGTTGGACAGCGATTCCTCGGCGTCGGGATCGCGCTCCAGGATTCGCTGATACAGTTTCGACGCTTCGTCGGCATGGCCCATCGACTGCAAGGCGGCGGCTTTGCCGAACATCCCGTCCTGGTGATCGGGCGACAGTTCGAGCGCGCGCTCGAAGGCGAACAGCGCCGATTTGGGATCTTCCAGCCGCAGATGGCACACGCCCAGTCCCAGGTGGCCGTCGAGGTTTGACGGATCGAGCGTTACGGCTTTGTGGAAAGCTTCGCAGGCGTCGTCCCAGGCGCCCATCCGTTCATGGCACACCGCCAGGTTGAACCACCCCATGGCGTATTGCGGCTTCGCCTGGACCAGCGACTTGTAGCTGCGCGCGGCTTCCGGAAACGTGCCCAGCTCGAACTGAATGTGGCCCATGGCGCGGTAGATTTCGGGCGATGCCTCATTGGCGGCCACGCCGCGCTGCAACTGCTGAAGGGCCTCATCCCGCCGTCCCGCCAGGTGCAGGGACACGGCGCGCGCCAGGAATCCGCCGCGGGCGGGCGCGGGCCCTCCATCCTTATCCAGTACCTCCAGCTCGGTTTGCCGGGGGCTTGGTACCTTCACGCTTCGGATCACTGTGGTGCTCATCGCTTCACATCCTTCAGACCGGGGCTGCCCGCGTAGGTCAGCCGCATCCAATACAAACGCGCGCGGTCGTCGGCCGCGCTTCCGAAACCGACTCCCCCGACGGGCAACCGGTCGTCGCTCCAACGGTCCACCGCCTGTCCTTCGACGAAGACCGCAAACTCACTGCCTTTCACGCTGGTGCGGACCGACATGGCGGTCCGCGCATTGCTGATGGCGGGCGCCAGCGCGCTCACCGCCGGTTCCGCCTGGTCCGCGATCACCGCCGATCGTGTGAATTCATAACCGCCCTCCGGGGCGATGCGCAAGGTTGCGCGGTAATAGTCGCGCGTATCGGCTGCGCGGAATACCCACGTGACGCTACGGCTTTCCACCCGTACCAGAAACTCCAGTTCGTAGTCCACCAGTTCGAGCGATGGCGCAAACAGCGCCAGCGATCCGGTGCGCGCTCCGGCGGCGTCCAGACGCCAGTCCGCGATACCGCCCACCCAGTTGCCGCATCCGGCCGAGAAGTTCTCTTCCACGCGGATGTCGGCGGGTACCGGCGTCCTGGCGGTTTCCGCGGACCGTGCGCGGCGGTTTTCTTCGGCGTAGCCCAAGACGATGCCCGGCATGGTCTGGTACCACTCGCAGCGCAGCGACGCTTCCGCCGGCGCGGTATTCCACGCCGCTTTCAGGACGCGCGCCAGCGCCGGTCCGATTTCGCACCCGGGAACGGCCGATTGCAACGGACGCGTGGCCGGCCAACCGCGGCCCGCCGCGCTGGATAGCACTCGGGGCGCTGGAAGACGGGGTTCGCGCGCGACGGGGGCGAGCGGCTCGGGTGTCGGCTCCGGGGCAGGGAATTCGTATGCTACTTCCAGATTCCGCGGCGCATCGTTCCAGGCAAGGGCGCTCCGGCGGCGCGGCGCGATGACGGTGGAACGCAGGCGAACCGGCGGCGGCCGGAATCCCCGCGAATTCGATACCCGCAGATCGCGTCCCGCCGCGGCACCCGCGGCCACCGGCCGAACGCGGCAGGCCTGCTTGAACAGCGGCACGAGTTGCAACGCACGCCGCGGCGCCGACCCACCGAGCGCCAGTCTCCGGTCGAGCGAGAGCGCCATCTCGATCAGTCGCTGCCGGCCTTCGGGCGGCGTCGCGCCATTGCGCAACATGGTGATCCGGGCCTGCGGAATGCGGAAAGCGAAATTCACTTTCCGCGGCGCCGAGGGAACCGCCAGTGCAGCCGTGCGCAGGCGGACGGCATTCCGCTCCATCAGGCGCGTCGCGCTTTCGCCCGCCGCTCCCAGCGTTTTCGGCGTCAGGCAAACCGACGATGCCGGAATGTCCCGTGCGACCGCCAGGGCGGCCGCCACCGGCCGGAAATGGGCCGCTACGCTCCGCGAGGGTGCGATCTTGACTGCCGGAAGACTGCGGTTGGCCAGCACCGACGCAATCACCGGATGCAGCGCCGTGATGGGCTTCAGGTTCTCCCGCCGACGCATCAGGCTGGCCACTTTGTTGGCTTCCATCAACCGGTCCATGCCCAAACGCAGGCGGTGCTGGTTGCGATGTTCGCGCGAACAGTAGTCTCCGCCGCCGGTCCAGATCCGGCTGAGGGGCTTCCCGCAAAGTTGGCAAGTCCTACCACTCATTTTCGGCTTGATTATAAGGAAAATGCTTTCGAATTACCACCATAAACGGTGGTAGCATCGCTCTGCTAACTAAGGTTAATATATTGATAACAAGAGGCTTTGTTGAAATTTGATATTTCGATAATGGTACTGCTTATTTTGGTTAATTGGGCGAAAAATGTTGATTTAGGTTGGGGAATTTCCGGTAGAATCGTCCCAGAGACGGCGCCGTCGGAAGACCGTGGCGCCGGCGGAGGCACGAGCCATGATTGAGTCTACCGCGCGAGCGGAACGCATCACTTCGGAGTTGTCCTCGCGGCCCGGTTACACGTGGGAGGTCCCGCAGAAACCCGTCGCGGTCGGTCTGCCGTTCGAAATGATCGACCGGTTGGAGCACCTGGTCGTCGAAAGTTTCCGCTCGCTGACATCGCGCGGATCGGAAATCGGCGGCGTGTTGATCGGCCGAACGACGCCCGGAAATCCCACGCTGGTTTCGGTGGACGACTACGAACTGGTGACGTGCGATTACAGCCGCGGCCCCTTGTACCGCTTGTCGGACGCCGACATGAGCCGTTTCGAGCGCGCCATCGAGCAGCACGGCGTCGCCCGCGTGGTGGGCTACTTCCGCAGCCACACGCGCAAAGGCGTCTCGCTCGATCCCGAAGATCTCGCCTTCCTCGATGCCCGGTTCCGCGATGCCGCCCACATCGCCCTCCTGGTGCGCCCGTTCGCCACCAAAGCGTCCACCGCCGGCATCTTCATCCGCGAGAACGGCGTCATTCACAGCGAAGCCAGCTATCTGGAGTTCCCGTTCCGCTCTTCGCAGCTCACTCCCTCGGCAGGTTCGTCGAAGCCCGACAACAGCGCCCCTGCCGTCGAACCGCCTGCCGGCATCATGGCTAGCGCGCCGGCCAGTCCGGCGGTGTCCAAGCAGGCGGTTCGCGGACAAATTGTGCCGATCGCCTCGCGCCGCGAAATCTCCATGCCCGCGGCGCCGGTAGCGGAGCCGATTCCCGACATGGCGCCGCCTTCCAAACCGGAACCGCCCGCCGCGCCTGCTCCCGCGGTAGCGCCCGCGGCCGTTGTCGCGCCGGCGCCCTCACCCAAATCGCCGGCCGATCCAGCCCTCGCCGCCGATCAGAAGGCCGTTGCGCTGCGTAAAGATGTTGCGTTGCGCAAAGATAAAGATAAGCAAGATGGGGAAAAGGACAAGGCTCCGGCCAAACCCGCCGTTTCCGCCAAGCCTTCCGTTTCCACGGAGATCGCCATCACTCCCGTAGTGGAGTCCGCGCCTGCCGAGGCCCCCGCGCGCCGCGGAAGCAAGCTGGGCCTGGTGGTGGCCGGATTGCTCCTCGCTGCCATCGGAGGCGGCGGCTACTTCCTGTATCCCGGATTCCACAAGTCCCGTCCCTCGACGACCGCGGCCGATGAGTCTCCGCTCAACCTGCGCGTGGAACATTCCGGTCCCGATCTTCTACTGACCTGGAACCGTGACGCCGCCGGAGTGAAGGGCGCCGTGCATGCCGTGCTGTCTATCTCCGACGGCGAGCGCCGCGAGAACTACGACATGGATCCCGGCCAGCTCGCCAATGGGAGCATCGTCTATTCGCCGCTCACTCCCGACGTGAGCTTCCGCCTGGAAGTGACCGGCCAGAACCAGCAAAAGATCGCCGGCGAGAGCGTGCGCGTATTGCGCACCCGTCCATCTCCCATGGACGACCCGAAGTCGACGACGCCCGCCAAGAAGGATACGGCCGCCGCGCCCGCCAAATCCGGCTCGTCCGATACCGCCAGCCCGACCAGCCCCGCGGCCGGCCAGCCTGCCGCCGAGGAGACTCCGGCGCCGGAGAAGGCGACACCCGTCAGTTCGCCGACGCGCCCATTCGATTCTTCGACCTTGTCCAGGCGTCTGCGTCCGGCGACCGCCACGGAGCTGTCCGACGCTCCGGCCGTCGCCAGCGTGGAGAATTCGCCGCAGGCTTCCATGCCCAGCACCAATTTCGGCGGCCTCGCGGCTCCTCCTCCGCCTCGTCAGCAGGCTCCTCCGCCGCCCGCCAACAATAAGGGCGCGGGAGGCCAGATCGTGCAAGCCGTACTGATCTACAAGAAGGAGCCGGAGTATCCGAAGATCGCGCAGCAGATGGGCATTAAGGGCACGGTCGAACTGAATGCTACCATCGGCGCCGATGGCCGGGTCAAGTCCGTCAAAATCGTGAAAGGCCCGCAGATGTTGTTGAAAGCGGCCCAGGACGCGGTGATGCAGTGGATCTACAAGCCGACGCTGCTGAACGGCACGCCGGTGGAAAACGAAACCCACATCAGCATCAATTTCGCCTCCGATAAGTAATCGATCTTGGTTGCGCCGCTCTGGAACCGGGACCCCAGGGCGGCCCGACGCGTTACAGCCGCACAGATAGGGGCAATGGAGATCCGCGGTTGTCTCGTCCGCGCCCGGACCTCTCCCTGCCGGTCGCGGCTCCACAAAGCGCCCCGCTGTCTTGTGAGATCAGGCAATCCTGCCTGCAGCCGCATCTTATGCGGCTTCCTCTAGCCGTTAGCCGGATTGCGCGTGCCCGCCAGCTCAGCCTTCCACCAGCGACGCCGGATTCCAAAACACTTCGCGGGTTTCGGCCAGAGGAGTGCTGCCTGTCAGGATCGTAGCCAGGTCATTCACGAACAACGCGGCTTCTTCCGCCTGAGCGCCGTCCGGCGCCAGATTCCGCAGCGCGTCCCGCCGATCGGCGCTCAGGCACGCCGCACCGCCTTCGGCGCGTTCCAGGAAGCGGCGGAAGTCGCTGCGCTGGTGTTCCAGGGTCAACTGCAGCCACGCGTGGAAGGCCCGCTGGTGCATGCTGGCCAGCGTGCGCGCGGTCTCCTCAGCGCCGAATTCCCGTTCCGACTTCTCGTCGCGGTATCCTCCCCGGACCAAGTCGCGGAACGAGGCTAGATAGTGGACGCATCCGAACGTGGTCGAAATATCGGATCCCCGCTCCGCCCAGTAGTCGGCGCAGGTTCGCTCCTCCGACGGTAGAATAGCCACGTCGGCGGGGGTCGCTTCGTCTTCCTCGCTCAGGAAGCAACTGTCGAACGCCCGGTCCAGAATGTGGTCGGTCAGTGCGCGCGGCATTTTTTCAAAATGGATGAGGTTCAGGGCGTGCGTGAGCACGTCTCGCGGATGGCAGCGCCGGAGCGGCTTGCCGGTGCGCGCATAGTGGCGGGCGATGAAGCGCGCGATCAAGCCTTCGGGGATGGGAATCTGGCGCTCCGCGCAGAACTGCTGAAAGATTCTTTCAAACTCGTTCTGTGCCGGCCCGCGCATCAGCAGCTTGTACTGGATGCGGCGCAAGAACGCCTCGTCGCCCAGATTGGCCGGGTTGAGGTTGGTGGAGAACACCAGGAACGCTTCGAACGGAGCGGTCATCTTGCCGCCCGTCAGGAAGCTCAGGTAGTCCACGCGCCGCTCCATGGGCACAATCCAGCGATTCAGGACTTCCGCCGGCGTGGCGCGCTGCCGTCCGAAATCGTCGATCAGGTAGACGCCGTTGTTGGCCTTCAACTGGAACGGCGCTTCATACACCTTGGACGTCCGGTTGAAGCGCAGATCGAGCATGTCCAGGGTTAATTCGCCGCCCGAGACGATGAACGGCCGCCGGCATTTGAGCCAGCGGCGGTCGTGGGACCGCTCCACCGAAACCGCCAGCACCGACGGCGCTTCTTCCGCCAGCCGCGTATGGTACACCGGGTCGTACACCTGCACGATGTTGCCCTGGCATTCGATGGCGTAGGGCACGAAGACCGGCATGGCGTCCAGGTTGTTGAGGGATTCGATGAGGAACGTCTTGCCGTCGCCCGGCTTCCCATAGATCAGCAGCGAATTGCCGGCGCTGACCGCGGGGCCGACCTGCGACAGCACCCGTTCGGTGATCACCATGCCGCGGAACGCGTGGCGCAATGCTTCCTTGGTGAGCCAGCCCTCCTTCGGCCGCTGCGCTGTCACCAGCGCGGCATATTGTTCCAGCGGCACCGGCGCCGGTCCGGAATACTGGTTGGCCTCCAGATATTCGCGCGTGCGCACGCGGCCGGCTTCGGTGAGGGCGAGGACCGCCCCGACATTGCCCATGCCGATGGAACGCTTGACCTGCACCAGGTGCTGCAGCTTCAGCATTTCCACCAGGTCCTGGATCACGCTGAATCGCAAGCCGATGGCCTGAGACAGGTCCTGGCCGTACAATTCGCCGCGAAAATACAGAATCTTCAGGATGAGATGCTCAACGAGGGATTCGGCCAGCCCGGTCTCTTCGAGCGATTCCGGCTCCAACGGAGCGATGATTTCGGTTCCGGCGACAGTCATCTTAAGTGGAGTAACGCCAGTACCATTGAACCGCAAAGGAAGGACGCGGAATAGTTATCGTTGGTTAGTTTTGAGCTGACGGCCGATATGGCTAGTTCGTAATATTGATGGTCGCGGGGGGACTTGCCACGCCGCCGACGGTCACGACTACTGGTTGTACGCCGAGCGGGACGGTGGAAGGGATGGTGAAGTTGATCTGCGTCACGCCGACCAGCCCGCTGGGGATGCCGATAAAGGCGAACGGGGTCGCGACCGTCACCCCTCCTACCGTGATGCTGACCGTCTGGGTGGGCTTGGGAAGCTGGCTCAGCGGAGTGCGCGGCGAGGGCGTGGCGCCGCTGGCCAGCGACGGCGATACTTTACCCTCGCCAGTGATGTACATCACTACTTCCTGGCCGCGAACCGCGGTGTTCGACGGGTTCACGCTGCCATCGGCGAAGGTGAAGATGCCGGGCGCGGCGGCTGTCACACGCAGGTTGAAGTTGACGCCGTTGGAATTGTACGGGTCGTACACGGTGAGCGTCACCAGGCCGGATGGGGTTTCATAGGGAATCTGGATGTTCACCTGTCCCGGGGAGACGTAATAAAGCGGCAGTTGTTCCGTCACGCCGCTGATACTCGCCTCGAAACCCGCGAGGTATTCAGGCAAGGGGATGGTGGAGGCGGACTGCGCAAAATCGGCCAGTGCCGATCCGAACACCGACAGGATCATGCCCGGCGCATAGGCTTTCTGGTAGGACGCCCCGTTGGTGGCGCCGGCCACCGTCAGGTTGGTTTGCGGACCGGAGAATGGTACGGGAAACGACACGGTCCAGGGGTTGCCTTGGGCGTCCACACCGCTGAAGACGAAGGTCACGGTAGTGGGCACGGCCAGTGACGACAGGCCCATGGTGGCGGAGATGGATCCCAGTGCCGGAATGGAGGAACCGCCGAACAGGGCGGGGATCTGCGAGGTGTAGCTGACCCCGTTGACGGTGAAATCGGTTAGGGTGGCGCCGATGCCGGCTTCCTCGGTGAGCATCAGGGTGAACGACCAGGGATTGCCATGGGCGTCGGGCGCCCCCTGAAAGACCGGATTCTGATCGATGGACGCCACCACGGCGGTGGTCGTGGCGGGGCTGGCGGACCAGAGTGTGACCAGCTTGCTCACGTCGACCGAGCCGAGACCGGTGGCCAGGTCGTATCCCGCGGCGGCGCTGTAGCCAATGGAGCCGGTGGTGCAATCGGGCGTTCCGACCACGCACGGGACAATGTTGTTGCCACCGGTGGTATCGTGAAACACGCTGGGCGAACTCTTCGCCAGACGGTACAAGGTGGGATTGATGTTGCCCAGTCCGTTGGTTTTCAGGTACTGGTTGAGCAAGGCGACCACGCCGGCCATGGTGGGCGCTGCGGCCGACGTGCCTCCCACGGCGGTGGCGCCACTGGAGTAGATGTAGTACGGGTCGTGGGCGGCGCCGGTATTGAAGGCGATATCGGGCACGTGGCGGACACCGTCACTGGGTACGCCCGCACCGGTCTGCCACGCAGGCTGCGGGAAGAAGATGCTCTTGCCGCCGCCGCCGGACGCCAGGCCGTTGGTCAAGGAACTCTCGTTCCACGCAATCTCGGGAATATAGGATAGGGCCGTCCCGCCATTGGTCCCGGTGGCTCCCCAATAGTTGCCGTTCCCTTCGTTGAACATGGTGCCGCCCATGGAGGTGACTTCGGGGATGCTGCCGGGTTCGTCCACCGCCAGGCCGGTCTGGGCCGGATCGGTGTCGGTGACTTCGCAATCGGCGGCGCCCGTGTCGCCAGCCACGCCGATCCAGGTCATCCCTTCGGAATTGGCCTGCTGCGCCAGTTGTTGCAGACCGGGCAAGTCCACCAGGTCGCTCGGCTCACACAATCCATAACTCATGGACATGACGGGTGCCAGAGCATTATCCACGGCGTACGTGGCCGAATCGAGGACGTTGGTGGAATTGACGAAGATGATCTGCGCATTGCGGGCCACGGCGCCGGACCACTCCAGGTCGAGGTCGGACTCCAGTTCGTCTCCGGAGCTGACTCCCGGATCGGGGCCGGCCAGCACCTGTTTGAAATTGAGCGCCGGCAGGTTGAAGGTGCTGCGGAAGCGCGTCAAATCGGTGGTGCTGATGTCGCTCTGTCCCATGATCGCGATCTTCTGGCCGGTGCCGTCGATGGCGGGGCTGAGATTGTAGAGCGGATTCACGTCGTAGATGGTGGCGAAGTCGCCGGG
>Ga0181529_10001761_pt1 | contig 27388 bp, 23 predicted proteins | sample PEATcosm2014_Bin_36_FD_119763 | JGI IMG/M metagenome (GOLD analysis project Ga0181529, IMG submission 119763) | Peatland microbial communities from MTU Mesocosm Facility, Houghton, MI, USA - PEATcosm2014_Bin10_30_metaG | ecosystem: Environmental > Terrestrial > Soil > Wetlands > Peat | place... | reverse complement strand
GCCCTATCCTCCGCTCAGGTACAACCAGAGTGGACGACATCAACCCCGCCGTGCAATGCTTTTTCAGCGAACGGCGATAACCCCCTTAACTTCGTGTCTCAGCCCAGGGGTTCACTTCACTTCAACGCCTTGCCTCCCCCCCTCACTCCCCGTAGCTGATCTCACCCTGCCGCGCCGAATACGCCGTGTACAGTAGCAGCAGCAGCGACACGGCGAGCAGGCCCGGGATGGCTAGCCAGGCGGGGGTGGGGTCGGTTTCTACCACGATCAGGTTGAGCGGGGGCGGCAAGGGGACTTCGACGGGGCAGAGGTTGTTCAAGTAGAAAATCACACTAATCTTCTTGAGCAGGGCGGGGAGGAACGGGTTGAGCTCTTCCCATACGTACACGATGGCGGCGGGGATGAAGGGATTGCGGAAGAGCAGGCCGCACATCAGGAATACGGCGCCGTAACCGACGGCGGCCAGCGCGGCCGTAAGAGTGTACCAGCCGAGTTGGCTGAGGCCGGGGCCGTGCCAAATGTAGTTCGAGTAAGCGGCGCCGAAATGGCGGCCGATTAAGAGGAACGAGGCGGCTGCGCTGCCGGCGAACAGGATCACGGCCATGGCCAGGCCGGCGAGGTATTTTCCAGCCACCAGCATCTCGCGGCGCAGCGGCGTGAGGTAGTAGTAGTGCAGCGTCCTCTCCTGCATCTCGGCGCGGAAGAGGCTGGAGAAGATCCCTACGCAGCCGAAGAAAATGGCGCCCCGCAGAAAGAAAAACTGAAACATGGCGGCATAGGCGATGCTGTCGTCGCCCAGACTGTGGCCGGACGAGGAGCGGCCCATTTCAAACAGCCAGTGCAGAGCGGTGATCGCCACAGGCCCAAGCGCGAGGAGATAAACCCACCAGCCCCGCCTGGAGAGAAACGTCTTCCGCCATTCCAAGCGCAGGACGGCGCCGAGTTGCCGCGTCGACAGGTTCATGCCATGCCTCCCTCGCCGATGAGGTATTGGTAAACCGAATTCACGTCGTCATCGGCCGGCGCCACGGATTCCACCTCCAGGCCGGTATCGAGAATCACGCGGTTCAGCAGCAGGTAAAACGCGTCGGCGTCCTTCGTACGCAGCAGCAAATTGCGGCCGTCGGCCTGAATCTTCGCTTCGACCACGTGGTTTTGCTGGAAAAGGCGGGAGGCCAACTCGGCCGGGCGGTCGCAGCGGACCAGGATCTGCATCGGCTGCTCGCGGACTTCGCTGCGGACGCCTTGAATCTGGCCTTCGGCCACCACGTAGCCGTGGCTCAAGAGAATCACCTGGTCAGAAATGGAATCTACTTCGTGCAGAATGTGGCTGGAGACGATGACGTGACGGCCGGCGGCGCCCCATTCGCGAAACAGGGCTATCGTTTCGGCGCGAGCCATCGGATCGAGCCCGTTGAGCGGCTCGTCGAGCACCAGCACGCGCGGGTCGTGCGCGATGGCCTGAGCCAGCTTGACGCGTTGGCGCATGCCCTTGCTATAGGCGGCCACCGGTCGGCCGGCGGCGGACATCATATTCACTTTTTGCAGTGCGGCCACGGCGCGCTCGCGTGCTTCCTCCTGGCTCATGCCATAAAGCAACAGGTAGGAATAGAGGAACTGGAAGCCGGTGAGCCCTTTGGGAAACGCGTCGAACTGGGTGCAGTAACCGAGCAGGCGGCCGATCTGTTGCGGTTGGTCGGGCGCGACGCCGAGCACGCGTATCTCGCCGCGTGTGACGCGCAACAGGCCGGTCATCAGGTTCATCAGCGTGGTCTTGCCGGAACCGTTCGGGCCTACCAGGCTGGTGATGCCCGGTGGAATGGTGAGATTGACGTCGTTGATGCCGAGCACCTCGCCGTAGAAGCGAGAAACGCCGGCGAAGGTGATGTGGGTATCGCTCACCGGACGACCTCCGCGCCGCGGATTTTGCGCGCCAACATATAGAGGCAGACGAGAGCCAGCACGGCCAGCCCCGCCCAACTCATCCACAGTGGCAGCGTTTCGCCACGCGGGGCGCGGAAGAAGATCGCACCATTGGTGGTGGGGTTGTTGCCTTCGAACAACCACACCCAGACGGAGCCGACCAGGTAACCGATGTTGAACAGGTGGCCCCAGTTGGTGCGCTCGATACCGTTGATGACCGCGCCGAACGCGGACGCCACGAAGAAGACGCCGAACATCAGCGTGCCGGCGGCGGCCCGCCACTTCACCCAGGCGGAGAGCGCCAGCGCAAGCAGGGCAAGGAGAAGAATCCACACCCAGGCGCCGAAGAAGAGGCCGCTGGCAATTCGCGCATGATCCACCGCCCAGCTCCAGCCTTCCAGGTAGCTTTCGAGGCCGAACAGCAGCAGTCCCGGTACCCAGGTCATCAGCGAAAGCAGGATCAACAGCACTGACATCTTGCCGAGCACGTATTCGGTGCGCGAGAACGGGCGCGCCAGGTAGAGCGCGAGCGCGTTGTTGGCGAGGTCGGGCGACACCTGGCCGGGCCCCACGAACGCGGCCAGAAACAGCGCCAGCATGCTTTGCCAGCCGAGCAGCGACAGGAAGAAGACGACGTTAATCGTAATCAGGCGCTGTGCGCCCTGCGCATTGATGAGGCTCAGCGAGCTGGCGTTGTGTTGGATGTAGATGATGATGGCGCAGATAAGCGGATAGAGAAAGCTGGCGAAAAAAAAGATGGCAAGGAACTTCCGCCGGTGCAAATCCTCGAAGGCGTAGCGCGGGATCACCAGCAGGCGCGACCAGCGGGCCGTGAGCGCGCCTTCGTACGGCCGGTAGGTCTTCTTATAGACGGCCATCGGCGGCCTCCATGGCTTTCAGGAAAATGTCTTCGAGCGAATCGCGGCGGCGATTGAGGCGGCGAATCTGCACCTCCTGCGCGGCGGCGATTTCGTACAGGCGGCGGATTTCCAGTCCATCCGGCAGCACCACTTTGAGCCGCCCCTGCGCGCCGGGAGCGGTTTCGCAGCCGAGGCCGCGGATAGCTTCGACGAAGTTTCCATTCAATTCGCCGCGGGTTTCCATCTCGAGAAAACGGCGGTTGGCGCGCCGCTCCTCTTCCAGGTTGCAGAACGCGGCGATGGAGCCATCCTTGAGAATCAGCACCTCGTCGCAGCACTCCTCGACGTCGCGGAGCAGGTGGGAAGAGACGATCAGGTGCAGATCGCCGCGATCGCGAATTTCCTGGATCAACTGAATCATGCGCAGGCGCGCGGGCGGGTCGAGGCCGTTGGTGGGCTCGTCGAGAAACAACAGCTTAGGGCCGTGCGCGATGGCTTGCGCCAGCTTGGCGGCCTGCTTCATGCCGAGCGAATAAGTGCCCAGCGTGCGGTAGCGGACCTCGCCGAGGCCGACGTAAAAGAAGGCCTCGTGGGCGCGCTCGAGGGCCTCGGACCTGGGCAGGCCGGCCAGTTCGGCCATCAGGCGCACGAAACGCACACCGCTCATGCCGGCGATGAACGAGTCGTTTTCCGGCATGTAGCCGATCAGGCTACGCACGGCACGCGGTTCGCGGCGGATGTCGCGGCCGAGAATGCGCGCGGTTCCGGCCGACGGCCAGTGAAAGCCGAGCAGCGCGTTGAGCAGCGTGGACTTCCCGGCCCCGTTCGGCCCCAGCAAGCCGATGGAGCGGCCGGTGAGCGAAGCCTTGAGGGACTTCAGGATCACGCGATCGCCGAAGCGCACCTCCAGGCCGTCGAGATCGATGACGGGATGATCCATCACTTCTCTCTATACGCAGGTTTGCGGCTGGCTGTTCCGAGCAGTCGTGCCAACGGGAAGTTGCCAGCCGTCCAGCCGGCGGGGTCGCCGGTGAGGAGATTTTCCAATTGGGCCCCCAGCAGATCGCCCGACGTAGCCACCGTGATGCGGTCCGGGGCGCCATACGCGGCGATCAGGGTCGGCTTGAGATTGGCAAGGCGCTCAGCCGGATTGGGCTGGCCGGGATGCGCACCGGCCATGCCGCTCAACATACCGGCGAGCGGCGCCAGCGAGTTGCCCAGATTCTGGTACAACACAGCGGAAAAATTGGCGTAGTGATCGTGCGGCGTCATCTCCTGGAATTTGGCGGACCGCGTGATGGAGGTTCCGGCGGCCTTCAGATCGAGTGCACGCTTGACCAGGGCGCGGCTCGGCGCGGCGATCAAATAGCCATCGGCGAAAGTATACTGTGCCGCGGCGAGCGGTCCGCGGGCCGGGCAGTCGATCGAGTAATACGTCCGGCCGTCGACGTTCTCCTGCCCCATGTGGATGGCCTGACCGCCGGACTTGGCGGACTGGCGATTGGCCTCGGCCACCAGGCGCGCGAAGACGGACTGCAAGCGCGGCGGATCGTACACTTCCACCACCAGCTTCCAGGAAGGCACCGGCATCAGCGGACCATCGAGCGACAAAGCGAACTCGCCGCCGAGGCTGCGCGCCAGGTCGTTGCGCAGATCGCCCGGCGCGGCCAGCGGGGTCGACTTCACCACGCCGGCGAGCAGATCGGCGACAACGGCGGGGTCGCGCACCACGAACGCCGCCAGTGTTCCGGCTTCGGGCGAAACGTAATCGAGCGAGCCCATCGGCGCCGGATCGGCCAGCCATGCGGGGATGCCTGTCCGGGCGGGATCGAAGCTAAGCGCGGCGCGGGTTTCCATCTGCCGATTGACTTGCTTCTCTTCGGCCACGAAATAGCGGATGCCGGTCAGACGGTCGTCCGGCGCCAGGTGCGTTAGATCGGCGCAGATCAGCAGACCGGCGCCTTCGCGATATACCTGCGCGATTCGCGCATAGAACGGCGTGCCCTCGAATCCGCCGGCGGGCGAATCGAAGACGGTGACCAGGCTCTTGACCGCTGCGGGATCGGGGCCGAAAGCGACGAGCCCGTGGCTTACCTCGACCGTCAAGGGCGCTCCCAGCCGGTGGAGGAAGTCGGCGAAGCCGTCGCGTTTCAGCTCGGCCACAAACACGGGAGCCTGCGGCTTTCCATCGGCCGCGGCCAAAGCCACCACGGCGATCTCGTCACCCAAGTAGCTGCTGGCGGCGCGCAGGTTGTCGAGTACCGGCTGCATCTTAGCGCCGCGCTCATTCCAGAACGGGGCCAGCTCGGGACTCTCGGCGATCTTGCGGTTCAGCACGGCCTGCGCCTGGCCGAGATAATCGCCCAGATTGGGAAGGCCGATGTAGAGCACGGTGGACGCGGGCAAGCGGTTCAACAGATCGCTTTGGTAGCGGAGGTCGGGAAGATGAATCCGCTCCAGGCTGGCGCGCAAATCGGCCAGCAGGGCGTAATAACGATCGTGATTGCGGCTCCAGGCAATGTCGTCGCGCACGGACTCGGGGTCCATCTCCGCGCCAGTGACGGTTTGATCGCCGCGGTGCAGCACGCGCAAGCCGCCGGCCTGCGCCACGCGGACCTCGCCTTGTACGACGGAAACGCGCGAGCCCTTCACTCCGGCGCTGACGCCGAAAATGGTTCCGGTGACGGCCACGCGGCAATCGCCGGTATCGATGAACAAGTGGCCTTTGTGGCGTTTGGCGGCTTCCACCATCACGCTGCCGCGGCCGAGGCGAACGGTCAGATCGTTGGCGGAAGCGGCGGTCGAGAGACTCGAACGCTCGCGTAGCTCCACTGACGATCCGTCGGCGAGGCGGAGCACGGCATCGGAATCCTTGGCGGTACGAATCTCGACGCCCGCCGGCACCGTCTGTCCCTTGGCGAGCGAATGGAAGGTGCCATCGGCGGCGACCCGATAGAGTTCGCCGGTGACGATTTCGACTTTGGCTTGGCCGGCGTACGCGCCCGAGTGCTCGATCAGGGTCCAGGTACCGATGCCAGCCGAAATCACAATCGCCGCGGCGGTTGCCCAACGAACCGGGTACGAAATTCGCCCGGCCGGCCGTGCCGCGGAACGCGGCGGCGGCATGGTCGCCACTTTCCCTTCGTAGATGTGCCGGCAGGCGACGCACGCGTGCAGGTGATCCTCGACCAGCATCGCGCGCCCTTGCGGCAGGCGCCCCGCGCGGTAATCGGCGAGCAGCGCTTGAAAGCCGGCGCAGCCGCGAATGGGCTCGGCCGTAGACTGGGAGGCGGCTTCCGCCAGGCGCGCCCACACGCGATTGGCCGCGGCCTCGACCACTGCCGGATCGACCGCCTCGTCGCGAATTTCCAACAATGCCTGTTCCAGCGCCGGGTTTTCAAAACTGTTTTCCGGTTTCATGCCTCGCCTCCCTCGTAAACGCGGAATTCTCTTTCCAGCCGGTCGCGCGTGCGGGAAATGGTCACCGCGACGCTGCCCGGCGTGGTGTTGAACAACCGCGCAATTTCGGGATTGTCTTTTCCTTCGAAGAAACGTAACGCAAACATCTGCGCAATGCGCGGATTCAGCCGCGCCAGTGCACCGCGCAGCCAATCGCGAATATCGCTGGAGGCCAGCAGGCGGTCGGGCCGGCGATGCGCGGATTCCGCCAGCACGGGCTCCAATTCATCCAGGGGAATATTCCGGATGCCCTGACGCGACCGCACGATGTCGAGCGCCGCATTCACCGCCGCGCGCCGCAGGAAACTGGGCATATTTTCCACTTCGGCGGCAGCGGCATCGCGTTTGAGCAAGCGCAAGAACACTGTTTGCAGCGCGTCTTCGGCGTCGCTTGCGTTGCCTGTCACGCGGTAGGCCGCGCGGAATACGGCGGCATGGCTCTCGTGGAAAACTCGTTCCAGATCGGCTACCGAGAAGCGGGCGGGTTCCGGCGGAGCGGCCATTAACGTATTCATCCTAACAGGCTCTCTCACTAAAAGGACGCGCGAACATCCGGCGGCTTAGCACGCTTGGGGATCGAAATCGGTTAAACTGCCGCATTTCTCGCGGCCACTCGCATCGAGAGCATGGCATCGGACAGGGTCGCAATTTATGGGGATGCGCGTCGCGCCTGGGCGAACCAACGTCGAGAGGGCTCTTGACACGGCACGCTCGACAGCCGCGCCAGCAGAAAGCCCCACGCCGGGGAAGACGTGGGGCTCAGTTCTACTACAGTCTGTCTCGGAGGATGACAGATTAAACAGATAGTAACATCCGTTCCATCTCAAAGCAATCCATTTTCGAGAAAAAGTGCGCTTAAACTCTTGTTAACGCGTGCGTACTGCACCGCACTAAGGAAGCTCCCGGTGACCGAACGCGGCTGCCATCGAGCGGGCCGGCGAACTGCATCCGCGAGATCGGAATCGCGCGGCGAGAGGATGGCCGCCCGTCAGGCCGTCGCGGCGCCGGTTGTCATAGCCTTCAACGCGGCCGCTTCATCTTCGTAAGCTATGAAAACGGTGTAGAGCTTGGTGATGGTTAGCAGCTCCTTGACCTTACCCTGCGCGTGTAACAGCCGGACGTCGCCGCCCAGATTGGTGACCGTGGCATACGATCCGACGATTTCGCCGAGGCCGGCGCTATCCAGATAGGTCACGCCTCGCAGGTTCAGCAGGATGTGTTTCTGGCCCGAGGCCACCAGGTTCTTGATTGTCTCGCGCACCACGCCGGAGCCATCCCCCAAAACGATCCTGCCAGCCAAATCCACGATGGCCACATTGCCGGCCTTTCGAACGGTTGCCTTTGCGCTCATTGTCCCCTCCAGGCGGCTATTGTACACGCAACCGGACCGCGAGCGTCGAAGAGGACCTGGACCGGGGACGGAGCAATCGGAACCGGCGGCCGCCCCGCCTGCCACTGGTTAGACATATAATCGAATCATCAGAGTGAACTGGGTCATCTACCCTTGCAGAAGGGATCCTCGACAATGTCAACGTTAGAAGTATCGCCGGCGGAGCCCGTGTGCGCCAACGCCGGCCGATCGGTCGTCAACGATTTCAGCCTCCAGGTCGCCACCGTCAACGGAAGCGGCAGCCAGACCGCCAACACCGTTCTGATGCGCGCCATGTTTCAGATGGGCATCCCGGTGTCGGGGAAGAACATGTTCCCGTCGAACATCGCGGGGCTGCCCACCTGGTTCACTATTCGCGCCAGCAAGCACGGCTACGTCGGGCGCCGCAAGGAGATCGATTTCCTGGTGGCGATGAATGCGGAGACCGCGCGCGAGGATGTGATGAAGCTCGATGCCGGCGCGGCGGTGGTCTACGACGAGCCGCTGAAACTTGGCGATCTGCGAAGCGATCTGCATTTCTACGCGGTGCCGTTCGACAAGCTGGTGGCGCCGGTGTGCCCCGATGCCAAGCTGCGCAAGCTGGTGCGCAACATGATATACGACGGCGTGGTGGCGTGGCTGCTCTCGATCGAAATGGACGAGGTACACCGCGCGCTGGTGAAGCAGTTCGGCAAACGCAAGGCCAAGGCCGCCGAGTTGAACTGGGGCGCCGCGCAGGCCGGCTTCGATTACGCCGCCAAGACCTTCACGAAGACCGACCCCTGCCGGGTGGAGCGGATGCACGCGACGGCGGGCAAGATCATTATCGATGGCAACGCCGCTTGCGCGTTGGGCGCCATGTTCGCCGGCGTTACGGTGGTGACGTGGTATCCGATCACGCCGTCCTCGACGCTGGTGGAAACACTGATCGGATACATGCGGCGTTTCCGCGTCGATCCGGAAACCGGCAAGACCACCTATGCCATCGTGCAGGCGGAGGACGAGCTAGCTTCCATCGGCATGGCGCTTGGTGCCGGCTGGGCGGGCGCGCGGTCGATGACGGCGACGGCCGGTCCCGGCCTCTCGTTGATGAGCGAATTCATTGGCTTGGGGTATTATGCCGACGTGCCGACAGTGATCTTCGACGTGGAGCGCGTCGGCCCCTCGACCGGTTTGCCGACACGCACACAGCAAGGCGACCTGCTCAGTACGGCGTACCTCTCGCACGGCGATACACAGCACCCGATGTTCTTCCCGTGCTCGATGGAAGAATGCTTCACGATGTCGATTGAAGCTTTCGAGTTTGCCGAGCGGTTCCAGACGCCGGTGTTCGTCTTCACCGATCTCGATCTGGGGATGAACAATTGGATGTCGGATGCCTTCCACTACCCGGAGAAGCCGATGAACCGCGGCAAGGTGCTAACGGCGGAAGACTTGGACCGGTTGGGCGGTTTCGTGCGCTACGCCGACGTGGATGGCGACGGGGTGGGCTACCGAACTCTCCCCGGCACGAATCATCCCAAGGCCGGTTACTTCACGCGCGGCAGCGGCCACAATGCGAACGCGCAGTATACGGAACGCGAAGACGATTACATCGCCAACATGGACCGCCTTGCGCATAAGTTCGAGGTGATGCGCAGCCATGTTCCCGAGCCGGCGGAGGAAACGCGGGCCGGCGCGCGCATCGGCATGATCGCCATCGGCAGCTCGGACTACGCGGCGCGCGAAAGCTGCGACCAGTTGCAGGCCGAACACGGCGTGGCGGTGGACTACCTGCGCCCACGCGCTTACCCGTTCACGACGCACCTGGCGGAATTCATCCGCCGCCACGACCGCGTCTACGTGATCGATCAGAACCGCGACGGGCAACTTCTGCTGCTGATGCGGCTGGAGCTGGAGCCGGAATCGATCTCGCGGTTGCGCAGCGTGCGCTACTACGGCGGGATGCCGATCGACGCACGCACCATTACCGACGAAGTGGTCAAACAGGAGGGGAAATGAGCACCGCCGCCGCACCGCCGCCCAAGAAGACCAACCGGATCGGCCTCGACGTCCTGAGCTATAAGGGGAGCAAGACGACGCTGTGCGCCGGCTGCGGCCACAATGCGATTTCCGAGCGCGTGGTGGAATGCTTCTACGAGCTCGGCGTGCAGCCGTGGCAGGTGGCCAAGTTTTCCGGCATCGGCTGCTCGTCGAAGTCGCCGGCTTATTTTCTGGGGCTTTCGCATTCCTTCAACGGCGTGCATGGGCGAATGCCGGCGATTGCCACCGGCGCCCTGCTGGCCAATTGCAGCCTACTGGGCCTGGGTGTTACGGGGGATGGCGACACGGCCTCGATCGGTCTCGGCCAGTTCATGCACATGGTACGCCGCAACGTGCCGATGATTTGCATCATCGAGGATAACGGCGTGTACGGCCTCACCAAGGGGCAGTTTTCCGCCACCGCGGATCTGGGTTCGACGCAGAAGACCGGCGCGGCCAACGATCTGCCGCCGTTCGATTGCTGCGCGCTGGCACTGCAATGGGGTGCAACCTTCGTGGCGCGCTCCTTCAGCGGCGACAAGAAGCAATTGCAGGCGATCCTAAAGACCGCCATTTCCCATCGCGGGCTTTCGGTGATCGACGTAGTTTCTCCGTGCGTGACCTTCAACGATCATGTGGGATCGACCAAGAGCTACGCCTACATGAAGGATCACGACCTGGTGCTGAACGAGTTCGATTACGTGCCGGCCTATGAGGACATCGCGGTGGAGATTGCCGAGGGTGAGGCGGTGGACGTGCGGCTGCACGACGGCTCCCACCTGCGTATCCGCAAACTGGGCCGCGATTTCAATCCCACCAGCCGGATGGCCGCGCTGACCGCCATCGAGGAAGCCGAGACCAAGGGCGAGGTGCTGACCGGCGTGCTGTATATCGACACCGGCAAACCCACGTTTTTCGACCTGCTGAACCTTCCCGCCGAGCCGGTCGCGACGCTGCCGGAATCCAGGGTACGGCCGTCGCGGGCGGTGCTGGAAGAAGTGATGGAAGAACTGCGGTAACCACCGCAGCGCGGCGCGCGAGGCAGGACAGATGGTTGCTTTTCTTCGTCTGCTGGTTTCCGCCGCGCTTTCGCGCATCTCGACAGACCACGAAAGACGATGGTCTGTCCTACCTCACTCGACACGCGCAAAAGCAAAAGGCCGATGCACCTTTTGGGGTGCATCGGCCTTTTGGAAAACTGTGCTGAAGCGAAGAACTACGCGCGGCGCTTGCGAGCCAGCGCGCCGAGCCCGATCAACAATCCACCGACCATGGCCATGGTTGCCGGCTCGGGAGTGGGAGTAGAACCGAGGTATGCCTGAACCGTCGTATCCCCATTAGGAGTGCCGGAATTGGCAGCCACAAGATATGTCGGGCTTGGGGCGTCGAAATAAGTCGACCCGAAATTGCCACTCGCTGCATTGGTTGTGCCTGGTCCAAGCTGCGCCGGCGTCCAAGTGATCGCCATCGATATGGGGGTCTGGTTGCTGTAGATCGTACCACCGCTCGACGTGCCAGTAAACTCCCCGTAGGCGCCGTCGCTCGAGTCATAAATGTACAGATCAAACGTGAAAGCGTTGAACGTCGCTCCCGCGGTTCCGGCTGTGCTGGTGGAACAGGAATTGCACACGATTTCGAAGTCGCCGAGATCGACCTCGGTCGGCGTTCCGGCGCCGGAAGTTGTGTTGCCAGTGAAGGTCAGTGTCCCACTTGCGCCACCCGTACCGGTTGCGGAGTCAAGCGTCAGGCCGCTATTGACGATCGTGCCCCCGCTGAAGAATTCAGTGGTGTAGGTGCCAGTCACTGCCGTGGTGTAGTTGATGGTGCCCGCGCTTGCGGTCGCAACTAGCAATAAGGCAGCCGCCACGATCAAGGCAGCTTGAATAAGACGTCCAAGTTTCATTGCTTTCGACTTTCCTCCGCCGCAGGGAATACCGCTCTGCTGTCTCCCGTCGGCCAATATGCAGATAAATGTCGCTTTTAGTTCCCTACCATCGTACCGAGACGAATGATGAAATTCAACTGAGGTTGGCCAGTTTTTTGGGACAAAGGTACCAAAACACCATTACTGGTACTGGTACGATTACGACCGGTTCGAAACATCGAATCAATACAGATAAGTTTAATTGATTCTTCTATTTATATAGAAGAATCCAGCACCTCACAGCCAGATTCCAGACACCAAGCGACGCGTTGGCAGCGCTCAGCACCGCACTTGGCCTGGGCAAGCAGGCCAATGCGGCATTTTCGGTCGATTCGCAATCGGCTTGACTGTGCTGAATCGTACAAAACCGGCCACTGCGAAGAGATCTCTCCACTGGCACTGCTCAACGTCCGCGCAAACTATGCTTCGCGCTTCTGGCGCACCAGACGGCGATAGCCGTCGACCAGATTGCGGGTGAGGACGGCCATAGCCCAATTGGCTTCCACCTCAGCGCGGGCGCGGGCGGCCATCGCGGCGGCGGCGGGCGGATCCGCGAAGAGATCCGTGACGCGCGCGGCAAAGGCCTCGGGCGAATCGGCCAACGCGCAGAAGCGGCCATCCTCGGCGGCCAGTCCTTCGGCGCCTAGGGCCGTGGAAACCGCCGGGATGCCGGCGGCGAATGCCTCCAGCAATTTGACGCGCACGCCGGAGCCGCTCAGCACCGGGCAGACGAAGACGGCGAAACGTGCGAGCGGCTCGCGAATGTCCTCCACCGTGCCGAGCATTTCCAGGTGGGCGGCGTAATCGGCGTAGGTGTGGGCGGGCGGCGGATCGGATCCGACGATCACGAGGCGCGCGCGCGGCTCGCGGGCGACGATCGGCGGCAGCACTTCATGGACGAACCAGTCGAGCGCGGCGCGGTTGGGATCGTGGCGGAAGCTGCCCACGAAGAGCATGGTGAACGGCTCGCGACCATCGGCGCAAAAGCCGTAACGCGAGACGTCGATGCCGGCACGCATGCCGATGGCGACGCGCGGGGCCAAGCGCGGCAGGAAGCCGAGCAGGTACTCGCGATTCGCCGCCGTACACACCTGCACCTGGTCGAAGTGGGGCAGCGTGCGCAATTCGTAGCGCAGCGCGCGCAGATATTCGCCGCGCGCCTTCAACTCGGCGGCGATGCCCGCCATGTGGCCAAGGCCGCGGCCGACGGACTGAAAATAGATGTCGTGTTCAAACAGCGCCACCGCGATGCGGCGGAAGTCGCAGCGATACTGCGCTAGCACGGTGTATTCGAGCTGGACGACGTCGATTGACTGCAGGTAGATCTGGCGGTGGATCAACCATTCCAAGTCTTCGTTTTGAAATTCGCGCACGGCGAATGGCGTGAGCGGGCCGCCGCCGGTGACGCGGCCGCTGGGACGCACCAGCCATTCGGCCGAGGCGCAGAACTGGCGGAGTTCCAGATTGTCCTTTTCCTGCCACGCGAAATCGAGCAGACCAGCGACGTGCACCTCGGCCAGGCCGGCAAGTTCGCGCAGCGTCTGGTACATGAAGACGCCGCCGCCGTGTGTGGGCGGGCAGATCGGATAGGGCGAAACGAATAGCACGCGCAGCCGTTCGGGAGCGGCGGGCAACGCGCCAAAACGATCGCGGAAATAGCCACCCAAGGGACGCCGGAAGGCTTCCGTGTCATCGACCGCCGCGAGCGCGCGTGCCCGCCAGCGCGAGCGCATGGCCGAGGGCAATCGCAGAAATGCGCGGCCCAGGGCGGCGAAAGTGGGCCGGCCGGTCACCTCGCCGAAAATCACGCTGAGCAGCGCGCCCGCCCACGCGAACGCAAAATGGGAGGCCAGGCGCCGCCACTCGTGCATGTTCTTCCAGGCGAACAGCAGCGCATTCCGCTTGACCACGCTCTGGATGTAATCCGCGCCGAAGGTCTTGCCGATGGTGCCGCGGTGCTCATGGTGGACCACGCTGCGTGCCTGGTAGAGCACCTTCCAGCCACGCTTCCAGGCCAGGTAGCCGAGGTCGGTATCTTCGAAATAGAAGGGCGCGAACAGGCGATCGAAACCACCCAGTTCCTGGAACTTGCGGCGGTCGAAAGCGCAGGACCCTCCGCCGCCGTAGAAACAGGGAAACAGCCCAGTAACCGCCGGATCGACCCGGTGCCGCACATGCAGCGCGCCATCCTGCCACCAGCCCTGCGTGAGGCCGGTTTCCTCGCGAATCTTTGCAGGGTCGCTGAAGAAGATCTGGCAGGAGACGGCGAAGACCGCCGCATCGGCGAAGCCTTCGAGCAGGGGCGCGAGGAAACCGGGCTCCACGCGCATGTCGTTGTTGAACAGGACGACGACATCGTTCTTCGCCGCGCGGAAGCCCGCGTTGGAGCCGCCGCCGAAGCCGAGGTTGCAATCCAGGGCCAGCAGTTTGACCCGCGGAAAACTCGCCCGCACAAAAGCGGCGCTGTCATCGGTGGATCCGTTGTCGACCACGATGATTTCGTTGGCGGGGTTGGCTTCCAGCGCGGCGACCACCGACGGCAGAAAGCGGGCGAGCAGATCGCGGCCGTTCCAATTGGGGATGACGACGCTGGCCGCGGTTGGCGTGGGCGGCGCCGGATCGACCGGCGATCCGGGCGCCTTGCGCAGCAGGAACGAAAAAACGTCGGCGAGCCAGAGCGCGAGCAGGCTCGCGACCACCAGCACGGGCGAGAGTATCAGCAGCGGCAGCGCACGCAGCAGGCGTTTGAGGAAGAGCATGTCAACTGGCGGTGACGACCGGGCCGAGACCGACCTTCTTGCCCAGCTTGACCCAGCGCGACGTCTGGTAGAGCGCCAATTGGCCGGAGACGCGCGCCAGCTCCTCGCGCAACCCCGTCATTTCGGCTTCCAGGCGCTGCGCCCAGGCGGTGCGGTCCGCCAGGTCGGCTTCGGTCGAGTGCAGCATATCGACAGCGCGTTTCTTTTCGGCGATCTCCTTTTCGAGCGAGGCCTCGAGGTTGCGCGCCCACTCGATCTTCCGGACCAGATCCTGCTCCAGGCTGGCGAATTGCCGCTCCATGCCGCGTATCTGCTCCTGAGCGTTTTCCTGCTCGCGGGCAAGCTCCTGTTGCAGCTCTTCCACTCGCGCGCGGCGTTCGTCGAGTTCGCGGTTGAGCGCGTCGGCCCACTGGTTGCTCTTTGCGAGGTCGCCCAGCAGTTTGCGCTGCTCGATCTCGAACGCGGCGAGATCCTGCTGGGCCTTTTCGAGCCACTGGTTCTTCTGGGCGAGTTCGCCATCGAGCAGGCCGATGTGGCGCTCGCGCTCGCGCAGCACGTTGGCGGCGCGCGGCACGTAGACGAAGGTCGGGTTGCCGACCTGCGGGCGGTGGGCGCAGACGGCGAGGAAGAAATGCGATTCGTCAGGCAGCGCATCGCCGGCATCGACGCGGGTTTCGATCGTGTCGCCGGGCTGGTGCGGCTGAAACGTAACGCCCTCGACGTGATTCTCGAGGAACAGCGTAACGTGTGGGAAAACGGCTTCGAGCGCGCCGCGGAATTCCTCGAAATCGAATTCGTGAACGTGGAACGGGTTGGCGCCGTCCGCGCCGCGCGATTCCGTGTAATACAGCTTGTTGGGTGTGGAGACGACCAACTGGCCACTGGGGGCGAGCACGCGGCGAGCTTCGAGCAGAAACTCGCGCCAGCCTTCGAGATGCTCGATGACCTCGAAAGCCACCACGAGGTCGAAGCAGCCATCGGGATGCGGCAGCCGCTCGCAGGAAGCCCGCTCGAAGGCGAGGTTGGGCAGGCGGTAGTTGGCGCGGGCAAAATCGACGGCATCGGATGCTACGTCGGCGCCAGTCGCCGAAACGGCCTGGCCGGCCAACTCGGCCGAGCCGTAGCCGGCACCACAGCCGGCGTCGAGCACCCGCTTACCGTGCGCCAGCCGCGCCGCGAAAGCATAGCGGGCCATGTGTTCGTTCAGCAGATCGACGTCCACCTGACCGGGGATCAGACGCTCACCGGTAAATTCAGCCAAGGCTTTGCTCCATTTCTGGCGCCAGGCGCGCGTTGATTTCCACGCGGCAGGGCAGATGAACGTAGCCGTAGATCTGGCCCTCGGTGCGGCTCATTTGCAGCGCGATGGCGTTGTCGATCCAGTCGCACATGGTGTACCCGGTCAGCGGGCCATCGGCGATGGCCGGGGAAAAAGAGAACGAAGCGGGGTACAGCGCAGGCAGGTCGAGGTGAAAATCGACCGTCACCGTATCGCCGGCCTGGAGCGGCGGCATGGGACTACCTTCGCGCGCCGTATTGGTACCCGCGAAATCCATCCCCAGTTGATTGCGCAGCATGAAGCCAATCATCGGCATTGGCAGTGCTTGCTTGGCGCGCGCGCTGATGCGTACCACGATGCGCGAACTGGGTTCGAGCAACTGGAGCGGGCGACCTTGCTCGTCGAGCACGGCGATGCCGAGGAGTTCGGCTCGGCCGTCGCCAAAGCGGTGATCGATGTTGGGGATGGTCTCGACGATCTCGGGCGCACGCACGGCGGTGGCAGGCGCGCGCGGGGCGGCGGGCGCGCCGGACAGCCGGTAACTCGAGTCCTTTTCCGTCATAGCGGCGAGATAGTGAGAGACCACCGCACCTGGATCGCCGATTTCCGCAATGCGGCCATGGTCGAGCCAGAGCACGCGGTCGCCGATCGCCTTCACGTCGCCGACCGCATGGGACACGAACAGAATGGTAACGCCGCGCGCGCGGAGTTCGTGCACCTTGCGCATGCACCGCTGGCGAAAGTAGATGTCGCCCACCGCCAGCGCTTCATCCACCAACAGGATCTCCGGATCGACGTGGATGGCGACCGCAAAGGCCAGCCGCACTACCATGCCGCTCGAGTAGGTCTTGACCGGCTGCCGGATGAACTCGCCGATTTCGGCGAAGGCTTCGATATCGGCGTAGCGCTGGTCGATCTGCCGCGTGCTGAGGCCGAGGATGGAGCCGTTCAGGTATACGTTGTCGCGTCCGCTGAACTCCGGGTTGAAGCCGGCGCCCAGCTCGAGCAGCGCCGAAACGCGACCATGCACCTGGACGGTGCCACTGGTGGGCGCCAGGATGCCGGCGACGATTTGCAGCAGCGTGCTCTTGCCGCAGCCGTTTTCGCCGACGATACAAAAGGTCTCGCCGCGGCGAATCTCAAAAGTGGCGTCGTGCAGGGCCCAGAAGTCCTTGTGCCGCTTGAGACGGTTGAAGGACGCGAGTTCCTTGAGCCGGTCGCCCGGCGCGCGGTACATGGCGTAACTCTTGGAAACGGCCTGAAATTCGACGGCGTTCACGGCGGCTCGAAGGAAAGACCCAGTGTAACGGAAGTGGGGGAAGGATGGTGGGGCATGCTTTAGAAGCTGCTGAATAATGCCGAAGCAGAATCGGCCACGGAGGAACACAGATGAACTCAGATTGAGAACACAAGACCTATCCGTGTTCATCTGTGTTGATCTGCGGCTCAAAAACTCTTTCGCGGCTTCTTCAGCACCCTGTTTAGCGACGTTATAGACGGCGAAACGGGAATTTTGTTCTGGTTGTCCATCAGACGGCCGCCTGAAGACCGACGCCACTGAGGAGTTGCTCCAAGGCGCGGGCGACCGCCAGGTAGAGGTGATCCAGGGGACTGGTCTTCTCGCTGGCGACAGTAGCATCCGCGCGGACCGGCTTGCTCAAGCCGGAGATCAGCGGCGCGTAGACCCTTTGGAAGAGCTTCAGATAGACCACCGAGAGCCGGTATCCGGCTGCTGTGAGTTGATAGCGCCGCGGATGTTCCAGCTTCTTCACCAGCTGCTTGGCGCGCAGTTGGGAGAGCTCATAGCGGACACTGGCCAGGGTGCACGCGACGCCTGGCAGGGCAGCTGCCGTCCCGGCCAGCAACTCCGGCGTGGTGAAACTGCCTCCCGCCAGCAGGTGGCGGAACCCGACCAGGGTCTGCATCAGAGCCAGTTGCTGGGGATGGTCCAGTTTGAGCCCGGGCACCCGCTTTCCGTTGGGGAGGATGGTAGGCTGGCTCAACGCCGATAGTTCTCCCCGGTCGAGGAACGTTTCCAGGATGTCCTGCTGCGCGTTCCAGTAGTTCTGGGTGATCTGGTGCATCCGCTGCCTGAGTTCGGGCAGATTTTCCACGCTCTTCCTCACCCCGAAGTCGGTAACCCGGTCGGTAGCAGCTTCCACGCGAGCCTGCGTCCGGCCATGGACGTATTGTTTGGCGATGCTGTTTTTGTAATGGCTGCGGATTAAGGGATGGCCCAAATCCAGGTCTTGGATGGTGGTCTGCAGTTTGCCCCGATAGCACCGGTTGATGCGGCGACCGAAAATCTGCGCCAGCGTTTGCGGGCGTCCGATGCTGCGGCTGGCGTCCAACAGTCGTTCGTGCAAGGGGTCCAGCACCTCACGGCGGCGGAAAATCAGGTTGTTCCAATACTCCACCTGGGCGAAGAACAGACGGTGCTGACAACCCTGCTGCTGGCGCTCCTGGTGGGTGAAGAACGGGGTCGGATCGGATCAGCCAGCCACTTCTGCACCCGCTCGACGATATGTTTCGGCTCCAGAGAGTCGGCCAGTTGCTGCAAAACCGCCGGATCGGCGCAACTCAGAAAAGCGTTCTCGTCCTACCGGAAGCGGATCCCGCGCTTCCGCATCTGCTCGGCCAGCCAGTGGTGCTGATTCAGATAGACCCGCGCCGAGAAGGGAAAGTACGGGCACATCCGCACAAACATCTTTCCCCATTCCCGATCGTTGATGTAGAAGTTGTACTGCTTCACCCAGCGCTGTTTCATCTCCAGGGGACAACTCTGTTTCCCCACCGAAGTGAGAATCCACGCCGGCTCGCGGGCTTGGATCACGCACACGATCCGGTCGGCTTCGGCACGCGTGAACAACGGCCGCACGACGTCGTCCCGCCGCCCGCCGGGTTTTCCACGAGGGGCACTTTCCACCGCTGGACCTGTGCTTCTAACCACTGGTGATATTGTTCGGAGATGCGGCCCAGCTCCTGCCGGGTGACCGGGAAGATCTACCGGCATTGACTAAAGAACCCGACCACTCTTTCCGGCTGCAAGAACGGTTGCACCATGGCGTTGAGGAGCAGACGATCGAAACACGCGCAGCCAAATCGGATGCTATGCTTGTGGTGTTCGTAAAAGGCGTTCATGTTGTTCTCCTTCGAAGGCTTCGAATCCCTCGCAAGGTATAGCATGGACGCCTCCTGTTTCACCACCGCCCCGGCGCCAGCGGGATATCAAGGGCACAGCCCTTGGCTAGCTTGCCCTAACGATAGAGAACGGCACGCCTCTCACTTTCAAATCGCGCACCGATTCCATCATTTCGCGGATGCGCTAGCGGCCTCGCCGCATGGGCCGGTCACGACAGCCACAATATCGCCGGCGGCCAACGCCTGCCCAGGTGCGGCGTAGCTGGAGCGCACGCACGCCAGGGCGACCGCATTTCCCTGCGACGGCGAACAGGCCGAAGAGGTGATTTCGCCGGCCTCCGTTCCGGCGACAGTGAGGATGGCGCCAGCGGGCACGGCGGAATCGAGGCGGAGCCGGACCAGCTTGCGATTGACGTGGCCCTGCGCGCGAATGCGCTCGACGATCTCCTGGCCCAGGTAGCAACCCTTATTGAAACTCACTGCGTGCATCTGTCCGGTTTCCTGCGCGAGCGATGTATCGCGGATGTCTTCGCCATAGCGGGGCCGGCCGTTTTCGATGCGCACCAGGCGGGCATCTTCGTCCGAGGCCGGCTGGGCGCCGGCCTCTTCCAGACGTCGGATGATTTCAGCGGCGGCGCCGGTGGCGCCATAGACCCGGAAGCCGGGCTGGCCAGTGAGGCTGATGCGTGCGACGATTGTCTCTCCCCAGGCCACATGCTGGTAATCGGCGACAGGTGCGACGCCGCCGGCTTTCTCGAGAAACGCCGCCGACTCGGGACCTTCGAGCGCGATGGCACAGGTGGCCACCGTCACATCCTCGAGATCTACCTGGTCCGCGACGATGTAGCGCCGGATGTGCTGCGCGATCTTCTCCCGCAGCTCAGGCTCGGTGTCGAGAAGAATATGATCGTCGAAGACCAGCAGGGCCGCGTCCGCCTGGATGCGTCCCTGCGGGCTGAGCAGAAACGCGTAGCATCCGGAGCCGGGGCCAAGCTTCTTGACTTCGTTCGAGGTCAGGTTGTGCAGCAGGCGTGCGCGGTCGCGGCCGCGCACTTCGATCCGGCCGCGCGCACTCTGGTTCATCCACGCGGCGCCGCGCCGCAGAGCTTCGTAACCCTGGTCCATCACTTAGAAGATGCGGTGGAGGTAGACTGCGATGCCAATAACGATAAGCGAAGATATCGCTCCGCTCGCCAGCAGCCGGGCGCGCCGCGGGTGGTGCGGCTGGGTAGCCAAAACCGCGACGGCAAAGATGTGCGTAACCAGCAGCAGCTTCACGATCAGCACGATGTCGTATCGCAGCGTGTGTCCAGGGTTACTCAGCAGATTATACGCGCCCGAGATCACCAGCGCCGCGATCGACACGATTACCAGTGGCCGGAACGCCGCCGCCGTCCGTTCGCCCAGGCTAGCCCGGGCTTCCGGATCGAGCGCCGCCGCGGCGCCTGCCACGATCCAGCCATAGATCATGCCGCCGCCCATGCACGCCACCGAAGCAATGTGCAGCCAGCGCATCAACACGGTCAATCCCTCGGCCATAACTAGATTATGGCGCGGAACTGGCCATTGCAGGCGAGCCCATCGCCGGCAACCGCTCCGGGCGCGGATCGGAGCCGCGACCGTAAGGGAGCGGTTGGCACGCCTGTCTGTCACTATGTGGCTCCATCGCCACCCCTTATGCCGCCGCCTGCCGTGCGCTCAATCGCGCCTTACGGATGTGTATATATACGATCCGTACCAGAGCCAGCACCGGCACGGAAAGGAAAGTCCCCGCGATACCAGCGATCTCCGCGCCGGCGAATACGCCGAACAGCACCAGCAGTGGATGCAATTCGACGCCGCGCCCCATCAGGTGCGGCGAGAGCACATAGTCCTGCAGCATGCGGAAGAGCACCAGAAACGCGATCACGGGCCACAAACTCACTCCCGCCAGGCCGGCCACAATGAGGATCAGCGCAATCGAGGTGACCGGTCCCAGCATGGGTATGAATTCCAGCAGGCCGGCGGCGGCCGCCAGCAGAATCGCAAATGGCATGCGCATCACCGAGAAGAAGATGGCATAAGTCGCGAACGCCACCGCCGAGAGCACGAACAGCGCACGCATGTAGTGCGCTAGCAACATATTCACGTCGGAGAGCACGTCTGCGACGAGCGCGCGGCGCGGACCGTCCTCTATTAGGTCGAGAATGTGTCCCCGCATCGTGGGCGCGTCCTTCAGGAAGAAGAACGCGAGGATGGGAATGATAACCAGGTAGATGAGGTTGCTCGCCATGCCCACGAGTTGCATCCCATACTGCGGCAGCTCGCTGATCAGGCTGCTCGATCGCTCCGCCGCTTCGGCGCGTACCTTGGCGACGATCTGTGCTTGCAACGAGTGGTCGTTCGGCAGCGTTTGCTGCCAACTTGCCGCCATGGCCGGAAAGCTGCGTGCGAGCACCGAGGCCTGTTCCACGACGCGCGTGCCGATCTCGAATCCCAGCAAGCCCGCGATTGACACCACGATCACAAATGCCGCCGCCAACGCCGCTGTGCGGGTGCGGCGCTTTGGCGAAATGCGGTCGAGCAGGTTCACCAGCGGCGCCAGCAGATAGGCGAAGAGCATCGCCAGCGTGAAGACGAACAGCGTCTTTCGCGCCAGAAAAACCAAGTAGAGCAGCAGCAGCACAAGCGCCGCCGTCCACGTAGAGCGGGCGGCGCGCTGGTCAAAGCCGAGCATATCGATGAGCCTGGAGAATTATCCTAGCACGCTTCTTTGGGTGGGGCAGGCTTTCGCTTGCCAATGCCCGCTTGCGGGCGCCCTTTTCCTTGGCTGCAAATGATATCCACTATCGGGAATTCTGGCATATCATTATCTTGTGCGGGTCAAGACATCTATCACCCTGCCCAAGGGTCTCCTCATCCGGCTGGATCGCGCCGATAAGAACCGTTCCGCGATTCTGGAACGGGCCGCCGTCGCCTACCTCGCGCGCCTGGAAAGGGAAGCGCGCGACCGCAGGGACATCGAGATCATCGAGCGCAATGCCGGGAGCCTCAATCGCGAGGCGGCGGATACGCTCGAGTATCAGCGACTGCCATGAAGCGGGGCGAGTTGTACCTGGTGCGCAAGCCGGGCTCGCACGACCCCCGCAAGCAGCGCGTTTTCGCCATCGTCAGCCGTCAGCCGCTGATCGATTCGCGGTTCTCGACCTTGATTTGCGCGCCCGTGTACTCTCGCCGCGATGGTCTGAGCACGCAGGTTCGCTTGGGCCTTGCCGAGGGTCTTAAGAAGGAGTCCAGCCTCCACTGCGATGAGCTGGTCAGCCTTCCGAAATCGGTTTTGACGCACTATGTCGGGTCGCTCAAGTCCGCCGCGATGCGCGAGCTCGCGGACGCGCTGGCCGTCTCACTCGGCTTGGATGACTCCGACGCGCCCGGCTCCGCCGACTGAATCTCCATGCCCTCGTTTGACGCCATTCTTTTCGATTTCGACGGTGTGCTGGCCGATACCGAGGCGGTTCACTGCGCGTGCTGGGCCGAGGTGCTGAAGCCGTTCGGCGTCGCGCTTGAATGGGATTACTACCGCGCCCACGCCGTCGGCATCGACGACAAAGATATGCTGCGCACGCTGGCCGGTTTTTCGAATCCGCCGCTCGACTGGCGCACGCTCTTCGCCGAATACCCCAGGAAGAGAGACCTGTTCCGCCAGCGCGTGCTCGCCCATCCGCCCTTCGATCCGGCGCTCGATCGCTTCCTCGCTCGTCTGCACCGAGTTTACAAGCTGGCTATTGTGACGTCTAGCGCGCGCAGCGAAATCGATCCGCTGCTGACGGCTGGCGGCTTGCGGCATCATTTCGACGCGCTGGTTGGCGCGGAGGATGTGACGCGCTACAAGCCCGATCCCGAACCGTATCGCAAGGCCGCCGAACTGTTGGACGCGCGCGCGCCGCTGGTGGTGGAAGATTCCGCCGCCGGCCTAGCCAGTGGACGCGCCGCCGGTTTTGCGGTGCTCGCCATCGCCGCGCCGGCCGAGCTGCCCGCGCTGCTGACCCGCCGCCTCGCCGGGGCGTGAACCAGCCTGACAGCCGCGCCGCGCGCAGTGTACTCTGAAATCAGTGTCTCCCGTTCCGAAGAATCTAAAAGCACTGTCTCCCGGCGCCAAGAAGAAGACCGCCGATACCCTGCGCAGTTCCTGGCCGCTGGTGCTCGAACTGGTACGGCCGCGCCGCGCTCTGTTCGCGCTCGGCTTGTTGCTGACGCTCATCAACAGCGTCTGCGGCATCGTACTGCCCGGTTCCACCAAGTTCCTGATCGATGGCGTCATCACCAAGCATCAGACACAATGGCTGATTCCGTTGGTCGGTGCGGTGCTCCTGGCAACGTTGATTCAGGGCGTGACATCCTATTCGCTCACACAACTGCTCTCCAAGGAGGCGCAGCGTCTGATCGCGGAAATGCGCCGCCGCGTGCAGCAGCATATTGGCCGCCTGCCGGTTGGCTATTACGATTCCAACAAGACCGGCGCCTTGGTTTCGCGCATCATGACCGACGTGGAAGGCGTGCGCAACCTGGTGGGCACCGGCCTGGTGGATTTCGTGGGCGGCATCATGAAAGCGCTGTTTTCGCTCGCCGCTTTGGTCTACATCAGCCCGCTGCTCACCGGCTTAGCGCTGCTCTTCATCGGGGCGTTCGGCTTCAGCTTGAGCAAGGCGTTTCGCAAAATTAGGCCGATTTTTCGCGAGCGCGGCAAGATCAACGCCGAAGTCACCGGCCGCCTCACCGAATCGCTGGCCGGCGTGCGCGTGGTGAAGGGCTATCACGCCGAGGCGGAAGAAGCCAGCGTGTTTGCCGCGGGTGTACAGCGGCTGCTGGACAACGTGCTGAAGAGCCTCACCGCCATTTCGCTGATGAGCCTCGCGGCCACCGTGTTGATGGGCCTGGTGGGCGCGACGGTGATGTTTCTCGGCGCGCGCCAGATCGGCACTGGCGCGCTGACGCTGGGCGGCTTCATGAGCTTCACCGCGTTCCTGGCCTTTCTGGTGGCGCCCATGTTCCAGGTGGTGGGCATCGGCACCCAGCTCACCGAGGCGCTGGCCGGCCTGGACCGCACGCAAGAGGTGTTGCACGAACGGCCAGAAGACGAGGAGCCGCGCCGCACCGTCGCCATCGGCCCCATCCAGGGAAATCTCACTTTCGACCACGTGACGTTCGCCTACGATCCCGGCAAGCCCGTGCTGCATGACGTCAGCTTCGCCTCCACGCCCGGCACGGTCACCGCGCTGGTAGGCCCGTCGGGATCCGGCAAATCGACCATCATCAGCCTGATCGCCGCGTTTCACTCACCCACCGAAGGCTCCGTCCTGGTGGATGGAATCGATCTCGGAAGCGTGCGTCTCGACGCTTACCGCACGCAGCTCGGCGTGGTGTTGCAGGACACGTTTCTCTTCGACGGCACCATCCGGGAAAACATCGCCTTCGCGCGGCCGGCCGCCGCGGAGGCGGAAATTCTGGAAGCCTGCCGCATCGCGCGCGTGGATGAGTTCGCCGAGAAGTTCGAAAAGCGGTACGACACCATCGTCGGTGAGCGCGGTGTCAAGCTCTCCGGCGGGCAGCGCCAGCGCGTCTCGATCGCCCGCGCCATTCTCGCCAACCCGCGCATCCTGATTCTGGATGAGGCGACATCGAGCCTCGATTCCGAATCGGAAGCCGCCATCCAGGAGGGCCTCGCTTACCTGATGAAGGGGCGCACCACATTTGTTATCGCGCACCGACTCTCCACCATTCGCCGCGCCGATCAGATCCTGGTGGTCGAAACCGGCCGCATCCTGGAGCGCGGCACGCACGAATCGCTGTACGCGCTCGGAGGCCGCTATTACGACCTCTACACGCGCCAGCACGGAATCGACGCCAACTTGTTCCTGGCTCCGGGCGAAGGCGACAAGGTGGAGGAAACCGAAGACGCGCCGGCACTGCGCAATGCCGCGCCGCCCTCCGCCGCATCCCTGCTACGCGGTGGCATCGCGTAACGCGAGTGGCGCGGGCCTCCAGGCCTGCTGTGTCGAGATTCTTCTCGACATCGCTTGCCCTTCCCCTCAAAACATTCCTTTCTCCTGTTGTTTTGATGCCACTTTGGGTGTATGGTAGAGAAGAAAAGGCGAAGCCACGCGGCGGCCAGAGGGCGCTCTCTCTCGCCGCCGCCTCTCCCGTAACGGCTTAGCCGCAGGAATACCTATGAGCCTGTCGCTGGGATTTCCCGAGTTTTCGCAGGAATTGGCGCTTGCGTCGAAGCGGTCGCTCGAGGCGGTAGTCTCCCGGTTCCAGGCGGCGCATGCCGACCCCGAATCGCCTGTCCGCGCCATCCACCACCAGCCGGCCGCCGATGGTGTTTATGCGGACCTGCCCGCGGCCATCCATCCCGCGCTACGCCAGGCGCTCGAAACCCGCGGCATCGCGCGTCTCTACTCGCACCAGGCGGAATCTTTCGCGGCGCTCGAAGCCGGCAAGAACGTGGTGGTGGTGACACCCACCGCCAGTGGCAAGACGCTTTGCTACAACCTGCCCGTGACCAACCGCCTGCTGGCCGACGATGGCGCACGCGCCATGTACCTATTCCCGACCAAGGCGCTGGCGGAAGATCAGTTACACGAATTCCAGAGCGCGGTGGATGCGATGGGCTCGCCCATCCGTGCATTCACTTATGACGGCGACACGCCGCAGGACGCACGAAAGGCCATCCGCCAGCGTGCCAACGTGGTGCTCACGAATCCGGACATGCTGCACTCCGGCATCCTGCCGCACCACACGAAGTGGGCCCGCCATTTCGAAAACCTGCGCTACATCGTGATCGACGAGCTGCACTATTATCGCGGCGTCTATGGCAGCCATCTGGCCAATGTTCTGCGGCGGCTGAAGCGCATCACGGAATTCTACGGTTCGCATCCTCAATTCATCTGTTGTTCGGCCACCATCGCCAACCCGCGCGAGCTAGCCGAAGCGCTCACCGGCGAGCAGTTCGAGCTGGTCGAGCGCAACGGTGCGCCGCGCGGCGAGAAGTATTTCGTCTTCTATAACCCGCCGGTGGTCAATCGCCAGCTCGGTATCCGCCGCAGTTACATACAGGAAACGCGGCGTGTGGCGATGGAGTTCATCGAACGGAAACTGCTGACGCTGGTCTTCGCAAACAACCGCCTGGCCACGGAAGTGTTGGTGACTTATTTGAAGGATGCCTGCGACCGCGGGCCGGTGTCATCGGAAACCGTGCGCGGTTACCGCGGCGGCTACCTGCCGCGCGAACGCCGTGAGATCGAGCGCAAACTGCGCGATGGCGAGATCCGCGCGGTGGTGGCCACCAACGCACTCGAATTGGGCATCGATATCGGCTCGCTCGACGCGGTGGTGATGGCCGGTTACCCAGGCACCATCGCTTCGAGCTGGCAGCGCGCCGGCCGCGCCGGCCGCCGCCAGGGCACTTCCGCGGCCGTGCTGGTCGCCTCCAGCGCGCCGCTCGATCAATACATCGTCGAACACCCGGATTACTTCTTCGGCCGTTCGCCGGAGCACGCCTATATCAACCCGGACAATCTCGAAATCCTCATCGCCCACCTGAAGTGCGCGGCCTTCGAGTTACCCATTCGCGATGGAGAGACTTACGGCAAGCATGCGACCGGCGACGTGTGCGCTTTCCTCGAAGAAGCAGGCTTCCTGCACCACTCGGCTGGCGCGTGGCATTGGACTTCGGATACTTACCCGGCCGATGCGACCAGTCTGCGCTCGATTTCGAGCGATAACTTCGTGGTGGTCGATATCACCGGCGAAGCGGAAGTGATCGCGGAAGTCTCCTTCACCACAGCTCTCACTACGCTGCATGAGAAGGCCATCTATCTGCACGAAGCGCGACAGTATCATGTCGAGCGGTTCGATTACACCGAGCGCAAAGCTTACGTGAAGCGCGTCGAGAGCGACTATTACACCGACGCCATCGACTACACGCAAGTGAAGGTGCTCGAAGAATGCGAAGGCGCCGAGCTGTCGGGCGCACGCCGCGTGCACGGCGACGTTCGCGTCAACCGGCAGATTGTAGGTTTCAAGAAGATCAAGTTTTACACCAATGAGAACGTGGGCGCGGGCAAGCTCAACATGCCGGAACAGGAAATGCACACCACGGCTTTCTGGCTGCATTTCCCGGCAGCGTTTCTGGCGCGCCTCGGAAACTTCACTCCGGCCGAGAAACAGAGCGGCATTTCCGGATTGGGCAACGCGCTGCGCACCGTGGCCGCGCTGCTGCTGATGTGCGACCCGCACGACCTGGGTGTGGCGCTCAGCGAGGAAGACGCCGCCGGTCTGGCCGCGTTCGAGCCCAACCTCTATCTCTACGACGCTTACCCCGGTGGCATCGGCCAGAGCGCGCCGCTCTACCGCCTCGCTCCGCGCCTGCTGTCTCAGACCGCCGAACTGATCGCCGCCTGTCCATGCGAAGCCGGTTGCCCCTCCTGCGTAGGCCCGACAGGCGAAACCGGCGAACGCGGCAAGCAGGTGGCGGGGAGGATACTGGCAGTGGAGTGAACCCCAAAACTGAGACAGCGAGTTAAGGGAACAAATACATTGAATGGAGTGAGGAATGGATTTGTCCCGAGCTGTTTACAGTCGCGATCTGAAGATCGCCGCCATGCGCGCACT
>Ga0181529_10001760_pt1 | contig 27390 bp, 28 predicted proteins | sample PEATcosm2014_Bin_36_FD_119763 | JGI IMG/M metagenome (GOLD analysis project Ga0181529, IMG submission 119763) | Peatland microbial communities from MTU Mesocosm Facility, Houghton, MI, USA - PEATcosm2014_Bin10_30_metaG | ecosystem: Environmental > Terrestrial > Soil > Wetlands > Peat | place... | reverse complement strand
CCCCCCCTCCCCAACACCCCCCCCCCCCCCCCCCCGGTGGCTGATGACCAGCCCCTCCTCTTTGAGCTCGGCCAGGATGTTCTGGAGGAATTTGAGCGGGATATTCTGGAATTCACCGATGTGCTTCGCGCTGACCGTATCCGGCCCGTGGGCCGCCAGCTCGATCGCCGCCCGGATGGCATAGTCGGCCTTTACAGAGACGCGCGTGCCGCACATTGTGATCGCAGGACCGGCACCCGGACCCTCACTCCCGGCGGAGTGCCGGCGCCCCGGAGACCTCCTGAAGGATGTGCTCCAGCTCCGGCTCCAGGACGAAGTTGGGGTACCCGTCGCCGTCGGCCAGCCCCGCCTCGACACCGGCCAGGGCCCTGTCGACGATGCCGTCGTTCACGGGCAGGCCGAGCTGCTTGAGCTTGTCCTCGATGACCCTCCGGGAGCGGTGGCTGCCCCAGGCGAGGCGTACGGAGCTGCCCACCAGGCCGGCCGTGATGCAGCCTCCCGCCGGCGGGAAGATGTCACTGTCCCGCCCTGCGCGGACGTAGGGCGCGACCATGTGGGGCAGTTCGCGCAGGAAGGCGTGCGATCCCACCAGCGCCTTGAGGGGTGGGACCGGGAAGCCCGAGACCTCGGCCACGACGTTGGAGAGATGCTGCAGGGACTCGGTGCGGATGCCCGTCGAGATCCCGTACAGGACCTCCAGGCTGACCACGACCTCCTCCAGGGCGGCGAAGCCGGCGCGGTAGGAGATGCCATTGACGGAGACGTCGGGGTGGGCCCCGGCGCTCGCGGCGGCGATGGCCACGGAGCTCGCCAGACCGAAGTCGTCGTGGACGTGCAACGTGATGGTGATCGGCTTGGTCAGACGCGCGCGCAGGCGCCGCAGGAACACCTTGATCGCCTCGGGAGAGAAGGTGTTGGCGGAGTCGGCGAGTCCGAGGCGGATCGCCCCGTGGGCGATGGCCACGTTGCCGATGCGCACCAGGTGTTCGAAGTTGCTGCGCCCGATATCCGACGCATCGACTGCGGCGGTGAGCCCCACCTTGGTCAGGTACTCGAGCACGTGCTCCAGCTGCTCGATCTGGCGGTCGCGGCCGGCTGCGCTCCGCGGGTCGCGCAGCCCGATCCCGAAGGTCTCAGCCCCGATCGCCTGGAGCTGGTCGATCAGCTTGGTCGTCTCCGCGAAGTCGACCTCGGTGCCCCACACGGGGTTGACGAGGACCCGGTCCGAGCACACCGTGGAGTGGAAGGCGAACTTGCGCGCGAGGACCGCCTTGGCGACCTCCAGCTCGAGCGCGTCCGGCTGGTCGCCGCCCCAGAAGTCGACCATTAGGTGGTTCTCGCGGACGCCCGCCTCCTCCAGCGCCTCGGCGACGCGAAGCAGGCCGTCAACCGTGGGGCGGAGGCCCGCAGTGTAGAGGATCTTCCGCAGCGTGCTGTCGAAGATGTTGAGCGGCTTGGGAAAGTCGAAGTCGGCGGCGACCTCGGGGTCGAAGTTCAGGGGGCTGATCCAGTGGCGCCCCGGGACATATGCGGGTGCCTCATAGAGGTTCTCGTCGTTGACGTCGTGCGGTTCCGGGCTCATCGGGTGACTCCTTCTCGTGATGTTTGTGGCTTCGTTTCGGTGGCGGTGGCGATGTACTCCTCTTCGGGCTCGCTGGCTGTGGAACCCCCGTCCCTGTCCGGCGCACCGGCGCCCGGGCCGTCCGGGGAGGTCTCGGAGTTGCCGCTGCCCGCCTGCTGGGCGGCGGCGGCCGCCCGCCGCGCCGCCGCGCGGCTCGAGCGCTTGGTCACGACGACCACGCCCATCAGCGCGACGGCGGCCAGGAGCAGCGCCAGCGAGATCGGATGGGTGAGGAAGGTGACCGGGCTGTCGTTGGAGAGGATCAGGGAGAGGCGCAGGTTGCGTTCGATGATCGGCCCGAGGATGGCGCCGAGCACGATGGTCGGTCCGGAGTAGCCAAAGCGTCGCACCAGCAGCCCGAGTCCGCCGAAGACCAGGAGCACGCCAACGTCGAACATCGTGCCCCGGTTGGCATAGGCGCCCACCGTGCAGAGCACGATGATCGAGATCCCGATGATGGGCGCGGGCAGCGAGATCATCTTGGCCCAGGCGTTGGTCGTGACCATGCCCAGCAGCCAGAGCAGGCCGGTGCCGAAGAAGAGCCCCAGGAACACCGTGTAGACGGTGACCGGGTTGCGCGCCAGCAGCTCCGGGCCCGGTGTCAGGCCCGCGATGAGCATGGCCCCGAGGATGATCGCGGAGGTCGGCGTGCCCGGGATGCCGAGGGCGAAGGTGGGGATCAGGGTGGCGTGCATCACCGCCGCGTTGGTGGCCTCGGGAGCCGCGATCCCCTCCGGCGAGCCCTTCCCGAACTGCTCCGGGTGGCGCGAGGTCGCCTTGGCCACGTTGTAAGAGAGGAAGGGCGGGACACTCCCGGCCATGCCGGGGAGGAGGCCGGTGAAGAAGCCGATCACGGTTCCGAGGCTGGCGGGTTTGAGCACCGAGCGGAATTCGCGGAATGTGAGCCAGACCCGTCCGCGCTGCTGCGGAACGGCGGTCCCGGTGCTCCGATCGCCCACCAGCATGCGCACCGCCTCCGGGATGGCGAAGAGCCCGATCAGCATGGGGGCGAGTGGTATGCCCCCGGAGAGGAGGATGTTGCCGAAGTCGAACCGCGGCAGCCCGGTCACGGAGTCCAGGCCGATGGTCCCGATTAGCACGCCGATCGCGACCCCGATGATGCCGCGCCGCGGCGCGCCCCCGACCAGGAAGGCGATTGCGGTGAGCCCCAGGATGCCGAGCGCCGCGTACTCGGTCGGGCCGAGCAGGAGAGCCCACGACGCGACGATGGGAGTGACCAGGATAAGCAGGATGGTGGTGATGACCCCGCCGTAGGTGGCGGACCACAGTGAGTAGGCGAAGGCCTTGGCGGCACGGCCGGCCCGGTTCAACTGGTAACCGTCGAGGATGATCGCCGCGGAATTCGGAGACCCGGGTGTCGACACCGCGATCGCGGTGATCGAGCCGCCGTACTCTGCCGCCTGGTAGAGGGTGGTGTAGAAGATGAGCGCCTCCGCGGGGGGGAGGAAGAAGCTGAGTGGCAGCAGCAGCGCGATGCCGCTCAGGGGTCCGATGCCTGGGAGCGCACCCACCAGGATTCCGGTCACGGTTCCCGCCACCAGGCAGAGCAGCCCGATGGGCGTGAAGAGATGGGCGGCGGCCTGACCGAGGACGACTGCGAGGTTCACGCGCTCACTCTCCGGGGGTGGACCATGCCGGTCCGGGAAGGGGGACGTTGAAGACGTGCACGAAGAGGAGATACAGGCCCACCGACGCGACGGTTCCGGCGACACAGACGCCTAGTCGCATCTTTGGTTGCAGTGGTCCGGGCAGGCTCAGCCCGATGCACATGAGGATGGATGCGATGACGAAGCCGAGCACCGGCATCAGGAAGAGGTAGGCGCAGAGGATGACCGCAGTGATGGCCACCGGCAGGCGGCGCAGCCGGACCCAGGTGTTGGTGCCACGCTCAGGCCGCACCACGCCCCAGGCGCCCAGCACGATGAGCAGTATCCCGACGATCATCGGGACGAGCCACGGGCCGGCCACCGTACCGAGGTCAAAGGTGGTGCTCTCGGCGAGCACGTACACGCCGAGAGCACCGATGATGCCGGAGACGACGCGGTCGGCTGCCACGAGCGTTACTCGCTGCCTTCGCGTCCAGTTCGATGCACGTTCGTGCTTCAGCCCGCGCTCGACGGAGGCGGAGAAGTGGCTGGAGACGCGGATGGGGTGGTGAGGTACTCCTTGTCCAGGGTCTCGTAGAGGGTGAGCGTCGCTTGGTCGTGCGCGACCACTCCGGCGGTGTCCAGGAAGTCGGGCAGCTGGTTGTTGGTCTTCTCGTAGTTCTTCCAGGCCGACGATGCGAACACCTTGGCGCTCGCGGCCTCCAGCTGGGAGACGATCGAGGCGGGCGTCCCCTTGGGGGCGAAGATCCCCTTGAGGCTGTAGGCGGTGATGTCGTAGCCGGAGGAGACGAAGGTCGGGGTGCCCGGGAGCGGCGAGTACGAGTCGCCGGTGGCAGCGACGGCGAGCGTCCGCAGCTGGCCTGCCTGCTGCTCCGGGAGGTAGGCGCTGGGCGTCACCAGGCCGAAGTTCACGGTGCCGTTCAGGGTGTCGGTGGCGGTCTCCGAGCCGCCCTGGGTGGAGATGTACTTGAGCTGGATGCCGGCATCCTTCTCGAGCTCCAGGTAGGCTACGTGGTTGGGACCGACGTCACCGGTGGCCGCCACCGAGAGAGAGTCCGGGTGAGCCTTGGCGTAGCTGACGAGCTGGGCCACGGTCTGGTAGGGGCTGGAGGCCGCCGTGATCAGCCCGACCGCCTCGCCGTCGAACTGGTCGATCGGCGAGATGTCGGTGAAGTTGTACGGGATGAGGTTCTGGGCGATGAGGTCGGCCATGGTCCCGTCCGCCTCGTAGAGGAGCGTGTACCCGTTGGCCGGCTGGGACATCACCTGGGCGACACCGACCGCACCGCTCGCACCCGGGTCGTCCTCGATGGCGACCGACCAGCCGAACTGCTGCTCCAGGTCGTCGCCCAGCTCACGCGCCTCGATGTCGAGGGATGAACCCGCGGTCACCGGCACCACGAGGGTGATCGGCTGGACCGGGTAGGGGATGGGCGTGGCCGTGGCGCTCGGCACGTCGGTGCTCGCGGGCAGGGCGCTGGTGCCGCAGGCGGCCAGGATCAGCCCGACCCCGACGGTCGCCGCCGTGCCGATGCCTCCCCTCCCGGGACGTGCCATCCAGCTGCGCGCTCGCAGACGATGGTGCTCGACGGCCGCATGTTTCCCCGGGTCGTCCCCCGCGCCGGTGTTGACCTCGTAGGACCCTCGTGCTGGCGAGTTGGACATGGCTCCTAGCTCCTCCGGAATGTGGGCCGTCCGGCGCGCGGCTCCTGCTGACGGGCGAAGAGAGGGCTGCTGGCCCCTCCCGGGGCGTTAACCTACCAGATTAGTAGACAATAGGGTCAAGGTACCCGCCCCGAACGAGGTGGAAGGGTCCAGGCGCGGCATCACGCACCTGGCCGGCCAGCAGGTCGCGGAGGGCGGCGGGACGCCTCGCACGTCAGCTGCGCTGTGGCAGCCGGAGGCTCAGCTGCAGGTCCAGGTCTCGTTGCCGGCGACCGGCAGCTGGTCCCCGTCCTGGAGGTTGGAGAAAGTGGCCGAACCCGACCCGTTGCTGTTCACTGTGATCGAGAGGTTGGTTCCGACACCTGGTCGAATTCGTCCGTCGTCCCCTGGGAGGGGCCGCCGTCGGCGGCTAGGGGAACCTTGGTGGTCCGGTACAGCGGTCGGATCGAGGATTTCCCGCGCCGATGGCGGAACCGTTACGAGACCATCCCGGGAGAGAGGCCCAGAAAACGTTGGAACCCCAACGAGATCCCAGCATCGAGGTTAGCGTGTGCTATACAGCGCCGCTCTCCGCACAGACGCTTCTACCGAATTCGGACGCAACCGATTTCGCGCCGCTGCACAGGGGATCTGACTGCGGATCAGAAGGCCGGGGGTTCAAATCCTCCTGGGCGTACCAGCCCCCCAAACCCGTTGGTGGGCGCCTCCACGCGCGCCGAGGTCAGTTCCCGGCGACTGCGGCCGTCCTGCGCATCAGAGGCCTGGCCTCGACGGGCGCCGGGCGGAAGTCCTCTCCGTGGATCGCCGCCAGCAGGACGTCGATGTCCGACCCCTTGGTGACGAAGGCCGAGATCCCTGCCGCCCTGATGGTGCGGATCACCAGCGCCTCATCGAACGAGGAGTAGGCGACCAGCCGGATGTCGGGGCAGACCTCGCGCAGGCCGCGGGCCGCGGCCCACCCTCCACCGTCAGGCATGTTGACGTCGATGACGGCCACCTGGGGATGGGTTCGGGCGGCCAGCTCGACCGCGTCAGCGACGCGGTCGGCCGTGCCCACGACGGTCAGCGTTTCATCGGTCTCGACGATCTCCCTCACCGACTCCAGCATCACCGCATGGTCGTCGAGGAGGAGAACCGTCAGGTTCCCGGGGAGCTTCGCAGAGCCGGTGCCGGGGTCTGCGGGCGCCGGGTATTCCGGGTATTCAGTCACGTCAGCGCTCCCTCTACGGGTGATGGTGAAGTCATCGTGACTCCGTCACGCCGCGCCCGGCCAGATTCTGTTTCGCCATATTCGGATGGGCCACCTGCACCAGAGAATCCTGAGGCCCCTGCATCTGGTCCCGCCGCCGCAGTCTGCCTAGCCTCGAATGGTGACCGCCGCTCCGCATAGCAGTCCTCGAATCGTGCGCAAGCGCAGTTTCGCCTGGCTGGTTGCGGCCGCGGTCGCCTTCACGGCATTCAGCGCCGTCTGGATCGGCACCCACCCCGGCCACAACCGGCCGACGGTGGCCCTCGACGACTTCGCCGAGATGCTCGCGCCGCTCGGGGCCGCCATCGTCTGCTTCCTCGCCGCGCGGCGCCGGACCACCTCGGCGCGCGCGACATGGGTGCTGATCGGCCTGTCGGCCCTGAGCTGGGGATTGGGTCAGGCGGACTGGACGGTTCGAGAGGTGCTCCTGAACCAGAATCCCGCGAGCCTCTTCCCCTCCTGGCCGGACGTCGGCTACGTCGCCGCCATCCCGCTCGGAATCGCCGGATTGATCGCGCTCCCCGCCTTCCGGGGGGCCGGCACTCGCATCTCACTGCTCCTCGACGGCCTGCTGATGGTGGGTGGCGCTCTCTTCGTCAGCTGGGCCACCATCCTGGGGCCCATCTATGCCGATTCCGCGACCGGGTTTGAGCAGCAGTTCCTCAGCCTGGTCTACCCGCTCAGCGACGTCTTCATGGGGACGATCGTGATCCTGGCGCTCTCCCGGATGGCGCCCGCGGGCCGTCGACCCTTCGTCTACCTGGGTGTGGGAGTACTCTTCACCGCCCTGGCCGACAGCACCTTCGCGTATCTCACGACGGTGCAGAACGTCGACACTGCGAACCCGACGGACATGGGCTGGACGCTGGGGTACATCCTGATCGGCCTGGGCGCGCTGCGGGCGATGGCACCGGCGGACGGTCCCACCGAGCGCACCGTCCAGAACACCCGCTGGCGGATGGTGCTCCCCTACCTCCCGATGATCGCGGCTGGAATCGTCGTCGTGGGGCGCGAGATGCGCGGGGTCGGGCTCGACGCCTTCATGCTCTGGGACAGCTTCGGCATCGTGACGATCGTCCTCCTGCGCCAGTTCATCCTCGTGCGGCAAACACGGTCGCTCGGCCTCCAGCTGCAGCAGCAGAACCGGCAGCTCGACCATCTCGTGGACGAGCGCACGCGCGAGCTCGACCACAGCCTGGAGGGACTGCGCGAGGCCAACGATCGGAGGAAGGGGCTGCTGCTACGCCTGGTGACGCTGCAGGACGAGGAGCGCCGCCGGCTCGCCGGCATCATTCACGATGACATGCTGCAGTGGATGGCGGTGGGGCACACCCGCCTCCAGATCTCGCGGCGCGCCATCGCCGACCCCAAGCAGGCGTCGTCGCTGGATCGTGCCGCCGACGCGGTTCAGGCCTCGATCACACGGATGCGCACGCTGATGTCAGAGCTGCATCCGCAGGTTGTGGAGCGCGGTTTCACCACGGCTCTGGGTCAGTATCTCGAGCAGGTTGAGCAGGACGGGGACCTCCACTGCGTCCTCGACGGCGGTTTCGCGAACGAGCCCTCCGGGACGGTCGCCACCACCCTCTACCGGATCACCTGCGAGGCCATCGTCAACGCGCGCAAGCATGCCGCCGGCTCCACCGTCACGGTGAAGCTGAGCGACCGGGACGCCGGCTACGCGGTCACCGTCCGCGACGACGGGCCTGGCTTCGTCCCGGAGGGGACGGGCTACTCACCCACCGGCCACGTCGGGCTCAGCTCGATGCGGGAGCGCAGCGAGGCCCTGGGCGGATCGTGGTCGCTCGAGAGCCGGCCCGGCGCCGGGACCACGGTGAGGTGCTGGGTGCCCCGCGAGGACGCGGCGGCTCCAGCGCCCGCGGTCGTGTCCGATGCGGAGCTGGCGGCGGTGGTTGCGGGCTTGGGCGGCGGGGTGACGGCCCCCGCGTATCCGCTGGCGGCCATGGTGCAGCTCCCCGGCTCCGACGCCCCCGTCCCGCTGGGGGTCGGGTCCGCGCGTTGAACCCGGCTCAGCCCATCGCTCCCGCAAGCCAGACCCGCAGCCTGGCCAGTTGCGTCGAGGCGAGATTGCGCACGATGAGCACGCCACCAGCGCTCCTGACGCCGACCCTGCTCCAGCGCCAGGCCACGGTCGTGAAGAGCCCCGCCGCGACCACGGAGATCAGCAGCATCGCGAGAGGGCCGTGCATGGCGGCCTCGGCCGCGGAGAGGACGGCCCCGAGTGCGAGGACGGAAAACCATCCGACGGAGAAGCTCCGAAAGGGCTGAGGTATCCGGAAGTCGATCTCAGCGTCCAAGGCCGGTCGGCGCCGGCTCAGGAGCCGGGCGGCCCCACGCGGTGGCTCACTCAGCGCCGGCCGCGATCGTCCTGCGGATGAGCGGCATCCTCTGCGGGGGGGCGGGCATGACGTCCTCACCCCGGATTGCCGCCAGCAGGACGCCGATCTCGGATCCCTTGGTGACAAAGGCGGAGATGCCGGCTGCGGCGATGGTCCGGGTCACCAGCGCGTCGTCGAAGGCGGAGAAGGCCACCAGGCGCATGTCGGGACAGACCTCGCGCAGACCGCGCGCGGCCGCCCATCCCCCCCCATCGGGCATGTGAACGTCGATGACCGCCACGTCGGGCTGCATCCCCCGGGCCAGGCGGACCGCGTCCGGAATGCGGCTCGCGGTGGCGATGACGACCAGGCCCTCGTCGCTCTCGATCAGTGCCCGCAGGGCCTCTAGCATGACGGTGTGGTCGTCGAGGAGGAGCACGGTCAGAGTGCCCGGATTCCTCCGGCAACGCTGTCCCGCGCGCGCGATCTCAGTCCGATCGCTCACAAATGCGCTCCTGTCTCTGAGGTGGCCGTCTGGAGTATGACGCGCCCCCGGCCACTCCGCGACAGCCGCCTGTGCCCTGTGACGGTGATCCAGATTCACCACTCGTCATGGCTCCCGCCGCCCGGCTGACTCGGGTCGACGCGGGGATCCGGCCATCCGGGCGTCCCGACCCTCCGACCCGTCGCAGGCCGCCGCGCTCCGGGAGTAGCGTGGAATGCGCATGAAGCTGGGATTGCTGCTCGGATTCTGGGGCGAGGACGGCCCGCCGCCCCGGCTGCTGGAGACGGTCCGGGAGGCGGAGACCCTCGGCTACGAGTCGGTGTGGACCTCGGAGGCATCGGGCTCCGATGCTCTGACGCCGCTCGCCTGGGTCGGCGCCCACACCACGACGATGCGGCTCGGCACCTCGATCATGCACATGGCCGCCCGGGCCCCGGCGGCGACGGCGATGGCGGCCCTCAGCCTCGACCACCTCTCCGGCGGTCGCTTCGTCCTCGGGCTCGGCGTGTCCGGCCCGGAGCTCGTCGAGGGCTGGTATGGGCAGCCCTTCGACCCGCCCCTGGGGCGGACCCGCGACTACGTGGAGATTGTCCGCCGCGTGCTCCGTCACCGCGATCCGGTCGAGTACCGGGGCCGCCACCTCTCCCTTCCCCTGCCGGGCGGCTCCGGGCTGGGCCGTCCCTTTCGCTCGATGGTCAGGCCGCTCCGCCCCGACCTCCCCATCCTGCTGGCGGCCGAGGGACCGAGGAACGTCGCCCTCGCCCGGGAGATCGCGGACGGCTGGATCGCCACCTACTACTCCCCCTACCGTGACGCGCACTACCGCGCGGCCCTGGCGGAGGGGGCGGCTCGGCCCGGCGCCCGGGCGGCGGAGGCGGGCTTCGAGATCGTCGCCACCGTCCCGGTCATCGTCGATGAGGATGTCGAGGCCGCCGCCGGCAGGCTGCGCGGTCTCTTCGCACGCTTCATCGGAGGCATGGGCCCGCGCGGGCGAAACTTCCACTACGACGCCTTCGTGCGCATGGGCTACGAGGAGGTCGCCACCCGGGTGCGCGATCTCTGGCTGGAGGGCCGCACCGAGGAGTCGGCGGCGGCCGTGCCGACCGCGATGATCGAGCAGGTCGCCCTCATCGGGCCGGCGCCCAAGATCCGGGACGAGCTCGTGGAATGGAGGCGATCGCTGCTGACGACCCTTCTCGTCCACGTCGCGCCGTCACCCGCCGTGCTCGGCCGGGTCGCGGAGCTGGTGCTCGGAGGCTGACGCTCCGGAGATTTCACCTCTCCGGGGGATTGGCGGGCACGGGTCGCTCGCGTAACCTTTGACCCGAGTACGGCGATCTCTTTACAGCAGTCGGCGGGGCCGCTCGTCGCCATTGTCTGCCGACCCAACAGGGAAGCCATGAAGCGCCTACACATCGTCGGGCTGAGTGCGGTCGCTGCCGCCATCGCCGCCTTCTTCCTGCAGCCCCGCAAGGGGGCCGACCGCCGGGAGGCGGTCCGGCGCGGCGGGGAGAGGCTGGCCCGGCAAGGTGCCTCTGCCACCTCTCTGATCGGCACCCGCCGGCATCGGCCGGCCGGCGGGCTGGCTGAGGCGAGACAGCGGATCGAGGACGCCCTGCTGGAGGAGCTCGGCGCCGACGGCTTCTCGCTGCGGGTCATCGCCGGCGACGACGACGCCCTCACCGTTCGGGGCGAGGTGGACTCCCTCGACCTGATCCGCCGGGCCAGCGAGGTGATCGACCGGAGCCGCGGTGGCGCTGACGTGGTCAACCTGATCCGGCTTCGGGCACCGTCCGGCGGGGGCGCGCTCGCCACCTGAGGCCGCCCCGCCAATCCCGGGAGCGGGGTGCCATGCTGGCGCGTTGCATGGACGTGCGCAGGCGCAGGATCGCGGTCATCGTCGTCGGCTGTGCGCTGGCGCTCGCCACGCTGCCCGCCGTGCTGGCCGGTTCATCCCCGGCGCCGAGTGTCCCGGCCGTCACCTCGACGGCACCGGACTACACCCCCTCCGCCGCGGGCGAGCAGTTCGCCGCTCAGGTGCTGGCCTCGGCCCCGCTCCCCCCGGGCGCCCAGGAGTGGACGGCAACACCCCCCGCCGTCCTGGCCACGCCGATGCAGAGCATCGGTGTCAGCGGGCTCATCGACATCCACGAGCTGTACCTGGTGGACGAGCCGGCCAGCCCGGCCCTGAGCAACCCACTCAACGGCTACGTGCGGGCGCACCTGCCTGCCGGCTCCAAGGAGATGGGGGGCGGCAGCATGTTCGGCCCCAGCGGAGATGCCACCGGATTCTTCCTGTCCCTCCCCACCTCCGGGCCCAGCCAGTCCTTGGCAATGCTCCTCTACGCGACCACCGCGACCAGCGGAGGCCAGTACGTGCTCCGCGTCGACGCTCAGGTGGTCTGGGTGCCCGATCGGTCGTCGTCCGAGGCCATCCCACCTCCCGCCGGCGCTCAGCTGACCGGCTTTGCCACGCTCTCCGCCGCGAACCCCTCCAGCGGTCCAGTGTCTGTCCAGCTCGGTGAGGCGGACAGCGCCCGGCTCGCCGCCGCCGTCAACGCTCTCCCCCTGGCGCCGGGGACATTCTGCATGGAAGACTCCCTCCTCTTCACCATCACCTTCCAGCCTCCCCCCTTCAGCTCCAGCCCCAGCTACTCGGTGTCCGAGGACCTCTGTGGGGCCACGGTGGAGGTGAGCGTTGGCGCGACCCATCTGCCGGCGCTCAGCGACACCGGTTGCTCCCTTCGCCACCTGGTGGCTGACCTCCTTCCCGCGCGGGCCGCGGGCACACGGAGCGCAGCAGCGGACTGCTGATCCCGGGGCACCGGCCATGACGCGCGTCAGCGACCCCTGACGTAGCATCGGACCCATGCCCACACTCCACCCGCCCCTCCAGCCCATGCTCTGCCGCTCCGCGGACGGCATCCCCGCCGCCCCCGGCCTCGTCTACGAGCCCAAGTGGGATGGTTTCCGCTGCATCGTCTTCCGCGACGGCGACACCCTCCACCTGGAGAGTCGCAACAGCCTGCCCCTGCAGCGCTACTTCCCCGAGCTGATCGACCCGCTGCGCTCCGCGCTTCCCGTGCAGGCGGTGGTCGACGGCGAGATCGTCATCGCCGGGCCGCGCGGCCTCGACTTCGACGCCCTTCAGCTCCGCCTCCACCCTGCGGAGTCGCGCGTGCGAATGCTCGCCGCGGAGAGCCCGGCGACCTTCATCGCCTTCGACCTGCTGGCCGAGGGCGACCAGGACCTGCGCGGTCGTCCGCTCGCCGAGCGCACCGCCCGCCTCGGGCAGGCGCTGACCCTCAATCCCCAGGTGGCCCTCACCCCGCAGACCACCGACCCGGAGGAGGCGGCGTCCTGGTTTGACCGCTACGAGGGTGCCGGCTGCGACGGGGTGGTCGCCAAGCCGCTCGACTCCACGTACCGGAGCGGAGAGCGCGGCTGGATCAAGGTCAAGCATCTCCGCACCGTCGACGCCGTCGTCGGGGGATACCGCCGGGACCTCAAGATCGAGGCGGTCGCATCCCTCCTGCTCGGCCTGTACGACGGCGACGGCGTCCTCCACCACGTCGGCCACACCTCCTCGTTCTCGGCCGCCGAGCGCCGCGACCTGCTGGCGCTGCTCCGGCCTCTGGAGGGCGGCACCTCCTTCGGTGCGGGGAGAACGCCGGGTGGGCCGTCGCGATGGACGAGGGGGCGTGACGCGGACTGGGTGGCCGTGCGCCCCGAGCTGGTCTGCGAGGTGGCATTCGACCACCTGCAGGGGAACCGCTTCCGCCACGCCTCCCGCTTCCTGTGCTGGCGCCCCGACAAGGCCGCGGCCGAATGCGGGTACGACCAGCTCCTTCCGCCCCACCCCGTCGACCTGGCACGGATCCTGGGCGGCGGCGCGTAGCCACCCGGCGGGCTGCCGGCAACCCAAAGCACCGGCTCCCGGCGCGGGGGCCCGACTGCCGACGGGGGCAGCTCGCGCGGTGCTCATGGCGGCCGGTGCCACCCCTGTGCGCTCACAGGCGGTTAAGGACTTTCGTGTCCTTAACTGGTCGGAGAGAGGGGTACCCCCGCGCCTGGAGGCCGGGCCGAGCGACGCCGCCTTCCCGGGCGACCGCCTGATCGCCGCCCGCGTGCGTCCTCAGCTCTTGCGGGCGCGGGACGGTGCCACGCGGCGTGGCTCGTCGTCGCCCTTGGGGAAGTGGGGTGGCCAGGGGGCGTCGCCCAGTCCCTCGCGCTCGTCGCGGTCGGCCAGCTCCAGCAGCGTGTCCAGCCGGTACGCCACGGCGTCGATGCCGGCACCCGGGTCACCCTTCTGGCTCAATCGACGGGGAACCGTCTCCACGGTCAGGTCCGCGGGCTCGACGTCGGCCACCTCGTCCCACTCCAGCGGGCAGGACACCCGCGCATCGGGCACGGGCCGCACCGAGTAGGCGCTGGCGACGGTGCGGTCCCGGGCGTTCTGGTTGTAGTCGATGAAGACCCCGTGGCGCTCCTCCTTCCACCACTTGCTGGTGGCGAGGGCCGGAGCGCGGCGCTCGACCTCGCGGGCCAGCGCCAGGGCCGCCCGCCGGACCTTGGTGAAGCCGTGCTCGGGGACGATCCGGACGTTGATGTGGATGCCCCGCGATCCCGACGTCTTGGGATAGCCCTTGAGGTCCATCTCCTCGAGCACCTCCCGCACCACCAGCGCCACCCTTCGAATGTCGGAGAAGGGGATGTCGGGCTGAGGGTCGAGGTCGACCCGCAGCTCATCCGGATGGTCGGTGTCGCCGCTCCGCACCGGCCAGGGGTTGATGTCGATGCAGCCCAGGTTGACCGACCAGATCAGCGCCGCCAGCGAGTCGATGACCAGCAGGTCGGCGCTGCGGCCGCTCGGGAACTGCACCGTGGTGGTGCGCAGGAAGCCGGCGTCGCCGACGGGAGCGCGCTTCTGGAAGAAGTACGGGCCGGCCGCCCCGTTGGGATAGCGCTTGAGGACGGAGGGGCGGTCGAAGCAGCCGGTCAAGGCTCCCGCGCCGACCGCGAGGTAGTAGTCGATGAGCTGGCGCTTGGTGATCCCGAGTTCGGCGAAGAAGAGCTTGTCGCCGTTGCTGATCGCGAGGTCCCGACCGTCGACCTCGACAGTCTCACCACTCACTCGGCGCTGCGATCCGATGCGCGGCGGCGCATCCCCGTCGCCCCGCCGCGCTCCTCCCACTCGCGGAAGCGGGCGATGACGAGCGGCTCCGCCTCCGCCCAGTTGCGGGCACGGTCGCCGGCGGGCACCTCGAGATGCCGGTTGGCGGCGTGGCTGAAGACGACCACGTCCCGCTGCTCGCGCAGCAGCGCCTCGATGTTGTGTGGGCCGTCCTCGAGGTAGAGATCGGCGTTGACCGCCCCCTTCTCCCCCATGAAGCAGAGGTCCCAGTAGGGGATTCCGTGACGGTCGAGCCACTCGACGGTCTGGCCAACCGCCATCCGGTGGAAGTGCTCGATGACCAGGCGGTGGGTGATGATGCGGATCCGGATGCCGAGATTGGAGAGGCGGCGCAGCGCGGGGCCGGCGCCGGCGATCATCCCCATGTCGCGGTAGAGATGGCGCTCCACCACCGCGAAGCGATGCACCTTGTGGAACTCGCCCGGCTCGATGCCCCACTCGGTCATCTCCCAGCCGACATCGGGGGGGAGCGACTCCAGGTCCCGGCCGAGCCACTCCGCGATCACCCCACGCATGAAGGGGTAGTAGTCGGCGCAGACCCCGTCCAGGTCCACGCCGAGGACGAACTGCCGTGGGCTGTCGGCCACGGGGGAGATTGTCGCCGAATCGGCGAGGTCCGTCACCTCGCGGGACCTGAACCCGTCCGTGCCTGTCGGGCCCCGCTGACCACGGAGACGATGACGATCAGGACCACCATCCCGATCACGATCGGGAGGCTGTAGTTGGAGAGGGACTTGGCCACGTCCTCGGCCGGCTTGCCGATGAAGTAGCCGAGGGCCTCGATCTCGACGATGAAGGCCAGCTCGCCGGCGGCGTCCAGGAGGATGAACTGCCAGAAGGCCATCCGCCGGGGCTCTCCCGCGAGGAAGTAGAAGACGGAGTTGGGCAGCCAGATCACCGGGGCGAGGAAGACCGCCCAGCCGGCCCAGCGGGCGAAGATCCGTTCCCCGCGGGCCAATCGCCGGTTCCACCTGGGGTCGTTGCGGCCCAGGAAGTCGATCAGGGCCCGGCCATAGCGGCGGCCACCGTAGAAGAAGCAGGGATCGGTGCACATGGTGATCGGGAGGGGTGCGAGCAGCGCCACCCAGATGCTCAGGCCGGAGGTCCGGACCGCGGCCCCGGTCAGGATCATCGACGCCGTGGACCCTCGGAGCAGCGCTGCCTTCACCGGCTGGTTGTGCAGGATCAGCCAGGTGCCGAGAGGCAGTCCCACGTAGTAGTAGATGGAGCTGGCCACCAGGGGCCCGACGATCAGGATGTCCAGCCACCCCCAGTGTCCTTCGATGAGGCGCTGGCGCGGAGGGCGTGGGGCCGTCTCGCCCGGGGACGGCACCGCTCCGATGAGCGGCGAGCTGGTGGCGGGATCGTGGGCCGGTAGGGCCGGCTCAGAGGTCACCCGGCCATTGTGGTCATAGGGCGGGACCGCGGCGGTCCGCGCGTGTCGGAGGCGACCCCAGGGTGTCAGGCCACCTCGGGCTGGCCGCCTTCCATGCACGTGACCTCGGCGGCGGACGCCGAAGGGTGGCGTCCCCCCGCCAGGAGCACGGCCACGGCGATCACGATCAGCGCTCCGGCCACCAGGGTCGTGGCGGTCACGCTCTCACCGAGGAACCCCCACCCGAGAGCCACCGCCACCAGGGGGTTGACGTAGGCATAGCTGGATGCCGCCTGGGGCGAGACCTTTCGGTTGAGGTACACGTAAGCGCTGTACCCGATCACGGAGCCGGCGATCACCAGGTAGAAGAAGGCGGCCACCGAAAGCCCCGTGATCGCCGCGGGGTGGACCTGCCCCCACTCGCCGAGGAGAGCGGCGATGACGCAGAGCGCGGCCCCTCCACAGAGCATCTCCATCGCGGTCGCGAGCAGCGGCCGCCGGGGCATGCTCGCGCCCCGCGCGTAGATCGAGCCGAGCGCCCAGGACGCCGGCGAGATCAGCGTGAAGGCGAGCCAAACGGGTGCTGCCGAGCCGACGCTGCCGGGCCGGAGCATCAGTCCGACCCCGATCAGCCCGACGACCAGCCCCGCCGCCCCCAGCCAGCCCACCCTCTGAAGGCCGCGGAGGTGGGCGAGGGCGACCATCCAGATCGGCACGGTGGCGACCAGCATGGCGACCACCCCGGAGGAGACGTGCAGCTCCGCGACGGTGAGCACGCCGTTGCCCCCGGTGACCAGGAGCACCCCGATGACGAACGCCGAGCGCCAATGCCGTGGTGTCAACCGGTCGCCCCGGTCGCCGGTCGCGAGGGCGATGGGGAAGAGGAGCGCGCCGGCGATGAGGAAGCGGGCCCCCGCCATGGCGAGCGGCGGGACAGTGTCGATCGCGAGACGGATCGCGAGGTAGGTGGAGCCCCAGAGCAGGTACACGGCCGCGAAGGCGGCGACGAGCAGGGGAGCGGGGCGGGCTCGGGTCACCCCGTCACGCGCCGGTGGGAGCTGGGCCAGGGAACCTCCGCAGGACCTCGGCGACACTCGGGGGCTCGTCGATGCCCGCCTTCAGATGGGGGTCCGGACGGGGGGCTCCGGCGACCAGCCGCAGGGGGATCTCACCCGCCCAGACGGGGAGGTCGCGATCGGAGACCGGGTCGAGCGGTGGGCCGGTGCGAACCTTGGCGGAGCACTCGGCCAGGTCCACGGCGATCACGCTGGTGCTCTCGAACTCCTTGGCGCTGGGCTGGCGCACCTCCGCCCAGCGACCCGGGATGCCGTGCTCGACCACGGCCAGCAGCGCGGTCCGGCGCTCCTCCGGGTCGGTGACGGCGCGGGCGCGACCCCGCACCACCACGCTGCGGAAGTTCATCGAGTGGCCGAACGCGGAACGGGCCAGCACCAGCCCGTCGACGTGGGTGGCGGTGATGCAGACACCGTCCAGCGCCGCGGCCAGGCTGCGGTTGGCGGCTGCCCCGTGGAGGTAGAGGGTGTCGCCCACCCGGCCAAACCCGGTGGGCAGCACCAGCGGCTCCCCGTCGATGACCACCCCGAGGTGGCAGATCAGAGCCTCATCGAGGATGGCGTCGATGGTCTCCCGGTCGTACCGGGCGCGCTCCGCATGGCGGTGCACCTGGACCCGTGGGCTCGCTGGTCCGGTGCTGTCGGGATCGCGCACCTCAGCCAGGCCTCCATGGTGGGTTCACACACCAATTGTATGTAATGATACAAACCTGTGAACGTTACCGAACTATTCTACATGGCCGGGCGGAGAGCCGTCGACATCGCCGCCGCGGTCGAGGGAGCGGTCCGTGAGGGAAGGCTCCAGCCAGGGGAGCACCTGCCCACCGTCCGCCGGGCGGCGAGCGAGCTGGGGGTGAGCCCGGCGACGGTCGCGGCAGCATACCGGGAGCTGGGCCGCCGCGGACTGGCGGTCGGGTCGGGCCGCGCGGGGACCTCGATCGCGCCGCGGCCCCCTCTACACGCCGGGGTCACCGCCCGGCCCCGCCCGGGTCTTCGCGACCTCGCCCAGGGCCAGCCCGATCCGCAGCTCCTGCCGGACTGGAGCCGGGCCCTTGCCGCCCTGCCTCGCAGGTCCGTCCTCTACGGCTCGCCGATGGTCGACAGCGACCTGGCCGATGTCGCTCGGGAGCGGCTCCGCACCGACGGGCTCGACGCCTCCCACCTCACCGTCGTGGGCGGCGCCCTCGACGGCATCGAGCGGGTTCTCGAGGCTCATCTCCGGCCCGGCGACGGCGTGGCCGTGGAAGACCCCGTCTATCCGCCCATCCTCGACCTTCTCCGGGCGATGTCGCTGCGCGCGCATGCGGTCCGGGTCGACGCCCGGGGCCTGCTCGCCGACGACCTGGAGGGTGCCCTCCGTCGGGGCGTCCGCGCGGTGGTGATGACCCCCCGCAGTCAGAATCCCTTCGGCAGCGCACTCGACGACCTCCGCCGCACCGAGCTGCGCCGGGTGCTGGCCCGGCGTCCGGACCTCCTCGTGGTGGAGGACGACCATGCCGAGGCGCTCGGGGGCGGCACGGTGGTCGGTGTGGCCATCCCCGGCTCCCCCGCCTGGGCTGTGGTTCGCTCCGTCTCCAAGACCCTCGGGCCCGACCTCCGGCTGGCCGTCGTCTGTGGTGACCAGGCGACGGTGGCGCGGGTCGAGGGGCGGCTAGCGGTCGGCCCCGGTTGGGTGAGCCACCTGCTCCAGCGGCTGGTCCTCAGCCTCTGGTCGCGCCCGGGACTCGATCTCCTGCTCGCCCACTCCGCCGACACCTACCGGCAGCGGCGGGAGGCGCTCATCGACGCCCTCGAACGGCGCGGCGTCAGCGCCCAGGGAGCCACCGGCTTCAACGTCTGGGTGCCGGTGGAGGCCGAGGCTCCGGTGCTCGATTCGCTCGCCGAGGCGGGCTACGCCGCCCTCCCCGGAGAGCGCTTCCGGATCGCCACCGGGCCGGGGGTGCGGATCACGTGCGCGAGCCTCGATCCGTCGGAGGCAGGGAGGGTGGCCGACGCGGTCGCCGCGGCGGGGCGACCGGGGGGTGCCCGCCTCGCCTGAGGGCGCCATGTTCTCCGCCAGAGGGCTCTCCACCGCAGATCCTCGACGCGGACGGCATCACCCCCGCGGCGCCCGGCTCAGCAGCCGCTGGTCGCGAGGATGAGGATCACACCCACGATGTTGATGGTCATGTGGATGATCACCCCCGGCCACACCGACCGCGACTTCGCGTAGACGTAGGCGAGGAGGACGCCTCCCAGGAAGACCGGGAGGAAGAGGCTGGGCTCCGCCCAGCCGGCATGGGCGGCCGAGAAGATGGCTGCACTCACCAGCACCGCGCCCCAGAGGGGCATCCGTCCCTGCAGCCAGCGGAACGTGAAACCGCGGAAGATGATCTCCTCGGAGATGGGGGCGATCACCGCGACCGCGAGCAGCGTGAGCACCACCGAGCCGCCGAACTCGCCGCGAATGCCGACGCACTGGTTGGTGGTGTTGGCCGCGGGGAGGACGATGCGACCGATCACCCCGCCCACGTCCTCGAGGACGTAGGCGGCGAAGCCCAGCGGGAGGCCCGCGACGAGCCACGGCCACGCCGGCAGCCTGAGGCCGAGCGCTGTCAACGGGGTGTGGCGGCGCCACCCCACGAGCACGCCGATGAGCAGCAGGCTGGCGCCGTACACGGCGATCTCGTCGGCGTAGGACAGCGCCAGGGCACCACTGCTCCCGGCGTTGATCCGAAGCCCCTGGGCCGTGGCCTCGGCGAGCCAGTTGGCTCCGAACATGATCGGGAAGAACGTCACCAGCACCGGGACCACGTCGGTCCAGGTCCATGACCCGCGGGTGGCCTTCGCCTCCGTCGCGTTGCGCGCGGTGGGGATGAGGGGGGCCGGCTGCGGCGGCCGCGCCGGCCCCATCACCCAGCCGTAAGGGCTGGGAATCCAGACCAGGGGCAGGCGCTGGACCGAGAGCACCAGGCTGCTTGCCATCCAGTCGGGGAGACCCCGCCGCCGGCGGTCGGCCAGGGCCGGAACAAAGCCGGCGCCGAGCGTCAGCAGGGACCACCACCAACCGGTCGCGCGCAGCAGCGACTGCGCCCAGGTGAGCCGGTCGCCGCTGCGGGCGTCGACCACGCGGAGGCCGAGCGTGCGCATCCCCGGTGTCGCGCCCGAGTGCCAGCCGACGGCCGGGTAGACGAAGGCCGGGGCGATCAGGCTCAGCAGGTCGATCAGCTGGCCGAGCAGCACCAGGGGCAGGCCCAGGTCCGCCGGCGGCAGCGCGCCCGTCCCTGGGACGGCCGCCCGGATGAGGCTCGCCCCCACCGTCAACCCCGCCACGGCGATCACCGCGATCAGCGCCCAGTCGAGCGCGAAGGCGCCCAGCCGCCGGCCCAATCCGGCGAGCTGGAGCTCCGCTCCGGGCGGCGCCATCTCCGGATGCGTCGCGGTCTGGAACGGCGGAGACCATGGCGGCAGCGCGGATGCCGGCGGCCCCCAACCGGGCGGCGGGGGCGGTGGTGGCGGAGGCGGTGGAGCGTTGTTCATGAGACCGGTGGATGCCGGTCGGCGGATTGTAAGCGCCGTTCCGCGGGGACCCGGCCACGCGAACCGTCACGATGGGCGTCCCGGTCCCGGTGGGTGCCGCCGCCGGCGAAGCGGGGCCGGCGTCAGTAGGCGGGGGTGCTGGCCGCTTCCGCGGGGAGCTCGCCGGTGAGCAGGACCTCGCCTGCCTCTCCCCGCCTCGGCGGGCCGGCGGTCCATCCCGTCGTCACCGGCCAGCCGGGGTCGTCCAGCCACGACAGTCCGTCCCTGGCGCGGAAACGGAGCTGGGGCCAGCCGTGGCGTGCCGCGGTCGCCCGGAGCCGGCGGTCGGCGTTGACAGCGGTGGGGTGACCAACCGCCAGGAGCATGGGGATGTCCCCGGCCCCGTCGCCGTAGGCAAAGGAGCTCGCCAGGTCGACGCGGTGAGCGGCGGCCAGGTGGCGGACGGCCTCCAGCTTGGCCGCGCCGTGACAGAGGGCCACCGTGCCCGTGTAACGGCCGGCGATGACCTCGGCTTCGGAGGCGACCACCCCGTCGGCCCCCACGATGCTGCCGAGCCGGTCGATCAGCTCGTGGGGGGACGCGGAGACGAGGAACACCAGATGGCCGCGCGCGCGGTGCCAGGCGATGAGCTGCAGCGCCTCGGCGTACACGCGGGGGCCGAGCACGCGGGGGATGGCCCGGTCCGCGACCCGGCGGAGCAGGGTGGCGTCCATGCCGTGGACGGCGGTGGCGATGCGGTCCACCGCCCGCTGGACCTCCGCCTCGTCGAAGCCGCGGCTGCTGAACTGCAGGCCCCGGACGGCGGCGCCGAGGAGCATCCGCCGCGGGAGCAGGCCGGCGCGGCAGAGAGGGCCGGCGAGGGCGACGATCGAGGAGCCGCGCACCAGGGTCCGGTCGACGTCGAAGAAGGCCGCGATGCGCCAGGGTCGGGGTGCGGCGACTACCATGCCCGCCCATGCAACCACGAATCAGCCCCGCGGCGCCCAGAGTAGGCCAGCTGTTAACCGATGGTCGCACGGTGCTTAGCGAGTCGACGGCCATCGACCACTGGAGGGCGTCGATCGCCCGGGAGGACGCCGAGGATCTCCTCGCCCTGGCCCTCGGGGTGGCGACCGACGCCCTCGACCCCGAGGCGATCGTTCCCGCCCGGCTGGCGCGGCGCTATCTCGAGTTCCTGCTGCGGCGGGCCGGGGGCGAGCCGGTGGCGCTGATCCGCGGCTTCGTTGACTTCGCCGGCCTCACCTTGGCCGTCCGCCCCGGCGTCTTCGTTCCCAGGGGGTCCAGCGAGCTCCTCGCCCAGGCGGCCGTCGGCGGTCTCCGGCGCCGCCGGGTCAAGGTGGCGGTGGACGTTGCCTGCGGGGCCGCGCCCGTCGCCTGCGCGATCGCCGACGCCCTGCCCTCGGCCGAGGTCTGGGGGCTGGACATCGATCCGGCCGCCGTCACCCTGAGCCGGGCCAATGCTCGGCGCAATCGGCTCGGAAACGCCCACTTCCGGGTGTCCGACCTCCTCTCCGCCCTACCCGGGCGCCTCCGCGGCGAGGTCGGTGCCCTCACCATGCACCCCCCCTACGTGGCCCGGCAGGAGGTCCGCACCCTGCCCCGAGAGATCCGCGGCTTCGAGCCCCGCCACACCCTGACCGACGGCTCGCCCGACGGGCTGGGCCTGGTCAGGGATCTGGTCGAGGAGGCCCCCGGATGGCTGCGCCGAGGCGGTGTGCTGCTCTTCGAGGTCGCCCCCTACCTCAGCCGGCCGGTGCAGGCGCTGATGCGCCGGGCCGATCTCGAGGTCACCGTCCGGGCGGACCCCGGCGGCATCACCCGCGTCGTCGGCGGCCGGCTGCGAGGCTGAGCCTCAGCTGCTCAGATCCACGCCCGCCGCGCTCAGCGAATCGGTGCCCGCCGTCTCCGCGGCCAACCCCTCGCTCTCCAGAGAGGCGCTGCCGGTGGCGATCCCCTTGGAGATCTCGCTACCCGCCTTCGCGTAGTCCTGGAACGCCGCCTTCAGGTGGGGGCCGGCGGCCCGCTCGCCCGCGGTGACCGGCTTGCGACCTCCGATGTCCTTCAGGGCCGCTTCCGCGGCCTGGTTCAATTGTCGGGCGGCGCTCTCGCAACCGGCCTCGGGAGTGCCCGCGCAGGCGGGGTCCATCGCGGCGATCGGGATCAGGACCTGGCAGATGTCGTTCACCGCCGCCGCCATGTAGCTGTCCGTCGAGCCGCCCCCGGCGCAATCGGCGGCCGGCTGGATCGGCGGCTCGCCGGAGGTCGGGGTCGTCGATCCACTGGGAAGCGGCACCGGCGTCGCCGTGGCCGTGCTGCCGGTCGGTGAGCTCGGAGAGGCGCGACTGACGAGGAGGTAGGCACCACCGCCCGTCGCCGCGGCGAGGACGGCGCCGGCCAGGACGGCCGCCGCGATCTTCCACCCTGGGGTGCCTCCACCCGACCGGGATGGGGGCGGTGGGGGCGGCGCTCCCCAGGGTGCCCATCCCAGTGGGTATGGGGGCGGAGCTGGTGGCGGAAGGGCCTGACCCCAGGGCGCTCCCCCGGGTGCGGACGGCGGCGGCGGGGCTTCGTCGTTCACAGCTTCTTCGAACAAGTCTGCACAGGCGGGCGGTTCCCTCGCAGGGGGCCGAGCGGGGGATGGACCTGGCAGCCCGTATACTCGAATGCAGCGTGCGCCCGTAGCTCAGTTGGATAGAGCACCGGCCTCCGGAGCCGGGAGCGGGGGTTCAAGTCCCTCCGGGCGTACTTTCCCCACGCGGCAGGCCGCGTGGGGGCCCCGGCCCACTTCACCGGGGCTCGCCGCCCCTCGGCGGCCGGCCAAGCCGGTCTCGCCTCACCCCGCCATCAATGCGCGCTGCGCGCGCTCGCGGCAGGCCGCGTGGGGCCCCGGCCCACTTCACAGGGGCTCGCCGCCCCTCGGCGGCCGGCAAAGCCGGTCTCGCCTCACCCCGCCATCAATGCGCGCTGCGCGCGCTCGCGGCAGGCCGCGTGGGGGCCCCGCGTCGGTCACCACCATTCGAAGGGCCGGCCGTCCCAATCGTCCAGCCGCGGGTACCAGGGGTGGTCGGCCAGCTCCTGAAGCCTCCCCTCGAACGCATCGACTTCGGGGGCGCTGAGCAGCCGCCGGAGCGCGGCTCGGAGGGCCGCGCGGGAGTCTCCATCTCGAAGCTGTCGCACCAGCTCGGCGTCGTCGGGATCGAGATCGCTCCCGCCCAGGTCGAGGAGGACCGTCCGCTGGCGCGGGTAGGGGAGGAAGGTGAGCGCGTTGTCGATCCCCCAGACGTGTCCCACAGCGTCGACGAGGAGGTGGGCGCGTTTGCGGTCGGCGTTGTTGGCGAGGACGTCGAAGACGGCGAGCCGGTGCAACTGTGCCTCCAGGTCGGTGGCTGCGCTCTCCGGCAGGGGCGTGTCGCCCGGATGGATGTAGAGCTGCACGCTCCCCGGTCCATGCGGCCCGTCGCGCAACGCCGTCGGAGGGACCACGTCCATGGCGGCCGCGGCGCTCAGGAGGTAGGCGGCGCGCTCGCGAAGGTGCAGGGTGTTGCGGGTGAAGTCGTGGAGCGGTCGCTCGCCGCGGGTCGGCTTGTAGATCGCGCGCATCGGCTGTCCCGCGCTGTGGGGGTCGGGAGCGTCCAGCTCGAGCAGGAAGACGGCGTTGCTGGATTGGGCGATCCGGCCCATCGCCCGGATCGGCGCGGTGGCCAGCTGCTCGACGGCCGCCGCGTCCTGCCCGCGCGCCAGCGCGGTGACGTCCTCAGCCGCCCGGGTGAACCTGCGCTGCGCTGACACCGTGTCGGCATCGGCCGCGAGGCGGCCGAATCGCCCTTCCGGCCCTGGGTCCAGGTGCCGCCGCCCCCGGCGCCGGCGCTGCCGCTCCACGTCCATGGGGAGATGCTAGTGCCCGGCGCTCGGTCACCCTCGGCGGTGCGTGCTGCGGGCCACCTGAATGCCCACCAGCGCGAGCAGCGCAACGACTCCCATCAGAAGCAGGATCGCGCCGAGCCCGTTCGGAGTGGTGTTGCCGAGGCCCACCGCCAGCAGCAGCGCCGCGATGACGACGAGCGCGACATTGGTCACCCACAGGCGCCACCTCAGCCGGGTGCCCGTGCCGCTCCCACCCTGGAGACCGTGGATGATGTCCTCGTCCCGGCTCCTCCGGCGGCGGGAGCCGCGGTCGGATTCGCCGCCGCCCTTGGGGAGATCGTTGCGATCGAGAAGGTCCCACCACTCCGGAGGCACGTTCGTCGGCCGCGAATCCGCGGGGAGCTCGTGGGTCGGACGGTAATCGTCTTCGGGCATCACGTCCCACTGCGCACGCCATACGGTCCGCCGGCTTTGATGTGGGCAATGACGGGCGGCCGCGTTTCGATGATACCCCCGAGGGAGCGTGCGGTCGACCGTCGCATCGGCCCCAGCCACCACCCGAGGGGGCTCGGCCGTCAGCCTCTCCGAGCCCTGGAGCGCGGGCGTGGCTGACGCTGATCAGCCCGGCTCGGTGGCGGCAGCGCTGGAGGCCGTGCAGCAGGCCCAGCGCCGCTGCACGCGATGCGTGGATGCCGGCTACCTCGCCGCCTCGAAACCCGTCTTCAGCGGCCACGCGGGGCAGCGCATGCTGCTCGTCGGCCAGGCTCCGGGACCGGTGGAGAACGACTCCACCCGGCCCTTCGCCGGTCGCGCCGGCCGTCAGCTGATGCGCTGGTTCGAGCGCGGCGGCTTTGCCGGCGAGGCGGACGTCCGCCGCCGCGTCTACATGACGTCGATGACCACCTGCTTTCCCGGGCGCACCCTCGACGCTCGTGGGGACCGCCGGCCCAGCTCCCGGGAGGTGGCCCTCTGCTCGGGGTGGCTGGACACGGTCCTTGGCCTCCTCGCACCGCGGCTGGTGATGCCGATCGGAAGCCTCGCTCTCGCCCGCTTCCTCCCGGGTCGCCGCCTCGACGATGCCGTGGGCCGCCTCTTCGACGCCTCGGGCGCCGTGGTCGAGGGGCCGGGAGAGGTTCCGGCGGTACTCCCTCTGCTCCTTCCCCTGCCCCATCCGTCGGGGCAGAGCCGCTGGCTCAACGACCCCGCTCGCGTCCGTCAACTGGACAGCGCCCTGTCGCGACTGGCCCCTCTGATCCGCTGGTCGGAATCCGGATGAGCGGGCGATGCTATCATCGGACGCTGTTTTTGTTTCCGCATAGTGAGGGCCGGGGCGCCTCAGTGCCCGATACCGAATCCACTCCGACGCCGACCGTCAGCGGGGTGGTCAAGGACGCCGAGGACATCCTCGAGCGGATCTTCACACCGCGACCCAAGGCCTCTCCCGCGGAGCAGGCGGAGCGTGTGCTGCGCCGCCCCCGGCGGGTCGTCTACTGCGCCATCAGCAATCGCAACTTCTACTGGCGCCAGCACATCAGCAAGTTCGTGCTCGACGAGGGGGCCGTGCCCATCGTTCCCTTCATGCTCTTCGACTACTACCTCCTCCACACCGTGCCCAAGGAGACGGTGCGCGAGGCTTTCAACAACCTGATCGTGAAGTCCGACGAGATGTGGGTCTTCGGCAGCACCTCGCTCGGTGTGAAGGTCCAGATCGGGATCGCCAAGCGCTTCCACAAGCAGGTCCGCTATTACGACATCACCGACCTCCCCTATCGGGTGGTCTCCGTCCCTGAGGCGATGGTTCGCGACGAATGACGGGTGGCGCGGAGGTGTTCGCGCCCCCGCCTCTGCTGGTCGTCATCGAGCACGCCGAGGACGAGGGGCCGGGTCTGATCGGTGAGATCGCGGCGGGGATCGGACTCCAGGTGCTCAGGGTCGGGATGAGCGATCCGCTTCCCAACCTGGATCGGTTGCCGATCCTGGTCGTCATGGGCGGACCTCAGGCCGTGTACGCCCCGGGTCAGCGGCTTCGCGACGAGGTGGCGCTGATCCACGATGCGGTGACCCGCGGACGGCCCATCCTCGGCGTCTGCCTCGGCGCGCAGCTGCTCGCCTTCGCCTGCGGAGCCGCCGTGAAGCCGGGGGAGCGCGGGCCGGAGCTCGGCCTCGGGGCGGTAACGCTCACCGGGTCAGGGCGCGACGACCCGATCTTCGCCGGCTGCGGGGCGGCGCTTCCCGTGCTCCACTGGCACGGCGACACCTTTGACCTGCCCCGCGGAGCGTGTCACCTGGCGAGCAGCGACGCCTACGTCAATCAGGGCTTCCGCCTGGGGCGGGCTTACGGTTTCCAGTTCCACATCGAGATGGACGCTCAGCTGCTCGACGTCTGGTCTCGCCAGATCCCCCTGCCCGACGACGCGCAGGGATGGTTGCGACGGACCGAGCCGCTGCGCCGCGCGGTCATCGCCCGCTGGCTGCAGCGGGCTGTCGGCGCGGTCCCCTGACGGGGACCCACGCGATCCGCCGGCGTGGTGGCGATCAGCCCCAGCGGCGCCGCATCTCCGCGCGCCACTCGGGGAAGTAGCGCTCGATCACCGTCAGATCGAAGCGGGGAAGGATCTCGGCGGCCCGCTCTCTCTCCAGGAGGAATTCGAAGGAGCCGCGCACCAGGGACAGCTGGTCGGGCGCACCCAGCTCCTGCGCCAGCGTCCCGGCCGCGGTGACCGCGAATCTCCGTCCGTCGACGCTCACGCTGAATGCGGCGCCGCCCTCGGCCTGCACCTCGATCACCGCCACCGCATCTTCTCCGTCACGTCGCCGTCGAGCTGGGACTCCGCCCCACCGGCGGAGATGAGCTCGGGCCCGGCCTCGACGTTGGGATCGGGTTCGACGCCGTCACCGCGCGTGGTATCCAACTTCCGTCCCAGGTCCACGTGTTGGGGACCGCCGTGCCATCACAGCTCGAGCAGATCCCGCCGAAGAGGACGACCTGATCGTCGGCCGCGTCGTAGGCAATCGCGGCATCGCCGGCCGCCGGGCTCGTCGAGATCTGGGTCCATCCGCCGCCATCACCGCCGCTCCATCGATACGTGCCTCCCGACGTGACCACCAGCGCCGCGCTGGACGATGTGGTCAGCTCCCAGGAACCGGTCAGCACGGTGTCGGGCTGGGCCGTGGTGGTGCTCCAGGTGGACCCGTCCCAGGACCAGACCGGCGGGTTCGCCGTCGGGGTCTGCTCTTCTCCCGCACAGCCCGAGGCGGCCGGGAAGAGGTCGAGGGCGGACGTTCGGGGGTCAAAGACGAGGCCCGCCTCGAGGGTGGCGGGCGGGGAGGTCGCCGGGTGGAGCTGCACCCACGCGCT
>Ga0181529_10001758_pt1 | contig 27409 bp, 19 predicted proteins | sample PEATcosm2014_Bin_36_FD_119763 | JGI IMG/M metagenome (GOLD analysis project Ga0181529, IMG submission 119763) | Peatland microbial communities from MTU Mesocosm Facility, Houghton, MI, USA - PEATcosm2014_Bin10_30_metaG | ecosystem: Environmental > Terrestrial > Soil > Wetlands > Peat | place... | reverse complement strand
TCGAGATCCCGCTGCGCGCCGGCGAACGCATCTTCGGCTTCGGTATGAACACCCGCCTCTTCAATATGAATGGGCGCCGGGTCTTCATCCGGACCAGCGACAGCCCCGATAACGATCGGAACGACTCGCACGCGGCGGTCCCGTTCTACGTCTCCACCGCCGGATACGGCGTCTACGTCGATACGTCCCGCTACGCCTCCTTCTACACCGGCAACCTGCAGCCGGCCGCATACAACAACGGCGCAAAGCCGGAGCGCTCCACGGTCGCCGACAATACGGCCGACCTCTATCGCGCAAGAGAGCCGGGACGAAGCAGGATGGTCGTGGACATTCCCGGCGCGAAGGGCGCAGACGTCTACTTTTTCGCCGGTCCCACCATGGCGGATGCCGTGCGCCGGTTCAATCTCTTCTCCGGCGGCGGGTGCCTGCCTCCGTTCTGGGGTCTTGGCGTCTGTTACCGCGGCAAGGGCGACTTCGACGCGGCGCAAAGCCTGGCGCTGGCGAAGCAGTTGCGCGACGAAGGCATTCCCTGCGACATCTGGGGCCTGGAGCCCGGCTGGCATACGCACGCCTACTCCTGCACCTACACGTGGAACACAGACCGCTTCCCGCAGCCGCAGAAGTTCATCCAACGGATACGCGACATGGGCTTCCACCTCAGCGCCTGGGAGCATGCCTTCGTCTATCCCACGTCGCCCATCCACGCGCCCCTCAAAGCCCATTCCGGCAACTATCTTGTCTGGGAAGGCCTGGTTCCCGATTTCGCCGATCCCGAAGCGCGACGCATCTTCGGGGATTTCCATCGCTCGACACTCGTGGACAAAGGCGTCGACGTCTTCAAGCTGGACGAGTGCGACAATCAGCCCGCCAGCCCGGAACCCTGGTCGTTCCCGGAGTGCAGCGCCTTTCCATCCGGATTGGACGGCGAGCAGATGCACTCCCTCTTCGGCCCGCTCTACCAGCAGACGCTGCTGGAGGCGCTCAAAGCGGACAACATACGCAGCTACGGCCTGGTCCGCGCTTCGCACGCGCTCGCCGCGCCGCTGCCCTTCGTGATCTACAGCGACAGCTACGATCACCGCGACTACGTTCGGGGGATCGCGAAGAGCGGCTTCAGTGGACTGCTCTGGACTCCCGAGCTGCGCGACGCAGGCTCCGTCGAAGAGCTGTACCGGCGCACGGAAAGCCTGGTCTTCTCCGCCCAGACCGTAGTGAACGCCTGGTACCTGAAGAATCCGCCCTGGAAGCAGATCAATAAAGAAAAGAACGATCGGGACGAGTTCATGCCCGACGCTCCGGAGACAACCGCCGGCATCCGGCGCCTGCTGGAGCTCCGCATGAGCCTGATCCCGTACCTCTACTCCGCCTTCGCCGACTATCACTTCAACGGCGCGCCGCCCTTCCGGGCCGTCGTCATGGACTATCCGGACGACCCGGAGACCTGGTCGCTGGACGACGAGTATCTCGTCGGCCCATCGCTCCTCGTCGCGCCGCTCTTTGCCGGAGAGCAGAAGAGGAGCGTCTATCTTCCTGAAGGCGTATGGTACGACTTCTGGACCCACGAGAAGCTCGCCGGCCATCGGAAGCTCGAAGTGACGAAGGACCTCGGCCAGATTCCTGTCTACGTCAAGGAGGGATCGCTGCTGCCGCTTGCCGCGCCTGTCAGCCACGTCGCGCCGGACACGGTCTTCGCCCTCACCGTAACGGCGTTCGGTCCCGGCCCCGCTTCCTTCACGCTCTACGAAGACGACGGCGTCTCCTACGACTACGAAAAGGGCAAACAGAACCGGATCGATCTGAAATGGGATGGAAAACAAGGGACGGCGACGCGAACAGGCAGCTACACCGGCCCGCCTCGCTACAAGATCAATGCCTGGAATCCGCCTGCACACGGACAGGATTAAACGGACAGGATTGACAGGATAAATCGGACAGGATAAACAGGATAAACAGGATAGGAACGGCGACCTGCGCCGTCGCATAACGGACCCGGAGGCAACCAGCTTCCAGGATCCCCATTCATCTCATCCTGCCCTATCCTGTTTCATCCTGTCCAAAGAAGAAAGGAGTGCCTGATGCCATCTTCTGCGCCGCTCGCGTTGAAGCCGGATATTGCGGAGGCCGCGCGGCGGTTCGACGCCTATTTCGCCGGAGAGCTGATCGACCGGCCGATCGTGCTCGTCACGGCGCCGCGTCCGGACGTGCCTCGCGTCGCCGGGTCCAACTATCGCGACATGGTTTTCGGCGACGTCGACGACATCATCCGCCGCGCGCTTACGAACGCCGAAGCCACCTATTGGGGCGGTGAGGCCGTGCCGGCATTCTATGTGAGCTTCGGGCCGGACGAGATCGCGGCGATCTGCGGCGCAGGCCTCGGCTGGCATGAGGACTACGGCGATACGAACTGGTCCATCCCCTGCGTCGAGCAATGGGAGGACTCGCTCCCGATCGCCATGCAGGAGAACCACCCGCTATGGCAACGGATGCTCGCCACGTTCCGGCGCGCAAGCGAGCTGCTCGAAGGCAAGATGCTCGTGACCGGACCGGACCTGCATACCAACATGGACCTGCTCTCGGGGCTGCGCGGCCCGCAGCGGCTCTGCATGGACCTGATCGAGCGGCCGGAGGCGATCGACCGCGCAATGGCGGACGCGCGCGCCGTCTTCCGTAAGCTCTGGAGCGCAGTTCTCGAGGCGGGCCGCCAGGACGAGCGCGGGCACTGCGCCCAGTTCTACTCGATGGAGGGCGCGGCGATCCTACAGTGTGACTTCTGCTGCATGATCGGCCCCTCCATGTTCCGTCGTTGGGTGCTGCCGGCGCTGGAGGAGGAGGCCGGGATCGTGCGCCACGCCTACTACCATTGGGACGGTCCGGGCGCCATCGCGCACACGGCGGATCTGTGCGCGAGCAAGGGGCTCCATACCCTGAGCTACGTACCCGGCGACGGCCACGGGAGCCACCTGCAGTATCTCGACCTATTCAAGCGCGTGCAGTCTCTGGGCAAAGCCGTGCACGTGTGGGGATCTCAGGATGAGGTGAAGATGGCGCACCGCGAGCTGCGGCCGGAGAAGGCGATGTACACCACGTGGGCGGCGTCGGAGGCCGACGCCCGGGCTCTCCTCGACTGGTTCGTTCGAAATACGTGAGAAAAGGGCGGTGGCCGGCGTCCACGGATCAGGTGCCGGGCGCGGCGGGATGGATCCCCTGGCGCGTCTGAATGTAGGCCCTCCACAGATCCATCCGGACCCACCTGTCGAAAAACACGCCCGGGCGCAAACCATATGAATCCTTCATCACGTGCGTCGCGTCCAGCCTCTTTGTAAGCGCATCCTCGAACTCGGGCGAGGCCAGAATCACCGACGCCTCGGACAGGTCGGCGGGCATCTGCCCGACCACGTAACCCACGTTGGGAAACTTCCGCAGGTACCAGGGCAGCGGCCAGTAGTAGTTGTCCACGGAGACGACGTACACGGGCATCGCGTAGCGTCGAGGAGAGAAGGGCGCGAGCATTTCGACGCCCGCCGCCAGATCCGTTATGTCCGGAACGGGCTGCGCGTAGACGTACGGATTGTCCGCCGAACAGTAGTAGACGAAGCTTGCCCGGTACGCCTGGGAGCCGAGCTGTGCACAGCCGAGCAGCAGGACGACGGCGACCACGGCCTTCAAGGCGCGCCAGGGCGCTGCCCGCACCAGCGCCTCCGCCCCGATGCCCGCCAGCAGGATCATCCCCGTGAGGAAGCTCAGCACGCACCAGGGCGTCTTATAGGGGATCAGGCTGTAGACGGCGATGAGGATTATAGTGAAGAACGCGATGAAGCGTGCCAGCGCCGCGCTGCCCTCCAGCCGGCTCTTCGCAGCCGGAAGCAGCGCCACGATCAGCCCGACCGCGGCCAGCCCGACAATCAGGCCCTCGCTCCAGACGGGGCCGCGCTCGTGGCTGCCGCGCAGATGCCCGATCAGCAGGCTCAGGTAGTAGGCCGTCGGATGGCGGTGCAGCTCCGTTCCGTGTGCGCGGTGCATCCACGGAGCGTACGAGCGGAAGTAGTCGACGACGGCGCCGGGATGGGAGAGCGTTCCCGTTACGAGAAGGGCGGCCACGAGGACGGCGATGAGCGCCGCCATCCCGAGCGCCTTGCCGTTCCGGAGCCGGCCGAGATCCAGCGCGCGGCCGTCGACGCGCCGCGTGTACGCCGCCGTGAGAGCGATCGCGAGCCCGGCCGCGACGATCGAGACGACTGCGGTCTCCTTGCTGGCCGCCATCAGTCCCGCGCAGAGACCGGCCGCTAAGAGCCAGACGGGTCTCCCGCCGCGCGCGTAGCGCCAGCCGCAGGCGATCGCGCCCAGCGTGAAGAAGGCGAGGGGGATCTCCTGAATGTAGTAGCGGCTGTAGAAGACGAATGCCGTCGACAGCGCCAGCAGAAGGCCGGACCAGAGCGCGGCTCGCCTGCCCAGCCCGTCCGCGAGCGGCGCCAGGAGCAGCACCATAGCCGCTCCGAACAGGGCGATGGGCAGCCGGTAGTCCGACTCCTGAGTCGCCGCAAAGGTGCGCCTTCCATGGAGCCGGAGCGAAGGCAGCGCGGCATAATAGATGGTCGGGCCGTGGAACTCGTTCGGGTCGTAGCTGTATTCGCCGGATCTCCACAGCGTGGCGCATTTAACTGCGTGCACGGCTTCGTCGCCGTGCATCGGCCGGTTGCCCAGACTGGGAACCCGGAGCGCCAGGGCGCCGGCCGTCAGCACCAGCAGTGCGGCGAACAGCCCGTAGCGGCGTATCATTGCGCCGGCAGGCCGTACGCCTCCACCTCGGTATAGCGGTTGAGCGGATCCCGATAGGTGCTTCCCCTGCTATAGAGGCGGACGTAGCGAGCCTTGATTCCCTTAGCGTCGATCAGCTTGCCCTCGCTGGTCTCGAAGTACTCCTTGTCCTTGCCGATCCCGAGACCCGCCGTGTTGTCCACGTCGTTGTTGAACAGCGTGGTCACGCCGTCGATGAAGCGAGGATCGTTGGAGACCTGAACGACGACGCAATGGCAGACGACCGGTACCAGATGGAAGTGCCAGACGCATATGTAGAAGAGCGGGCTGCTGGCGCCGAGATCGATCTGAACCCACTGAAGCTTCGGCATCAGCTCGACGGCCGTATCCTCATGGGCCTCTTTGTCGCCGTCCGTCACCAGATCAAGCGTCCCGTTGAATGGGGCGCAGCTTGCCGTCACCTTCTTATGGAGGGCCAGATTGATCGTGCCCTTGGGAACGAGGGGAACCGGGCGGGCATGGCCGAGAGGCTTCTCCACGTTGGAGACGCCGGCCGGCAGATCGACGGGCGTGCCCGCGAAGACCGCCTTCGGCAGCACGATCGGCAGAGGAACCTTGTCGGCATCCTGCGCACGGCAGGGCGACGGACTCAGTGCGGAAAAACTGATCGACAGGACGCCGGCGCACGCCGCAACCTGCGCTGCGCGCCACGCCTTCTTGTTGAAAACTCTCATCTTTCTCCTCGAGATGATCCGGCCGCGCGCCGCCGCCAAAAAGCGAGTCGTAACGGCTGGATGATGGCCGGGTAGGCTATTTGTCTATCTATCTGACGCCCGCTGAGGCCGGGGGTTACGCCCGGAACATCTGCCGGTTTCAATTCCCCGGCCCGTCGCCGGAAGCGCCAGCCCATTCGTCCTCTTCCGGCAGCCGCGTTACGGGGCCGCTGTCGCGGAGGGAACTGAGAAGCGCAGCCCCTGTGCGGGCGAGCCGTCGGGCCGCGTGAACCGGGCGCACGCGCCCCATCCCATGACGTTCTGCGGGATCTTCAACAGAAGCGTGTTCGCGCCTGCGCGCGCCGTAACGGCCACCTTCTCCTGTCCCGGACCGACGCCGCGCTGCACGTTGTGCGAGAGAACCTGCTGGCCGTTCCACCACGCCTTGACGCCGTCGTCGCTGCCCAACTCCATGTTGAGCTGCTGCGCGGCGTCCGATACGACGACGGTGCGGAGGTATGCCACGCGCTGCTCGCCGCCCCAGAGCGCAAGCAGGTCGAGAAGCCACGGCTGATCGGCATTGGTGCAGACCGGCATCAGTCCCCACGGCACCTCCTTCTCGCGCGATGGGATCTCGGGCGGGAAGGGAGTGTCGTGCAGCTTCGCGTAGTTGGCGCCCTCCTGCAGATAGACGGGCGATACCTCCCAGGCCAGGTCGAAATCGCCTGCCTTGTCGCGGATCGCCACCATCTCGCCTGCCGCCTTGCGTGCGTTGGCGTCGACGCCGGAGCTCGCGATGGGCGCTACGATGGCGCGAGTCTCGTCCGGCCAGGCGCCGATCGTGCTTCGCGCAATCGCCACGACGGCGGTCTCCGCCTCGGCGCGGACACTCGCATCGCCTGAGAAGCTGGCGGCGAAGGCGAGCGCGTCGTGGCAGCGGATCTTAGCGAGCCCCGCCAGGATGATGCGCCGGTCGTCCGGGCCGGTCGCAATCGGCGCGATCGCCTTGTAGAGGGCGAGCGCCTCGGCCGGCGGGCGCTGATCGTTAGTGCCGACCAGCCGCAGGTAGCCGCGCAGCGCGATCGCGCGAAGCCCCGGGCTGGACGCGTCGTGGACCATGTTCAGTAGCGCGTCCATGGGCGCGTCCGTCGGCCAGTTGGAGAGCTGCGTGAGCGCCGTCGCCTGCACGTCGGCATCCGGATCGGAGCGCATGCAGGTGCGGAGCGCGTCCAGCGCGTTGGCGCCGCCAACCTGGCCGAGCACGGTCAGGATCGTGGACCTGTCCGCCGGGATCGTCGCGCTCTTGAGCTTTTTCAGCAGGACTGCCGTGCACGTGCTCTCGCCCGCTCCCCGCCTCGCGATCTCGGTGACCGTGTCGGCTGCCTCGTCGCGATCCGCGGGATCGAGCGCCAGCATCCGGTCGACGAGGATTGGCAGAAGCACGGGCCGGCCAAGATCCCGCAGGACGCGGAAGGCGGCGGAGCGAACGGCAGGCTGCTTGCTCTCCGTCGCCTTCAGGATCACCGCCAGCGCCCCGTCGGACTTGCGCAGCCCCAGAACGGCGATGGCCTCCGCCTGGATAGCCGGCGGCGCGGCGACGATCGCGCGCTCCAGCTCGACGTCGACGAGATCGACCCTCCTTCCGCGCGGCGGCGGGAACGGCACGTATCCATGCGGCAGTCCGTAGGCGCGCAGGCGGATCATGCTGTCGCGCGCTGCGTCGCGCGCCTCCGGCTGCTCCATCGCCATCGCGGCGAGCAGCACGCCGGTACAGGTCTCGTCGCCGACCGTTCCGAGCGCCTTTAGCGCCGCAACGCGCACCGACGTGCCCGGAGCGCGGCAGAGCTTCGCTACGGCGCCGCCGGCGACGCGGTCGCCACGCTCGCCCAGCACGCTGAGCAGCAGAACCTGCCCGTGCGGACTGAGCTTCGGCAGGCGGGCGGCCATGGCGCGCGTTGCCTGAGCGCCGGGGATCTGCCGCGCGATGTCGGCCGCCATGTTCTGCCTCGGCGTCCCCTCGTCGCCAAGCGCCTGAAGCACGAGCGACAGCGCTCCCGCTGGCCGCGCCTTCGTCATGCCTCGCAACGTCGCGGCGCGCAGGATCGGCGCTGCAGGGCTCTTGTCTACGAGCGCATAGAGCTGCCAGGCCGTCGCGGCATCGCGGCGAGCGAGATTCCGATCGGCACAGACGATCAGCGCCCGGCCGCAGGCGACACGGCTCGCGCCCGTGAGATGCCGGTATGCAGCCTGAAGCGCCGCGGCGGAGCGCGGATCGGGCAGCTTCGCGAGCGAGAAGGCGGCCGCGCTCACCTCGCTCACGCTCCTGGCATGGAGCGCAAGATTCAGGACGGGAAGCGCCCGCCCGTCGCCGCGTTCCGCCAGCGCGTCCAGGATCTCCTGTCTGGTGAGGCCGGGGCTGCGCTTGACCGCCGCCAGCATGGCGTCGTCCGCCGCTTTGCCGGGAATTCGCGAGAGGGCCATCAACGCGTAGTGGGCCAGCGTATCGTCCGCAAGCAGGCCGGCGAGGGCAGGCGCCTGCTCCGGGCCCCCGACGAACGCGAGCTGCCGGCAGGCGAACTGTTTCACCTCGAACGGCGCTCCGGACTTCAGCACCTTCGCCAGCGCGCGGGCCATCGCCTTCATACGCGCCGGGTTGCCGCGCGCCGACGAAACCCGCTCCGCGACGGCGTCGAGCACGGCCGTGCTTCCGCCGTACCGGAACGACGAGAGCCCTGAGACAAGGCTATCGGCGTCGCCCTGCGCGCGCGGCGCTCCATATGCCCGGGACGCCGGCATGGATGCGGCGGCCAGAAGGCAGAGAAGAAGAGGTAATAGTGCTCTTTTCATATTCGGACTCATCGACGAGCCTGTTCGGGCTCGCTCTCTTGCCGGGCGGGCCGGCCGGATTGGAGCCGGCCGGCGCCGGCGATTCTCGGATCGGGATTACAGGTGCCAGGGACTGCGATAACGGCGCGCGAAGAGTCGGTCGGCGTCCGGATCGTTGACGAAATGCTCGTTGTCCGGATCCCATTTCACCGGTCGGCCAAGCTCATACGCGATGTTGCCGAGATGACTGACCGTTATCGACCGCGCCGCGACGGCGACGTCTGCGCCGGGACGGCTTCGCGTGCGGACGGCGTTCAGCCAGTCCGTGTGATGGTTCTCGGCGCTGTGCAGGTGGATCTCGTTCGGGCCGATCCGCACGTTCTTCAGGTTGTCCGGCCAGGTCTTGAGATCGTATCGCCAGACGGCGACCTTGCCCTTCGTGCCGACGAACAGCACGCCGTTCCCGTCCGGCGATTCGCGCGACGTGCGATCGGGGTCGCGCGTCATTACAACGCCGTTCTTCCAGTGGTAGGTGAGGACCTTTACGTCCTTGCCGTTCGGCGGGACGATCTCGAGAGGCCCTTCCTGCCCGATTCCCCACCGTCCGATGTCGAAGTGGTGCGCGCCCCAGTTGGTCATCTCGCCGCCGGAGCAGTCGCGATAGGCCATCCAGCCGAAGACGAAGCCGGAGTTGTAGGGTCGCCACGGTATGGGGCCGAGCCAGCGGTCGTAGTCGATCCAGTCGGGTACGCGCTCTGCAGGCAGATCGCATTCGCGGAAGGCATAGGGTCCGCCGACGCCTATGACCACCTCTTTGAGCGTGCCGATATAGCCGTTCCGCACGAGCTCGCAGGCAAACCTGAAAGAGTAGCTGGAGCGCTGCTGCGTTCCCGCCTGGTAGATGGTGCCGTACCGCCGTACCTCCTCGCGCAGCGTGATCGCCTCCTGGATGGAGACGGAGGTCGGCTTTTCGCAGTAGACGTCCTTGCCGGATTGCGCCGCCTGGATCGAGAGGAGCGGGTGCCAGCGCTCGCCGGTCGCGATGAGCAGGGCGTCCACGTCCTTGCGCGCCATCAGCTCGAGATGATCTGTGTAGGTCTTGCAGTCCTGGTTTCCGTAGCGCTGGTTGACCTGGTCGCGGGCGTTGTCGAGCCGCTGGCGGTTGCAGTCGCATACGGCGACCACCTGGACGTCGTCGCGGCCGGTCGTGCCGCCCTTCTGGGTCCAGGGCCCGCCGACTACGTGCTGCATCCCCTGTCCGCCGACGCCGATGTGGGCGAGAACGATGCGGTTGCTCGGGGACGTGCGGCCGCCGAGGCCGAGCGCGCGCGCCGGAACGATGGTCGGAAACGCCAGCGCGCCTGCCGCTGCGCCGAGGAAGGACCGGCGGGACAGGCCGGATAGGCCGGAAGTGGGTTTTGATTTGTCCATGAAATTGACCTGTTTGCGTCTTTGCGCTCGCCGCGCCCCGGAGCCGGGCATGGAGCGCCGTCGGCATATTCTGGTGGTCTATTCACGCTGCCGGCCCGGATGCCCTGCCTGAGCCTGCCGGGCGGGAGAGAATTCTTCGGCTGTCCGGCGCCGGTGCAGGTGGGTCTCATGGAGTCAAGCAAGCCGCCTTTTGCAGGATTCTCTTGCACGGTCGCACAATTCGTTGACGAGAGCGTTAAAGTGTTGGAAAGCAAGCGGCGAGTGTGAATCGGACGGTTCGCTGGCCGGACAATCATACGCCGAGAAAGGACCTGCGCGAATGCGAAATCCCAAATGCTGCGACTGCCTGACCGGCGGCGCAACAGCCTCCAGCCGGCCGGGCGGGCTGCGGAAGTCGATCCGTCCGGCCGTCAAGCTGCTCATGCTGCTCGCGCTCTGCTTCGGCATGTTCGGCGCGCCTGCCCTCGTCGCGCCCACTCCTGCCCGGGCTGTGGGCAGCTACCAGTCCGTCGAGAAACACTGCGGCCATTGCGGACACGTCGTCTCCCCGTACGCTAAGATCGGCGACGTATGCCCGTACTGCGGCGTTCGGTGGGGCTATGAGAACACAACCCGCCGCGTACACTACGTCCGGCGCTATCGGTACGGCCATCGCCACCGCTGGCATAAGCATCATCGCCGGCATCGAGCCCGCAGGTAGGCGCAGGCCCGCTTCGGTTCGCGATGACCAAGGAGCGTCCTGGCGGCTGTTCCGCGCCGGATATCGTGACTACGAGGAGAGACATCATGACGCGCGTTTCGAAGCTCGGGCGGCTTGCGCTTGCGTGTGCGCTTTTCGCGGCGGTTCTCGCCGGCTGCAAGTCCGCATCCACCGATCCGTCGTCTCCGCCTGCCGCAACCGGCTCATCGCAGGACTCCGCATCCGCGGCCAGCCCGGCGAGCGATCCCGGCGCGGCGAGCGGGGCGGCGCAGGGGGCGTGCGACGCCTCGTCGCCCGTGAATATCGAGGCTCGCGAAGGCGAGCGCAACGGCACGCTGGAGGTCGAGGCCGATGGCGAGAACACGCTGAGCAGTGTCTCTGTGGCCGTTAAACGGGGACAGAACGCGGCGAACTCCTCATATGTCGTTCAGGTAAAGGCCGGAACGGTATTCCTCAATGGCAACGGAGGCGGCCAGAACATGGTCGTCACGGAGGGCGCATCGCTGACGCTGGGTTGCGGAGAGGCCGAGATCAGCATGCCGGTGGACGCGGCCTGCATCGACATGCACAAGGATGTGCCGTCCTCCTCGGATTCCATGACGGTCGACACGGATCCGTACGACCATGAGGCGGAGGTCGCGGCGGTGCTCCAGGCCGCCAAAGGCGGCGACAACAACGCCAGGCAGATGGCCGTGTGGATCGTCCGCTCCAATCCGCAATCGCTCGGCGAAATGCCGTTCGTCTCGACGGGACTCGGCGAGCCGGATCAGAGCGAACAGGAGCGACGGCTGGAGGGCGCTCGCAAGATCCTCGCGAAAGCCGGCCTGGATCCGTCGAGCTACGCCGTCTTCCAGAGCGGCAATTGACTCTGGCGGCCACCTGGGATCCATAGCCCGCCGCCTGTGTCGCCAAAAACCAGTCCCGGAGGGACTTCACACGCATAGCCGCCGACTTCAGTCGGCCGGCTGCTTAGTCAGGGAGCCGGGTTGGCTCGTTGCCACCAATCCAGCTCGATGTGGACGCGCTCGCTCCGTCCAACGTCGAATCCCTTTTCCTTCAGGCGCTGCAATACGATGCAGGCTGCCGCCTCGGCGGCTGCGCGCATCGGCTCGGTGAGAGGCGCGCCGAGCTCCAGAGAGCGAGGCTCGGCGCCGATGAGACAGGCTTCGCGGGGTCGAGCGGCGGCAGCACGCGCGATGGAGAGCGCTTCGGGGAGAGCCGGGTCGTGCGGACTCACGCGCGAGGCTATGGGTAACGCAGCGAGCTCTTCGCCTTCCCACACGCGCACACCGTCCCCCGCTCCCGCGACGGCGTCGACGATTATTACGTCGTCGTACTGGTGCAGGTAGGTGGTGAGGAAGAGGCCCGGAGTGCCGAGGTCGAGCAGCTCGACCTCGGGCGGGAGATCGCAGCGCGCGCGCAGAAGCTCGATCACGAACGGTCCGAATCCGTCGTCGCCGAGCAGGACGTTGCCGAGACCGATCACGGCGAGGGTCAAAGGACCTTCACCAGCGCGATCGTCCGTCCCGTAGGATCGAGCGTGTGACACGCGCACGCCATGCACGGGTCGAACGAGTGAACCGTCCGCAGCACTTCGAGCGGCCGCGCGGGATCGGCCACAGGCGTCCCGACCAGCGACGCCTCGTAGGGGCCCGGGATGTCGCGCTCGTCCCGCGGACTTGCATTCCACGTAGTGGGAACGACGGCCTGGTAGTTCGTGAGGAGGCCGTTCTTCACGACGACCCAGTGGGAGAGCGCGCCGCGCGGCGCCTCGTGCACGCCCACGCCCTCGATCTCGGCCTCAGGGAAGACCGGCTTGTTGAACGTTGCGACGTCGCCCTTCGTGATGTTGTTCACAAGCCGCTCCCAGTGATCGACGGCCATCTCGGCCAGCATCGCGCACCGGATCGCGCGAGCGACGCACCGGCCCATTGTCGAGTGCATCCGATCGATCCCGATCTGCCGCTTTGCGATCTTCGACGCGCGCGCCAGCGCGTCGTCGGTCCACTTTCTGGTAGGAGCGTGATTCTGGGCGTATCCCACGAGGACGTCCGCCAGCGGCCCAACCTGCATCGGCCGGTCCTGGAAGCGCGGCGCCTTCACCCACGAGTACTTGCCGTCGTCCGCGAAATCGGTGTATTCCGGATCGGTCTCGCCCTGCCACGGGTGCTGTGCGCCGCGCCCCCTGTACCACGCGTGCGTCAGGTCCTCGCCCACCGCCTTCCGGAACGTCTCGTCGCGAGATCCCGTGATGGGCGATACGGAGGCCAGGCTGCCGCCGGAGAGCCATCCGCCGGGCAGATCGAACTGAGTGCTCTTCGTATCGACCGGCAGGTCCGGGACGGCCAGGTAGTTCACCGTTCCGGCGCCGATCTGGAACCACTCCGGGTAGAAGCCGGCAATCGCGCACGCGTCCGGCAGATACACCTGATGGACGAATGACACGACGTCGTCGAAGAGAGACTTGATCGTGTAGAGGCGGTCGAGGTTCAGCGTGGCCAGGCTGTCGAAGTTGATCGCGTTCATGACGCCGCCGACGGCGAGGTTCTGGATGTGCGGAGTCTTGCCTCCGAGGATTCCGACGATCTGGTTGGCCTTGCGCTGGAACTCGAGCGCCTGGAAGTAGTGCGCGAGGGCGAGCAGGCTCGCCTCAGGCGGCAGCTTCATCGCGGGATGGCCCCAGTAGCCGTTGGCGAAGATGCCGAGCTGTCCGCTCTGCAGCAGAGCGGACGCCTTGCTCTGGACCAACTTCATCTCGTCCGCCGAGTTGCCCGGCCAGTCGGAGAGGCTCGCGGCGATCGCCGCGGTCTTCGCGGCGTCGGCGCGAGGAACGGCGCTCACGTCCACCCAGTCGAGCGCGGATAGATGGTAGAAGTGCACGATGTGATCGTGCAGCGCATGCGCGATCAGGATGATGTTGCGGATGAGCTGGGCATTGAGCGGAACTTCCAGGCCGAGCGCGTCCTCGACGGCCCGCACCGAAGCCATGGCGTGAACCGTTGTGCACACGCCGCAGAAGCGCTGCGCGAAGACCCACGCCTCACGCGGGTCGCGGCCGCGCAGGATGGTCTCGATGCCGCGCCACATCGTGCAGGAGGCCCATGCCTTGCTTACTGCGCCGCCGTCGATTTCGGCGTCGACGCGGAGATGGCCCTCGATGCGGGTGATGGGGTCGATGGTAATGCGCGCCATGTTCCGTTCCCTTAAGTTATGTTATGCCGGCCGGATTCCGGCAAGGGTTACTTCCCGGTTCCCCGGCGCATGCCGCCGAACTCGCAGTTCCATTCCGATCGCTCGGCGGGCAGCACCGCGAAGTACTTCAATGCAAAGATAAAGCCCATGGCGCCGAGCGCGATATATCCGAGAGTCATCAACACCTCGGGAAGTGCGGGAAAATAGCTCTTCATAGGCCCCGGGTCGAACATTATCGTGGTCGGGATGAACCGGTATAGCATCGCGCCTGCACATGCCACGGCGCTCATGTTGAGCACGGTTCGGGGCGTCTCGCGCGCAGACCGGCGCCGGAGCGCCACGGCCGGCACGAGGATGAGCGCCGTCTCCAGGAGGAAGAGCAGGCTCGCCTTGTCGAAGGCGAATGCCGCGGCAAGCTGGCCGCGCCAGACGAGATCGACGCAGCGAACGGCGAGAAAGAGGATGCAGAGCCACGAGAGAAGGCTGCACAACTCTCCCAGAACATCGATATCCAAACGCCGCGAGTAGCGAAGACACGCGATCAGAAGCAGGCAGGTCACAAAGCCGGATCCGGCCACGCAGGCGGCGATGACGTACAGAAAAGGCAGGGCAGGAGACTGCCAGAGCGGATGGATCTTGGCGCCGGCAAGGAGGAGCAGCCCGCCGAGCGAGGATTGGTGCATCAGCGGAAGCACGTACGAGCCGGTGATCATGATCGGGAAGATCCGGCGCAGGAAGGGCGAGACGCGCCGCAATAGCTTTCGCGTCCGCTCGCCGCCCGTGTGGTAGAACCTCTCGATCACGAGCGGCACGTTCTCGAAGGCCAGAAAGACCGAGCAGTAGAGCGGCATGCACACCGCGACTTCCAGCATCGCGGAGTGCGCGTTCCAGCGCCAGGGCATCATCACGCTGTAGAAGTTCCACGGGCGCCCGACGTCGAAGCCCAGAGCGATGAGGCCTGTCGCATAGGAGAGGAAACCGGATACCAGCGCCGTCCGCATCACCACGTGCAGCTTCCGGCGATCGAATACCCATGCCGCCATGCCCAGGGCGAGCGGACCGGAACCCAGAGCCGTGAGCGTCATTACGTTGAAGGTCTTCCAGACGCCCCACGCATACGCGTCGCTCATGCCCGAGAACGGACCGAGCGGGGAGAAGAAACGGACCACGGAGATGGTCAGTCCGACGGCGGCGATGGCCCCGAAGAAGAGGAAGGCCGGCGTGAAGAGGGGCTCGCGATAGACCGGGACGCCTCGCTGCCAGCGGTTTATGAGCGTAGAGCCTGCGGTGTCGTGTGTCGTCATAGGTTCTCCGGCAGGCCCGGTCCGTCCTCAGGCTCATGCTCCTCCGCCTCATGGCGGTCCCAGTTGCGCTTGATCCGGAGGCCCAGAATGCCGGCAAGTACTATCGGTCCCGCGAGCCACTTGTACAGGACCGAGGTCACTTCCGTCGCATAGTGGCCGATCGATATGGAGTCGAGAGCCGGGAGGCCGATGCTTTCGAACGGCACGCTCGAGAGATAGAGCGCCTGCGTCCCGCCCGCTTCGCGCTCGCCATATACGCGGTCCTCGAAGTACTTGCCGGGCGACGCGGCCACGCGCGCCTTCGCCGTCGCGAGAAGATCCGACCGCTTGCCGAATATCACGGCTCCGGTCGGGCATACCTCGGTGCACGCGGGCTGCAGGCCCTTGGTGAGCCGCTGCTCGTAACAGAGCTCGCATTTGACGATCTTGGGGTTCCAGCGGTCCCACTCGAACTTCGGCACGTCGAACGGACAGGCGACCTCGCAGTAGCGGCAGCCGATGCAGAGCGAAGCCTTCCACGTTACGGCGCCCTTCTCGCCCTTTACGAGCGCTTCGAACGGGCAGCCGGTCACGCAGGCCGGATCGAGACAGTGCATGCACTGCCGCTTGACGAAGGCGAAGCCCCCGCCGTGCGGGTCCTCGTAGACCTTGATGATGTTCTTGGTCCGGGAATTGAGGTCTGTGGGCATGTGCCAGAGGCCGCCGGATCCGGACGTATCGGCCGGCAGTCCGTTGGCCTCGCTGCAGGCCGGCATGCAGGCCTTGCAGCCGGTGCAGATGGTGTTGTCGTAGAGGAGGCCGACGGCGTCCGGCGGCGCTTCGGGATGGGCGGGGTGCTCCATGCCCTCGGCCGGCCCGGCAGCCGCGCCGGCAGCCGCAAGTCCAGCCGCGCCCAGAAGGGCCTGGCGGCGGGTGATCCGTCCGCTCATTCCGGCTTCTCCGCCTGGTTGTCTGCTTCTGCGCCAGGCGCCTTGTTGCCGGTCGCTGCGCCGGGCGCGCTATCGTCGCCGGGCGTTTTCGAGAACTTCCGAGAGGCGGCGTAGCCCGCTCCAAGCAGGGCGCCCGCAGCGAGGCCGGCGACGCCCGCAGACGGCGCGCTCCACTTGCCCTGCGGCCACTGCACCGGCGCATAGAGCTCGCCGGGCTTGGCGTCGTGGATAGGAATGACGTGAAAGAGCGGCACGCGGAACGCGAGCTTCTGCTCCGTGCAGCCGATGCACGGAGCGCCGATTCCGATCGGCCAGACGTCCGGCATCTCGTTGAAGTGGCGCGTCGAGCAGCCCGCATGTGTCTCGGGACCCTTGCAGCCGAGGTGGTAAAGGCACCATCCCTGCCGGTGTCCCTCGTCGCCGAACTCCCGCGCGAAGCGGCCTGCGTCGAAATGCGCGCGGCGCGGGCAGTGCTGGTGGATGTCGCGATCGTAGGCGAACCTGGGCCGTCCCTCGGCGTCCAGCGCCGGGAGGGAGCCGGTGCGAGCGTACTGGAGAACCGTGCCCAGAAGCGTATACGGGTTGGGCGGGCATCCGGGAATATTGACGATCGGCTTACCCGTCACGATGGCGCCGACTCCGACGGCGCCGGTGGGGTTGGGATCCGCCGACGCGACGCCGCCCCAGGACGCGCAGGAGCCGATCGCTATCACCGCCGCAGCCTGCGCCGCCGTCTCCTCGAGCACGGATATCGCAGGCCGGCCCGCAATCTTCATGTAGATCCCGCCATCCTTGCGCGGGATCGATCCCTCCACGACGAGCACGTACTTTCCCGCATTCTGCGTCATCGACGTCCGGAGCGCATCTTCCGCCGCCGTGCCTGCGGCGGCCATCAGCGTCTCATGGTAGTCGAGTGAAATCAGATGGAGGATCAGCTCGCCGAGATCGGGGTTGGATGTGCGGAGCAGCGTCTCGGTGCAGCCCGTGCAGTCCTGGAAATGGAGCCAGATAACGGGGAGCCGCCTGGCCTTTGCCGTCTCCCGCGCCACCTGCGAAGCGTTCGCGTGCTGCGTCAGGCCGAGGCCGATCGGCGCGGCCGCCATCAGCTTCGTGCAGAACATCAAGAAATCGCGGCGGCTTACTCCGGCGCGCGCGATGTGTTCGCCGATCGTTTCGTCGGTACGGGTAGTCTTGTTCGGCATCTCTGTTAACATGTCCCTTTCCAGTTCTACGCCTGTCCGCTTTCTCTCGTTCCAGCGGCGGGATCAAAAGCCCCACCCCGAACAATCCGTGCAGATAGCCGGCGTTCTTGCCGCCCGCCCTGTTCCTGGGCGAGTGGTAGGTGGCGGGCGCGATCCATTCTCAGGGTGGCAAACGGGCCGGGCCGCGAAGCCGACAGCGCAAACGCCGCCGCTATCCAGCCCTCTGCCCGGAGACGCGAATCCCGCGGTGGCTGAGGTCGTCTCGAAGACCCCCAACACCATTGTCTGTTCGCCCCTTCAGGGGCAAGCCTCGATTGCGCCGCCATTTATGGCGGCCGGGCCCTGGGCCCTGAGAAGGTCTATTCGCGACTCGCGGCGAACCGACCGAGCAAGATCATGCGCGATGGAGGGAACGCGGAGTGAGCCGAAATACCTGTCTGTGTGGAAGCTGGTCGCTCGCGTACGGCGATGCGCCGGCCGAGCCGTTGACGACTATTGCCGGAGTTGAAAGCGCCGGATTGCCGATCGTGCCGGCGCAAGTTCCCGGTAACTTCGAACTGGACCTTCAGGCCGCCGGCAAGCTGCCGGACCCGATGGTCGGCATGAACATGGCCCTCCTGCGGCCCTTTGAGCGCACCCACATGTGGTTTACGAGGCGCTTCCAGGCCGAGCCGGACAATAACGCCGACACTCTCCTCGTGTTCGAGGGCCTCGACTGCTACGCCGACGTCTATCTGAACGGACGCCTCGTGGGCCAGTCGGACAACATGCTGGTCGAGCAGCGGTTTCCCGTCGACACAGAGCTGCAGACGGATAATGAGCTTGTCGTGCACATTCGGCCCGCCGTCGTCGAGGCCGCAAAGCACGTCTACAGCCCGGGCATCGGCGCGATGGAGGCCAACTACGAGTCGCTCTACGTGCGCAAGGCGCCCAGCATGTACGGCTGGGATATCATGCCGCGCGCGCTTTCCGGCGGGATGTGGCGGCCTGTCCGGCTGGAGCAGGCGCCGCGCGAGCGCATGGAGACCCTCTATCTTCAGACGGATTGGGCCGACGACGGGCATGCCGGCCTCAGCCTTCACTATGAGGTCGTCGGCGCCGACGTAATCGCCGACCGGTACGAGATCGAAATCGAGGGCAACCACGCCGAATCGACCTTCTCCGCGAAGAAGCAGCTCATCTTCGGCATCGGCCGGATGCACGTCGGCGCGTCGAAGCCGCACCGCTGGTGGCCGCGCGGACGTGGCGAACAGGCTCTCTACGACGTGCGTGTGCGGCTGCTGAAGAACGGAGTCGTCGTCGACGAGAAGAGGTTCCGACACGGCATCCGCACGGTCGACCTCCGCCGCTCCGCTCCCTCCGGCGCCGGCGATCCCGGCGAGTTCTGCTTCATCGTGAACGGCGAGCGCCTCTACGCGATGGGATCGAACTGGGTGCCCGCCGACGCGTTCCACTCCCGCGATCGCGAGCGGATCCCGCAGATGCTGGACCTGGCCGAGGAGTGCGGCTGCAACATGCTCCGTTGCTGGGGCGGCAACGTCTACGAGGACGATCTCTTCTACGATCTCTGCGACGAGAAGGGACTGCTGATCTGGCAGGACTTCGCGATGGCCTGCGCGCTCTATCCTCAGAACGATGAGTTCTGCGCCCGCATGGCCGACGAGGCGCGCAAGATCGTGCGGCGGCTGCGCCAGCACCCCTGCCTGGCCCTCTGGTCGGGAGATAACGAGTGCGACCAGGCCTTCGAGTGGATCCGCGGCCGGCATGGCAATCCCAATACCAACCGCCTGACTCGCAAGGTCATCCCGGACGTGCTGAGCGAGGAGGATCCCAGGCGCCCCTATTTGCCCTCATCGCCCTACCTGGACGAGACCGCCATCCGTCTGGGTGAAGCCGGACGGCCAGAAGACCACCTGTGGGGTCCGAGGAACTACTATAAGAGCGCTCCCTACACCCACTCCACCTGCCTGTTCGCGAGCGAGATCGGCTACCACGGCTGCCCGTCGCCCGATTCGATCCGCCGCTTCATCTCCCCGGACAAACTCTGGCCGCCCGACAACGACAACGATGAGTGGCTGCTCCACTCGACCTCTCCGGTCGTCGGCGCGAACCTGTACGACTACCGCATCGGGCTGATGAGCGATCAGATCCAGGCCCTCTTCGGCGTCGTTCCGGACAACCTCGACGAGTACTCCCGGCAGAGTCAGTATATGCAGGCCGAGGCGTTCAAGTTCTTCATCGAGCTCTTCCGCGCTGCCAAGTGGAGGCGCACCGGCATGCTCTGGTGGAACCTGATCGACGGCTGGCCTCAGTTCTCCGACGCCGTCGTGGACTACTACTTCGACAAGAAGCTCGCCTTCCGTCACATCGCCGCCTCCCAGCAGCCTCTCTGCCTCGTGGCGCGCGAGCCGAGCGGATGGAACCAGGAGATCGTCGCCTGCAACGACGTGCGCGAGGACCTCGCCATATCGTTCAGGGTCTACGATGCGGACACGCAGGAGACGCTGACGGAGGGTTCGCGCACGGTGAGCGGAGATCAGGTGACGACGCTCGCGAGCCTTCCGGCCCGCTCCAGCGCCCATCGCTTCATAATCCTGGAGTGGAGCAGCCCGCTCGGCCGCGGCGTGAACCACTACATGTACGGCTCGCCGCCGTTCCGGCCGGGGGATTATCGCCGCTGGATGGCCATCCTGGAGTCCCTCGCCCCAACCAGCGGGTCTTCAGGTCCTTAGCGCTGTAGCTGTGTCCCTACGGCTGGAGCGATGGCAGCGCGATCAGTCCCTGTGGCCCGCGATGCCGCTGCTCATTTCACCGTAAAGATGAAGCATGTTCGGTTGCTGTGCGGTGTATTGACGTAATCTCGCCCGGCGGATAGAGCCGTTTGCAAGGGACGGCGGCCGGGCGAGTATGTGCGCGGTCTGGCCTGTGGAAGATGCGGAGGTCGGATATGGCAGACCTGGTCTGTCCCAAATGCAACAAGGTGGTAACGAGAGAAGAGGCGAAGGCGGCCGGCCGGCGCTGTCCGGCCTGCCGCGGCGGGGTCCTGCCGGCAATGACGTTCGGCGGCGGAGTGGGTCTCGGCGTTTTCGTGTCGTCTTACCTGTTCGCGATAGCGTATGTCTGGCTCCATTTTTTTGGTCCGGGGAGGCCGGGCCTATGGGTCGCGGCCACCGCGGCATCGGCGACGGCCCAGGCGTTACTTGGGCTGTTCTCGCTGGTGCGGGGCACCCAATTTGGCCGCATAGACGGACCCGCGGCGCGTCTGGCCGCCGGTCGCATCGGCTCCGGGGTCGGCCTTCTTATCGGCGCCCTTATCGGCGCGCTCTTCGTTTTCCAGATGCTCCTGCCCGCCATCCGCCACATCCCCTGATCGGGGCGCCCGACCGCGCGGCATCCTCACTTCTGTACCTCCGGTTTGACGGGGAGCTTGCGGCGCATGCAGCGGATCCGGTCGTAGCGCCAGTTGTACGGATCGCCGCCGATCTGGCAGGCGTAGAAGACGTACATCCACGTCGTCTTCCCTTCGCGCCATACAAACGCCTCCGGAACGTGCGTCGCGGCGGAATCCGGGTCGGGATCCACGTAGCCCAGGATCTCCCATTTCAGACCGTCGCTCGACACGGCCTCCGCGATCTTGCGTCCCTGCATGCCCGGCTTGCCGTATCCGCCCGGATCGCTGTAGCAGTAGTAGGTCTTCCCGACATGCGCCACGCTCGGATTGGGCCACTCCTGCAGACAGGGATTGTCTCCTGCCCGCACGACCCTCCAGCTTTCGGGCGTCAGAAAGTCTCCTCTGTTCTCCGCGTAGCCCATCGCGATGCCCTTGCCCGGCAGCCAGTAGTCGAACCAGATCTTGAATACGCCGTTCTCGTAGAGAAGCGATGGGCGGTGATAGGAGCCGTAAGGATGGACACCCTTCGGAACGCTGGGCGCGCCGTAGTCCTCTTTGTGCATCAGGATCGGGGCGGAAGAGCGGCGCCAGTGGATGCCGTCGTCGGAAGCGGCGCCCATCACGCAGAGGATATCGCCGTCCGTATCTCTCGGGTCGGCCTGCGGATAGCCGTCCTTATTGAATCCCGTTGAGCTGTAGGCCATGAAGTAGCGGCCGCGCACCTTGACGACGGACGGATCGCCGTTGTGCCACTGATCGTAATATCTGTTCTGCGCGCTGACGACCGGCCGCCAGCGGGAAGGGGTCATTGTGCCGTCCCAGACGCCGTCGCCGCAGTAAACCTCCCATGGACCGTCGAGCGATTTCGCGCGGGCGTGGAAGATGGCGTCGCAACCGGTGTTTCCGGGGATATTGCGATTGCAATCCTCGACTGCCCAGCCGAAAAACCATCCCTTGAACGGATAGGCCGCTCCCGGCTCGTAGAGGACCCGCAGATTGTACATGTCGCAAAAGCCGCTGAGCAGATTCCGATAGCTGCGCTCCCACACCTGCGTTCGGTTCACGAACCTGCCGTGGGGCTCCGCCTGCTGCCCGCACAACGGGCGCGCCGTCGCCACGCCAAGCAGAACGATCGCCAGCGCGCACATGGCGCGGCGAGCCTTTCGCGATCCTGTTCCGTAGCCAGTTCCCATATCACCGTCCCATTTATCGGATTGCGCTGCCGATCCGGCCTGCGGCGCTCTACCGTCGGCGCCGGCCGTGAGGGCCTCATAGAGATCCGGGCGCTCGTGCCCGTGAATAGGCAAATGCGCCCTATCCATCCTGTTGCCTGGAGCATGGAAGGTCAATCCCCGGTTAGACGGATTATGGGGCAAGACGATTGTGGGGCAAGGTGAACGGCGCGCAGTTGCAGTCGGGGCACGGCTGAAGGTACGACGAGCTGTCTCAGGGCGCGGAATTGGGCGCTGTTGCCGCAAGCTGGGTGGCGGCGACGATCACATCCACTCCGCTAACGCCCTGGCACAAACCTCCGATCGCGACGCGGCTGCCTTCGTGGAGGCTCGCCAGCTTCGGCATAAGCTGCGGATCGGAGTGGATAAACCGGCACTGGATGCCGATCGTTCCGCCGCCGGCATTCAGGAATACCCGGGGGCCGGCGTACATATCCACCATGGAGACGGTTCCGTTCACCACGATCTGCCGGTCGGAGAAGCGCGGGCTGTTCGGACGCGTGCAGCCGGTATCCGGGTCGAATGACGCCGCAAGCTGCACGGCGGTTACCGCGGCCGGCGACTTGGCGGGCGCTGCCATCCGGCCCGATGCATTCCCGTTAACCTGGTGCAGCGCGGTTAGCGCCAGCACGACGATGCCGAGGATCACCAGGACCATTCCCGCCACGACTGCGCCGGATCTCCGCGCCCGCTTCACCGAGGCGGCGTAAACAACTGCGTGGCAGTAATCCGTATCCGGCCCGAATACGAGCCTGAGCTGAACGGGGTCAGCCGCTGCGTAGCCGGAAGGCAATGGAACCGCGCTCATCGGCGAGGAGCGCGCAGACGCCAGGAACTCCTCTGGCGGCAGTAGAAGCGGCGTGCCGAAGCGCTCTTCCTGTGGCCCGACGAGTCGCAACGGTACGCCGCTGCGTGACATAGTCGACTCGGAAGAATTGTTAATCAAGGAAGATGCGCCCGGCTCTTCGCGGTAAAGATCCGGAATTGCCGGGATGGACCTTGGCCTGGTGGGCACTATCCGTGCAGGCGCCGATTGCAGACTTCTCTTTGCCCATGGGAAACGCATTTTGAGCCTCCCGGTCCGCTCGATGCTCTCGCTTTGTCTGCTGCGGAGCGAGTGCGATGCTTCCAAACTTGCATGGAATGTGCCATCTGCCATGATTTGGGGATGGGTCGGCCAGAATCCAGCAATTATCCTGGATAATACTGCAACGAATGCCGGTTAACCTGGGACAAATCCTGTGCGATTCAGCCATTTTACTGCCAAGAGTCCTGTGCAGAACCCCGGTAACGCATCGCTGTGCCCGCGCTTTGCCCGCTATTATTGCGAATACGACACGAAGGCCGGATCTGTTCGCGAAACCTGCAACATGGCGCGGAATTTGCATATTGGAGGCAGCGCTCGATGAGCCGGCAACTCGAAGAGATCGATGAGGAGCTTGCAGACCGGATCGCCGCACAGCGCGTCTTCTTCGCGGCGACGGCGCCGGCCGCAGCGGAGAGCAAGGGGCGCATGGCCATGGCCGGCTATCGCGTTCGGAAGAACGCACTCTTCATCGACGGATTGCCCGCCTGCGGCTGAAATGGCCGCAAATAGGCCTGAAGAAGGGGATAAGAGAGGTCCCGTTCCGGCGCCGGCAAAGGACGCCACGTTTTCCTTGGCGGTCTTTGCGAGCGTTGCGTGAACCAACAACGCCCTGCGCGGCAGGAGGTCCGGCGTGACGAACCTGGTGAGGGAGATACAGGTCAAGTCCGTTCTGAGCGCCCAGAGGCGCACGGGCTCGCTGCCGTTCGACTTCTCGATCAATCCCTATCGCGGCTGCCTCTTCGGCTGCTCCTACTGCTATGCCAGCAAATTCGTCTATGACGACGACGCCAGAAAGGCCGATTGGGGACACTGGGTGGACGTGAAGGCCAACGCCGTCGACGCGCTGCAGCGGGAGAGCGCCAGGCTCTACGATAAGTCGGTCTTCATATCCAGCGCCACAGATCCGTACCAGCCTATTGAACGGAGATTGGAGCTTACGCGCGCAATCCTCGAAGCGCTGCTCTTCTGCTTTCCGCGCCGCGTTCACATCCAGACTCGCAGCCCCTTGGTCGTGCGCGACGTCGACCTATTCCGCAGATTTGGTCCAACCGTCCAGGTGGGTATTTCCATTCCGACCGACTCGGACGTGGTGCGCAGAGCTTTCGAGCCGCGCGCTCCGGCGATCTTCCGGCGCCAGAAGGCTGCGCGGGAGCTCCGCGAGGCCGGCATCCGGACGGTCGCTTCCGTAAGCCCCGTGATGCCGTGCACGCCGGAGCGGCTCGCGCGGATCGCCGCGCGATGCTTCGACGACTACTGGGTGGACGGCCTTAACTTCTACGAAAAGGCGGTTCCGCTCCGAGCGCTCTATAAGGAGCACGGATGGGAGCGCTACATCGGATCGGAGCATGTGGACGCCGTCCGCGCAGCGCTCGCATCTGCATTCGGCGATGGCCCTCCGGCAACCGCCTCACCGGGCAATCACAATCGGATCTTGATTACCGGTCCGTGATGACGATGATGATAATGGTAATGATGCCGGTGGCGCCAGTGGCGATGCACCCAGTGCCGGTGGTACTGATAGGCGCCGTACGCGCTCGCAGGAACGGGCGCGATGCTCGATAGTGTGCCCAACACAAGGCACAGCGCCAATGTCTTCGCGATCATTCGGACCATTCGGCCGACCCTCCATCCTCGGGGCTAGTTGACGCCTCCGATCGCCCCTACTGGCCGATCGGACGGCACATGGTAGTTCCTCGCCCGCGTCCTATTAGACGGTCGCGCGCTCGTCCGGGTTCCAACGTGGGCCTGAGGGAACTCCTCGACGCTACGATCCACGAAACTGTCGGTTCGCGCCCTTCAACCCGCCGGCCCGCGGACAGACCCTTCGAACGCTTCATCAACGGCCGGCTCTCCCTCGTCGTCACGCTGCCGGGGACCGTTGCGGCGACGATCCGGGTTTCGGCAAATCGCTCCACGCGGCTCGCTCCGGCACGTATCGCATATCAGCCGAACAGAATGCCGGATGACGACCCTTCCCAACAGAACCGGCGGTCCCACCGTAACCTGCGATCGCACCAAACCGACTTGACCGGCGTGATCGCAGGCCGTACACTATGACAAAGGGGGGAAATCCGATGTGGAAGCGTACGTCACTCCGAATCGATCGCCTCGTGGCCGTGGCGCTGGCCGCGGCCTCTGCTCTTGCCCTCAGCGGCGCGTGTGCCGGCGCGCAACTCACAATCGAGCGTCACCCCCGCCGGACGGTTGCAATCCGTCGAGCGTCTGTTCCGGTAACGACCGGGATCCTCGCGATCGGCGATAATGCCTGGGGTCAGCTTGGGGACCCGACTACGGAGGGAGTCGGCCTCGTTCCGACGCAGGTTGGGAATGTGACTCCCCTCATGAATGTGGTATCCGTGGGCGCCGGAGCGGTACACGGCATCGCCGCAAAGTCGGACGGCACGCTGTGGACCTGGGGCAGCGATACCGATGGGCAGCTAGGCAACGGCATAACGTATCCCAATCCGTACTCTCCCTACTTTACGCCGTCCCAGGTGGTTGGGATGTCGAACGTCACAGCCGTCGCCGCGGGGGCTTTCGGAAGCGTGGCTCTCAAGTCGGATGGCACCGTCTGGTTCTCCGGCTACATGTATTACAATCCTGCGCAGTCGCCCTACACGTTCACCCGGGTTGCAGGCATGGCCAACATTCAGACCATCTCGTTCGGCCAATCGCACATAGCCGCGCTCGATTCGACCGGCAACGTCTGGACCTACGGAGGGGGCCATTATGGAGAGCTTGGAAACGGCACGAGCGACGTGAACGCGTTCTCGTCCACGGCGGTGCAGGTCCCCGGAATGTCGAGCGTTATCTCTGTTGCGGCCGGTTACTTCCACACGGTCGCGGCGAAGAGCGACGGCACCGTATGGGCCTGGGGCCGCAACGATTGCGGCCAAGTCGGCAACGGAACGGTCACCCCAACTCCGACCAACTCGCCCGGCGAAACCGGTATCGTTGCGCCCGTCCAGGTGTCCGGCCTCTCAAACGTGGTTGCAGTCGCTGCCGGCGGGCAGTTCAGTATGGCGCTCAAGTCGGATGGGTCCGTTTGGGCGTGGGGTTCGAACGCCGAGGGCCAGCTCGGCATCAGTACGGCAACCGCCTATAGCGACGTTCCTGTGCGGGTTCCCGGATTGCCGGCTGTCTCAGCAATCGCGTGCGGATCGGCCCACAGCGTGGCGCAGCTTCCAGGCGGAACGGTCTGGCAATGGGGCAGTGGCGGATCTCCCGCTCCTCTGGCCGGAGTGGTGCAGACTGTTGCCATTGCGGCCGGCGGCCCTGCCGTGGACAGCGGCGGTCCGGATTCAAGCCCCTTCACGTTCGTGCTGGCGACCGGCGCGACCGTCTCCGGCGCCGTCACGTTCCAGAGCTATACGGGCTACAACATCTCGGCCGACGACTATCTGTCGCTCTCGTTTAACTTCCGACCCGAGAGCTCCAGCGCCGCGTTCACGCGGACCCTGACGGTCTTTGTCGCGGGCGGAAGCGTCTCCTATACGCTCATCGGTGTGCCGATCGCGCCGTACCAGATCGCATTCGACTCCGCGAAGTATCTGCGCAAGGACGTCCTGGCCGACGCCTCCACGGGAGCTGTGACCGGTGTTGACGCATCCCTGATTCCCGGCGATGTGAATGGCGACAACGTGATCGACCTGACGGACTTCGGCCTGTTCGCGGCAGCATTCGGAACCTCCGTCTTCGCCTACCCTCCCGACGGGTACAATCCCGACGCCGATCTCAACGGGGACGGTTACGTCGACCTGAACGACTTTGGCATCCTCGCCCAGAATTTCGGCCTCGCCGGCGATCCATAACTCGTTCGGCATTCGAACGGAGCGACTGGACGTGGGCGCGGTGAGACAACCAGGCGGAGGACAATGGCCTGCCGCCGTCAGGCAGTGAACCCCCATTGCAGCCGCGCCCGGAGATCGGCCGTTAGACGCCGCCAATCGTGGACCTGCGGCCGTTAGCGATCTTTGCTCAGGCGCCGGACACTTCGACGCCGCGTTTGCCTGGATTTACCGGCTTGACTTGAGAGGCAGAACCAAGTAGAATGAAGGACCAGGCAGAAGCCTGTTTCTACCATTGAGATCCAATCCAGGTTCAGTGGCAGAGCAACCGTTCATTGCTATAAGCGGGAGTAGTTCAGTGGTAGAACGCCAGCTTCCCGCATAACCCGAAGTAGTACGCCCCATACAAGCTATATCGCGGAGTATTTATATCTTCGCACCATTCACCCGACCGCTCGTGGAAGCGGTCGGGTTTCTTGCGTTTAAGGGCAATCACATTGGCCGGATGGGCAGCGGCGGAGAAGGATGCTAAGACATGCGTCACCATTTTCGCGCGGACGTGACGATAATAGTCTCCCTTTTAGATTCCTCCATGCACGGTCGCGTTAAAACACGTTTCCACCACCCGGACTACCTGAAAATATCTGTTTACGGACCTTGTGATCCGGACGATAACATCAGCGGGAGAACATACAACCCTCCCCACATTACTGGAACGAAGGGAATGGATGATGATTGAATTTTCTGCGGCGGATGCATTTAGCGCCGCCCCCTGGAAGCGCCGGCTATATGCCGACGTAGAACCCCCCCCGTTGCCCGAAGCTCCGTGCGGACGGCAACACGGACGGAAGATCACTTG
>Ga0181529_10001757_pt1 | contig 27417 bp, 25 predicted proteins | sample PEATcosm2014_Bin_36_FD_119763 | JGI IMG/M metagenome (GOLD analysis project Ga0181529, IMG submission 119763) | Peatland microbial communities from MTU Mesocosm Facility, Houghton, MI, USA - PEATcosm2014_Bin10_30_metaG | ecosystem: Environmental > Terrestrial > Soil > Wetlands > Peat | place... | reverse complement strand
GCCACTTGGATATAGTTCTTTCCGCCGTGCTTCACGGCTCCGAACGCCACCTGATACCCCCCGGCATAGTACATGCCGGAACCCCAATCTCCGCGGTTCCCGTCCAGAACCTGCGTCACTGCGTCGGCGCATTGCTCCAGTTCTTCTTCCAGACCTTGTAGCCGGTCCTGCGAGCACCGGATCTCCGCGGCCATCTGTACCGATCCCGAAAACGTCCGGAATTTCTCGGTCAGGCCGTTCACCAACTTCTCGCAGTACACCTGAACCGTCGGATACCGAACCGTCTCGCTGCGCTCCGTCAGGTCCGCCGCCGCGTTCTGCGCGCGGATGTGAATCGCCGCTCCCGTACTTCCGTCTCCGGTTACCCGGCTATCTGCCAGGTAAGTGTTCACCCCGTTCGATGCCGACAGGAGTTGAACCGTCATGGCCGCCGCGCGGCTTCCTATTCCCGCCATATCAACCTCTCTGGATTACCCGCGGTACCGGCCGAAAGTAAGTCGGTCTCTGGCCGGTCCCCGGCGGCCGTCCCGTCGTGCTGGGAACGCCTGGCTGAATCCAGGACTCTCCCGCCGCCACCGGCGCCGCATTCTGCAGAGTCAGATCGTTCGGATCCGTTCCCGTATAGACGTTCCACCCCGCCGCCGTTTTCGGTGCCGCGCCCGCTTGCACCAGGAACGTGCTGTTTGCCGTCGTTACCGCCGTCGGTTCCGACGCCAGGCCATCTTCTCCCGCCGTGTTCGCCCAAGCTATGGCCGCGAAGTATGTCCCGTCCGGCAGGTTGCCGCCCGAGGAAGACTGCGCCGTCGCGACTTCCGGCGGCGCAGCCTGCGGAAGCGGTGCCATAACTATTCCCAGTCCCGTTTCCCTCAGTCTCTCGTACCATTGCTTGGCCATCAGGTGAAACTGGTCCCGCTTTCCGCCATAACGGTCGTTGAGTTGATTGTTGTAGGCATCGCTGTACACCAACTCCAGCGCGCGATACGTGTTCCAAAGCTTGAGCGCCGGTGTTACTACTACCGAGTTCAGATGCGGCTTGGAAGTCGCCCAAAGCCACTGTTCCCGGTATGAGTCTCCAGTTAGCAACGTGATGAGCTCGAAACTGAGTTCATTCTGTGCCAGCGTCAGTTTTTTGCCACATCGATCCCCTCCGCGTGTGCCACGTTGAGGAGTTGCGAATCCTGCGCCGCCATGTCGTCGATCGTCGAAGGTGCGCCGTCGGTGAACAGTGCCATGTTCCTAACCCTGCTCCCGCTCCCCGCGCAGCCGGTGCAGTTCCACGGTCGATATCAGCGACAACGGCACCCTCATCGCGGCCATGTTCGCTTCCACCTGCTCTTTCGCCGCCGCCTGCACCTGTCGGAAACTGGCCGAGTCTTCCGCCGGTGGTAGCTCTGCCGAGCCATCGACGATCATTTTCGCGGCCACTGCTTTTGGCACCTCCGTGTAAATACCCGCCTTGCCGCCGTCCCCGGTCTCGTGGCTGACCACCACCACGTCCCTCTCCGGCAAACCTGCCTCCGTCTCTCGAATCTTCTGGAAATACGCCCTCAAATCCATTCGTTCCTCCCGTGCCGTTCCAATTGACTTCGCTACTGAACCCCGGCCTACCGGCTGGACCAACAACTCGCCCAGCCGGTTCTCGCCTCGTCCCCGAGACCTCGCCGGTTCCGCCTAAGTGCTGACTTGCACTCCTGCCGCGTTCCGCAGGACGCCGCAGCCGTAGAGCATGTCCACGGTGAATTGCTGCGCCAGCGTGTTCGGCTGGTAACTCATCACCACTCGCATCCCGAAATTACCCATCTCCGCGTACTCCGCGATCGCGCCCGTCCCCGGCAGCGGTTGCGGCAGGCGCCGCACTACCAGGCCGATGGCGTCCTTGGTGAACGCCAGATTGTGCGTCGTCGTCACGATAGTACCCGTCGAGGTCGTAGTCTTCGGCACGAATTGCGACCGGAATACATAGAAGTCCTTCACTTTGCCGATAGACCCGTCGATCAGCGCTTGCAGTCCGGCGTCGCCGGCTGTCTGGAATTCGCTGAATCGCGGAATCTGCCGCCAGGCCGAGTAGGATGCCGCGTCCACCACGATGAACTTCGGTTCGGCGGGCGGAATTTTCGCCAGGAACAGCGCGGTTTCAGCGGCGTCCACAGTGGCTTCCGTGATCGCCGTTCCCGCTGTCCCCACCGGCGTATTGACCGTGAATAGCCCGTACAGACTCAGAAGGTCGCTCTCCACCTTCTGTGCCAGTGCGGCCACCGCCGGTTGCAGATACAGCTTCAACAGGTCCGGAACTGCCAGAATTTTCAGGACGTCCGGAATCTGAAACGTCGCTTCCGCGTGCGTATTCAGTACGATCTGCGCGTTCCCCACAGTCGGGTTTTGCAGCGTGACCGTTCCCACCCCGCTCGAACCGACGTCATTGAGGTTGTTTGCCACCATCTGCGGCGGGATTGGCACGTTGATGGTGTCTCCGGAGTGCGCCAGTACCGGCTCGTAATCGCGATTTACCAGGTTCCCCATCACGAGGTTCCCGACCAGCACCGGCAATGCCTCCGCCGCCACCAGTTTCACTATCGCGTTAGCCACATTCGTCGATGTAATTGCTCCCATTCTTTCTCCTTCTTCCTATTCTTGTTGCGGCCTTCCGGCCGGCTGTTCTCTACAGCCCCCGCAGGGACTGCGACGCCACGCGTACGATTTCCTCTCGTACCCGTTGCATCTCTTCCGATTTCATGCCCGGTCGAATACGATCGATACTTACCGACTCGTGCCCGGCCTGTGGCGCCTTGAGATTCCCCGTCATCCCGGTTCCTCCCGCGATCCGGGCTGGCAGAAACTCCGGATTCTCCTTCACGAAAGCCGTGAGATACTCCCGTACCGGCACCTCTCCGCTTTCATCTCGTGCGACCAGTCGCCCATCGTCGGAACGGACGATTCCGTCCTGCACCGCCCTGAATGCCAGGTCGATCTTGGCCACCCCCAACCGCTGCAACTCGGCCCGAACCGCGGAACTCCGCTCCGCTTCCTCCGCCTTCGTCCGGTTCCGCTTGTTCTCTTCCGCTAATTCGTTTAGCCGGCGCTCCATCTGTTCGCGCCGCTTGCGCTCTTCCAGCAGTTCCGCTTTGTACGCGGGCTCGCTCTTCGCTTGCTCGTTGTTGGCATATTCCTGGATCGCCTGCCGCACGATCTCTTGAACGTCGATTCCTTCCATATACCTCCCTAAAAATGCTTGGGGCGGGCCCTTTGCGAGCCCGCCCCGTGCCTACCTCCTCGTCGTCTGTCTCCCGCCCGCCGTCTACTTCGTTACCGGATCTGTAATGCCGCCCGGTTTCCCGTAGTCCGTCCGTTCGATCTCCTCGACAATCTGGTTCTTGATTTCCGGCGGCGCGTCGTTTAAATACTTCAACGCCAGCCGTTTGAATACCTGCTTCGTCAGCGTCTGAGATCCGATCCCCAGTGCCAACAGGTTCTTGGCGTCGTCCAACTCCGTCCCGAATTCGTCGATGTCGAAGTCGTCCAGGCCCGTTACCCCAATCGAGGTCTCGTCCTGGCGCGCCGCCGCCACGGCGATTAGTACCTGCGTCATCGTCTCTTTGACAACCGTGCCGTACGCTCGCAGCACCTCTTCTGTGGTCGCGAAATCCAGTTGTTTGCTCAACCCCGATTGCCGCGCTCCCGTGCCGCTGCTGTCTCCCGCCTGGATCATCAGGTAACACACCCTGTAGATCTCGTCCTTAAGTTGCCCCAGGTTGTCCGCCGCGATTTGATATACCTTGCCGTCCGGCTCCGTCCATCCAAACCGGTCGTCTTTGCCAAGCTGCAGGTAGTAGGTCTCTCCCATCACTTGCTTGAACTCGCTGTCCGAGTAAACCACCGGCATCGCGAACAGCCCCATCGTCAGGGCCCACGAAAGGGCGTTCGATTTGTTGAAGTGTTCAAGCTGCAACAGCGCGGCCTTGTTCATCAGCCACAGCCCCTCGGTCACCTTCATCTCGAAAACCGGCACGCGTCCGTACGGCGCCAGGCAATGCCGTCCTTCGTCCACCAGTTCCACCGGGCTCGATTCGCCCGCTTTGCGGTAGATTTGAAAAGTCTCGCGGTCGTAATACACCCAACGCGTTTCCTTTTCCCACGTGGCATCCGTGACCTTCGATTGCTGCAGGCAGGAACTGCGGATCACGATCCACTCCAACCCGCCCCTCTCGTCGCGGTTCCAGTTGATGACTTCTTCCGCTCCGTAGTTCACCAGGAACGCTCTCGATTGCCCCGAAGCGTCTTCTTCCGCCCGCGTCAGCGCCCGCCCCGCCGTTCGCGGAAAGTCCACTACGATGTAACTGCTCCCCGATACCAGCATTTGTATGAACTGCTCGCGGAAGAACGCACTTAGCCGCGCGCCCTTCAGATCGCAGTCCGCAAAAAAGGCGTTGTAGAACCCGCTGGCCGGACCGCCGCCCTGGTCCAGTAACACCACCGGTTCGCGGTGCATCAGTGTCGCCGCATACCAGTCGATGATCGATCCTATGTAGTTCTCGTAGAACAACCGGATCAGACGCTCCTGGTACACTTCACCAGGCTCCTTCTGCCGCCGAACCAGGTACTCCTGCCCGCGCGCCCGCATCTGGTCGCCGCCCACGTATAGGTCCCGGTACCGCGTCCACGTCGCTTTCCGCGCTATGTACTCCGGATGTTCCCGATTAATCGTTTGTATCATGACAACAATCGCCCCCGTCGCTCCCCAACCTGGGGAAGCGGTCTGCATTCCTGCCACACCAGATAGCCCAGCGCATCCGACAAATGGGTCCGCTGCCGGTCCCGGTCCTTGTCGATCTGATACGTATCGGCCTTGAAGGCCACCTGCTCGAAGTCCATGGTCAGTTCTCTACACTTCTTGTCAACAAATACCGATATCTCTCCCGATGCCGACCGCAGCTTGGCGTTCATCAGGTTGATCCGCTCCTTCACGCTAGGATTCGCCTTCGGCACGCGATACTGCACCTTCAGTGCCGAATGCACCTGAAAGTGGTCGCGCACCACCTCGTAGTCCGAAAGGCCCGTGGTCTGCTGCTGATACCCCGACGCATCCCCGTACACAATCACTCCCGCATCGTGCCGCGGGTATCGCTTCATGAACTCCTCGCAGGCTTCCTGCGTCGTTCCATGGCGGATTACAATCTCGTCCAGCACCCTGATCTTCCCGCCTTCCGTTTGTACGATCAGCGAGCTCATCGGGTCTACGTTGAAGTCCAGCGCCCACCGCAACGGAATATTTGGATTTGGTTTTATCTCCATCAGGTGATCCTCGTGCTTGAACGACGTGTAAACCGTTCCGCCCGAAAGATGCAGGTACTGTCCGAGAACCTCCTGGGCGTAGAACTTCGCGTCATAACTCTGTTCCAGCCGTGTGTAGAAATCCGGTATCTTGTCCGTTAAATGGTGGTTCTCTCTCGGCTCCGCCCGGATCGTTTTGTAACTCTCGTTCGCATTGTTCACGAACTTCCGGTATACCCAGTCGTACCCTTTGGGCGTCCAGACCGCGAAACCGCAAAGCGTGTTCGCTCTCGGGTCCCGCAGGCGTCCTTCCAGGCGAAGCCATGCCTGTTCCTGCGTGTACGTCAGTTCGTCCAGTCCGAACCACGCCAGGTTCGTGCCGCGTAACCGTTCGAAATCGTCCACCGGCCGGAAGAGAATCCGCGACCCCGTTTCCTTGAACGTCAACGTATTCTCGGCCTTGTTGTGGTCGTACGGGATCGCGTTGCTGTCCAGGATCTCGAACAAGGACGCCTGCGTCGCGTCCCGTAACATTGGATAAGTTGGTGCGCCTAACAGGCCCATTCGCCCTGGGTTTAGATAACTCAGCCGGATTGCTTCATGACAGAGAGCCTGGCTTTTTCCGCTACCGATCGGTCCCGAGAATCCCTTGAACCGTGCGCCACAGTCGTGAAACCGTGCTTGCGACGGCAGAGGATCGTAGGTTATATCTCGGTTTTCGACGCCACTGGTCCGACCCATCTAACCAAGACCTCCTTCGGCCCATCCGTCTCCGATTCCCGCTGCTCCCATTCCTGCTCCAGTTGAAGCAGTTTCAAATACTCGGCTACCGTCGGGCTGATCTGCCCGGTTTCCAACTTGTCTTCTACTTTCTTCACCGTCTTCTCGATGAACTTCGCCACCCGCATCCGTTGTTTGACTTCCTGCCATCGCTTGCACTTCTTACATTCTTCGATCGGGTCCGAAGTCTCCGTGGCCGATCTTTTGTTTCCGCCGGCCTTAGTCTTTGTCGTTGTGCCCATGAGTTCCCCTTAAATAAAAAACGGCTCCGCGTGCCCCGCGAAGCCGTACAACCTTCTTCCCGATTTGAGAGTAGCATCCGGCCCGTTCAGTCTCGCCGGACCCACTTACCTATCCCGCTGAAAACAAGCCAAATATAGTTATCAAAAATTTGTGAACAGGAATTTTCCTCCGCTCGAAGCCACCGTGCGCAATCCATTCTTTCCGACTAACTGCTGTAGCCTCACCAGTTGCGGACCTTCCGCCACTAGATAATATCTTCTCGGCTCCGTCCACCGCTGCCGAAACTCTCCGTCGTCCAGAAATACGTCCTTCGGCGCGTCCGGCGCGTAAGACCCGTACACCAGGTTATTCACCCGCCCATTCAGCAGCAGCGCCCTACGATTGGTGTAGAAGAATACCGACGAGAAAGTGTAGTATTGATCGTCCACAATCAACGTTCCCGGCGGCGACTTCAACAGCGCCTCCGCCAGCGGACGCGATGCCAGGTATGGATCGAACACCACCATCGCCAGCCTCGCCGCGTGAAAGAACAGCACCATCATTACTACCAGGGCCGCTACCGGAACCGGCGAACGCCCCTTCCGTTTCAGCCAGCACCCCGCCGCCCCCACTCCAAATGCCAGCCCCGCCACCGCCAGCGGCACACGCAAATATGCGAACGCCCTAAGCGTCAGGTCCCCCATGTGCCCCAACGACAGCGTGTACACATCCGGCGCCTGCTGCGTCAATGCCGCCGCAATATCTCCCGGCGCCGGCATCGCCCGCACCATCCACAGAATCGCGCCGATCGCCACTGCCGCCGCCGTCGCCACCACCGCCACCGCCTTCGTGCCCCATCGCAGAATCCCGTCCCCGCTCGCCATCGCCGACCCCAGTAGTAGCGCCAGCGCCGGGTAGCACGGCATCGAGTAATACTCCTGCGTCGTCGAAAACGTGAAGAATGTCAGGATGAACCCTATCCAGCACGCCGCCAGCAGCCGCGTTTGCGATGCCCGGTCCGGTTTGCGATACTCCAGCTTGAATACCGCCGGCAAATAGGCGCTCCAGGGAAACAGCCACAGCAGATGGAACAGCCAGAACAGCGCCCGCGGTACCGTGTTATAGTCCCGCGGATATCGCCGGTTCAGAAACCGCAGAATGTGCTCGTTGAAGAAGTAGAACCAGAAGAACCCCCGGTAACTGCCCCTCTCGCTATGCATCGTGAAGTCCAGGTACGGCGGATTCCGCAACGTCGCCAGCACGTGCCACGGCGCCGCGATCCCCAGGAACAGCAGAATCCCAACCACCGGCCGCAACCGCCGCCACGTCCTCCGCACCCACAACTGCCGCGTCAGCCCCAGATATAGCAAGCCCGCGGCCACCGGAAATACCGCCGCGATCAATCCCTTCAGCAGCAGTCCCGTCCCCATGGCGCCCCACATCGTCATGGCCCACAACCCGGGCCGCGCCTCCTCTTCGTCCAACGCCCGCAACAGTCCCCACAGCGCCAGTGCGATCGTCAGCGTCAGAATCACGTCCGGAATCAGAATCCTGGTGAATAGAAACAGACCGACGCACGTCGCCAGGGCCAGCCCCGCGTACATCCCCGCCCGCCGTCCGAATGCCCACGCCCCGAATCGCGCCACCACCCAGCACAGCAGCACCGTCGATAGCGCAATCGGAATCCGCGCCGCCCAGTCGTGTACCCCAAATACGGTATACGACACCGCGATCATCCAGTATTTGAGTGGGGATTTCTCCAGGTAGGCGATTCCGTCCAGCCGCGCCGTCACCCAATCGCCCGATTGCAGCATGTTCCGCGCAATCTGCGCCTGCACCGAATCCACGTCGTCCATCAGCGACGGCGGACTCACCATGCAACCCATGAAGATCGCCGCCGCCACCAGCGCGACCGTTATCTGATAGCGAACACCGGGCTCCCGCCCAGATGTTTGGCTTGCTCGGGAGGAGGTACCTCCACCTTCCATCTCTTCATCCACAGGAAAAGCGTCAACAGGCCCCATAGGTGGTATCCGACGTTAATTCGCCTCTCCATATGATCGCGTATCAGCGCGTGGATTGCCGATGCGTCGAATATCCCCGTCGCTTCGATGGCATCTTCCGATAACGTATCCAGCAACAGTGGCCGTAGCGTCCCACGGAACCAGTCGTGCGCCGGAATGTCGAATCCCGTTTTCTTCCGGTTCAATACCGTCTCCGGCAGTTTCCCCCGCATCAGCTCTCTCAGAATCCGCTTCTGCGTGAAACCCCGAATTTTGTGACTCGCCCGCAGCGACGCCGCGAACTCCACGATGCGGTGATCCAGAAACGGCGGCCGCACCTCGAGCGAGTGCGCCATGCTCATTCGGTCCGTCTTATACAGAATGTCGTCCGGCAAGTAATAGTTCTGGTCCACCCGCAAATACCGCTCCAGCGTGCTGTCCGCCTCGATCCCCAGTCTCTCCACCAGCGCCCGCAGGCCATTGCCGTTCGATCCCGGCCGGATCTGCTTCCGTTGCTCGTTCGAGAACGCTCCGTTCCAGAAGAAGTGCGCTTCGTCCGGATCCAGTCCGACCCCCTGCATCCAGCGCTTCAGCTTATATTCCAGGCTGATCTTTTCGTCCGACACCGGTACGTACCGGTCCAGCACTCCGCGCATCAAACGCTGTATCACGCCCGGAATCTTGCGGAACGGACCGGCCACGCGGTCCGCCTGGTAAGTCAGATACCCGCCGAATAACTCGTCGGCCCCTTCTCCCGAAAGCGCTACCGTCACATGCCGCCGCGTCATCCGCGACAGGAACCACACCGGCAAGGCGCCCGCGTCCGCGCTCGGCTCGTCCGAATAGAAAGCGAAATCTTCGATCGCGCTCTGCAGTTCGCTCTCCGGATTCAAGTCGAATTCGTAGTGGTCCGTTCCGTAAATCCGCGAGATTTCCCGGAAGTACTTGCTCTCATCGAAGCTGCGCCCCGCAAACGAGACCGAGAACGTCTTCAACCTCGTCCCGCTCTCTTCCGCCGCATAATGCAGAATCGTGGACGAATCCAGCCCCCCCGACGCCCATACTCCCAGCGGCACGTCCGACACCAGATGTTCCCGCACCGAGTCGCGAAGCAACTGGTCCAACTCCGTCTTGGCGTCTTTGAACGACTTCCGCTCCGCCCCGTGTGCCGGCGCCTGCCACCATGGCTCCATCCACATCCGGCCGCGCCGCCAATCCAGAAAATAACCCGGCGCCAGCTTGCGTATGCCCTCGATCAGCGTGTGCGGACCCGGAACGTAATTCACCGAGAGGTATGCGTCCAGAGCTTTCAGATCCAGCGTACGGGGCACGTCCGGGTGTTCCAGGATAGCCTTCAGTTCGCTGCCGAAATAGACATCGCTTCCGCTCCGGTAGAAATACAGCGGCTTGATTCCCACCCGGTCCCGTGCCAGCACCAGCCGGCGCCGCGATTCCGTCCAGAGCGCGATCGCGAACATCCCTCGCAGCCGCGCAAAACACGCCGTATCCCACTGCAAAAAGGCCCGTAATACCGTTTCTGTGTCGCAGTTCGACCGGAATCGGTGCCCCAGCCCTTCCAACTCCGCGCGGATTTCCAGGTGATTGTAGATCTCGCCGTTGAACGCAATGACAGTGTCCCCGTCATCGCTGACGATGGGTTGGTCGCCGCCGCCCAGATCGATGATCTTCAGCCGCACGGCGCACAGCGTCGCCACGCTGCCTTCGTAAACCCCCTGTTGGTCGGGCCCACGATGGCACAATAGCTCCGTCAGGCGCTGAGCCAAGTCCCGGCGCGCAACCCTATTGAGATTGGTAAACCCTGCAATCCCACACATTTACGACCTATCCCCGCCCCGATTGTGGGGCCCCATAACGCTTTCCATTCTGCGATGGATTTGTCATGAATATACCACAGCGCCACCAGGTTTTGGAACTTTCCCACAAACCCGCCTCGCGCGTCTCCAGCGCTGCAATTCGCTGGCCGGAGACGAAGCTCCGCGCTCCAAGAGCCGAAAGCCCAAAAGATGTCCCCACGCCGCTCAGGTGAGGTTCTCGGGCTACTTCTTTTTGCGGGGCGGCGCCGCTTCGGGCCAGCCGGTCACGTTCGCGCGGTCCGCAAGCACGGTAAGACGGAACGGTTCCTTCGTGAACGTGTCCGCCGTTCCCTGGAAGTGAATCTGCGTTCCCGGTTCGGCCGGATTGGCGAATGGTGCACTCACCTTCAGCACCACTTCCTCAGCCGTGGCGCTAGTGAGGCCGAGAAGCACCTCGCTCGGCTTGCCGGCCGGAGTGCAGCGGATTACCGTACCTCGCAGCGTCGGGAGTGGCGACGGTTTCATGCTCTCCAGGAAGTACTTCTCCGCATCGGGCCCAGACAATTGCTTGAAAACTCGCAGCCAGGCTGCCAGTTCCGGATCGGCCTGCGTCAATGCCTCCTCGGCCTTTCGCTGTTTGATAGCCTCGGCGGACTCCACCAGGAAATCGGCGGGCGGAAAGGGGCTGGCGGCAGAAGCGGTTTTCAGTTTATCGAGCCCTTCGCTATCGCCGTGGTATGTGGTGTATAAGCGATCCACCAGTTCGTCCACCTGGCGGCGCCAGACTTCCGGCAGTGCGCCTTCGTCGTGCATGGCGGAAGCCCGCGCGAGTTGCCAGGCGGCTGGAATCGCCTTGTTTTGGTATGCCAGCACGTAGCCCAACCAGGAGGCGATCTCCGCGCTCTTGGGCTCCTGGTTGAGGTACGCGGTAAAACTATTCTCGGCCGCCGCGAAATCCCCGCGCTGCCACGCCACCCAACCGATGGCGCGCAGGGCCAGCAACCCGGCCGCGGATTTCTGCTTCTGCCAATCCGCGTCCGCCACGCCCTCCGGCTTCTGGCTGGGGGCGAAGTACGTGTCGAGCCCGGCCTGCAACTGCCGCGCGGCCTTCTCACCCACGTCCAGAGTCTCGGGCTTGTTGTCCTTGATCTCCGGTATCAGCAGCGCACTCCAATAGACGCCCACGAAATTATTGGACTGTTCGCCAAGCACTTCGCGAGCCGTCTCGAACATGTGGACCACATCGCCGGACGCCTGGTAGGCCGCCAGAAAGAGCTCCCGCCGAACCTGCCGCATCTCCGACTGCGGATACTTCTGCTTCCACTGGTTCAGCAGCTCCAGTTGTTTCTGGGGCGAAGCCTCCACGCGGATCTTCAGAACCAGATCGTACTCGTTGCGGTCCGTCCAGCCCGCCATCGCCCAGGCGCTGGCCGCCAGAACGGGCAGTAGCGCCACAGCCAGGCAGCGGCGGAACGGCCCCAAAACCAGGCAGACCCGCACCGGCGCCAAAGCCAGGCACACCCGCACCGCAGCCGGCAGTTGGTTCATGCGGTTCACCGTTTCACCGTGATTTTCTGCGGCCATCCCGCGGTTATTTCGATCTCCTGCGTGGCCACCACCTTGCCGTCCTCTATCGAGCGGACTTCATACTTGCCCGCCTGTAGCGACAGTTTAGCCGGCAGGTAGTGAATCTCGCCCTGATAGAGCACCGGGATCTGTTTGTCGGTGCCTTCGAGTTGCAGAAACCCGGCGTTGGCATTCAGAGTGCCAGCCGCGGCGCGTTTGATCGCCAGATCCCGGGTTTCGGAACTGGGCGCCACCTCCAGATGGAAGATACCTTTCATCAATTGGGACATTGCCGCCGTCTGGTCGGCCGGTTGCTGCTGCGCGGAATCCCCCCCGCCCGGCGAGGCAGGGGCGGGCGGCTGGGCTGAAGGAGCCATCGCTCCGATGTCCTTGACGAAGCGCGTCGGGTCCACCGGCGAACTCGCCAGAATCCGCCGGCCGCCTTCCCAATCGGGCACTCCGAAGCGCACCCCCGAGAACATCTCCTCAATCGGAGGCGGAGCGGGAATGTCGGCGCTCACTTCCTGCGCGGCGGGCACATCGACGCCTTTCAGTTCGGCCAGAAACTTCATGGCCTTGGCGGTGGACTCGCTAGTGCCGCGCACCCGGATCGCGTGCAGCAGGCGCACCGCCTGGTCCACCTGGTTCTCCAACAGATAGCTGTCCACGCCCTCGAAAGCCGCATCCATGGCAAACGGATCCAGCGTGAAGGCGGTCTCATAGGCCTTCGCGGCCACTGCATAATCGCCCTTGTCGAAGCTCGCCTGTGCGTCGCGCCGCGCGGTCAGGTACGCCAGACGGTTTTCGGCCGCCGCCTGAAGATTTCCTCCGGGCTTCTTATGGACAATCTGATCGATGCGCTCGATCGCATCGTCCCACTCTTCCCGCTGCTCGAATCGCTTGGCGTCCGCCATCCACTTCACGGCCATCGAAGCGGCGCTCTCGGCCTCCATATTCAGAGGCGGATGGAAAAAGAAAGTGGTCTTCAGACTGGAGATCGCCCAGGGAGTCTGATTGCCGCTGGTTTCGCTCGCTACCGTGGCGCGCGTATGGTTGACCACTTCTTCGATGGTCAGACCCGGTTTCTCAATCTCCACCGCCAGCGCCTCGGTGAAGTAACTGTTCCTGCCGTTCGGATTGTCGGCGGCCGTCTGTCCCGGGCCGGTCGAGAAAACCACGTAGCTTTCGTTGGGGGAGTTCTGCGGCTGTGCCAGCCCCGCGGATAGCGCGTTTTGCTGCGCCAGCGGGTTGCTGCGGCAGGCGTCCAGGACGACGATGCTGCGCTTCGGACGATTGCGCAGCCCGTCGAACAACTGGGCCACCGAAAACAGCCGGAACTTGGCCGCGACCACGCTATTGGGAGCCTCGAAATCCACCGGCACCAGGAAGTTTTCGTTCTCGATCTGCACCCCGTGCCCGGCGTAGAAGAACAGTGCCGTGTCGCTCGGTCCCACTTTGCTGAGGAACTCGCCGACCGCCGATTGCAAGGTCACCAGGCTGGCGTTCTCCACCAGAGTGGAACGGAATCCCGCGCCCTTCAACGCCTTGTCCATGATTCGGGCGTCGTTGACCGCGTTCTGCAGCGGGCTGGCGGTATAGGAATTGTTACCGACGACCAGGGAGTAGCGGTTGCCTTCCTCCTGCGGGGCCGCAGCGGCAATTGCCAACCCCAGTGCGCTCAGCCAAACCAAGCGGTGTGCGGTGTGCAGCATGATTCTTTCCTTAACGGAATGTCACTTGCCTGGAACGGTCGTCCAGACTGGGATCCCGATCGCTGACGGCCGACGCCAGTCGGCCGCCGTTGTAGTTATACCGAATCCTGGAAGTCTTTCCCTGAACCTGGACCTCTTCGGAAACCAGGCGATTGTCCTGGTATTGAAGAGTGCGCTCGTAGACTTTGGCTCGGTGTCCGGCATCGGCGCCCTGGTAGGCGCGAACCGCCGTCAGCCGCCAGCCGTCCCACTCGAAATCCACCCACTGGTCGCCGGGTGCGGCCCTCGGATCGGAGATCTCGCGCGCCTGGTGCACGCGGCCGGCATCGTCGTACGTGAGCTGGAAGTAGTGAACTTTGTCCCAGACGAAGGGATCGAAGTAGCGATTGCCGGCGATTCCCAGGGCGACGTTCCGATTCGTCAGCAACTGTATCGCCACCGGATCGGCGTAGGGACTGTTGGACAGACGCACCACCGAGCGGCGGAAAAGCTCGTCCGGGTCGCTGGGAGCCGGGCCGCGCGGATCGGAGACGTTGCCGGCCCAGGTGACACCCGCATTGCCTTCGTCGTAACCGAAAAAGATCTTCTGCTCGCCGGTGACGCGAATGTCTTTTTCAAAGGTAGGCGTGATGGATTTGAGGCGGTCGCCGTCCCAATCGAAGGTGACGGTCAACTTATTGGAAGCGGCAATGCGATCGATCTTGGGCTGGAAGGCGCCGGATGCCGGACAATAGAAGACACCCGCGGGCAATATCATGCCGGAGAGCCAGTTGGGCACACCTTCCGCAGCGGCTTTCGGCTGGCGAATGGAAGCCAGCAACAGGCGCACCTGGGCCCGTTCCTCCTCATTGGCATCCAGGTTGGTGGTAACGTCCAGATAGCGCTGGAAGGCGGCGCGGCTGGATGCCGGATTGCGCAGAATCATGCCGAGGCGGCCGGCGGCGGCCAGCAATTCGGCGTCGTCATCCTTGCTCTCCAGCCCCTGCTTGACCAGTTCGGCCGCCTGGTGGAAATTGAAATTTCCGTACGCCTTGCGCAATTGCGTCTTGATGTCGTCCAGGTTGTTGTCGCGCTGGAACTCCAGGCTGGCGCGCAGTTCGCCGGCCTTCGGGCGTTCTTCATCTACGGCCCGCTTATCGTATTCGTCGAGCGCATCGAGCGCCTGGTGGAACTGGCGCAGCGCCCCCAGGACTTCGGCTTTGCGGAGCAGCACGTCGAGATTCGTCTCGTCGATGCGGGCGGCATCCTGCACTTCCGCCAGGGCGCGGTCGGGCTTATTGACCTGCAGGTCGAGCTTGGCGCGCTGCAGGTCCTGGGCGATCGCCGAACGTTCTCCCTGGCTCAGCGGCTTGCGAGTGCCCTGGCGGTCCTTGGCCACCTGGTTGGAATAATTTCCCCACGCCGTGCGCATGTTGGTGCGCAGCACGGAGTCGGAGGGTTTGCGCATGCTGGCCAGGCGGAACTCGCGGTACGCCGCGCCGAACTCTTCTTCCTTAGTGCGTTCCTCGCCGGCTTGCTTGTGCATCGCCAGGCTCTGATTGAGGGCCTCGGTGTGCATGGCGGCCATGTCGCGGAAGGCTTGCCGGTAACGCTCGAAATCGCGGTCGGCCAGCAGGAACGCGTCCCACTCCCCGGCCGCGGCGAAGGCCCGCAGAATCGCCATCTTCTGCTCCAGCCATTTGCGTTTCTCCTCCAGGTCGGAGCGCAACTGCCGCTGCTCGGGAACGTCGGGATAGGCGGCCAGCGAGAGCTTGGCGAATTCCAGACCCTGATCGAGCGCCTCCACTCCCGCGGCGCCGCTCTCGAACAGGTCGTAGCGTTGGCGCATGGCCTGTTCGATGTAAGTCCGAAGCGCAACCATCGCCGGGTCCGAGGCGTACTGTTTGGCGGCAGCGGCCGCAAACTGAAGCTGCGTGGCGAAGCCTTTTCCCTTCCCCCCGATGAATTCGAGCGCACGCGAGTCCATCGCCAGGTGCGCCAATTCCTCCGCTCCGCCCGGCAGGAAAGCCGCGAATTCCGCCACGGGAACGTCGGTGGGGACCTTGTCGTTAGCCGTCTTCTTATAGGCGATCCTGGACATGCGCCAGATGGCGGCGAGGTCGCCAGCCGTTGTCTTCGCCAGACCATCGGATATGAAGTACTGTGGCTCGCCACCGGCATAAACCGCCAGGGCGCCGGAGTCGCCATCCTTCAGCACCGTACCGGCGAGTTTGACCGACGGCAGTTTGTTGATGGGGCCGGGAAGCCGGGGCTGCGCGCCCACGGTGAGGACCTTATCTTTACCGCCCACCACAAGAGTCGCGGCTTCGGCGAATTGCAGGCCCTTGTCGGAACGGAGCACCAGGATACCGGCCTGAGCCGTAACCGCGACCAGAAAGCAGGCTGTGATGCGGGCTAGGAAGATCATGCGGTTCGCTACACCCTCAATATAAAAGCGGTCCGGACGGGCCGCAAGCCAAGTACTCTCCGAGTGAGTGTACACCACTTATCTGAGCTTTGCAAACTAATGCAAACACTTGAGATGGGAGTAGGGGAAGGGCTGGAGCAAGAGTACTAAAAGGGGTACTAACCGCTCAAAACCCGCCATCGACCGGAATCGTTGACACTCGCGGTACCGGGCCGTGCCCCCCAGCCGCGCCGGATTCCAGATCGCCGGCACTACCCTCCACCGGCAAACCGGCAGGCCTTCTGGAACACCTCGAGAAGCATCTGTTCCGTCAACTTCCCCGTGGACGTGTTCTGCTGGCTGGGGTGGTACGATCCGATCAGCCGGGGGAGTCCGGGCCCAGTCGTGAAGTCGCGGTTGTGCCCGAACGGAAAAGGCGCACGGCTGGAAATGGCGCCGCGAGACTTCAGCACGTCCAGGTAGGTGTCGAAGGCGATCTTGCCTAGCGCCACCACCACCCGCAGGTTGGCAAGAAGATCGAGTTCGCGCTCCAGGTACGGCCGGCAGTTGCGGATCTCCTCCGGCGTGGGCTTATTGCCCGGCGGAGCGCAGTGGGCGATGGCGGTTATATACAGGTCGGACAGCGTCAGGCCGTCGTCGCGCGATCCGCTGGAAGGCTGCGACGCCAGGCCGGCCCGGTAAAGTACACGGTAGAGTATGTCGCCCGACCGGTCGCCGGTGAACATCCGCCCGGTGCGGTTCGAGCCATGCGCCCCGGGCGCCAGGCCAACCGTCAGAATGCGCGCCTGCGGATCGCCGAAGGAAGGTACCGGCTTGCCCCAGTAGTCCCAATCGCGGTAGGCGCGGCGCTTCACCGCAGCGATCTGCGAACAGTGCTCGCGAAGGCGCGGACAAAGCTCGCAGCCCGCGATCCGGTCTTGCAAAATCCAAAGCGGAGAGACTGCAGGATTCGTCGGTTTCTGCCGATTCATGAAGTGAGGCCTCATCCCCATGTTAAAATGTGATGGAAGCACCTTGACGAACGGTTCCTCGTGAATTCAAAATCAAGATATCCGGTTGCTCCGGCCGGAATTCTCGATTGGTGCTTTGGCTCGGCTTACTCTATCTTCCGCCCTCAGGGACACCTGTATATGACGGGTCTGCGCAAACGCTTCATCGCTGGAATACCGCGGATTGCCTGGATCGGGCTGATTCTATTGGTGGCGCTGGCTGGCATGGCTGCGGCCACGCAGGTTCAGGCGAAATCCAAAACCCACCCGCCGGCTAAGTCGCGAGCGGCTACCACCCGAAGTCATTTGGCGCCAGCCGCGACCGCTCAGGTAGCCGTCGCCACCAAGGCCGCGCCGCAGGTTCAGCGCCCGGCCGCCTCGACGATGGGGCCGAAGCCGATTCCCACCGCCGCTCCGCCAATCATTCGCGGCGGTCCCTGGACGGAACCGACTTATGCCGATTCCACCGAAGGCGACAATGTCGATGGTGAGGATCTGGATGTCCGCCGGGCTGCCGTAGCGGCGCTCGGTCCCTACAATGGCTCGGTAGTGGTGGTGGACTCGGGTTCGGGACGCGTGCTTTCGATGGTGAACCAGAAGATCGCCCTGAGCTCCGGTTTCCAGCCGTGTTCCACTATCAAGGTGTCCGTGGCGCTGGCGGGATTGAGCGAAAAGGTCATCCAGCCGGCCACCAAACTGCGCATCGGCGGGCTCGGCAAGATGGACCTCACCTACGCCCTGGCGCACTCGAACAACCTGTATTTCTCCACTTTGGGCGAGCATCTCGGTTTTCCGAAGGTGAGCTACTATTCCCACCTGTTTGGATATGGAGAGAAGGCCGGACTGAACATCGCCGGCGAGCAACCGGGACACTACCCGTCGGCGCCCCCACAGAACGGCGGCGTGGGGATGCTGACCAGCTTCGGGGAAGAGGTCCAGCAGACCCCGCTGCAACTGGCGGCGCTCTTGAGCGCGGTGGCCAATGGCGGGACCATGTACTATCTTCAGTATCCGCGCAACGCGGCCGAGGCGGCGGGCTTTGTACCGCGGGTGAAGCGGCGCTTGGAAATCGGCCATCTGGTACCCATCCTGGAACCGGGAATGCGCGGCGCCGTGGAGTTCGGAACGGCCCACCGGGCGCGGGAGGACGGCGACATCGCCGGAAAAACCGGCACGTGCAGCGATGACAATCACACTCATCTAGGTTGGTTCGGATCGTTCAACGAAACCGGCAAACGCAAGCTGGTAGTGGTGGTGCTGCTCACCGGCGGCCGCCCGGCTATCGGTCCCCTTGCGGCTGGGATTGCCGGCGACGTGTACCATCGCCTGGAACAGGAAAAGTACTTCGCGCTCGACGGCTCCGGAGCAGCGGCACACGCGCCACGCCTGATTGCCATGCGGATGTGCTGCTCCCGCTAGTCGGCTTATCGCCCGGGTCGGACGTCGTGGCGCACGCACCCTGCGTGCCGCGTCCCGACTCTTCGGGACGCCTCTCGATCGACAGACCGTGGGCCCGGGCGGCGCCACGGGTCTGGAATCGCCACAACGTCGAACCGACCCGTGAGAAGGTCCCGCTAGCCGGTCGAGAGCCCGTTACGGGTGTTCCACGTGGGCGAAGAACTCCTGGTAAAACTCGGGATGACATTTCCAGGTCTGGGCGGTAATCAGTCTTCCGTCGCGGACGGCCGGTTTGGGCGAGTAGATCCCGCCGCCGCGCTCCACTTCGATGCGCACATGCGCATGGCAGGTGACGGTTCGCCCGCGGATCAGGTCGGCGGCGATCAGAATCTGGATTCCATGGCCGATGGCGCCAAGGCACCGGCCGTGCTCGTCGAACTCGCGCATCAGCGACAACAGACTGGGATCGTTGCGCAGGTATTCGGGGGCGCGCCCGCCCAGCAGGATGACGGCGGCGAACTCGCGCGCGGCCACCGCCGTAATGGCTACATCGGCATCCAGCGAATGGCCCTGGCGCTCGACGTAGGTTTCCCACGTAGCGTCGAAATCGTGGAGAACCATGTGCAAGCGGCGGCGCGACGGCGCGGCCACCACCGGCTCCCAGCGGGCTTCCCGCAAACGCTGGCTGGCATAGAGGGCTTCGTAGCTATCCCCGCCGTCGCCCGTCACGATCAACACTCGTCTGCTCATGGCAGCCTCCGTGTGAGACAGAATAGCAGCCTGTAACAATAGACAGTATGCCCGATTCCACAGCCTATGGCTCGAGAACCTCGTTTTCCACCGTGCCGCCCGCCGAAACCGACGTGGTGGTGGTCGGTGGCGGCGCGGCGGGGCTCATGTGCGCCATCGAAGCGGGGAAGCGCGGACGCCGGGTGGTGGTGATCGAACACAATCCCCGCATCGCGTGCAAGATTTTGATCTCCGGCGGCGGGCGCTGCAATTTCACCAACTTACACACCGGGCCGGAAAACTTCGTGTCGCGCAACCGGCATTTCGCCAAGTCCGCGCTGGCACGCTACCAGCCCCGCGACTTCCTGCGGCTGGTGGAGCGCCACGGAATTCCTTACCACGAGAAGACGTTGGGACAGATGTTTTGCGACCGGTCCGCCAGCGAAATCTCCGCCCTGCTGGAAGCGGAATGCGCGGCGGCCGGAGTCCGCATCGAGACCGGTTGCGCGGTGCGCAATGTGAACCGTGAACCCGCCGTCGGCCGATATCGGATCGACACCGAGTGCGGCGCCTGGCGCGCGGCATCCCTGGCGATCGCCACCGGCGGGCTATCGATTCCCAAGATGGGAGCCACGGCGCTGGGGTACCGTCTCGCCCGGCAGTTCGGTCTGAAGATCGTGGACTGCCGTCCGGCGCTGGTGCCCCTGACCTTCGCGCGCGCCGACCGGGAAGCGTATAGCGCCCTGGCCGGCGTCGCGGCCGACGTGGTCGCCAGCGTGGACGGGCAGCGCTTTCGCGAAAAAATGCTATTTACGCATCGCGGGCTGAGCGGCCCCGCCATCCTGCAAGCTTCGAGCTACTGGAAGCCCGGCGAGACGCTCCAAATCGACCTGCTACCGGAGATCGATCTGATCGCAGTTTTGCGCGAAGCGCGAACCACCGGCGACCGCGCGGAACTGCGCACCGCCATGAGCCGGTTCCTGCCCAAACGGCTCGCCGATCGCTGGCTGGAGCTGCGCGCGGGAACCCTGCCCGGCACGAAACCGCTCGCAGCCCTCGGCGACCGCGAGATCCAGGCGGTTTCGAGTGCCGTGCACCGTTGGAGCCTCCAGCCGGCCGGCACCGAAGGCTATGAAAAAGCGGAAGTTACTGCAGGCGGCGTGGACACCGCGGAACTTTCGTCGCGAACTATGGAAGCTAAAAAGGCGCCCGGCCTATACTTCGTCGGCGAAGTGCTGGACGTGACAGGCCAGTTGGGCGGCTTCAATTTTCAATGGGCTTGGGCATCTGGATACTCGGCGGGACAGGTGGTTTAATCCCCAGCTTCTTGAGGATTGCGTCCACGTATTCTTTGGTCTCCTGGATTTCCGGGACACCGCCCGCCTGATCGACCGCCGACGCTCCGGCGTTGTAGGCTCCCAGGGCTTTCGAAAGGTCGCCCTGATATTTGTCCATCAGTTCTTTCAGGAACTTCGCGCCGGCGGACACGTTCTGTTTCGGGTCGAACGGGTCTTTCACGCCCAGTTCATGCGACGTTTCCGGCATCAATTGCATCAGTCCTTGAGCGCCCTTGGACGAGACGGCGCAGGGGCGGAAGCCGGATTCCCGCTCGATCACCGCGCGCAACAACTCCGGCTTGACCTCGTGCGCCTTGGCGTTGTCTTCGATGAGCGGCGCCATTACGTCATCCGCCAGAGGATCGCAATCGGCTTGCACCGTCGGGCCGTCGAAAGCCACTGGCGGCATGGGAGATCCAGGTATGAGCCGGGCGCCCACGGATTCTGCCTGTTTGCGGATAGCGGTTCGCTGTATCTCGATGGCCGCACGCTGCTTGGCAATGGAAAGCCGCATGGCTTCGGCAGCCGAGGGAGCCACGGCTGGCACGGCGCTGGCTGGCACGGCGCTGGCTGGCGCGATCTTGGCGGGCACAACCTTGGCGGGCGCGACCTTGGCGGGCGGAACCGGTTGCGGCGCCGCGGGCTGTTGCGCCAACGCCACCGACACTGCTAGTACACACATCCACTTCATCAAGAACCTTATCGGCGAAATCGAATGAAAACTCTAGGAACTCGCGGAGAAATGGCGCAGGATGACGCCGTTCGACAGGCCCTATAATCGTTAGTGATGCCCACTCCTTCCGCTTTGGTGACAGGTTCCTGCGGCCTGATTGGTTCGGAAGTTTCCGTCTTTCTCGCCCGCCACGGTTTCCAGGTCACCGGAATCGATAGCAATCACCGCGCCATCTTCTTCGGGCCGGAAGGCGACACCAGTTGGGTGCTCGAGCGCCTGCGCCGCGAGATTCCCGGTTACCGCCACGAAGCCCTGGACATTCGCGACCGCGACCGCTTGCTGGCGCTGGTGGACGAACTGCGGCCCAACCTCATCGTTCACACCGCGGCGCAGCCCTCGCATGATCGCGCCGCAGCCATCCCCTTTCTCGATTTCGAAGTCAACGGCGTGGGCACGCTCAACCTGCTGGAGGCCGCCAGAAGGTCCTGTCCGGAGTCGCCCTTCATCCACATGTCCACCAATAAGGTCTACGGCGACCGCCCCAACACCATTCCGCTTCGCGAACTGGAAACCCGCTGGGACTATGCCGACCCGGCTTATGAAAACGGCATCCCCGAGGACTTCCCCGTGGACCAGTCCAAGCATTCGCTCTTCGGCGCTTCCAAGCTGGCCGGCGATGTCATGGTCCAGGAATACGGCCGATACTTCAACATGCCCACCTGCTGCCTGCGCGGCGGATGCCTCACCGGCCCGAACCACTCCGGCGTCGAACTGCACGGCTTCCTCAGCTACCTCATCAAGTGCAACCTCGACGGGCGCGAGTATAAGGTCTACGGCTACAAGGGCAAGCAAGTCCGCGACAACATTCACTCCGAGGACGTGGCGCGCTTCATGTTGGAATTCTGGAAGGCCCCGCGCGTCGCCGAGGTGTACAATCTGGGCGGCGGCAAAGGGAATTCCTGCTCCATTCTGGAAGCCTTCGGCAAGGTCGAAAAGCTGACCGGACGCCCCATGAAGTGGCGATATCTGGATGAGAACCGCATCGGCGACCACATCTGCTACTACAGCGACTTGCGAAAAATGAAATCGCACTATCCCGCCTGGGACCTTACCAAATCCCTGGACGCCATCTTCCAGGAAATTGCCGAAAGCTGGATCGCGAGGCTGGCAAGCCAGGCAATCTCATGAAGAGGATGACGGAGCCGCCCAATCAGGCTCCCCTTAAGCTCCTCTCCGTGGTGATTCCCTGCCGCAACGAAGAGGGCGCCATCGCCTCCACCGTGGAACACCTGTACGTCGAGTTGCGCCTCCACGGCGTGGAGCACGAGATCGTTCCGGTGGACGACGGTAGCACGGATTCCACCTGGGCCGTCCTGCAGGAACTGCAGCAGCGCGTGGCAACCTTGCGGCCGGTACAAAACAACGGCGAGAACGGCTTCGGCCGCGCCATCGTTTTCGGAATCGACCACAGCCGAGGCGATGGCGTCGTCATTATGATGGCCGACGAATCCGACGATTGCCGCGACGTGGTGCGCTACTGGGAACTGCTCAACCAGGGCTGGGACGCCGTCCTGGGTTCGCGCTTCATCCGCGGCGGCGGCGTGATCGATTATCCGGCCCACAAGCTGCTCATCAACCGCATGGCGAATCTCTTCCTGCGGGTGATGTTCGGCGCTCCGCTCAACGATTTCACCAACGCCTTCAAGGCATACCGCCGCCGCGCCCTGGATGGCTGCCGGCCCTTCCTCTCGCCGCACTTCAACCTCACCGTCGAGCTTCCGCTCAAGACCATTGTCCGCGGTTACTCCTGGACCGTGGTGCCCGTCACCTGGCGTAACCGGCGCTCGGGCATGTCCAAGCTCAAGATCCGGGAAATGGGCAGCCGCTATCTCTTCATCGCCCTCTACTGCTGGCTGGAGAAGTATTTCAGCCGCGGCGATTACAAGCAGCGGAACCGCGCGGAGTGATTTCCCGGCGAATCCCTTCCATCGAGGTCCGCGGCTACGCCATCGCGGCGGGCCTCCCGGATCCACCCGCAGATCGCTTTGCGCCATGAACGATTCCCCCTATTTGAGGTCGCCCCACTCCCCAAAAGGGGATTTGAAGATGACCGGAACTCGCTGTACGCTAAGGTCAAATGACTCAGAAACGTGTCTGTCTGACCTGCAAAAACAAGCGGTGCGTGCAATTGTGCCGGTTCGTCGCCACCGCCCCCACGGAAGATAAAGCCCCGCCCGCGAAGGAGGGCTGACCCCGTCTGGTGTGCGACAGTTATGGTAATGTTACCCTTCTTGAACATGCCCCCTTTGGCGGAAGTGTGGATCCCGGTGGTCCCCGCTTGCTTCCGGTAGAACTCGTTTACCTGGGCGGCGGCGGCGCCGGTGCGATAGCAGGCCGCGTCCACTTTCATCGCGGAGGCGAGGAACTGCGATGTGTCGGCGTCGTATTTCGCGCCGTCGTAAACGGTCACTCCATACTTCTCCTCGGCGGCAGCGATGGCGGCAAAGACCGCCAGAACGAAGAACACAAGTACTCCGATTCTCATGAGATTCTCCAAATGACTGTGAGTTAATTACCTGGTGGCGATTTCCACCAACTCGACCCTACGGTTCCTGGCGCGGCCGTCCTCGGTCTTGTTGGAGGCCACCGGCGCATAGGGGCCGACGCCAAAAGCGGTCAGCCGTGCGGCGGCGATTCCGTGCTGGCCGACCAGTACGTTCACCACCGCCTGGGCCCGGGCCTGCGATAGCGCCATGTTGGTAGCAAGATCGGCCAGCATATCGGTATGCCCGACGATGTACACCCGCAATGCCGGCTTATCCTTGAGCATCTTGGCGATTTCGACGAGCGCGGGAGCGGACTCGGGCTTCAGCTCCGACTTGCCGGTATCGAAATGGATGCCGTAGACGGCAACGCGGCCGGTCTCGCCGATATCGTGGGCCATGGCACCCGCGTCCACCGCTACGTCCTGCTGCATGGCTTGCTTTTCGACGACGGTCAGGTAGTAAGACGACGGAGGGTGATCGCGCGTGACAATCGCCAGCCAGACCTCCATCGAGCCCTTAGTAAGCCGAATGGTGGTCTCGCGATCGTCTCCGTTGCCAGACTCGTACAGCGTTTGCCCGCCGGTCGAGCGCGCCGCATTCTGAAAGTTGCGCAGGATCTGCAATGCGCTGGTGGTCAGCGAGCCGTCGCGCCTGGCAGCGTACCTGAACTTGAACAGGTGTCCTTCGACCGCCTGAGTTTTCTCCTTGCCGGCTCCGGTGACATGGAAGGAAAAGGAGTCGAATTGCGACTCGCTATATTGGTCGATGTAATAGCCGGGCATGCGCGAGATTCCGGGATAATCTTTCGATCCTGGACGATCCGTTTGCCCGAGCGCACAAGGAACCGTCATCAGAGCCACAAGGCCCACAAGCGTACCGCAAAAAAGATTCACTCATGGCAAGCTCTCATTTCTATAACGCGGAATCGATTGCCGATTTGGCTCATGAGACACGCAATCGGGCGGCCGGTAAGGCGCCCATCCTGCTATCATGCACACTTCGTGCGCTCATTCCTTTCCCGCTGGACGCCGGCGCTCTCGATGACGCTGGTGTCGCTGATCAGCTACGTCGATCGCAATACGCTGGCGCTTCTGGCGCCGACGATTCTCAAGGATATCCACCTCACCGACCGCCAGTACGGGTTCGCCATCTCGGCCTTCTCCATCGCCTATATGCTGGGGAATCCGGTGTGGGGCCGGCTGCTGGACCGCTTCGGACTGCGGCTGGGGATGACCGTGGCCTTCGCCGTGTGGACGCTGGCCTCGGCGTCGCACGCCTTCGTCTGGGGGCTTGCGGCTCTGGTGGCGGCGCGCGCGGTGCTGGGTTTCGGCGAGGGCGCCACGTTCCCGGCGGCGTTGCGTACGGTGACGCAGACTCTGCCCGTGGAGCGGCGGCTGCGCGGCATCGCGGTGGCATATAGCGGAGGGTCGCTGGGGGCGGTGATCACGCCCATTCTGGTGACACCCATCGCGCTGCGGTACGGGTGGCGCGGGGCCTTCTGGTTCACGGGATTGGCGGGGTTGGCGTGGCTGATGTGGTGGCTGTGGATGAGCCGCCGCGCGGAAATCCGCCAGAACCCGGCGCCCGAACCGGTGGCGGCCGCGGCGCTGGCGGGGTCCTCGGGGGCCTCCGGGATCCGCGTGAGCGATCCGCGCATCTGGAGTTTCGCGCTGCTCTATGCCATGGGCGGAGCGCCGCTGGGGTTCGTGCTGTACGGCGCGTCGCTATACCTTAGCCAGGCGCTGGGGCGGACGCAGTCGCAGATCGGCTGGGCGCTGTGGATTCCGCCGCTGGGATGGGAGATCGGCTATTTCTTCTGGGGCTGGACGATCGACCGTTTCGCGGCGCACGGTGACTCGCTCGCCGGCATGCGGCGGCTGGTGGGTTTGCTGCTGCTGCTCGGCTTGCCTCTGGCCGCGACGGCGCGGCTTAATTCCGTGGGGCCGGCGCTTTTCGTGATGTTCCTGGCGATGTTCGTGGCGGGCGGCCAGTTGATGGCGTCGATGGCATACGCCACGCGGATTTACTCGTCGCGGAACTACGGGTTCCTGGCGGGACTGGGCGCGGGATCGTGGTCGTTGCTGGTGGCGCTGACGATGCCGGTGTTCGGGGGGCTGTTCGACCACCATCGATACCAGGCGGCGTTCCTGTTGGCCGCGGCGTTTCCGGTGGCGGGGTCGGTGGTTTGGCAGGGGTTGAACTGGCGGCGGAAATAGCGAGCGGGGGCGACCCGGGGACAGACCGAAGACGGAGGGCTGGGGACAGACCGCTCGCGATTGACCGGGGACAGACCGCTCTGTCCGCGCGGCGCAAAGGCGGCGCCTTGGGACAGAGCGGTCTGTCCCCTAACCTATCTGCCTTAGAGGAATGCCATGGTCTTGACGCCGGAGATGTCGAAGGTGCGGCGGCAGCGCAGATTCTTGCAGGCGGTTTTATCGTCCAGTAGGACCATGTAGCTCTGCGCCTTGGCGAACTTGGCGCGATCGCGCTCGTCGGCGCCGCCGGGGAGTCGATCCTTCTTCTTGTGTACCATCCACCGCAGCTCGTAGGTTTCCGCCGACCGGCAGTAGGGGCAGTTCAGGACTGCCGGCTTGGTGGTCTGCGATTGCGAATAATAGGCGCGCTCATCCATGTATACCAGTATGAGCCTGGCGGCTCAATATGGGAACCCATGGTTGGCCGTCGGGATTGCCTTTGTACTCGGCGCGGGGGCGGATCAGGCGGTTGTTGCGGTATTGCTCCAGCATATGCGCCGTCCAGCCGGACATGCGGCTGATGGCGAAGATCGTGGTGTACAGGTCGATGGGAATGCCCAGGGAGTAGTACATCGATCCGGAGTAGAAATCCACATTGGGGTTGAGGTCCTTGATGGATTTGGCGACCTCTTCCATGCGTTTCGACAAGCGATACAACTTCTCGAACCCGGTGCGCTTACCCAATTCCTCGGAAAGCGCGCGCAGGTGCGTGGTGCGCGGATCTTCGGTGCGATAGACGCGGTGGCCGAATCCGGGCAACTTCTCCTTGCGGGCGAGGGCGTCGCGCACTCCCTGGACGGCGGCCTCTTCGTCGTCCAGCCCCAGCAGCCAGGTGATGACGTCGCGATTGGCGCCGCCGTGCAGCGGGCCCTTGAGCGCTCCGATGCCGGCGACGATGGCGGAGTAAATATCCGAAAGCGTGGCGGCGGTGACGCGCGCGGCGAAAGTCGAGGCGTTGAATTCGTGGTCGGCGTGAAGGATGAGGGCCACGTCGAAGGCGTGCTCCATGACGTCGTCGGGGCGCTTGCCGGTCAGGGTGTACAGGAAGTTGGCGGCGAAGCCGAGGGCCGGGTCGTCATCGACGGGCGGCAGGTTCTTGCGCAAGCGGTTGTAGGTGGCGGTGATGGTGGCGGTCTGCGACATCAGCCGCACGCACTTGCGCCGATTGGCTTCGACCGACGTATCCGGCTCTTCCGGGTCGAGCATGCCGAGCATGGAAACGGCGGTGCGCAGCACGTCCATGGGGTTGGCGGTGGGGGGGACGATCTTCAGAAAATCGACTACGCGCGAGGGCAGCGGACGCGCCACCACCAGGTCGCGTTTCAATCCATCGAGCTCCGGCTGTGTGGGCAACCAGCCATTCCAAAGAAGAAAGACGACTTCTTCGAAAATCGCGTTTTCGGCCAGGGTATGAATGTTGTAGCCGCGGTAGCTGAGGATGCCTTGGTATCCATCGATGTAGCAAAGTTCGCTTTCGCCGGCGACTACGCCTTCCAGTCCACTTGTAGTTGTTCCCATGTCCTCTCTCGTTGGGTAGTTTTTCGCTGTACGGAGTAGGACCTCGACAGGGTGGCCCGCGTCGGCTCGAATCCCGTGGGCTATTGCGCACTACCGGGGACGGAAACCGGCGGATGTCCGTTGGCGGGACAGCTCGGGAACGGTGAGAAGCTCAGGGACAAATCGTCTCGCTGGACCCACAACACCTGTTCCCGATCGTT
>Ga0181529_10001756_pt1 | contig 27419 bp, 18 predicted proteins | sample PEATcosm2014_Bin_36_FD_119763 | JGI IMG/M metagenome (GOLD analysis project Ga0181529, IMG submission 119763) | Peatland microbial communities from MTU Mesocosm Facility, Houghton, MI, USA - PEATcosm2014_Bin10_30_metaG | ecosystem: Environmental > Terrestrial > Soil > Wetlands > Peat | place... | reverse complement strand
TTCGGGGGAGGAAAGTCCGAACTCCGCAGGGCAGTGTGCCGGATAACGTCCGGGACGCGGGCGTCAAGGCCCGTGGACGGCCAGTGCCACAGAAAAGATACCGCCCCGGCCACCCCTCTCTCGGGAGGGCGACCCTGGAAACGCAAGACCCGAGTTGGCCCGGTTTTCCGGGTGCGCTCGCCGTTGCGAAACTTCCAGCGCCGGGGTAAGGGTGAAATGGTGCGGCAAGAGCGCACCGCCTCGTCGGTAACGCCGGGGGCAGGGTAAACCCCACACGGAGCAAGACCAAATAGGGAGGGAAGCGGCGGCCAAGAGCCAGGCAGCCGTTGCGTGCCGGCCCGGCGCGCCCAGGCGGCTCTTTGCGGAGCGCGGCGCTTTTTCAGGCTGCTCGATGCAATCGCCGAAACCTCCGGGTAGGTCGCTGATGAGCGTCCGCGGCAACGCGGCGCCTAGAGGAATGACCGCACACGACAGAATTCGGCTTACAGGATCTTCCTGCCGAACTTTTTCGTCGATGGACAGCCCCGGCCGGGAGAGGTTTCCTGCCGGGGTTGGCTGGTTTGGGGGGAGTTAGCGGTGTGAGCCGCGCTGCGCGCGTGTCGGCGGCGCTGGCGCGCAGGTTCGCGGAGTTCGCTGAGCCGGCACACTTTGCAGCCGCCACGCCAGAGCATCTTCACAGTTCCTCTAGGGTTGATTCTGAGGTTTCCCACCCATTTCACAAAGAACGCGGAATGGATGGGGCACGGAGCTTCCTTACACCATCCGTGAAAATGCTCTAACACCGCCAACTCCGCTCGCGGCGCTAACCCCGCTCATCCGCTACCATCAAAGCATGTTGCGTGTGAAATTGTTGGAAGCCGGCGCCCGGCCCCCCGTCGTGGCGCATCCCGGCGAAGACCTGGGCTACGATCTATTTGCGTTGGAGGCCGTGGTTCTGGCTTCCCGAACCACCGTCAGGGTGCGCACCGGCATCGCCGTCGAGGCCCGCCACCCCGAATCCGGCGCGCCCTTGGGCCTGCTGGTGCGGGACCGCTCGTCGATGGCCGCGCGCGGCATCGCCACCACCGGCGGCGTGATCGACGCCGGCTACCGCGGCGAGATCCTCGTCCTGATGACCAACCTGGGCGAAACCACCATCGAGTTGAAGGCCGGAGAAAAGATCGCCCAAATGATTCCCGTTCCCGTGCTCACTGGCCAAGTGCAAGAAGTAGAAAACCTGGAAGACTCGGCCCGCGCGGCGAAGGGATTTGGCAGCTCGGGGCGGTGATAAAGGCAGCTTTTAGCTTCTAGCTTTCAGCTTGTTGCGGGCGGGTTGAGGGCATCGGTTTCCCACCCTTTCCGCATGAGGCGCGGAAAGGATGGGGCACCCGGCTGCGTTGGCGAGCCGGGCTGTCTGCAGGGACGGGCCAGTTTCTGTTGCAATCGGAGCCACGCCCTTGCAATTCAGCTCGCTCCGACTTTCGCCCGATGTGCACGCAGCATGGCCGCGCCTACGATGGGGGTGAAACTAGGAATCCCCTTCATGGCTCCGCTGCACAAAAAGCCCTTTGTCCTCCTCGGAATCATCCTGGCATTCGAGGCCGTCTTTCTCAGCGGTTGCGGCAGTTCTCCCGCTGCCAGCTCGACGGCGCCTGTGGCGCCTTCGGCGCCCACCCCGGCGACGGCCTTCGCCAATGGGGCCGATGTGGGATGGCTCACCCAGCTGGAGAGCATGGGCTACGCCTACGCCGATTCGACCGGCGCCTCCATGAGCGCATTGCAGATTCTCAAAAACCATGGCGTTAACACCATTCGCATCCGCACCTTCGTGAATCCGGCCATCTCTGCCGGCAGCCTGGGCGTTGGGGACAACGATCGGGCCGGCAGCCTGGCTCTGGCCGAACTGGCCAACTCGATGGGTTTTCAGATCATGATCGATTTCCACCTCAGCGATACCTGGGCCGACCCTGGGCATCAAGCGATTCCCGCCGCCTGGTCGACCCAAACCTACGCTCAACTCCAGACCAGCGTCTACAACTACACGTTTCAATTCATGAGTGCGCTGGCGGCCCAGGGAATCTACCCGCAATGGGTGCAGGTGGGCAACGAGATCGATGGCGGGATGCTGTGGCCGGTGGGTTCGACGGCGAATTTCAGCCAGCTCGCCGGGTTGATCAACAGCGGTTACAACGCCGTGAAAGCGGTCAGCAGCTCCACGCAGGTCGTCGTTCACTTGTCCACAATCAGCGACTTAAGCCACTTTGAAACCTTCTTCGACACGCTCGTGGCGGAGGGCGGAAAGTTCGACGTGATCGGAGCCTCTTATTACGACGGGCCGGGAACCATCGCCACGGTAGCCGCCAACCTGAAGACGCTGGCCGCCCGCTACAGCAAGCCGGTCATGATCTGCGAGATTGGCCACTCGTACAGCGATGCAACGGGGGCGTACAACGATGTGCTGACCGCCATCCAGGCCGTCAAGGCCGTGCCCAACAACCAGGGGCTGGGGGTCATCTACTGGGAGCCGGAAGCTCCCGACGACGCTGCAACCGATGGTTACTCCATGGGCGCGGTCACCGAAGGCCAGGGGAAAGTGCTGCAATTCACCTCCGCGATTAATGCGTTCTGAATTGAAGATTGGGAGCTTGCCTGGAGAGTCTTTGAGGAACGGGGTGATTTGATTCGTGGATTCCCCGGTCCCAAGATCGGGACCTGGGCACCCGGACTTCATCCACTCCGGAGCTGCGCCCCACGCCGATGTCAGTTTGTGCATCATACGCAGAAAACAAGCGGCCTTTTGCGTCCCGGGAATGAATTGCTTCAACGGGGCGGAGAGGATAGGATGCATGGTTGGGGTTCCTTCACGCCGGCGGATTCTTGCGCGAGGCTCTTTGCCGGATTTGACCCTGCATGAACCTCAAGGAGACTCAAATGGGCGAATCGAATCTCGAAGAAATGAATTTCGATCAGTTATTTAAGCAAATCTCTCCGCAAGAAATAGCCGACAGCGTATTTACCCTGGTGGGAGAAGTTTTTCCGGTGATTACCGCGGGCAAGGAAGATCATTTTAATTCCATGACAGCCAGCGGGGGCGGCATGGGAATTCTTTTCAGGAAGCCTGCCACTTGGTGCATTCTTCAAACCGGCCGTTATACGCTTGAGTTGATACAAAAGGAGCAAACCTATACGCTGTCTTACTTCCCGAGTGAGTATAAGGAACAAATCATGTTTTTGGGAAGAAAATCGGGGAGAGACAGCGACAAAATGAAAGAAGTTGAGTTGACAAGTGTTCAAACTCCTTCCGGGAATATGACGTTCAAAGAAGCCCGGCTGATTATTGAATGTAACTTAACGCAGATTACCGCCCCCGATCTCAATGATTTTTACTCCCAAGAAGCCAAAGACTATGTAAACGAGGTTTACAACGATCCAAAAGAATATCGCAAATTTGTATTTGGGGAAATTACCCATGTCTGGGTCAAGAAATAGAGCCATAGAGGGTTTGGGTTCGCAGCGCCCCAGATCTGAGAATCCAGACCTGGGGCGGCTCATCGATGAAGAGCTAGCTCGTTATTGAACCCCCAGCCCGTCGTCTTTGTGGTAGTTCGGGTACGGCGGTACGGGCATCTCCGGCACGGGATGGGCCTTCAATTCGTCCAGCACCAGTTGCACTCCGGTTTCGAGTTGGCGGTCGTGCCCGGCGGCCACATCCTTGGGCAGTTCCTCGACCATCACGTCCGGCGCAATGCCCCGATTCTCGACCTCCCAATCGCCCTTGGTGCCGAAGATGGCGTAGCGCGGCGCCATCACATAGCCGTTATCCAGCAGAGAAGGGAATCCGCCGATTCCCACCAGGCCGCCCCAGGTGCGCGTGCCCACCAGCTTGCCGATGCCCGCCTTGCGGAAGTACCAGGGCATGGCGTCGCCGCCCGAGCCGGAGTTCATATTGATCAGCATCGCCTTTGGTCCAAAGATTGCCCCCACCGGATCGTGAACCGGCTTGCCGTCGCGCTCGATGGCCCCGGAGAGCGGGAAGCGCTTGAGCACATCGACCACGTAGTCGGCGATGAAGCCGCCCTCGTTGTAGCGCTCATCCAGCACCAGCCCCTGCTTGTCGAGTTGCGAGTAGAAGTAGCGGTTGAAGTTGGTATAGCCCGAGCCGCCGGTGTTGGGCATGTAGACGTAAGCCAGCTTGCCGCCGGAAAGCTCCCCTACTTTGCGCCGGTTGCCTTCGATCCAGTCCAGGTTGCGCAGGCCGTCCTCGTCGCCGATGGGAACGACCGTCACGTCCTTGGCGTCCTTGCCCTCGGCGTTGTAGGCAATGTGGAGCACGGTTTGCTTGCCCGCCGTGCCGTCGAAGAACTCGTAGAGATTGTCGCTGCCGTGCAGTTCGCGGCCGTTGACGGCCAGAAGATACGCTCCGTCATGGACATAGACGCCGGGCAGGGTCAGCGGCGAGGCCAGGCCGGGTGTCCAGTTTTGCCCGCCGAGAACCTTGACGATGCGATAGCGGCCATTCTCCACCTTGTAGTCTGCGCCCAGCAGGCCGGTCTTGGCGGCGCTGTCGTTGTGGCGCGGCCCGCCCACAAACATGTGGCCAATGGTGATCTCGCCCAGCATTTCCGTCGAGAGATAGGTGAACTCCGAGCGCGACGCCAGCCCGTCGAGATAGGGCTTGTACTTGGCCTCGATCTTGGGAATGTTCAGCCCGTGGGTGTGCGGGTCGTAGAGGAAGTCCCGCTCGATGCGCCAGGTCTCGTGGTAGATCTGCTTCCACTCGGCGCGGGGATCGATGACCGTTTCGAGGTTGCCCAGGTTGAGTGGCTTGCCGGGACCGGCGTCGTTGGGCTTCAAGTCGTCGGCTGGGCCGATCGTCCAGCCGCCCTTGCGGGCATAGAGCACCTTGGAGCCGTCCGCCGAGACGATAAATGCGTCCACGTCGCTCAAGACCGACTCCACCTTGCGCTTTTCCAGTGTGAAGCGCCAGATGGCGCGGATGCCGGGGCCGTCGTCTCTGCCGGAGGAGCGGCCCACCGGCGAGCCTTCGTAAAGGTAGATCACCCCGGCCTTGCCGTTGACGATGCCGCCATAGTTGCGCGCCGGAATGGGCAGCGCCAGGATGCGGTTGCCGATGCCCTCCAATTCCACCGTAACCGTGACCGGCTTGTCCTTGTCGCCTTTTTCCTTGGATTTGTCGTCGGCCTTGGCTTCTTCTTTGCTTGCTGGCTTCTCTTCTTCCTTGGCGTCTTTCTTGTCTGTGTCCTTCTTGTCGTCCTTCTTCGCTTCGTCCTTCGGCTTTTCGTCGTCGCTCTGCGGCGGCACCGGCGATACGCCATACTTTTCCAGCACCACGACGTAGGCTGCGCTGGTTTGCGCGCGGTCCAGCGAAGAAAGATCGATCCCGGCGCGCGATGGGCCGTCGTCGGTCGAGGCAATGAAGTAGAGGTACTTGCCGTTCAGGTCGAAGGCCGGGCTTTGGGCGTCGCTCATCCCGTCCGTCACCTGGGTCGATTTGTGGGTCTCCAACGAGTAGAGAAAGATCGCGTTCAACTGGTTGTCCAGGTCGCGGTGATAGGCGATCCACTTGGAATCCGGCGACCAGGCCGGCCCGAAGTCCGCGCCGAAACTGCCGTAGGTCCCCTTGTCGATGAGCACCGGCTTGCCCGCCGGGAGATCCACGTACCACAGCCGCAAGTGCTTGTCGGTATAGACGATGTGTTTTGAATCCGGTGACCAGGTGGGGTTGTAGAAGAAGCTGGGCTCGGGGCCCAGGTCGATGACCGTGGGCAGCTTGAAGCCGGTCTGGTCATGCAGGTACAGCTGATACTCGCCGGAGGCGTCGGAGAAGTAGGCGATCGTCTTGCCGTCCGGGCTCCAGGCCGGGTTGCGCTCGGCCACGCCCGGGGTCTGGGTCAAGTTGCGCGTGTCGCCCTTCTCGGCAGGCACGGTGAAGATTTCGCCGTGGGCCTCAAACGCGGCGCGGGCTCCGCTGGGCGACAAGGCGGCATTTTGAATCTCGTCGGCGGGCAGGTTCACCCGCTGGGGCGTAAGATTCGCCAATTCCCCATGGATGGAAATCGGGATCGGCATGTTGATGCCCGATTCCGGATCGACCAGGAGAATGCGGCCAAACTGCTCCACCACCAGGGCGGTCCGGTTGGACCCGTCCACGCCGCTCGCTGGCCCGGCCTGGAACGACTTCATGTCCAGCCCGTGATTCGCCATCACCTGCGAGACTTGCTGCGTTTTGGTGTCGTAGCGGTAGAGGGTAACCGGACCGTTGTTCGTGCCGGCGCTGTCCCGGTCGGAGAGGAAGTAGACCCGATTGCCGACCCACACCGGGTTGAAGTCGTTGGAGTTCTCGCGCGGCACCTTCACCAGGTCCAGGGTCTTCAGGTTCACGATCCAGATGGGCGTGGTCTGTCCGCCCACGTAGCGCTTCCAGGCCGGTTGCCACTTGGTCAGAGGCTGATACGCCAGCGATTGCCCGTTGGGCGAGAAAGAGCCCTCGAACCCGGAGGGCAGCGGCAGCAACTCCGGTATCCCGCTGCCATCGGCGTGGACGCGAAACAGCCGGTCGTAGTGCCGGTAGCTGGCGGAGCCGCTACGGAGCAGCACGTCCTTGCCGTCTGGAGACCAGCCCACGACGGTGCTGCCCGCCGGATGCCAGGTAATTCGCCGGGGAACTCCGCCCGTGGCCGGGATGACATACACGTCGCTGTTGCCATGCAAGGCCGCCGAGTAGGCGATCGAGGCGCCGTCTGGCGAGTAGAAGGGTCCCGCGTTCACGTGGCCGTTCGAGGTCAGGCGCTGGGCCTCGCCTCCGTTCCGGCTGACCGTCCAAATGTCGTCGGCGTAACAGAAGGCGATCTTCTCCTGGCTCAGCGAGGGAGACCGAAGCAGAAGCGGGGCTTGGCCGGAAGCCGTTTGGGCTAATCCTGGAAACGGGAAAGCGGCGGCAAGCGCAAGCAGAACGAGCGCCAGCCGGGAGCGGATGCGAATCATTAAGCCTCCTATGAGATGGACGGTTCCTGTTGCAGTGCGAGATTGCGGGTTGAAGATCGTGCCCACCCATGCTACGACGGACGGGCCCGAATCCGTTCCAAAAAATCGTACGCCCGGTCTGCCCCGGAGCAGAATCCAGCCCTGGGCCGGAACTGGCTGGCGGTTCCTTTCGTATCGAAAAGAGGAGAAAACAGCCTGACCGGGGCCGGCTGGCGGCACTTCGCGCGGCCTGAACGCTCTCTGTCCCGTCCAAAGGAATAGCGGCGCTTTTCGTACACTTGGAAAACGGGGCTCAAGGCCCCAGGAATGCTGGGAAAAGCCGCCGCTTTTAGCCGGCTCCGGCAAGGAAAGCAGGACCATGCAATTCAACGAGGCCATTAAACTCGCGCTTCAGTCGTTGTGGGCCAACAAAATGCGAACGTTCCTCACGCTCATCGGCGTGGTGATGGGCGTTGCCTCGGTCATCATGGTCATCACCCTGGTCAACGGCGCCAACAGTTACGTCAGCACCAAGCTGTCTGGTTACGGCGCCGATGTGTTTACCGTGACGCGCATGGCCCCGGTGATTTTTTCCGCCGAGGACTATTTCCGCTATCAGAAGCGCAAGATCCTCCGCATCGAGGACTACGAAGCGGTGCGCGACAATTGCACGGAATGCGCCCAGGTCGGCGCGCAGTTGAGCAAGTCTACCAACGTGGTCTACAACGGCCACTCCAGCAACAACACCAGCGTGCGCGGCTACACCTGGACCATGCTCGGTTTGAACAATGTGGATATTGCCCTGGGCCGCGGCTTCACGGCGGCCGACGACGAGCACGGCACGCATGACGCCATCGTGGGCTACGACATTGTGGACAACATCCTGGGCGACGGCGACCCCATCGGCAAGGAGATTCGCGTCGATGGCATCCCCTACACCATCGTCGGCGTTGGCGATCGCCAGGGCAAGACGCTGGGCCAGTCGCAGGACAACTGGGTCGCAGTGCCCATCAGCACCTACCAGCAGACCTACGGCTATAACGACTCGGTGAACATCTACGCCCGCGCCAACGGCAACGCCGAGGTGATGGAGCGGGCCAAGGACGAAGTCCGCGTGCTGATGCGCACCCGCCGCCACAACGCTCCCGGCACGGACGACGACTTCGAGATCGCCACCAATGACACCTTCCTCGATATCTGGAAGCAGATCAGCTCGCTGTTCGCCTGGGTGGTGCTGGGCATTGCCTCGATCTCGCTGGTAGTCGGCGGCATCGTCATTATGAACATCATGCTGGTCAGCGTGACCGAGCGGACCCGCGAAATCGGCGTGCGCAAGGCTCTGGGCGCCAAGCAGCGCGACGTGCTGCTGCAATTCCTCATCGAGAGCGCAACCATGGCGCTCACCGGCGGAGCCATCGGAGTGCTCATGGGGGTGATTGTCGCCAAGTTGATTACTCTCATCATCGGCTTCCCCACCACTGTGCAGTTGTGGAGCGTGCTTCTCGGTCTCTTCGTGGCCGGAGCCACGGGCATCTTTTTCGGCGTCTACCCTGCCAGCAAAGCCGCCAAGCTGGACCCGGTTGTGGCGCTGCGGGCGGAGCTGTAACAGCAGCTTTTAGCTACTAGCCTCTAGCTTCTAGCTGTTTTTAAGTTGCGTTGGAAGGCAATTCACGCTGGATATTCAGGCGCCAAAGGCCTATCCAACGATTCAGGACCAGGAGCTTTTAGCTAGAGGCTAGAAGCTAATAGCTAGGAGCTGTTTTTCATGGCACAAGGACAAACCCGCGAATCCGTTAAAATGGCGCTCGACACGCTGCGCACCAACAAGCTGCGTTCCGGCTTGACCGTTTTGGGCATCGTTATCGGCGTGACTACCGTGATTACCATCTCCTCGGTCATCAACGGCCTCAACAACCGGGTCTCGGACTTTGTCAGCTCCCTGGGCTCCAATGTCTTCTGGGTATTCCACCTGCCAGTGATCGGCGTGCGACCCACCACCGAGCAGCTCACCCGCAAGAAGCTCACCCTCGACGATGTGCTCGCCCTGCGCACGCTGCCCCATGTGACGGCCGCGGACGGCGCGCTTCAGCACGTGAAAGCGCAGTTCCGCGTGGGCGACGTGGCCGTGAAGTACAACGGCAAGAAGGTGGCCGGGACCATCCTCCAGGGCACCACGGCCGAGATTTCCATGGTGAACGACCTCACCTTTCTCGAGGGCCGCATCTACACCGACGACGAGGATCAGCGTGCCGCCCACGTGGTCGTTCTCGGTCACGATACCTGGGAAGAGCTCTTCGGCAGTGAGCCGGCGCTGGGCAAGGAAGTGAGCATCGAGAGCGGCCTGTACACCGTCATCGGCGTGCTCGACAAGCAGAAGCAGCCCTTCGGCGGCGGCAAGAACCCCAACGACAACGTGGTGGATTTCCCCTTCGGCACCTTCCACAACCTTCATCCCGAAGACAAGGACCTCTGGGTCAGCGTCAAGTACGACGACCCCAAGAACAAATCTCTTGTCGAGGAGGAGATTCGCGAACTGATGCGCATTCGCCGCAAGGTCAAGGTTGAGAAGGACGACGACTTCGAGATCTTCGGGCCTGACTCGCTTACCAAGCTTTGGGGCCAGTTGACCGGCGGGCTGGTTGCCTTCATGATCGCCGTCTCCAGCGTCGGTCTGATGGTGGGCGGCGTGGGCGTGATGAATATCATGCTGGTTTCGGTCACCGAGCGCACCCGCGAGATTGGCATCCGCAAAGCCATCGGCGCTACAAAGAAGACAATTCTCACACAGTTCACGACCGAAGCAGTCACATTATGTGCCGTCGGGGGTTTGGTCGGTGTTGCCGTGGGCGCCATCCTCACCTGGATTGTCTACTTCCTGCCCATTGGCCTGCCCGCAACTCTCTCGACGATGTGGGTCATGATCGGCTTTGGCGTCTCTTGCGCCATCGGCCTGCTCTTTGGCATTTACCCGGCGTGGAAAGCTGCTAATCTGGACCCCATCGAGGCGCTGCGGTACGAGTAAGACAGCTGTGAGCTACTAGCCTCTAGCTACTAGCTATTCCGGGACGAAGCACTACCTCCCGGAAGAACCGCCGGTTGTTGAACGTAGCTCCCAGCTAGAGGCTGGGAGCTAGAAGCTGAAAGCTGGCTTCCATGGCTCAGGGACAGAATCGCGAAGCCGTCAAGATGGCGCTCGACACCCTGCGGGCAAACAAGCTTCGCTCGGGGTTGACCATCCTGGGGATCGTCATCGGCGTCACCACCGTCATCACCATCTCCTCGGTCATTAACGGGCTCAACAACCGGGTCTCCGACTGGGTCAGCTCGATGGGGTCGAACGTCTTTTGGATTTTTCACATGCCCTTGATCGGCGTAAAGCCCACCACGGAGATGCTCACCCGCAAGAAGCTCACCCTGGAGGACGCCCTCGCGCTGCGCACTCTGCCCCACGTGGTAGCCGTCGACGGCACCTACGAGCACGTCAATCAGCAGTTCCACGTCGGCGATGTGGACGTCAAATACAACGGCAAGAAGGTGGGTGGGGCTTTCCTGGCCGGCTCGACCGCGGAGCTGGAAGCGGTGTCGGATCTGGCGATGAAGTCCGGCCGCTTCTGGACCGACGAGGAGGACCGGCGCCATGCGCACGTTTGTGTCATGGCCCACGACACCGCGGAGGAGCTGTTTGGCGATCAGAACCCCATCGGCAAGGATGTGAACATCGCCACCGGCCTCTTTACCATCGTCGGCGTCCTGGAAAAGCGCAAGCAGCCGTTCGGCTCCGGCAAGAATCCCGGCGACAACGGCGTCTTTTTCCCGCTCGGCGTCTTCCACAACCTGTATCCGGAAATCAAGGACATGTACATCAGCGTGAAGTACGACGACCAGAAGAACAAGGCGCTGGTTGAGGAAGAGCTTCGCGAGCTGCTGCGCGTCCGCCGCAAGGTCAAAGTGGAAGCCGACGACAACTTTGAGATCATGGGCCCCGATGCGCTTACCAAACTCTGGGGCCAACTCACCGGCGGACTGGTCGCCTTCATGATCGCCGTCTCCAGTGTCGGCTTGATGGTAGGCGGCGTCGGCGTCATGAACATCATGCTGGTTTCAGTCACCGAACGCACCCGAGAGATCGGCATCCGCAAGGCTATCGGCGCAACCAAACGCACCATCCTCATGCAGTTCACCACCGAGGCGGTCACCCTGTGCGCGGTCGGCGGGCTGGTAGGCGTGGCGGTGGGCGCCCTCCTCACCTGGATCGTCTACTTCCTGCCCATCGGCTTGCCCGCCACGCTTTCCACGGTTTGGGTCATCGTCGGCTTCGGCGTCTCCTGCGCCATCGGTTTGCTCTTCGGTATTTACCCTGCGTGGAAAGCCGCTAATCTGGACCCCATCGAGGCGTTGCGGTACGAGTAACGAAACAGTTGTCAGGGATCAGAGGTAAGCCGGTCCCTGAACCCTGTTCCTGTCCTCACACCGGGTCGACGGCATTCACCTTCTGGCCGATTTCGAAGGCCAGGGATTCGACATCGGAATGGAAGAGCCACTTTTCCCTGGCTGGAAGTTCTTCCAGCAATTCAGCGTAGGGAGTGGCCTCGCATCCCGGAAACGCAGCGAATCCGGCGGTGTCGGCAAGCCTGCAACTCACCTGGATCAAGCCCGCGATGTCCCATGGCGCATCTTTTTCCCTGGGTGTGTGGTGCGCGTAGACCACGTCGTCGAAATCGACGGGCAGCTTCCAATCGGCGATCAGCCGCCGCCCAGCCTCGCAATGATCCAATCCAAAGAGATCCGACTCACATTGAAGGATGCTACTGGCAGATCCAATGTGGGTTTCCAGCAGGTGGGTGAACTCCTTGGGCCGGATCGTAGCCAGCGCCAGGCGGCCAATATCGTGCATCACCCCGGCGGTATACGCGATGTCCTTGTCCAGCCAGCCGCCGGAAGCAAGCTGCTCGGCGATCAAGGCGGTGGCCAGGTTGTGCCGCCACAGGGCCCGCATGGCGGGATTGTTCATCGACCTGCCCAGGTAGGTTCTCACGCCGACCGTCAGGCAGACGCCTTGCAGGTGGGTCGCTCCCAGCACGGCGATCGCCTGCAAGATGCTGCTGGCCGGATAGCGCGGTGCATAGAGCATTGAATTGGCAATGGTGAGAACTTCTGCGGCAAACGCCGGATCGGAGGAAATCAGGTCGCTCAACTGGTGCAATTGGACGTTCTCTTTATTGGCCAACTGCAGCACACGGACTGCGACTTGCGGAAACGGAGGCAAGCGGAGGTGCGCCCAAGGCTCACTCACTCCCTCGTCTTTTCGCTTTTCGTTCGGCACGTTTTCGTTCTCCCCTCATCCAGGCAACTTCTTGTGAACCCGGCGGTCCTGTCGAGTCCTTCGCACTGGACCGGTCGAATCGCGGCTCGCTGCTTGCGCATCTAGCGTATTAGCCATTTCGGCAGGCAAGCTACTCTAGTTTAGTCAGTATTCCCCGGAGAAGCGGAAATCGCCCTTTGTGTTTGACTTAAATCAAATTCTCTGACCAAAACGGGCTTTTAATCTCCTGAAACCTATCCATGAGCGGCTTGCGTCCCAAAACACTGCGACCGGGACTGAGGTCAATCCAGCTGCGGAATCACTGCTGCTTCCAGGTCTTTCCATCCGCGCTCACCCAAGCCAGGCCGGCGTCGTTCACCATCTCAAAGACCGCGCTGGGGGTAGGTGGAACTGGGCCAGCGCCATGCTCAGGGTTCACGACGGCCTGCGCCTGCTGGGCACCGTTGCTGCTCCATGTTCGCCAAAGCCGCACTTGAATGGCCTTGCCCGTCCATTGCCGCGGCACCGCGACCCAGCCCTTTCCCGCGTCTTCACTCACAAAAAGCGTTCCGGCCTGATCGATGGCCAGCATGTGGTGTTGTGCCGCTGCCGTCGAAAGGGGGGCAAGACCGCTCGGCAACCTGGCTGGCTGGGCCTTCCAGTCACCCGTCAGTCCTGCCATTGCTGGCGCGGCGTCCCGATGGAAGCTGCCGGAGGGCGTCGCCTCGATCTGCGCTCCAGTTGGGCCAAACGACGGAGCGCGGCTGGCCACCATGTGGTCTGCTGCGCTGCGCATCTTCATTTGGGTAGCCTTGGCTGCAGCTTGGGCGCGGTTTGAAAGACCGTCGACGGCGCGCTGCTGCTCCTGCTGCCAAGCCGCTACGGCTGTTTCGGGGTTTGGCTCCGGTGGAGTTGCCTGCGAAGTAAACGCTTGTCCGGATCCGCCCGCCAGCGGGGGCGCTATGTTTGGCTGCGCACTGGACAGCCTGAAGTTGCCGCCGTTGGCTGCGGTCGCTCCCGGAGGCGCCGCAGTGGCAGACGTCTCTGCAGGAGCCGTGTAGCTCTCGGCCCTGGCGGGTGCGGGAGCCTGCTTTGTCTCCACCGGGAGCGCGGCGGCTCTGGACTTTTCCGTGCTCGGCATCGGCCGTACCGTGGGGCTGTCAGCGGCCCTGAACTCCTGCGGAGTCGCCTTGGCGATGTCGGCATTCTGGGTTGCAGGCCGGTGATGAAGGGTGATCGCCACCGCGACCAGCGCCGCGAGCCCGGCCGCTGGAACCCAGACCAGGCGCCAGCTCCCGAACCACCGATTCGGCTCTGTTGCCGGACGGGGCGCCGGAGCCCAAGCCGGAGCTTCCATCTCGTCGGCTGCCTCCTGCGCCAGATAGACGATCTGCCGGCAGCGGCCACACCCGCCAATGTGGCCCAGGACCTGCGCGCGTTCCGCTGGAGGCAGAGCCTGTTCGGCAAATGCGCTCAGGGCTTCAGCGTCTGGATGAAAATCGAGTTGGGGAATCTGGTTCATCGTGCAGCCTTCTCTTGGAACGGGCCAGGCTCGGAACTTTGCAACAGTTTTTTCAGATTGATGTTCAAATCGCGTGGATCGGCGCCCAGCGCCTCCTCGGCTGCCCGCCGGCTCAGGCCTGCATCCCGTAGGTTCTTGAGAACCCGCTTGCGCAGCCGGTCGATTGCCCGGTGCAGCTTCCGGCTGACGGTTGCTTCATGCACCTGCAGTACGCGCGCAATCTGCAACAGGGTCCGCCCGTCCATATAGTAGGCAGCCAGCAGAAGGCGCTCCTCGGCATCCTGCTCCCCCAGCGCGTTTTCCAGCGCCTTGTCCAGAACCGTCAACTCGGCGAGGGACTGCGGGCAGTCCGGCTCCGGGGCGGGAGGGTCGTAGCTGCTCAGGGGATCGTCCAGCGGCAGTTCCCGGTGACTGCGGCGGCAGTGGTCCACGTGGCGTTGGGCAAGGATGGTCCTTAGCCAGCCGGCCAACGACCCTCTTCCCTTGTAAGAACTCAGCGGGCAGCGCCGCTCGCCTTCTCGTTCGGTCAGTCCAAACAGCTCCGCGTAAAGAGAGCCGGCCAGTTCCCGGCCCAGGGTATCGCTGCCGGTGATGGCAATTGCCGCGCGCACCATGGGCTGCTGGTAAAGCGCCAGAAAGCGCTCCCAGGCGCGCTCGTTTCCCGCCGCGCAAGCCTGGGCCAGGACAAGATCCGGGAGCCGCACGGAGCGGAAGTATGCCGCCTGCTGCTGCCGCGAAGGAACTGTTCCGGCCGTCAGCCCGTAATTCTGCGCCGCTCCGATCTTGAGCAGAATCCCGTTGAATTCCGCCTCGCTAAGCCCGGTCGCTTCCGCCCCGCACTCCCGCCAGAGCTCCTCTAGCAAGGCAGCAGGAATCGGCGCTGCGGCAGAGGGGGGCGCGGCGAAGGGAGGCGCGGCGCTCTGGGCGGGTTGGGGCGGCATAAGCTCCACGACCTCAAGATACGCCAAAATACTCCGCAAGAAAACGGTGCGGGGCCGTTCCTTGCTCGTAGGCCGGCAATGTGGAACAGCAAGCGCCGTGGCCGGCGAAGGAGACTCATGAAGAATCTTGTCAGGTTTGCACTGGCGGCATCGCTTCTGGTGATGCTCGCCGGCTTCTATCGGCAGAACGGAGTCAAGGCTGCGGGCGGGCCGTCTGAACCTTCCAACGAGGGTTACCGCGTGCTTGCTCCCATCGAGAGCGGCAACTTGCTGCTCTTCCCCGTCGTCCGCAGCGGCGGCAAAACTCCTGGATCAACTCCCTTTCTCACCCTGGACGAGGGAATTAAGAGCGGCGAGGTCGAGGTCACCGAGGCTGGGCGGGTTCACGGACTGGTTCGTCCGCGTGGCCCCGCGCCAACCAACGATCCGATTTTCCACGACGATCGCTATCGCGGCGTGCCGGTTCCCGAGGAAGATCGCTTCCGCGGCGACCAGGTGAACACGCTGGTCCTGGTGAACAACTCCGGCAAACCCCTCCTGTTGCTGGCTGGAGAGATCGTCACCGGGGGCAAGCAGGACCGGGTGATCGCCAAGGACCGCATCGTGCCGGCCGGAAGCGAGCCCATCGACCTGGGTGTCTTTTGCATTGAGCCGGGCCGTTGGACGGCCAGCTCCTCCACTTTTGGCGGCTCCGCCAAAGCAGCTTCCCACAGCTTCATGGTGCAGCCCACGGTCCGCGAGCGAGCCATGGTCGACAAGGATCAGCAGCAGGTCTGGAGTTCCGTCAGTGGCGTCATTTCGCAGATGGAAGTTGCGGCGGCCCCTTCTGCCACGGGTTTGGACGGAGGAGGGCCAGTAGCCAGGTCGGGCTACCCTCGCTCCATCGGAACCACCAGCTATGCCAAAGCCATGGAAGACAGCTCGGTTAGCGCCAAGGTGGACGAAGAAGCCGCACCGGTCATGAAGTCGCGCGAGCAAGTGCTGGCCCGGCTGCGCGAGGAACATGCCGTCGGCGTCGTAGTTGCGGTGCACGGCGAGATCGTTTGGGCCGACCTGTTTGTCGACACTGAACTGCTCTCCCGCTATTGGACGAAGCTGGTCCGTTCCTATGCGGCTGAGAGCCTGACCTCGGGCGAGGACCACCCGGCGCCAACGGTCGCCGATGCCCAGCACTTCCTGGATGCTCCCGCGGGAGGAACAGAGACCAGCGAGGGCGACGTGGGCGTGTATCGCTATCGCGAGCTGCGCTCCGGCGGCACCGAGACCTTTGTTTTGGAATCCCTGCTGCCCGGAACCGGTTACGACGTGCACATCAGCAAGATGAAGCTGAAGGGCGCGATTCATCGCGTCAAATCGCCGCAGATTTATCGCTGATCCTTCTCCGTTCTCTGGCTGGACCAGGTGGGGAAGAGCTTTCGGGGGTAAAGAGTACGGGCTTTGCCTGCAGGGGAAGAACTCAATTCGGAGGGAGGCGGGGGTTTCTCCAGCGGAAGAACCATTTCCCCAGCAGATTTACCCCCCGCCGAGTTTACATGCTGCGCCGCTTTAGCCTCCCACGGGGCGTTGCCAAGGAGGCTCTTCCTAAACGAAGAGTTTCCTTGGCCTTTTTTTCTTTTCTACCGGCCAGGCCGAATCTGTGCGTGCTAGTCCCCCGTGGTCACTGCCGTGGGGTCCTGGGAGCGGATGGCTGTGCAATCGATGGACAGGCAACTGCCCAGTTCGCCGAAGTCCTTCTCCCAGCGCAGGCGTTCGTCGTCGTGCAGCGCCGTCAGCCCATAGGTAGAAGTGCGCAGAATCTCGTACCAGATGTTCTGCGCCTGCCAGAGATTCAGCTCGAAGGGCAGCTCGACCAGGATGCGGGCCAGGGTCAAGGCCCGATCCAGCATCTCCAGTGAGCCCGAGGACATTTGCAGCTCGATCATGGCGCGCTTCATGCGCTGGTCGGCGATGTAGGAGAGGGTCGGGGTTTCCAGCGGCACCTGGTCGGCCTTGGCCAGAGAAAGGAAAGAGCGCAGGATGGCCGGGTCGATGGGATCGCCCTCCAAGGCCCGGCGCAATCCCGCATTGACCGCAAAACCGGCCGCCAGCGTGAGGGCCGGAGGCTTGGGCAGGCCGGCCTGGGAGAGAAAGTGCAACAGGCTGGCGTGATCCTCGTAGATGGTGGTGAGCGAAGTCTCGATGTCCCACAAAGTCGAGTTGAGGATGAGTTGGACGATGCGCCGCTGCTCGTCGGTGAAAAGCGAAGTCAACGAATAGTCTACGTGCCCATAGTAGCGGTCGAGCAGGCGGATGACCTCAGGAAAGAGAGCGCGCTGCACGGCCGCAGCGGCTTGGCTGGCAAAGGCTTCGAAGGCGGCAGCTTCAGCTTCCTCGTAGGGCCTGACGGCGGCGGTGATGTTTTGATCGCCGAAATGAAGGACCGCAAAGGAGAAGCTCTGCTGCTGGCCGGTAATGCTGCTGGTGATATGTGCTCTGCCCAGCGCCAGCCGGCCTCGGCCGGAGGTGTAGATGTCGTAGGAGGAACGCCGAACGTGATAGCAGAACAGATCTGTCTCCTCTGAGAACGTCGAGAAGACGCTGCTGATGGCGTAGTGGGCCGCCACCTGTTCCAAGCCAAGCTCCAAGCGCAGCACTTGTTCTTTGTAGATGCGTGCGCCGTCTCCGGCGGCAGCCACGTTGGAGTGCGCCTCGGCCATCCGGGCCAGGAAAGCCGGCTCCAGCGGCGCGGCCTGCTCCGCAAACAGCTCCTGCGCCATTTGCAGCACGCGAGCGGCATAGGCGATGACCTGCACCGTCTCGATCCCCGAGATGTCGTCGAAGAACCAGCCGCAGCTGGTGTACATAAGCTGAGTGTGGCGCTGCAGCTCCATCAGCTCCAGGGCGCGCACGCGCTCCGCCCCGTCCAGCGGGTGGCTCTGCTGCTCGCGGAAGAAGCGCTCCAGCGGCTCCGCGCCGCGGTCCAGCACCACTTGAATGTAGGCGTCGCGGGCCGCCCACACATCGTTGAAGAGCTTGCCGCCCTCCTGCTGGGTGAGCGGTGTGACGGCATCGCGCAGCTCGTCCAGGGCCTGCCGCAAGGGTCCGCGCCAGGATTGATTGCAACCCGGCCTGCCGCCGTTGCAGCCGCAGTTGGAGCGCCAGCGCTCCACCCCGTGCACGCAGCTCCAGGAAGTGTTCTCCACGATCTCGCACTCGTATTCCGGCGGGTTTTGGTTGAGATAACTGCCGTAGTTGGTCAGCTTGAGGGACTTGTCCTGTTCGAGGAGGCGCAGCGCGTAGGCCAGCGCCATTTCTCCGTATTTGTGGTGGTGGCCGTAGGACTCGCCGTCCGTGGCCACATGCACTAGTTGCGCCTGGGGACCATCCTTGAAACCCGCCTTGAGCCGCGCGGCAAACGACTCGCCTGAGTTCAGCAGCCCTTCAAACGCGACCGCCCGCGAGGTGGGGCCGTCGTAGAAGAAAATGGCAATCGAGACTCCAGATTCGAAGCGCACCAGGTACGGGCGGGTGGTATCGACCGTTGCCCCCAGAGTGTCCGTCCACTGAGCGCCCTCTCTGATCAGCCGAATACGTTTGCATTGGTGCGGCGCCAGGATCGTGAATTTGATGCCATGCTGGGCCATCAGTTCCAGCGACTCGTTGTCCACCGCGGTTTCTGCCAGCCACATGCCCTCCGGCGGGGTGCCGTAATGGTGCTCGTAGTCGGCGATGCCCCAGCGGATTTGGGTGATCCGGTCGCGGCGGCTGGCCAGCGGGAGAATGATGTGGTTGTAGACCTGGGCCAGGGCCGAACTATGGCCGCGGAAGGTTTTCCTGCTGCGCCGCTCGCCGTCCAGAATCATGCGGTAGGTGCGCGGCGCGTTTTCCATCAGCCAGCTCAGCAGTGTGGGCCCGAAGTTGAAGCTGATGCGCGCGTAGTTGTTCACGATGCGCGTGATCAGGTTCTTGTCGTTCACGATGCGCGCCGCGCCGTTGGTGGCGTAGCACTCCGCGCAGATCCGCTCGTTCCAGTCGTGATAGGGTGCAGCCGTATCCTGCGTTTCCACTGTCTCCAGCCAGGGGTTCTCGCGGGGCGGCTGATAGAAGTGGCCATGAACGCAGACAAATCGTTTGATCGTTGGCATAATTGGGACTCTGTGTCTTGCCGGCGTAGCGCACCAAGGGCGCGGTTGTCTTGGCTATTGTAGGCTCGAACGGCCGGAAGGTGCTTTTTCTTTTGCCAGATCGCAGGCACGCCATAGATACCAGCTGGCTACCGAGCGGTACGGCGCCCAGCGTTTTCCTCTCTTGAGCAGCACTTCGGGCTTGGGCAGGTCGGCCGCTTCCAGCGGGCGGGTCTTGGGCACGCGCTGAAACGTGAGCGCGAATCCCTTGCGCACCCCATAGTCGGAGACGGGCAGCACGTCAGGCCGGCCCATGCGGAAGATCAGCAGCATCTCCACCGTCCACGGACCAATGCCGCGCACCGCAGTCAGCCGCTCGACGATCTCCGCGTCGGTCATCTTCTTGATGGCCGCGTGGGTGGGGACCGTACCGTCCAGAGTACGCGCAGCTAGATCTTTCAACGCACGCACCTTGTTGCCGGAAACCCCGGCCGTCCGCAGAATCTCGTCGGGCGTATCGAGCAGAAGCTGCGGCGCGGGATCGCCGCCAAAATACTCGCGGACCCGCCGGTGAATTGTGGCCGCGGCCTTGCCGTGCAATTGCTGGTAAAGGATCGACTCCAGCAACGACTCGAAGGGCGAAGGCGCGGGGTCGAGCCGCAGGGTAAAGGGCCCGGCGCGATCGATCAACGCGCCCAGTTTTGCATCGCACTGGCGAAGGTGCTGGATTGCCTCGGCGGGGTCAAAGGGAAGCTTGCGGCTCTTGCCGTCGTGAATCATAGGGAAACAGTGTACCCGCTGGATGCCATGTTGGAGCAAGGCGTGGCGCGATACTGAGCAAGGCAAACGTATCTAAATTCGCTCCTACAAAGGAAGTGAAGACACCGCGCAAGAGATCGAGTTCATGCGCCTTAGAACAGTCACGCACCGGCGCTTTCCGGCCCGCGATGGATGAGACGGGCGCTTTGCGCTGTCGGCCCCGGAGGGGCCGATCGAGAATAGCCTAGGGCGGAAGCCCTGGGTCATCCCATCCCTGATGGACTACCGCCCCGGAGGGGCGGCGCAGACCTTTACCTGCTACCTGCGGTTTCTTATGAGGGCACGACTTCAGTCGTGCCGTACATAGGCGAAAGAAAGGCGCTGGGCTTTAGGCCCTGCATGCCCGTCGGGTGGCGATCGGCGAATGGGACAGGGAGAGATTGCCAGGGGCTAAGGCCCTTGTTGTCTGGCGCTTCCGTGGCGGCACGGCTGAAGCCGTGCCCTTTCGAAACTCTTGTTCCTCTTGGTTCATCGGCTTCATGCGATTGCCCTGCGATGAAACCGAGAGGGTTACTTGCCCCTGCCTTGTTGAGGGTCTACGATTAGGGTTGGAGATACTTCCCACCGAATGACAACGCAAGATAGGCAGCAAACCCGCATCCTCGTTCAGGCCGCCGCCGCGGTCTGTGAAGAAAAGAAGGGCGAGAACACCCGCATCCTCGAGTTGGACCCCATCGACTCAGGACTTTCCGACTTTTTCCTGGTTACCTCGGCCAGCAACGATCGCCAGGCCATGACGATTGCCGATGAGATCGAACATCGCCTCAAGAAGCAGTTTGGGGCCACTCCGAACTCCGTGGAAGGCCGCCGCCAGGGCGAGTGGGTTCTGCTCGATTATGTGGATTTTGTGGTCCATGTGTTTCTTACCGAGCGCCGCGCCTTCTACGACATCGAAAGACTGCGCAAGTCCGCCCGTCCGCTGACCCCGGCACAGTTCGACGCCGAGCTCAAGGCCGCGCTGGCCGCAAAGACCGTTGCTGCCCGCAAGAAGGCCGCGGCAAAGCCCAAGCCGGCCGCTGCCAAGAAGGCAGCCAAGCCCAAGCCAACTGCGGTAAAGGCCGCGGCCAAGCCCAAAAAGGCTGCTAAAGTGGTCGTTTCTGCCGCCAGGCCTGCGGCAGCAAAGCCGGCGACAAAGAAGCCCGTAGCAAAGAAGGCCGCCGCGCCCAAGTCCGCAAAAGAAAAGGCCCCTGCGAAGAAGGCTGCCGTGAAGAAAGCCGTGGCCAAGAGACCGGCCGCAGAGAAAGCTCCTGCGAAGAAGCCACTCACACGGAAGGGTAAAGGGAAGTAGGCCTGATCGCTGGGTTGCCCTACGATTGACCCGGCGGTTCTTTGGAGCCTGCTCACCCTGGCGGGCGATGATGCACTTGGGTCGAGACCGGGAAACCCGGTATTTTGCTGGCCGGATCGAAATGGGTTGGGGAAGGCCCCATCGGAAGCATCTTCTCTGAGTTCGGTTTTGGTTAAAAAAAGGGCGCCCGGAAAAGGGCGCCCTTTTTGTTGCTGGTTGGGGGGGGCTAGAAGCTGACTTTCAGGCCGTATTCCATCTGGCGCGGCGAACCTTCCGCGTAGACGCCGGAGCCCGCGCTGACACGGAAATTCTGTTCGCTGATGTGTCCTGGCGTTCCGTTCGGGCTGCCCGGCTGGCCGGTGAGCTGGCCACCGATCACGTTGGCCCCGTTGGCGCCGGTGCGGTTGTTGTAGTTCACGGCATTCAGAATATTGAACGCGGCGAAGGTGGGACGGACGGTGAAGCGCTCTTTGGCGATGTGAATCGTGCGCCCAAATGTCACATCCCAGGTGCGCAGGATGTCGTTGCTGACCTGGTTTGAGGGAGCCGGGGTGAGCGACTCAAGCACGCCGCCGAGCTTGGTCAGTTGGGTGCTGGTAAACAAGCCAGCGGTGATCAATGCCTGCCCGGCCGGGCTTGGTTTGCCCGCTAAGGTGGCGTTGTATTCACCGATCAGCTTGTTGATGTTCTTCCCGTTGTACTGGCGGTTGAAGGAGCCCACGTTGGTTCCCGGCACCAGGTCGCCGGTCACGCCGCTGCCGTTGACGTCGTCGATGAAGATGTCGCCCGCGCCCACGGTCGGCAGGTTGAGGTTGGTGGGCAGCGAGGAGTAAAGGTGGGCGATGGTGTTGAACTCCACGCCGTAGAAGGACTTCAGGGACAAGCCCAGGGAGAACTGGTTGTGACGGTCCAGCGAGGTGGGTCCAAAGTACTTGGTGGGATGATTGTTATCCCAGCCGTTGCCGCCAAAATCGGCGTCGCCCAGGCTGGCCGTGCCGGTAGCATCGTAGTGCGCGTAGGTGTAGGCAACCGTGGTGTTCAGGTCGTCCAAGCCTGCGGCAAGGTGATGGACTTGTCCGGCGAGGGAAACGTCCAGCGCGTTATAGACCGAACGGCCGGAGGGATAGAGAACCGAGGTCTGGCCCCAGTTCTGGTTCTTGCCGGCAAAGGCGGCATTGGCTCCTGGAAGGCCGCCGGCAACGACGTTTTCCGAATCCAGGCCATTACCTGCGAAGTCGGCGATGGTGGCGCCTGCCGCAATCGCGCAATCGATCTGGGCGCTGGCGCTGCCCGTGGTGCAGCCAAAACTGGCGTTGGTCGCGCTGATCGCGGCCTGGGCTCCAGGCAGGTTCAGATACTGCGCGTCGCCCAAGTGGTTGACATCGATGCCCACGAGGGCGTGAATGCCAACGTTGCGGACATAGTCGGTGGTTAGCACGACGCCGGGGTGAAGTTCGCGCTGGATGCCGAAGTTCATCTGGTAGGAACTCGGCGTTTTGTAGTTCGGCGAGAAAAGGAACAGGCCGAAGGTCGAAGGAACTGCCATCAGGTTGCCGACATATTCGCCGTTCGCCTGAGGACCTGCCGCGATGGTGGCCTTCTGGAAATCCGTCTGGGCGGCAGCAATTTGCCCAAAGACATTGCCAACCGGCTGACCGCACCAGGGTTGACCGCTGGGGCAGAATTGCTCGGTGCCAAAGAAGAGACCCTTCTGGAGCTTTGGCGGACGATCGAAGAGCACGTTATTCCAGACGTTGTTCTCGTAGTAGACGCCTGCGCCGCCGCGAATGACCGTCTTGCCGTTGCCCTTCAAGTCGTAAGCAAAACCCGCTTGCGGACCGAAGTTCAGGTTGGGTTGATTGACTTTGTCTCCCAGCCCGGCTTGAAGCGTGTCGAGAATCGGAATCGGCGGCAGATCGGAGTCGCTGCGTCCGGTATCGCGGATGTAGCGCAATCCGTAGTTAACGGTCATCTTCTTGCCCAGCTTCCAGGTGTCGCTGAGATACAGATTGAAGCGGTTATCCGCCTGACCGCCGCCGGGGAATCCGAATTGCGGAATTTCGGTGAAGTAGCCTTCGCCGTTGCCAAAGGTGACCAGGTTGGCCCCGCCGCCGCCGGCCGGGTAGTTCTTGGGATTGGTGGCGGCGCCATAGCCCGCGGCCACTCCGCCGAATTGCGAGGCGCAGCCGTCGTCGGTGCCCTGCAGGGCGGCGGAGCCGGTTGCCGGGAAGGGTCCTGCCTCGGCAGCGCGCAGAACCGTGCAGTTCGCGGTGACCGCGACCTGTGGAGCCAGGCCGAAGAAGCTGGCATATCCGCCGCCCAGGAGCTTGTCCACGCCAATGCCGTAGCGCAGCGTGTGTGAACCCTTCACCCAGCTGCCGTCGTACTTGATCTGCTTGTTGGTCTGAACGGTGGCCTGCGGCGCCAGGAGGTTGGCTCCGGTCGAGAACCCGAAGGGATTAATCACCAGGTTGATACCGGGGGTCGGGTTGTAAATGCCCGAGCCGGTCGTCGCGTCCGCGATATGGTTGACGAACTTGAAGTAACCGCCATGGAAGCTGTGCGTGAAGTTGCCATTGGCAAGATCCACGCCGCCGCGGTAGCCGGGGGTATTGTCGCGGTTCAGGAAGGGCGAGTAATTCGACCCGCCAAAGGCCGCAACATCGCTATTGTTGTTGTAAGCGATGCCCAGGAACGCGCGAATGCCATGCGGTCCGTTCCAGTCCGCGCGCCCCAAAGAGAGGGTCTCGTGGAATTTGGCCGGGTAGCCGCCGTCGGCACTGGCCAGAGGCCCGCCGAAGGTCACCGGATTAAACACGTTTTGGCGGAAATACTCATACTGTCCGAAAAGGAAGAGCTTGTCGCGCTTCAAAGGACCGCCCGCCGCGGCGCCCATATTGTTGCGTTGCAGGTAGTCCGAGTCGACAAAGGGAATCACCGTGTAGCCGGTCGGCTCCGCATTGCCCGCCCGCTGGTCGCGGAAGTTGTAGAAGCTGTCCCCATGGACCTTGTTCGAGCCCGACCGAGTGACGATGTTAACCGACCCCGAAGAAGTCAGCGAGGTGGAGATGTCCAGGCTGGACTCAGCAATCTGGAACTCCTGAATCGCGTCTTCCGAGATGTTCTGCGTGGTGGTGCCCACATTCTCGTCGGAGATGTCGACGCCGTCCAGCGTGATGCGCGCCGTGCGTCCGAAACGTCCGCCAAAGGAGATGCTGGCAAAACCGTTCTTGGTGGGATCGAAGCTGGTTCCATCCTGAATCTGCACGCCCGGTTGCAGTTGGGCCATATCCAGGAAGTTCCTGCCGTTGAGCGGCAGCGCCTCAATCTCCTGGCGGTTCAGCACTCCCTCCACGGCAGAGCCTGAAGTGTCCACGTTTACGGCGGTGTCTTCCACCATCACCTGCGTCACGGTCCCCTGCAGGCCGAGTTTCATGTCGCCGTTTGCCGTTTGGCCCACCTGGACCACCAATTGCAGGCTCGCATTCGAAAAGCCCGCTGCCTCAACCTTGATGAGGTACTTGCCCGGCTCCAAAGCCCCGGAGGAATAGAAGCCCGAACTCGAGGTCTTCAAAACCTTCTGGAATCCCTTGTCCGGCTGGGTTAAGGTCACCTTGGCGTTGGGCACCATCGCGCCGGAGGGATCGAACACCGTCCCCTGGATTGCGCCGGCTGCAGTGGTCGCCTGACCGTATGCTGTCTGCTGCAGAAGTGGAGAGGCAAACGATAACGTCAGGGCTATGGCAAGTCCTAAGGTCAGCGTCGCGCCGTGAAACCGGAAAAAACGCATTGACTTCCTCCAAGATTCTTGTTGGAACTCGAAGCTCTGTTCAGGAGCCTTTTCATCGACAATTTGTGCTTCTGCGCCTCGTCCGAGGGAGGAGTAGACCCGAGTCGCCATTGAAGTACAAGAGGAGTTAAATGAAACAAAAAGTATCGTTCTGACTGGCTGCCTTTTCCCGGATCGCGCAAACTGACCACCGGCCCAGGGAAGACGATGTTGGTCTTGGGTTGGTCTAAGCACGGCGCGTTCCATTTGCAATCTTTTCGTGGTTTCGCCGCATCGTGTTGTTACTACAAAGGTTGACACTTGGGCGTGCTTGTGGAGCGGAGAAGATAATATGAAAAACAGTACACATTGGGAGGTATATTCCAAAAACGGGTACTGCGCAGCTCTCTGAAGGCCTCTCTTCACGGCTGCCTCGCCTATGCTGCCCGCGATGCGCTATCCTCCTCTGATGCAGCTCACCCTGGCTCATGTTGGCGCTCGGCCGAATGCAAAGGACGGGGTCGACACCCTCGTGCAGACCTATCTGAACCGCTGCGCCCCTTTTGCGCGCTGCCAGACCGAGGCATTCAAAAGCGAGGAGGCGCTGCTGGATTGGCTGGGCCGCCAGCAAGGCCGAACGCCGGCCGTGGCCGTGCTGCTGGACAGCCGCGGCAAGCAAATGACTTCAGAGAGCTTTGCCGCTTGGCTGGGCGCACGGCGCGACGAGGGGGCGCAACATCTGGTCTTCGCCGTCGGGCCAGCCAGCGGGTGGTCCGATGCCGCTCGCCAGCGCGCGCAGCTGCTTTTCTCCCTGGGGCCAATGACGCTGGCCCACGCGCTTGCCCGGCTGGTGCTCGCCGAACAGCTCTACCGGGCTTTCGCGATTCTCTCCGGCCACCCGTATCACACGGGGCACTGACCGGGGGTCGGGGATCAGTTGTCAGTTTGCGGCTCACCATTGACAATATGGTTTGACGACTTCCGGTCCCTCGATCACCTGCTTCTTGTCCTTCTTGGTGGGGGTAGCCCTCACTGCTTCCGACCGCCGATCAGCGACGACTGATCTCTGACCCCCGATCTCTGACCCCTTCTTATGACCGATTCGCGGCGAGGACTGATCCTGATCAATACCGGCCCCGGCAAGGGCAAGACCACTGCCGCCATGGGCACGGCACTGCGCGCCGTGGGCAATGGCATGAAGGTGCTGATGCTCCAATTCCTCAAGGGCTCCTGGCACTACGGGGAACTGGATGCCGCGCAGGCGTTTGGCCCCAACTTCACTCTGAAGCAGATGGGGCGCGGCTTTGTGAAGGTGGGCGGCGCGGAGGCCGACCCCGAGGATATCCGCTTGGTCGAGGCAGCCTGGCAGGAGGCGCACCTGGCAATCGATTCCGGCGACTGGGATATGGTAATCCTCGACGAGATCAATTACGCCATCGGCTACGGCATGTTGGACCCCGCAAAAGTGGCGGAAGCTCTGCGCAACCGGCCAGAGATGGTGCATGTGATCTTGACTGGACGGAATGCGCATCCTTTGCTAGTGGAGCTGGCCGACACCGTGACCGAGATGCGCGAGGTCAAACATGCCTACCAGAAAGGGATCCTGGCCCAGCGCGGCATAGAATATTGAGAGCAGACAGTGATCAGCGGTCAGCCGCTTGTCCTCGACATTTTCGTCCACTGTCCACTGTTCACTGTCCACTGAGGAAGTGCCTGCATGTCCTGGTTCAAGCGTGAAGAAGGCGAGTTCGAAGCTGGCTCCGGCCGCGAAAATGGCGCGGATGTGGATGCGCGGACCGTGCGCACCGAGGGCCTGTGGATCAAGTGCATAGGCTGCCGCGCCGTCATCTGGAAGGCGGACCTGGACGCCAACCTGAATGTCTGCCCCAAGTGCCAGCACCATTTCAAGATGAGCGCCCGCCAGCGCATCGCCATGCTGCTCGAGCCCGGCTATGAACTGGTGGATGGGGGGCTGCGCTCCACCGATCCCTTGAACTTCACCGACGTCAAGCCCTACAAGGCGCGCCTGCGCAAAGCCCAGGAGCAGACCGGCCTGGACGACGCCATCCTCAACGCGGTCGGCCAGCTCGGCCCCCACGCAGCGGTAGTCAGCGCCATGGAGTACGGATTCATCGGCGGCTCGATGGGCGCCGTGGTCGGCGAAACCATCGCTCGCGCCGTGGACCGCGCCCGCCTTGCCCGCAAGCCGCTCATCGTCGTGGCCGCTTCCGGCGGGGCGCGCATGATGGAGGGCGTGGTCAGCCTCATGCAAATGGCCAAGATCTCTACCGCATTGGCTCAATTGGACGATGCCAAGGTGCCCTACATCTGCGTGCTCACCGACCCAACCACCGGCGGCGTCACCGCCAGCTTCGCCATGCTGGGCGACCTGAATATCGCCGAGCCGGGCGCGCTGATCGGCTTCGCCGGCCCCAGGGTCATCGAGCAGACCATCCGCCAGAAGCTGCCCGAGGGCTTCCAGCGCTCCGAATTCCTGCTGGAAAAGGGCTTCCTCGACGCGGTCGTCGAGCGCCGCCATCTCAAGTCCTACCTGATCCGCGCCCTGAGCTTCCTCGCAGCCTGAACCGGGGCAAGCGCGTCATGCAATGGAAAGCGTAGGGACATGATCTTTGAAAGGGCACGGCTTTAGAAGCCTGCCCTGAGCGAAGCCGAAGGGTGCCGCCCAAAGCCGCATCGAATGGCGGCCTTTAG
>Ga0181529_10001753_pt1 | contig 27459 bp, 22 predicted proteins | sample PEATcosm2014_Bin_36_FD_119763 | JGI IMG/M metagenome (GOLD analysis project Ga0181529, IMG submission 119763) | Peatland microbial communities from MTU Mesocosm Facility, Houghton, MI, USA - PEATcosm2014_Bin10_30_metaG | ecosystem: Environmental > Terrestrial > Soil > Wetlands > Peat | place... | reverse complement strand
GGCGGCATCATCGTCATCGACTTCATCGACATGGACGACCGCAAGAACCGCTACAAGGTAATGGCCGCCCTCGAAGAAGCCCTCAAATCCGACCGCGCGCCCACCAAGGTTCTGCAATTCAACGACTTTGGCCTGGTCGCTATCACCCGCAAGCGCGTCAAGCAGTCGCTCGAGCGCACACTCAGCGTGCCGTGCCCCACCTGCCAGGCCACCGGCATGGTCAAAAGCCCGACGACGGTCTGCAACGAAATCTACACCGAGCTGCGCAAGATGAAAAAGCACTTCGAGGGCGCGGACGTTCTCTTGCGCGTCAACCCGGAGACGGTCAAGGTGCTCAAATCCAACAACGCCAGTTGGCTCACCGAATACGAAGAGCTGGTCGGCAAGAACATCCTTATCAAGAGCGATCCCACCCTGCATCCCGAGCAGTTCGACATTCAGGGGTAGCGGAGTTAGCGGAGTTAGTAACATCAAAGGCCGGAGCAGTAGCTCCGGCCTTTGTGATTGATCCATTTATGCTGAACTTATGGTGTGACCGGTTTCAATTCCGTCTCCATCAGAAGCTTGTAGTCTCTTTGAAACGGGAAGAGCGCTTTGATCGTTCGATATGGTTGTCCTTTCTTGAAATACATAAACAAAATGTGATCTGAATTCAGAAACTCCTCTAGCAGGTTAATACTGGGCTGACCATCCGACGAAGGTATATCGGGATGAATTCGCGCCACACAGGATTCCTGATCGCATGAGTTGAAATCGAGTTGCGTCATCGCATTCTTGTCCACCGCAGATTTCCATTGATCTCCATCCTTTTTTGTTTTTGCGAAAGTAATTATTAGGCCTTTCAAATGGTCTGCATTCGCCGGAACGTAAAAGGCAAAGTATGCGGGCTTTCGATCGCTTCGATTGATGGCGACGCCAATCGTGATGAATTCTGGATGTTTCGGGTCGGAAGGATGATCCGGATCGCCAACCAATATATCCGTAAACATCATGCAACCCTTGTCGCTGCATTTGAAATCCCATTTACCGGCAAGAGCCTCAATGGGATCGATCGGAGCCGTCTTCTCAGTCTGCTCTGGAACCGTTGCGGGTTTCGGGCTTGCAGCGGCGGGTTCTTGTGAAAACGCAAAATCTCCATCGAAAACAAATAATGAGGCAATCAATACTCCCGCAAACATGACTTTTTTAAGAAGAATGGGCATCCGTCTCCGATCATCGACTCAACAGATTTGACAAACAAATGAATTGTAATCGAAATGTTTGTGACTGTGCTTCATTGGATTAACCTCCCGGAGGGAGGCGTCGAAAATAGCCCAGGGCCGGGACCCCACGGACAGGTCTTCGTCCGTGGGGTGGCAGGGTGAAGCGCAGCGGAACCCTGGGTAGAATGCACAGAAATATGATTTCGCCCCGTAGGGGCGAATCGAATTCTCGCCTTCCACTCACTGAATCCCGCCATCGATTCCGCAAATCACACCGCAATCCATGGGATAAAGCTGCGCTCCCGGAATAGAATCCAAGCAAGAAGGAAAGGATGAGATCATGCCGCTGAAATCTCTTTGGTTCGTCCCATCGACGAGAAGTTTCCTATTGCTCTTCCTGCTGATGACTCTTCCGGCCACGATGCGCGGCCAAAACCAGCAATCCCAACCCGCGCCGCTGCGCGTGGCCCTGGTGGGGCTGGAACATGGTCATGCGGAGGGCTTTTTTATTTGGGCGCTGCCGCCGCACAAGCAGGACGTCGAAGTGGTGGGCATTGTTGAATCTGACCCCGCGCTGGTCGACAAGTATGCCAAAAAATTCTCGTTGCCGAAGAGCCTGTTCTTCGCCGGCATGGAAGAGATGATTGAGGCGCGGCATCCGCAGGCAATTCTGGCCTATACCTCGACCGCCGGACATCGCCAGGTGATCGAGGCCGCGGCTCGGCATGGCATTTCGGTCATGGTCGAAAAGCCGCTGACGCTCTCGCTCGACGACGCGCTGGCCATCCGCAAGACGGCGCGCGAAGCCAACATTCATGTGCTGGTAAACTACGAGACCACCTGGTACGCGAGCAACAAAGCCGCCTTTGATGAGCTTGAGAGCGGTCGCCTGGGGGCGATTCGCCGGGTGGTCATCCACGACGGCCATCAGGGACCGGCGGAGATCGGCGCGCCGCCTGAGTTTCTCGGCTGGCTCACCGACCCGGCACAGAACGGCGCCGGCGCGCTCTATGACTTTGGCTGCTACGGCGTTGACTTGATGACCTGGCTGATGCACGGCGAATCTCCGCTCACGGTGACGGCGGTGCTGAACCAGGACAAGCCTGCTATCTATCCCAAAGTGGATGACGACGCCACGATTGTACTGGCCTATCCTCGCGCCCAGAGCGTGATTCAGGCCTCGTGGAATTGGCCCTTCGGGCGCAAGGACATGGAGGTTTACGGAGCTACCGGCTACGCCATCACTGTAGCCGGTGACCACCTGCGCCTTCGCCGCCAGCAAGACGCCGAGGAGAAGCAATTGCTGATTGCTCCCCTCGCCGCGCCGCAAAACGACTCGCTGAATTACCTCTCAGCCGTAGTACGCGGCCAGATTGATCCCAAAGGCAGCCTGGGCGCGCTGGACACCAACGTCGTGGTGATGCAGATTCTGGATGCGGCGCGGGAGTCAGCGCGGACTGGCAAAAGCGTACGGCTGACCAAACTGGAGAAATAGGCAACACGCCGGATCGGGCGTGTAGCCATCTCCCACGGGATGAGTGCCATAAAGAATTCCCTGCATCAGGGCTTGGCCGGCTGCTTGGGCGGATCGACAATATACTCATCGCCGACGCGGGCGAGCAGGAGGGCGCGGCGGTCGGTGAGCAGCTTCAAGCGGTTGGTGGTTTCGATGAACTCCTGCTTCTGCGCGGTCGTGAGCTTTTGCGATGCTTCGGCTGGGCTGTCTGCCAGGCTCAGCTTGGTCAGCTCATCAAGGCGCGCTTGCAGCCGGGGAATCTCTCGGTCGATCAGCACCGGATGAATCACCGGCGTCTTGGCCTGGCCACGCGCCAGTTCGTTGCGGTTGTTCTCGCCCCAAACGGGAAGCACACCCACATGGCCCAGCTCAACGCGCACTCCGGCAGGGCCATAATCTTTGCGCACGGCGGCGAAAAGCCCAATCATCTCGTCGCGCGGATCGCCGTTCTTGTCCGGCATCAGACCGTCCACATAGGTACGCGACTGATTCGACAGAAAATTTCCCAGCGAATAAAAGATCACCGTGTCGCGCCCGTCGGCGGTGCGATAAGTTTCCACCGGCTGCAAGACATGCGGATGGTGGCCGACGATCACCGAAGCGCCGGCTTCGAGCATCTTGTGCGCCGTCTCCACATCCTCCGGGCGCGGCGCGGGCGCGTACTCCACGCCCCAGTGAATGGAAACCACCAGAAAGTCGCACTTGAGCCGCGCCTGCTTGATGGCCTCCAAAACCCCAGCCTCGTCCATTCCCGGCGCTCCTGCCGATTCACCCGGATACGGAAAGAAGTTCACGTGCGGCTGGTCGTCCTTATCAGGATTTCGGCCGCCGTTAAGCCAGCGCGTCATGCCCAGCCAGCCCACTTTGATGCCGTTGGCCTCGACCACGACCGGCTGCCAACTCAGATCCTTGCTGTCGCCCGATCCGGCAAAGAGCATTCCTTGCTCGCGCAGATGCTCGCGCGTTTCGGCAAAGCCGGCCCAGCCCTGATCCATCACGTGGTTGTTGGCGAATGAGACGATCTTGATGCCGTTGGCCTTCAGCGCAGACACCAGATCAACCGGAGCGTCGAAGAGAAATGGTTTGGAGCCGTGCGAGTGCGCCGGAGCCACCGGCGTCTCCAGATTCACAAAGCCGAAGTCCGCCCCTTTGAAGACGTCTGCGACATCCGCGAAGAGCGCTCCCCAACCCTCTTGCCCCGCTCCGGCTGCCGCGGCTGCCGCGCGCACCGGTTCATGCGGAATCACGTCCCCGGCCACGGCAAAGCTCACCTGCGCCAGCTCGTGCGGATAAGGCGCAATCGAGGTTGCCGAGCGTCCTATATGAGAACCGGCCAGCAGGAAGACGCTGACAGCGGCAGCCATCACCAGCAGCAAACCGCCCGCCGTCAGCCGCCTGTGCCTGCGCAGCGCAGCAAAAAGCCCTGCTCGGAGTCCCGCATCAAGATCAGTTCGTTTTGTCCGACTCATTGCCAGCGCCAAACCAGACACCTCTCATCCATAACAACTGGATGCAGATAGGATACAGGTTCTAAACAGCCGATGGCAGGTCGGCGCTACCGCTTCTTCGCGGCAGCCTTTTTAGCGGGAGCTTTCTTGGCCACCAGCTTCTTGGCAACTGCCTTTTTTGCAACTGCTTTCTTTACGACTGCCTTATTGGCTACGGCCTTTTTTGCCGAAGCCTTCTTCGCGGCAGCTTTCTTTGCCGGAGCTTTTCCGGCTGCAACTTTCTTGCCGGTGGACTTGCTCGCCAAAGGCGCGGCTTTCTTGGCGGCGGGCTTGGCCTTGGCCGTGGCCTTTTTGCGCGCGGCAACGGTCTTGGCAGAGAGAGCTGCCTTCAGCTCGGCATCAAACTCGACCGGGGTGAGCGGGCGGGCAGATTTGCGCAGACGCTCGATGTCATAAAAGGCGCGGCGCTCGGTCAAAAAGACATGAACCACAAAGTCCACATAATCAAGAAGGATCCAATCCCCTTTACGGCGGCCCTCCACCGAGTTGGGACCCACGCCAAACTCTTTTTTCAGCCGATGCTCAACCTCGTCGGCAATGGCGATGGACTGGCGATCATTGCTGGCCGAGGTAACCAGAAAGAAATCGGACAGGCCGGAGTCGATCGGGTCCAGCTCCAGGATGCGGGTCTCTTCCCCTTTTTTGTCAACACAGGCCGCAGCAGCGGCTTGAACGAGAATGCGAGTTTGCTGCTTGGCGTCGATGGTCATTCTTTGAGATAGGTCTCCGAGTTTCATCCTAGCCCTTCAATCCGGGCGGGGCAAGTTGTGGTAGAGATCGTGGGTGCGAATGTATTTCAAAACGGGAGCGGGCAGCAGCGCATCTTCCAGCCGCACGGCTTGGGCATCGCCGCGCAATTGCTCGCGGATCGCCGAAGCGCTGATCTCGATCTCCAGATTAGGAAGCAGGTAGAAGGGGGCTTGCGCTCCGGCGGAATTGCGGAGAATATAGCGGTGAATCTGGATTTCACCCAAATTCAGATCTCTTCCCGCAATCCGTTCCATCGTCAGCCCCGCCGGCAGCGCGGCTTCCAGATCTTCCAGGCTTTCGCCGGGGCGCGAGGCCACAACCAGCGCGGCGGCAAAGGGGATCTCGGCGGCGCGATGCCAGCGGCGGAGCAAGGCAAACGAGTCGGCGCCCATCAGACAAAACAGCTCGCCCATCGGCGGCAGCCCCGCGCGCAACTTGAACAGCGTCTCCAGCGTGTAGTTGGGCGCGCCGGAGGGCTGAGGCGCATCGGCCAGCGAGAGCGCAAATCCCGCTTCCTCGCCAATTGCCAGCCGGGTCATCGCCACGCGGTGCGCAAACTCCGCCGTTGAACCGCGCGGCTTTAGCGGTTGCGTGCCCACCGGTGCAAAGAGCACCGTGTCCAAGGCAAGCGCCTCCCGAGCCGCCCGCGCAATCGCCAGATGGCCCAGATGCGGCGGATCAAAGCTGCCTCCAAAGAAGGCGATGCGCCGCCCGCTCAATGGCTCGTTCATAGCATCATGGTAACGCGACAGGCCGCGCTGCTATGATGGTTGCCGAGATGCGATACATTCTTGCCGTTCTAGCTCTGATTGGCGTGCTGGTCTCAGTCAAGACCATCCAGGTTCACTATTCAACCGGCGTCGAGGCCTGCGACATCAATGCGGTTTGGGATTGCGGCATTGTCAACCACAGCCCGTTTGCCGAAATTTACCACGTTCCAGTCGGCTTTATCGGCGTCGCCGGCTACCTTGTGCTCGGCGGTCTGGCCTTTTGGCGGCAGCGGGCGCTGGTCTTTCTGGCGGCGCTCGTGGGCCTTGGTTTCGCCCTGCGCTTGACCATCATCGAGGAGCTGGTCCTGGAGACCTGGTGCCTCTATTGCGTCATCTCGCAGGTGGTCATCGCGCTGATCACGCTGCTCAGTCTGGGATGGGTGGGCAAGGAATATCTTGATCTGAAAAAGGCTGGCCGCGCGCTCTGAAGATTTCAGTTTTCATCCTTCTATCCAATGCAAAAAGAAGCGATTCAGGTGCAAAATCCAGCGAAAAAGTACCAACGGGCTAATCGTGAACCCGGAGTACCCACTCGTGGATTACATCCGGTATTTGGACTCACTCAGCTTTGCGTCAGCGATGATTCTCTGCTGATAAAATCGGCTCATACCAATGCTTAAACAACAATACGCAAACTGGATGTATGAGTGGGAGACGCGGCTGACGACGCGCGATGAGAATCGCGTGGTGCGCCCCCTGGAGTGGGGCTTCGAGTGGATTGAGCCGTTCTTGCGCAAGCATGGCTTTGCGGATGCGCTGCCCGGCCCTGAGATCGTTGCCGATCCGGAGCTGGCCGAGGCTGCCATGGTGCTCATCAATCAGTTCTTGATTCGCCACAGCGATTCGTTCTTCGGCTACGAACGCCCAACCGACTTCCGTCTGGAAGCGCGCCACCCGGAGCTGTATCCCACCAACGTCCGGCCTGAGACGCTGGCTCAGGACGCGGCGCTCAAGCAGAAGGCCGCCGAGGGTAAGATGGCCAAGGCGCAGTTTCTCCGCTTCACCTCGCCGGAGCAGACGCCGCACACTGAAAACAACCAGGTGAATGCCCGCTGGTATCCAGCGCCCGCCTCCAAAGATTCCAGCCGCCCCCGGCAGGCGATCATTGTCATGCCGCAGTGGAATGCCGACGCCTTCAGCCACAACTCGCTCTGCGCCATCTTCAACAGGATGGGCATCTCCGCGCTGCGCCTCTCGCTGCCGTATCACGACATTCGCCGGCCAGCCGAACTGGAGCGCGCGGACTACGCCGTCAGCGCCAATATCGGCCGTACGCTCTCGGCCTGCCGTCAGGCGGTGGTAGACATTCGATGCTGCGTCGACTGGCTGGAGGAGCAGGGCTATGAGCAGTTTGGCGTGCTAGGCACCAGCCTTGGCTCCTGCTACGCATTCCTGGCCAGCGCCCATGACGCGCGGCTCAGGGTGAATGCCTTCAATCACGCTTCCACGGCCTTTGGTGATGTGGTCTGGGCCGGGCAAAGCACGCGCCATGTCAAGCAGGCGCTGGAGACGGCCGGGCTCTCGCAGGATCGCATCCGCGCACTGTGGGCCGCCGTCAGTCCGTGCAGCTACTACAACAAGCTGATGCGCGCCGAAGTTGCCGGACCGGAGAAGAAGGTTCTACTGGTCTACGCCAACTACGATCTGACCTTTCCCTTGGAGTATTCGCTCAAGGTGGTCAAGGCCTTCCGCCGGATAGGACTGGACTTTGAAAAGCGCGTCCTGCCCTGCGGCCACTACACCACCGGCGAATCTCCCTACAAATTCATCGACGGCTGGTACATGAGCTCGTTCGTCTACCGCGCCTTCAAGGCGCTGCGCAAGGAGAAGGCCGCCGTTCGGGGCCTGGAGGCTGAATTTTCCGAAGCGTAGTAGGAAGGCTTCAGGCGCACAATTTGTAGCGCTGGCCTCCCGGCCGGCTGTGGCGTGGACCTCCCGGTCCACGATACGCTCTATAGCAATAGTAGAAATGCTCTGGCTCTCGAACGAATGCATCAGGCGATGGGATGAAAGGGTGCGACCTCAGACGTGCCGCAAACCTGCTCGTTTTGCACCTAGGGCACGACTTTACAGCCTGCGGAAAAACTCACGAGCGAGTCTGTTTTGTATCAGGGCACGACTTTAGTCGTGCCGATAAAGCCCATAAAATCAAAGGGGCTTTAGCCCCTGCGAGAAAATTCAATCAGGACAGCTCTTGTAATAAGGGCACGATTTCAGCCGTGCCGCAAGACCGGATTTTCAAACACGGGAGACCAAGAACTTATGCGAGCGAATAGCGAGCAGTTGGCCCCACCGCAGGTGGCATTGCAGAGAATTAACCCGGCTGAGCGCACAATGATCCTGGAGTTGAAAAAATGCCTGTCGCCCTATTGACTAAGTCGTCAACAAAACCTTCCCCAAAAAAACCGGAAAGTGCTTCCATACCCACCACCCCTCACTGTGGAAGATAGGTACTGTGCTTCGCAAAGCTTGTAACGCTATTTAAATCAACAATAATCTCTGCGGTGTGGGGACGGAATGGCAATTCTGGACCTCGAAAAGCGCCTCGTTTTTCGCTGAAACAACCGGTTAAATCGCCCAACAATGCGGATATTTAGCCAAATAAATCGCTGTTTTTAGGTAGAAAATAGTAAACATAATCGTCAAAAAAGATTCGGTTTATCATCGTCCATTTACACCATCGCGCGTTCCTTCACCTTCAAGTATTGATTCAAGACCGACGCGGTGAGAGCTTCAGGGTTAAGGTCGAGGGTGAGCGCGCCCTGTTCGTGCAGGCGGGCAAGAAGCAGCTCGCGGCGGCCAGCCATCTCCTGCGCGGCGGCGGCGCGGAAGAGGTCGTCCACATTCTTGGGACGGTTCTCGGCGATGGCCTCAATCTCCGGCTGCGCCATGGCGACAAACAAAAGCACGTGGCGGCGCAGCAGTTGCATGGCGCCGTCGATGACCTCCGGCCGCATGGCGGTCTCGGCCAAATCCGTAACCCACAGAATCAGCGAGCGCCGAGGTTGCAGCCGGTTCAGAACGGCGGTTGCGCGCAGGTGGTCGGCTTCGCTCGCTTCAGCGCGCGCCAGAGCCAGCGACTCAATCAACTGGCGCAGATGGCCCGCGCCGCGACCGGGAAGCAACCGCTGCTGAATGCCCTGCCCATACGCCAGCAAGCCGACGCGGTCGCCGGAGTAGAGCGCCAGTTGGGCCAGTGCAACGGCGGTGGTGCAGGCGTAATCTAGCTTGGAGTGGATCTTTTGGTGCGCTGAGAGAGTTCCCTCAGGGGCTAAAGCCCGCACCTCTTCTGGGTCAGCAATGTACGGGCTTAAGCCCGTACCCTTCACTCGGGTGCGCATCAGCCGTCCGCAGTCGAGGACGATCCAGACAGCCTGGCTGCGCTCGGTCTGGTATTGGCGGGTGATGGGGCTGCCGCGCCGCGCCGTGGCCGTCCAGCAGAGGTCGCGCAGGTCGTCGCCCTCGCGGTACTCGCGCAGGCTCTCAAAGTCGCGGCCCAGTCCGCGCTGCTGGGCGCGGCGCAGTTGCAGGTCGATCTGGCGGCTGCGGGCGAGAAAGATTTGCTGCTCCTCGCCGGTGCGCAAGGCCGGATAGACGCGAACGGTTTGCGTGAGCGGCGCGCGCGCCCAGCGGTCCACAAGGCCGAGGCCGCTGCGATAGCGCAGATAAAGCCAACCGGTCTGCCAGTCGCCGCGCTCTTTGGGTTGGATGCGATAGCGCAGACTGGCGGGAATCTGTGGAAAGGCGGTCAGCCGATGCGTCTTCGGCTCGGTGACGAGCGCCGGAGGCAGATCGTCCACCATCCGGCAATCAAGGAGGATGCGGCTTTGATTTTCGACGGACAGCTCGATTTCCGTCTCCGAATCGAGCGCAGGAGCGTTGGACCAGGCGCGCGTGACGGAGAGCCGCGCGGGAGCGGACAGGCGCAGGCCGTCCAGCAGCGCGGCCACGAGAACCAGCGCGTCCCAGGCCGGCATCGCCCAAGCCAGTTGGCTAAACCAGAAGCCGGGAATCAGCCAGACAAAGCCCGCAAGCAGCAGACCAATCGCCCGCGGCGTCAGCGCAAAGGGCAAGCGGCGGCGGCGCTCACAAGCGGCGCTGATCGGGTCGGGATGGAGGCTGGGAGAGATCATTGCGTACCGGCCTGTTCCTCAAGAATGTCAAATATGTCAACTTGATAGCTCAGAACATCTTCTATTTCGGGATTGTAGTAGTCAGCATTCGCGTTAATCAGTTCTTTATCCCGCTGATGAAGCGCCTCCCGCTCCAGCTTTTGAAAATGGTCTTTCATAACCTTCTCAATGAACGCCGAACGGGAGCCGCCTGGACCGATCATCTGATCAATCTGCAGTAGCAAATCCGTCGAAAGCGTAATGGAAATTCTTTTTTTCATCCAACCTCCATAAAATCTCTGAATACATTCATCGGCAAATTGATGGCCTTCAAAAGAAATCTCGAACTTTTTCTCATTTTGATGGCCACTGACGCGCCTCTTCGGGAGATTTGCATTGGTGAAATTCCAGGCCAGAAAAGTCAGCGATCTGTTGACTGGCCTCAATAGGTCCAAACTCGTCATTTTCATAACTGAGGCGATAGAGACGCCCTGATTGACTAAAAAGCAGATCACCGTTTGGCGACCAATCGGCCCATTCACTTCTTCCAATTGCTCCGATATAACCCTTGTTACCCATAACTGTATGCTCAATAAGATACCAAGGGCCGTCAGTTTCATGGATTCCCAGAATAGACATCTGCAACGTATAATTTTCTGATCTGCGCGGGTGCGGTTTCTGCCAAACAAATGGCGGATCATATTCAAACTTAATCTTTGCGCCCCAGTCATTTTTTGTCTTTTCGGGGGTTTTCACCAATTGCCAACCATCCCGCTGAAGGCGAGCAAACCAAACTGGATCATCCTCGCCCCATCCAGGACGGTCCCCGAACTTTCCAACGGACATCCATTTGGGAATTGAGAAATTTTCCGCCAAGATCATCTCGTTTTCTCTATGATTCAATAAAATACTGCTTCGCCTGAGGAACTGCCCGCCACCACCCCAACCATCACCTTTTGGCCATAGTGCTAACGCCGAGAAATAGGGAGGACGGCTGATTGCTGACCACGACCAGTAAGGCATCTTCCAATTTGCCGCGAAGTACAACAGAAATTCTCCATCAGGAGATAGGTCGCATCGTCTCTCGTAAATTCTAGCCTTTATCCATTGCCCCATTTCAAAGGAGTCATCTTCCATATTCCACTTAATCAAGAGCACTTGTTTGCTTGGGCCACGGCGAAAAATTACGCCAATCGGCGCATAGCGAGCGACAATCACGTAGAGACGCGTTGATGATTTAACTTCTTTCATCTTTCACTTCCTTATTGCCGAGGCACCGGCACGGCAGCGATCACGTCGGCCAGCACGCGGTCGGCGTCGAAGCCTTCCAGTTCGGCCTCCGGCTTGAGCATCACGCGATGGCGCAGCACCGGCTGCACGGCGTGCTTCACGTCGTCGGGAAGGAGATAGTCGCGGCCATCGAAGGCAGCCGCCGCTTGGGCAACGCGCATCAAACTCAGCGCGGCGCGCGGGCTGGCGCCGAGCAGCAGCGTGGGCCACTCGCGGGTGCGCCGGACGAGCGCCAGAATGTAGGCGTACAGCTCCGGCTCAATGCGGATGGCGCGCACCTCGGCGCTGGCTGCGGCCAGCAATCCAGCGGGAATCGGCGCAATCGCTGCGTCCTCCAGCAGTCCCGCGCCGGAGCCGGCATGGTGGCGCTCCAGAATCTGTAGCTCCTCTGCCTCGCCGGGATAGCTCAGGCGAATCTTGAGCAGGAAGCGGTCGAGCTGAGCCTCGGGCAGCGGGTAGGTGCCCTCGAAGTCCACCGGATTCTGCGTGGCAAAGACGGTGAACCAGGCGGGCAGCGGGCGGCGCGTGCCGTCGGTGGTCACCTGGCGCTCTTCCATGCACTCCAGCAGCGCGGCCTGGGTGCGCGGCGGCATACGGTTGATCTCGTCCACCAGCAGCAGGTCGGTAAAGACGGGACCGGCGTGGAAGCTGAAGTCCGCAGAACCTGGGCGCAGAATCGTGGTTCCCAAAATATCGGCCGGCATCAGGTCGGGCGTGGCTTGCACACGCTGGAAGCCAAGGCCAAGCAGACGGCCCAGAGCCTTCACCATCAGCGTTTTGGCGATGCCGGGAACGCCCTCCAGCAGCGCATGGCCCTGGCAGAGGACGGCGATCAGCACCTCCTCAATGGCCTCGTTCTGGCCGGAGATGACGCGGCCCAGCTCGGCGCGAGAGTGGGCGATCAGTTGGCTGGTGGCGCGAAGGTGCTCCGTGTTTTGGTCGAGTTCCTGGTTGATTTCCTCGCTCATAAAAACCTTTCCTGCTCTTTGGATTCAATCTTCTCAGATCTTTTCGAATGTGCGACTGGGTCGGGCTGCTTCCTTCAGTTGCGTGGAATGCTCATGAAGCGTTTGGATCAGCCTGAGGGCATCTTTCGGGGTTGCAGTTTGAGACCATGCGGCCTCTTGGCAGGCGTCCAGATCGGCTTCCAGGCTGGCATCGGTCCGCGGAAAGCGGCGGCGAATAATCGCAGCCAGCTCAGCGGCGTCCATTTTGCTGGGCCGTTGACCGCAAAGGCGCAAGGCGCGGCGCCGGAAGCGCTCCAGGGCAATCGAAATGGTGGTGGAAGCGGCTCCGGCGTTGCGGTAGAGACCGCCCAGCGCCTCCAGAAACTCGATGGGCGTGGCGCGCGTGGGCGGCGGCAGATCGCGCAGTGGACCGCTGCGGCGGCTGAAGCTGAAGACAATCAGCATCGCCATCCCCAGCAGGCCATACCACAACAGCCTCCACGACGGTCCGTGCACAAAACTGAAGACCGAGCGCTCCTCTCCGTGCAGCGACTCATCCCAATAGAAGCGGTGGCCGTCGCGTGGGCCGAGCGAGTTCAGCAGCAGGTCCAGATTGGCGGCGCGGCTGAGCGAGCCGTTCTCGAGCGGCGTCGAGCCGGCCCACCAAACAATGTGGCCCTTGCTCCAGTCATACTCAACGACAGCCGGATTGCCCGCGCAATTATATTCGACGCGCGCCGCCGGGTTGGCCGCGCCCCAGGAGGCATTCGGCTTCATCCAAATCTCGCCTGTTCCGGCCATAGCATCCAGCCCTTCCGGCTCCAGCTTGCAGGCGGCAAGGTTGAAGTTCTTGGGGGTGTCCACGGACTCGCCGGGAAGGATGTCACCGCCTGAGTAGCCTGTGGCCAGCACGCGCCCGCCGCGCTCGACGATCCTGCGCACTGCCTTGATCTGTTCCGGCTCACGGGAGTACGGCTCGGCTAGAATGACCACCGTCCGCGGACCGGCTTCGGCGGCCAGCTCGCTTAGCGGCCGCTCCCAACGTTCGATCGGATAGCCGGAGCGCAGCAGCGTCTCATAAGCCGCGCGCGCGCCGTGCCGGCCGGCCGCGTAGCTGGAAGGCAGCAGGTTGTCGTCGTCGCTGCTTGCGGGCGTCAGCAGAACAATGGCCACGGCGAGCACCAGCGCAATCCCCAGGCACCAAAGCAGCAGCTTGCGATCCTTGGCGTCGAGCGAAGTGAGGAAGTTCATTGCGCGCCGCCGTTCTGGTCCATGATCTCAGGGTGCCCCACCCTCGCCGCGTCTTTGTCTTTGCGGCTAGGGTGGGATTCGATATCGTTCAAACCTTCTACCGCATTGTTGCCGGATATCAGCCCTTCGGCCTGTTGCTCGGCCTGCCGATAATCGCTCTCGCCGGCCGCGCGGCCACCGTACCAGACGCGCTCAAAGCTGTTGGTCAGCCTGGCCAGGCGGGGCTTGCGCGCGTCGTCGGCGGCCACCAGCGCCAGGTACTCGCGCGGTGTGCGCGCCCGGTCGGCCGGCCACAGGCGCTTGGATTCGAGGCGAGAGATCGCCGCCCAATAGACGTAGTGAATCGCCTCGCGCCAAAGCCCGGCGTCGGCAGAGCGGCGCGCGTCTTCCAGCCAAAGCTGCCAGTCGCGGGCTGAAGCGGCTCCCGTAGCCGGAACCAGGCTCTCTGGAATCATCTCCATGCGCCAGCGCCGCTCCAGCACAATCAGCCGCCAAACCAGAGCCACGCACACGACGAGCACAAAGCCCCAGGTGAGCGCCCGTCCCACCCAGGGCGAAGCCGCATGAACATTGTCGAGTTTGCTGAAGAGCCGGTCGAGCCACGCGCCCAGTTTTTCCAGCAGCGAATCTTTCTTGGTGCGCGGTTCCAGATTGCGGAAGTCGCGTCCGGCGAGCACCTGCTTCATCACCGTGCGCTCTTGGGCGTGATCGGCGGATGCGGCGGGCGGCGCGCCCATCAGCGCATCGGCTTGGGCGATGTCCCGTGCCAAACGAATCTCTGCGGCCTGCAAGCGCTGGCTGGTGGTGGGCTTGGCCAGCAGAGTCGGCTCCGGTGGGGCGGCAGGCTCCGGGCCAATCACCGGCTCGGATGGCGGCTGAGCGGCGGGTGTTGCCGGCTTTTTATCTTTGTTTTCTTCGCTGGCCTCGTCCTTCTTCTGCGCCGCATCCAGCAGAGCGCGCAGCCAATCGTAGCGCACCAGACGCCGCTCCGCGTTGGGTTGATTACCGAGCGGCACGCGGTCGTCCTGCCCGGTGAGGTCAGCATCGCAGCTCTCTTCGTTGCGCGCCTTGGCGCAGGCTACCACCACAGAGTTCAAATCGACCAGATGCTGGCGATACTCCGCCAGCGTGGCCTCGCGCGCGTGATCGGCGGGCGCATCGGAGAAGGCCGACGGCGCGGCGATCAGCAGAGCGGCAGCCAATGCCAGACACGCGAGTTGAGGGCGAAGGGTCACGCTTGACTTTCCTCGGAGTCATTTGGCCGGCTGGAATCAGTTTCCCTTATTTCTTCCATTGACACTGCTTCAAGAATATCTGTCTCCTCTTGAAGCTGCTGCAGCGCGTCCTGAGAGCCATAAATGCTCCAAGGAATGCCAACCGAAGAATCGCCGGGACCAGGCTCGATATAAGGCGCGTCATCCCATGGGCCTGGCTCTTCGTCATCGTATGGCTTTGTCTTCAAAGCCCCATTCAACAATTCATTGCAACTGACGCCCTCTTGTTGTTCAACCAATTGCAGATAAAGCAGAGTCATTACGATGTAAAAAAAAGGTGTGAAAACGAGTTGGATAAAGAAATCCGGTAACTTGTCGAGCGCGCGGAAAGCAACCGGATAGCGCACGAAAAACAAAAATCCGGAGAGGTGCTGTTCGATCTTCCATTGGAGAACAAGAGATAGAGAAAACGCCGGAATGGCGGGAATCGCAGCGGCGCAGAAGATCTTCCAGCGTTTGCCGCGCCCAAGATCAACACTGCGTTCAATGGAAGAGTATGGTGAGATATCTTCGATCATGCAGGCGGATGGAGCGAGAACATAGCGTAATAAAAGAAAACAAGTTGGAATGCCGCCAAATATAAAGACAATAACCAAAGATATCCATGAATTCGATTCATTGAGAATAGTTATCTGCGATACAATAACTTGAGCAAGAATCAGGGCTATGAGTAACGGTAAAAAACTGAGCACCGCTTGAATCAAGAAAATCCAGATAATTCGGATTGCTCTTGGATTCACAGCACTCAAGGCGGATCGAATCGAAATCTTTTTCTCCTTCAGAATATGTGCTGTAGTCAAACAGATGGCTCCGACGCAGTACACTTGGGCAATTAAATCAATGACCCATAGAACAAAAGAAAGCAAGTAACTCAGAAAGAACAATAAATTTGGCAAAGAAGAAGATCTCCATGGATCGGGATGAACCGAGGCCATGGAGCTAGCCAAATCCGCTAATTGCGGGAGCAAGGCAAGACCTACGAAGAACAGAAAGTTCGCACCCAAGATGCAGGCTGCTTGGCGAAGAATTCCATTGACTTTTAATGAGGCAGTTGTCGTGCTCATTTGATCTCTCCGTCAGAGTGCAGCGCGATCTCAGTCAATACTGAATTCGCAGAATGATGAGTTATAACCGTAGGAGATATTGTAACTTCTTTGTGCGGCACAGCGGCAGTCGTCATCCCTGCCCGCAGCATCATCCACTCAATGTCGAAGCCCTCCTGGCGGATGCGCTGGTCATAGTAGAAGAGCACTTGCGCAATGCCGAGGATGGGCTTGATGAGCATCTGCAGCAGTACGGCAAAGAGCAGAAAGCCCCAGCCCAGAATGCTTCCAAAGGGACTTCCGTGGCGGCCGCTGTGCGTGGCGGGCATCAGATCGAGGACAATGGCAAGAGTCAATTCGAAGCTGAGCAAGAGCACCCAGCCCAAAACGGTGGCCAGCAAATAGAGCAGGAAGATGCGTCCCTTGGTGCCTTTGGCCAGCCTCCACGAGCGCTTGATCGCCCGCCCCGCGCCGATCTGTTCAACGACACAGGCGGGAAAGGCCATGGAAAGCTGCACCAGCATCCAGGCAACATAGACGGCAAAGAGGCCCAACAATGTGAGCATGACTACGGCGATTGCATTGCTGACATCCGCAGCGCCTGCTCCAGCCTTCGCCGCCGTTTCGACGGCAGTTGCAAGAACAGCCAGCAAGGTCCAGGCAATCACGGGCGCAACGCCGATGAGCAGGATTTGCAGCGTAAAGAGTCCAACCGAGCGCCAGCCGCGCCGCCAGGTGCTTTTGTACGCGCCGCGGATGGAGATCTTTTCGTCGCGCTCCCCCAGATAAACACGCGAGACGGCGTGGCTGATGGCCGCCTCGGAGAGCGCCCCGGAGCCGAGCAAAAGCGGCAGCGCGACGAGTGTAATGGCTAGCGAGAAGAACCCGATGATGGCGTAACCGATCTCCACGGAATAAGAGCGCGCGCCGCTCCAGCTCCACCACGCGGCGAAGAAGCCCACGACGAAAGAGACCGCCAGAGCGGCCGCGGCCGGAGCCATCGAGATGCCCAAAAAGACCAGGAAGCGCGCGCGATAAAGCTGCACGCTCCGGTCCAGGATTTCGCCCAGAGTCTGCGGGCGCAGCGGCTCGCTCATCTCAGGCCTCAGGCTCAGGTGGAGCGGGCAGAGACGCTTCGGTCAGCACAGGCGCTTCAACCGCGGCGGGCTGCTCAGCAGCAGCTTCAGGCACGGTCAGGCCGGCGGCCTGCATCATCCACTCGATGTCAAAGCCTTCCATCCGGATGCGCTGGTCATAATAGAAAAGAGTGGCTCCAATGGCCGAGATGGGAACGACCACGGTATTCACCAGCGCGTCAAGGAACTGCTGAAGCACGCTGAAGGCGATGGGCAGTTGATGCTTCTGGATCACTGTATAGGCTAAAAAGAAGCCATTCGTCACCAGGAACAAGACAATCCAAAGGATAGCGACCAGCAGCCAAAGCACGAAGATGCGGCCTCTCGATCCCTTGCTCAACTGAATGCTGCGCCGGATCGCTTTGCGGGCTTTCAGGTTCTCCATGACGCAGGCCGGGATGGCGAGCGCGTAACGCAATGCCATCCAAATGGAAAAGAACCCGATGGCGGCATAGAGAAGAAGCACGAATAAAACCGTGAAAATGACGCCGCCTCCTCCACCGAAACCCAGCACAGCACCTACGATCGCAACGGGAATTCCAAAGACAATTCCAGACGCCAGCGCCACCAAAAAGATCATGAATGTGACGATGATCTTGAGCCACACATAGCGTCCCAGGCGAGGCAGGGTGGTGGTATAGGCGTCGCGGATGGTGGCCGGCTCACCCAGATGAAGCCATGCCACGGCGCGCGTGGTGGCGGCCACCGTGGCCCCGTAAATAAGAAAAAGGATCAGCATGACCACGCCGAAGGCGGCAAAAAACTCCGCAAGGTGCGTCCCGTCGGCCAGCGACTGCGCGTTCATTCTTGATACGGGCACAAGAATAATCAGGTTGAGTAGCAGGCCTACCCCCGCATAGACGCCGGCAATGCCGGCAAAGAGCAGGAAGTTGGCGCGGTAAAGCTGCGCGGTGCGGTCCAGAATCTCACCAAGCGTAAGCGGGCGGAGGTTGGTTTCCATGATAATCTCCCAAGAATGGCGAATATTCGCTTTCCGGGATAGTAGCACGCCACGGGTTACTCCAGGTGTTGAATCTTGGTTCCTTCGGGAATTTTCAACTGGAACGAGTCGCTGGTCAGGGGCGGATTCTCGGTCACTTTGTCGACGGTAAGAATGACTCCCAGTTCATCCATGGGACGCTGGATTTCAACCTTTGCAGGATATTTTTCCGCTCCGAAATCCTGGTAATTCGAGTAGAAAACCTGGGTTTCCAGATTGCCTTCTTTGTCATATAAATCCTGCTGATAAGGCAGCAGATCGTCGCGATGAAAGGTAACCACGCGGATCGGAATCAACAATGCGCTGCCAGCCTTGCGGCGCATCACGGTCAGTTTGTACTCCGGCTCCGAGTAGATGTGCTTGCGCGCAGCGTCTTCAGCTGTATTCGAATCGGCGGTCACCATATACTCGTCGTCTCTTTCCAGCCCGCGCACCAGCAGGGCATCCAGGAAGAAGCCTGGACGCAGGTTTTCCAGCGGGTTGGCCGACTTCTTCTTGATCGTGTTCGAGCCTTTGTAGGCAACACTGTATTGGGGGACCCAGAGAGTGAAGTTACTGCCGTCGCTCACCATGTCAAAGGCGCGCATGCCGATCACCGGAACCCGTCCGTAGACCCTGAGCATCTCCGGCTTGAGCATCAGGATAATCCCAGGGAAGGTGGGGTAATCCTTGGCCAAACCTTCTTTGGTTTTGTAAACGCTGGGCTGGATCTCTACGCTGGCGTTCAAGCTTTTCAAAGTGGACCAGCGCTGATTGAGCTTGTCGACCAGCGCCTCCGGCGTGACCGTCTGCTCGATGGAGGGCAGCTTGGGAACCGGCAGCTTGCGCGTTACGGGCAGCACCGAGCAGCCCGACAAAAGCAGTGCGCCAACTAAAGCGGTAACGGAAGCAAGGCAACAAGGTGCTTTCACCGGCCACCTGCCTTCTTCACGGCGCGCCGGTAATCGGCCACATTCTTGGCGTGCTCTTCCAAGCTGCTTGAAAAGCGCGAATGGCCCTGGGGATCGTTCCCGGCAGCGACAAAGTATAAGTAGTTGCTCTTGGTCGGCTCCATTGCCGCCTTGAGCGAGCGCAGGCCGGGATTGGCCACCGGACCCGGGGGCAGGCCGGCGTGCAGATACGTATTATAAGGAGTGTCCAGCTTGAGATCGCTGGCGTAGATTGCGCCCCGCCAGCGGCCGTCCAGTTCAAGGCCGTAGATCACCGAAGGGTCAGTCATCAGCGGCATCTTGTGCGCCAGCCGATTTTCAAAGACGCCGGCCACCAGCGGCCGCTCCGCATCCACCGCCGTCTCCCGTTCCACCAGCGAAGCCATGGTCACCACGCGATGTACATTCCCTTTCAATCCCAATTGATTGGCAACCGATCTGAAGCGTTTCACCATCGCGGAACAGATCTGCGCCGGAGTAAATTTGCGGGCAAAGTGGTAGGTGTCCGGAAAGAGGTAGCCCTCCAGGCTCGTCGCTTGCGGGTCCAGATCGGCCACCAGGTTGGTCTGGGTTGCCGCGCCATCCAGAAAACTCTGCCGTGTGCCCAACCCCGCCTGCTCCAGCCGGGCGGCAATCTCAAAGAGACTGGAACCCTCCGGAATCACCACCGTTCGCGTATAGACATCGCCGCGGTTGATGCGTGCATAAACTTCGACCACCGAAGCCGGATGGTCAAAGCGGTACTCGCCGGCTTTGAGCGAACCGTGCATCCACCATCGCACCAGATCAAAGGCAAACTGGCTGCGCACCACGCTCGCCGCTTCCAGTTGACGGCCCATTTGCAGCGTCGAAGTACCTTTTTCCAGCTCGACAAAGGTCTCGGCAGATGGCCCAAATGGAGCCAGCACAAGCCAGGCCGCACCGCACACCGCTAATACCAGGACGAAGCAGAGCAGCCGCAGGACGCCAGCGATGCCGGAAGCCTTCCTTCTTCTGCTCCTGTATCCGCGGCTCGCCATGGATTGCTGTCAACCCTTCTGTCGTCTAAAGATACTGAATCTCTGAGAGACTCCTCCTTTGATTGTACTGGGCCGGGAACGCGAATGGCCCGGAATCCTGGTTCATTGCCCAGGCAATTTTGGCATGCCTAACGGCAGAGTCCCGCCAGAATCGCGATTCCCCAACCCGATTGGCGGGTGACCTTCAAGGGCTCAAGCGGCTTCGGCCTATGAATTTTCGTGCCGAACGCGCGGTCCAAACGGGGAATAGCGGTCAGGGGTAAGGAACCAGGAGGCAGAAAAATACTGGCCGGCGACTGGGAAATTCTCACGATTTGAGAAATTGTCTCAGTGCCTCAGGGGCAACTCTCCCACTCGAAAAAAGGCTATTGACTGGAGCATCTTGGATAGGTTATCGTTTACGCGGCTCGAAAGTCTGTCCTGATTCGTCCCGAAAAATAGACGGCCACGGGAGGACGTTTCGCTCGTGCTGGTATCGATAACATGGTGGAGGCGCGGCGAATGCAGCCCCCAAGACAAACAAATTGTTCATTCAATGGAGGAGTAGTGATGCAAAAAATGTTGAAGAAGTTCGAGTGTTCAACACGGTCGCGCTCAGCAAGTGTTTGGGGTGTACTGCTGTGCGTCCTGGTTCTTTGTCTGTCTGCGGCTACGGCTGGCGCAGCGTCGCAACCGACGGCCTTGGTGAGTCAGATCAACTATCTGTCCCAAATTGGCAGCGGCGGCCAGGGAAGTGGCGGCTATGCCGGCGGCAGCTTTGGCGTCAACCAGTATGGCGACGTAATTGTGAGCAACGAGTGGGGCGGCGAACTCTACATGATCAACGGCCAGACCGGTGTCGAAACGGCACTGGGCAGTTGGGGCAACCTTTCGGCAGTTGCCGTGGACGCGCAGAACAACGCTTACATCGCCAATATGTATGGGACGATGGTCGTCAAGCTGCCTTACGTGAATGGCGCCTACGCGGCCTTCACCAGTTCCCCGGCAGCGAATTGCACTGGCCATGATACGGTGGCATGCGCAATTCCTAACCTGACATATTCCGGAGACGGCTGGTATTTTGGCGTCCAGGCTTTGGCTGTGGACCCTGCCGGAAATCTCTACCTCGGGCTCACCAATGCCAACACGCTCAAGAATGGGATTCTGAAGTGCAATGCGGCCTGCGAGTATGGCAGCAGCAGCCCGGTCATTGTCTATCAGGAGCCGACCGCCACGCCTCAACTTACATTCTCCGGTCTGACCTTTGATGGGAGCGGCAACCTGTACATCAGTGATTGGGCTAGCGCCACTCCCGATGTCTCGAATATTTGGAAACTGGCTACCAGTTCAGGGGCTGGCTTCGGCGGAGTCACAACAGGTTTTGCCGCCGCGCCAACCTTGGTGCTCAGCGTCAACTCGGCTGACGATTACATCAATAACGTTACCTCGGATGCCGCGGGCAATTTGTATGTTGCCTACGCCAAGACGGGTATTTATGTGCTTCCCGGCGGCGATACCTCAAAGGAATTTGCGATCAGCGGACAGTATGCTGTTGATACGGCCGTTGACCCCAAGGGCAATGTTTACGCGGTGTTCTGGAGTTCCGCATTCGGTGGCGGCAACTTCGGCGTAGGTAAAATCAGCGTCAATAATGTCGAGATAGCCGCAGCCGCTGTCGGCGGGACGGCCACCACGAACTCCAACATCTCGGTCTTCGAGAATGGCGTCAGTTGCGGCACGGCCAATCCTACCATCACCTTCACGGCTTGGGAAGACGGAGCCAGCAGCACCGAGTTCACCGGTTCCGTTCCTGCGGTGGTTCAACCTACCCCCCCAGTGACTCCTGCTCTCACAACCACCTGCGTGAACACGGTGACTGGATCGTATAATCCGGTGACCATTACCTTTACTCCGACCATGGTCGGCGGGCGCAGAGCGGTGCTGAGTGTTGACGACACCACCAATACCCTTACCGTGAATGCAATTGCCCACGGCGTAGGCCAGGGTCCGCTAGCCACTACCGATCCCGCGTCCTCCGCGATCTTGACCGGAACGGGCTTTGTTGCACCGGCTTCGGTTGTCGTCGATGCGGCGGGTGACGTCTTTGTTGCCGATCCGAGCGCCAAAAAGGTCTTCGAGATTGCAATGGGAACCACCACACCGGTGGCGGTTGGCACGGGCTTCAGCGAGCCGATGGGCTTGGCTCTGGATGCATACGGCGATCTGTTTGTTGCCGACGCCTCCAATGCTGATGTTGTTATGATCGCCAATACTGCTACCACTGGCGGCTTCACGGCGGGCGCGCAGACCACGCTTGTTTCATCGAGTGTGAAGTTTGGCGGCGCGGTGCTTTCTGAGCCGGTCAGTTTGGCATTCGATGGGCATGGAGTGTTGTACATCCTGGACGACAATACGAGCGGTCAGGTTGACACGTATAACACTTTCACCGGCGCAACCGGAGTTTTCGCCACCAACACGGGCGATGCATCGCAGATTGCCGTAGATGACTGGGGCAATGTTTATGTTGCAGCCAACACCGGCACTGTGACGGAGTTCGCCTCCAGCGGCATCACGGTGTTGTCGTCGATTCCCGGCGCTGCGAATCCGAATGGCGTTGCCGTGGAAGCTTCAGGCAGCGTAATTGTCTCCGACCAGGCAACGGGCAATATCGTGCGCATTCCCAATGAGAACGGTACGCTGACCGTAGCCGATGCCATCCTCATTGACAAGAATGCAGGTTCCGGCGAAGGGCTGGCTCTGGATACGGCCGGCAATCTTTATGCCGTGGACGGATCAAGCGCGAACGTTGTTGATTACATGCGTTCCACCGCGTCGGTTGACTTCGGCAAGGTCGATGACACCGATCTGAGCAGTGCGGTCAACATTTATATGGAGAGCGCGGGCAATGAGGCAGTCACCCTTGGAACTCCAGCCATCACTCCTTTGAGCGTGACGGACTTCACACTGGCAGCGGCCGCCTCGAATGGATGCGCGGACGGTTCTGTCGGACCAGCGGGAGAAACTTGCGCACTGTTGGCGCAGTTTGATCCCTCCGCCACGGATACAGGACTGATTCAAACCAGCACCACAGTCACAACGTCTGCTGGCGTCGTTACGGTCAATTTGGCAGGAACTGCAATACCGAACCTGGTGAAGCAGAACGTCACCTTCACCTCGCCAACCTTGTTGACCTACACCTACGGTGCTGCTCCCCTCACGCTGGTTACCACTGCCGGCGCTTCGGGCAACCCGGTGGTTCTCACCATTGACGCAACATCAACCCCAGGCGCGGGTTCCCTCGCTGGCAATATCCTTACGATCGTCGGACCGGGAACGATCATCATCGACGCGAACCAGGCGGGAAATCAATTCTACGCCGCGGGACAGGCGCAATTGACTCTCACGGTTGCTCCAATCGGCATACCTCCAACCATTGCCGCTTCGGTAACCAATGGCAGCTCGGTCTACATCTCGAACAACATCCCGATCACGCTCACTTCAGACATGGGCAACGCGGTCATTTACTACACCCTGACCAGCGGTTCAACCGGCACAACACCAACCATGGCTTCAACGCTTTACGCTGCTCCCGGCATCACGTTGCCGTCGACTGCGGGGACCTACACTCTTGAGGCCATTGCCACGGCATGGGGCTACGTCAACAGCGCGCCGATCACGGTCACGTTCACCGTTGGCACAAATCCGCCCGCCTTCTCACTGGCGGCTGGCACCCCGGCAGTCAGCCTTTCCGACAGCCAACCCGCTGTGCAGGATACGATTACGGTGACATCGACCTACGGCTTCAACTCGGCTGTTACGTTTACCTGCCAGATTCCGGAAGGCATCGTATCGTGCGCCTTCACTCCTGACACAGTTACGCCCAAAGCCAACGGCACCGCAACCACTGCGCTGACCATCAACACTGTTTCAGGGACTGCCTCCCTGCGCCACAACAACTCCAACCCGCTCCTGCCTGCCGGCGCCACACTGGCCACAATCCTTTGCTTCTTCGGCTTCAGGAAACGTCGCAACCTGCAAATGTTGCTTTTGCTTGCGGTCAGCTTTGTAGCCCTTGGAATTTGCACCGGCTGCAACAAGACCTACAGTGGCCCCATTAACCCGCCCAGCCAGGTTACAGTGATTGTGACCGGCACCTCCGGAACAATGCAAATGACCGCGGATATCCAGGTTACGCTCCAGCAATAAACCGATTCACATCGGTTGCAACCAAAACGGCCTCTCCCCTGGGAGAGGCCGTTTTGCGTGGAGCACAAATAGATTGCACTGAAACCTTCAGCTCTTTCCACGCTTTTCCTGCAAAGTTGCGCAAGTGTCCGAGCCTTCCCTGATAAACTGGTTTGATAAATTTCAAAGATGGAAGCAAGGTAGAGAGATGAAAACACAATTTGCGCGCAGAATGGGAGCTTTGCGCCCCTCCACCATTCGCGAGATTCTCAAGGTGACCGAGCAAGCTGACATCATCTCTTTTGCCGGCGGGCTGCCCGCGCCGGAGCTGTTTCCGGTAGCCGAGGTCTCAGCCGCCGCCGAGCGGGTGCTCAGTGAGGGTGGGCCGGGGGCGTTGCAATATGGCCCCAGCGAGGGTTTTGCGCCGCTCCGGGAGTGCTGCGCCGAGGAGTCTCGCCGTCGCGGAATTCGATGCGTAGCGGACGATATTCTGATTACCACCGGCTCGCAACAGCCGCTGGACCTGGTGAGCAAGATTTTTCTCGACGCGGGCGATTGCGTACTGACGGAAAGCCCGACTTACATGGCCGCGCTGCAGGCCTTTCAATGCTACGAGGTGCGCTTTGCTTCCGTCCCCACCGATGAAAACGGCCTGATCCCAGAGGCACTGCCGGAGTTGATTGAGCGCGAGCGGCCAAAGTTCCTCTACACGATTCCCAGTTTCCAGAACCCCTCCGGCGTCACGCTGACCGCCGAACGCCGCCAGATGCTCTATGAGATTGCCGCCCGTTATGGGCTGATCGTGTTGGAGGACGATCCCTACGGTGCGCTGCGCTACGCGGGTGAGCACATTCCGCCGGTCAAGTCGCTCGATACGGAGGGGCTGGTCATTTATCTGAGCACCGTCTCGAAGACCATCGCACCAGGCCTCAGAATCGGCTGGGTGGTGGCCTCGGAGGAGATTCGGCACAAGCTGACGATTGTCAAGCAGGCGGCTGACCTGCATACTTCCAGCCTGGATCAGCGGATTGCCCACCGCTATCTGAGCGACTTCGACAGCCAGGCGCACGTCGAGCGCATCCGCCGCGCTTACGGAGAACGCTTTGCCATCATGGATGCAGCGCTGCGGGAGACGATGCCGCCGGGATTCACCTGGACCCATCCACAAGGGGGGATGTTCCTGTGGGTCACCTGCCCGGAAGGCGTGGATACCTGCGAACTGATGCTAGAGGCGCTCAAGCGCAAAGTGCTGTTTGTGCCAGGGCGGGATTTCTTCGCCGACGCCAGCGGCCAGCGCTTCATGCGGCTGAACTTCTCCAACGCAACTCCAGAGCAGATCAAGGTGGGCGTTGGTCGTTTGGCAGAGGTATGCCGAGAGGCGATATGAGTGTCCGCCGTGATACGCTGCTTAGCGACGCGGTCCTTCACAACAACTTGGTAGGCCGGATCTAGTTTTCATGCTCCGCCGGTCGGTTGACACTGTTTCAGAGAGGAGTTTTATGAATTACATTCACATGGCCCCCATTCTGATTTTGACGGCGCTCTCCACCTTTGCCCAAGCTCCGGCGGATTCGACATCGTCGAAGCCGGCACAGCCCGTGGCCGTCAAGAGTTTTGATCCCGCATCGATCGACAAAAGTGTAGATCCCTGCACGGATTTCTATCAGTACGCTTGCGGTAATTGGTTGAAGAGCAATCCTATTCCAGCGGATCAAACGCGGTGGATGCGCTCCTTTGTGATGGTTGACGAGCGCAACCGTTATCTGCTTTGGCAAGAGCTGGATGCCGCGGCAGCGCATCCCAACAGTGCGCTGGAAAAGCAGTACGGTGATTACTACGCCGCCTGCATAAACACCGATTTAATCGAAGAGAAGGGGCTGGAGCCGCTCAAGCCGGTCTTCAAGAAGATCGCCTCACTGAAGGATGCACGCAAGCTGGCCTCGCTGGTGGGAGAATTGGAGGCTGAGGGCAGCGCGGTTTCGATCTTCAGCTTCGATGTGGAGCAGGACGACAAGGATTCCAGCAAGCAGATCGCCGCCATCGGCCAAAGCGGCCTCTCGCTGCCCGACCGCGATTACTATATCGTGGACAATGCGCGCTTCCTGGAGATTCGCAAACAGTACATTGCGCACGTAACCAAGATGTTCACGCTGGCCGGCGACACGCCGGAGAAGGCGGCCCAGGAAGCGGCGGCGGTGCTGGAGATTGAAACCGCACTGGCCAAGGCCTCGACCAGCCGCACCGACTTGCGCGATCCCGCCAATCGGTATCACATTTTTTCGGTTGCCGATCTTCAAAAGCTGACCCCGGAGTTTGATTTCCCTCTATATTTCAAGGACATAAAGGTCCGCCCCTTCGATACGCTGAATGTATCCACGCCAGATTTTTTCAAGGGAGTGGAGGCGCTGATCACCAAGGAATCGATCGAGTCCTGGAAGTCATACTTTCGCTGGCACACATTGCACAGCGCGGCGGCCAACCTGCCCAAGAGCTTCTTTGACGAGAACTTTGCGTTTTATGGCAAGATCCTCAGCGGTCAAAAGGAGCCGACGCCGCGCTGGAAGCGCTGCACCGGCATGACCGACCGCGCGTTGGGCGAAGCGGTGGGTCAGGATTGGGTGAAGAAAAACTTTCCACCGGCAGCCAAGGCCAGCATGGACCAATTGGTGGCGGCCTTGGAGAAGAGCCTGGGCGACGACATCCAGGCCCTGCCCTGGATGACCGACGCCACCAAAAAGGCAGCGGAAGAGAAACTGGCCCTGATTCGCAACAAGATCGGCTATCCAGAAAAGTAGCGCAGCTATGAGGCACTCAAAGTGAAGCGTGGCGACCTGCTCGGCAACCTGCGCCGCAGCAACGTTTTTGAAAATAATTGGAACCTCGATCACCTGGGCAAACCTGTGGATGAGAAAGAGTGGGGTATGACGCCGCCCACAGTAAACGCCTACTATGATCCATCCTTCAACGACATCAACTTTCCCGCGGGGATACTGCAGCCTCCTTTCTTTGACTTCAGCATCGATCCAGCGGTGAATTTTGGCGGCATCGGGGTTGTGATTGGCCACGAGATGACGCACGGCTTTGACGACGAGGGTTCGAAGTATGACGGCCATGGCAACCTGCGCGAGTGGCAGGCGGCTGAGGACCGCAAAGCTTTCACCGCGCGAACGGAATGCCTGGCCAGCGAATATAGCGGCTTTGATGCGGCCCCGCCCAAGGGTGACCAGCCGGCGGTCAAGCTGAACGGCAAACTCACGCTGGGCGAGAATACGGCCGACAACGGCGGTTTGCGTCTGGCTTATATGGCTTTGCTGGATACGTTGGCGGCGCAGGGCAAGAGCATCAGCGATCAGATCGACGGCTATACCGAGGCGCAGCGCTACTTCCTCGGCTTTGCACAGGTATGGTGCGAAAATCAGACCGAACAGGCGGCGCGGCTGCGGGTGCTGACGGACCCGCATTCTCCAGGCCGCTGGCGCGTGAACGGCACTGTGCAGAACTTTGACCAGTTCGGCAAGGCCTTTGGCTGCAAAGTGGGCCAGCCAATG
>Ga0181529_10001750_pt1 | contig 27476 bp, 30 predicted proteins | sample PEATcosm2014_Bin_36_FD_119763 | JGI IMG/M metagenome (GOLD analysis project Ga0181529, IMG submission 119763) | Peatland microbial communities from MTU Mesocosm Facility, Houghton, MI, USA - PEATcosm2014_Bin10_30_metaG | ecosystem: Environmental > Terrestrial > Soil > Wetlands > Peat | place... | reverse complement strand
TTGGGCACGCGATCTTCGTCGATCTCGGTGACAAAGCCCCACTTGTAATCCTGGGCTGCAAGATCGCGAATGGTATCGACACTTGAACTCATTTGACCTCCACGGGAAACCGCGCTGAAAAGGTTGAACTGAGGCGCCTCAGGCACCGATTGATTTGGTCCCGGCGCCTGCCGCTCGATGAAGAGAGGGGAAGTGCTCAATCCGGAATCCCGCAATATAGGACTTAATTAGTCCTATATTGACTTTAGTGTACCCCGAGACCCATTTGTTTTCAAGGCTGTCTGAAGGGCGATGCAGATTTTTCAGGCTTTCTTCCGATATGAGAAAGCGAAACGCACTGCCATCTAGATGATTTTGGTGGGGATAGGTTGCAGGAATCGTCTTGGAAGCGGGGCGGACCCTAGTGAAATTCGTTGCGCTTATGTTGGCCGGGCTTGCGAACGTGGCTGGCTTCAAAGCTCACAATCTTCCAAACGCCATGTGCATCGCGCACGTAGACGTGCGTGTAGCGGTAGTCGCCCGTCACTGGGCCATCGGGGTTGGTGGCCTGAATGGTGGCCAGCGAGGTGACAACGGCCGTGGTTCCGTAGAAGCGCACTTTGCGGTCGGTGATGGTAAGCGTAGTGAAATGCAGACGACCGGAGCGAAGGTTCGCCAAGGTCTCATCGCGGGATTGCAGCGTGCCGGCGGCGGTGATGGCCATGTAGTCGTCGGCCAGCAGCGAATCCATGGTTTTGGCGTCGCCGCTGAGGGTGGCGGTGCGCCATTCGTCCTCGAGCTGATCGATCTCGTGGCGGGTTTCGTGCTTCTGCGCAAGCGACAGCCCGCCGGCGAAGAGAGGAACGGCGCCAACCGCCAATGCGAGAGCTGTGGCCATGGCCCACCGGGAGTGCAACCGGCGCAAGCGGATAGGGCTCAGTAGGTCGATCGACGAACCCGGCATACGCGTACACGGTAGTACCGCAACGGGGTGCTGGTCAAATAGATTTCTCATAAACGGGCACCGGCAGTCATTTTGGGATCTGCCGTTCGCTTTAAGGGCGCGCCCATTGGACGGAAATCATTGGGAAAAGGCGAGCGAGGGCGTGGAGCAGGGGTAAGGTTCCAGGTTTTAGGTTGCAGGTGCCTGTGGCCAGTGAACGAGTGTGCACGTGGCACTAGCTCCGTTGACGCCGTTAGCCTCGCTGTTCCTTACGCGTGGATGCCGTCGAGGGCCGCGGCAAACTCTGGCAGCACAATCGTATGGTCGCGGTCGGGTCCGGTGGAGATCATGCCGATTTTGGCTCCGCTCTCGCGCTCCTGGAAGGCGAGATAGTCGCGCGCGGCCCGCGGCAGCTTGTCGTACTCGGCAATGCCCGCGGTGGACTGATGCCAGCCCTTGAGCGTGGTGTAGACAGGCTTGATGGCTTCAAGCCCGCGCACGTCGGCGGGAATCTCATCGCTGACCTTGCCGTCGATCTGGTAGCCGATGCAGACGGGAATTTCCTCGAGCTCGTCGAGGACGTCGAGCTTGGTGACCACCAGCCATTCCGCGCCGTTGACCTTGTTGGAATAGCGGAGCAGCGGCATATCGAGCCAGCCGCAACGGCGGGGACGCCCAGTGACAGCGCCGTACTCATTGCCGCGCGCGCGCAACTGATCGCCGGCGGCGTTGTGAATTTCGGTGGGAAAAGGTCCGCCGCCCACGCGTGTAACGTACGCCTTGGTGACGGAGATGACGGTGCCGATGGCGGTGGGTCCCACGCCGGTTCCTGTGGCCGCGCCGCCCGCCGTGGCCGAAGATGAGGTGACGTAGGGGTAAGTTCCGTGATCGATGTCGAGCATGGTGCCCTGCGCGCCTTCGAACATCACGCTGCCGCCTTTGGCCAGGATGCCGTGGAGCAAACGGCCGGTATCGGCAACCAGGGGCCGGATGCGCTCGGCCGCCGCGGCGTATTCGTCGTACATCTTGGCAGGATCGAGCGGATCGGTTCCGAAGAGCGCGTGTGCGATGGCGTTCTTCTCTTCGCAGGCCGCCTCAATGTGCGTCTTGAGCAAAGAGGCACTCAGCAGATCGACCACGCGGAGGCCGCTGCGCGCCATCTTGTCTTCATAGGCCGGGCCGATGCCCTTGCTGGTGGTGCCGATCTTCTGGCGTCCCGGCGCGGTTTCGGCGGCCAGCTCGATCATGCGGTGGTAGGGCAGAATCACCTGCGCGCGGTTAGAGACAAATAGACGTCCGTCAATATTGAGGCCGGTCTTGCGGACGCGATCGACTTCGTCCAAAAAATAAATGGGGTCGAGCACCACGCCGTTGCCGATGACGCCCAGGCAGTTGGGTCGAATCACGCCGCAGGGAATGAGCTGCAGGACAAATTTGTGCTCGCCAATGATGACGGTGTGGCCGGCGTTATGGCCGCCGGCGTAGCGCGCCACGGCGCTGAACCGCTCGCTCAGTACGTCGACAATCTTTCCCTTACCCTCGTCGCCCCATTGGGCGCCAAGCACAACAGCCGTCTTTGCTCGCATTGCCTTCCCTTGATTTCACACGATTACCCGCCGCAGCAAGTTGTTAAGGGGGCGCTGCGCGCGGGCATGGATTCCATTGCGGTCAATCACCCCGCAACCTCTTCAATTTTAAACCCCCGGCGCGTGCCTTTTCCGTCCTGCGCGACCTTTGCTGTTAACCATCCGCCCGGCCCATTCGTTTTCAATGCAGACGCGTCCTAGTGACTCTAAAAGACGAGGAAAACCGTCATGAACGCACGAATCCGCACCACCTCTTGGATCTTCTGCGCCATCAGCGCGCTCGCGTTGGTCGCCGCACCGCTGGCAGTTGCACAAACTCGCGTGGCAGCCGCACCCACGGCGCAAGTGCCCAGTGAGAAGGACGTGGCCGATGCCCAGGAGCAATTCCTTCATCTGCTTCGTTTAAGCCCAACCATGACCGCGGCGGTCGCAGCCGATCCCTCGCTGCTGGCCGATCAGCAATATGTGGCCCGCAGCAATCCTGAGCTGGCACAGTTCATGGCCAGCCACCCGGACATTGCGCGCAACCCTGAGTTCTATTTGTTCAGCAAGCTCGATCCGTCGAATGGACGCCGCGACCAGGCGCTGCAGCGGGTGATTTGGCCGGACCTGACGCCGTCGCGGCAGCAGGTGTCCCATGCGCCCATGATCGTACACGAGCTGACGGGCATTTTAGTGCCTCTGGGCTGCTTAGCCGCGTTGGCGTGGATCATCTTCATCTTTGTCCAGAACCGCCGTTGGAACCGTGCCTTCAAGCAGCAGAGCGAGATTCACGGTCGTCTGATTGAAAAACTTGGCACCGGCCAGGATCTGATTGCGTACATGGAGACTGAGGCAGGCAAGCGGTTCCTGATGGCCTCGCCGATCGCCGCGGGCTCCGACTTCGGCCAGCGCCTGCCCGATACGGTATCGCGCGTGCTCACTTCGCTCTCGGCGGGCATTGTGCTGGCGCTGCTGGGCGTCGGTTTTCTGCTGTTGCGCAACGCCGGACCCGATACGGCGGAGCCCATGCTGGTGGTGGGAACGCTTCTGCTGATGCCGGGAATTGGGTTTATCCTCTCGGCAGGAGTGACTTGGGCGCTGGCCCGGCGGTTGGGCCTGATGCCCGAAAAGGAAGTTGCACAGAGCGGGGCCGGCGCGCCCTTCGGCTCACAGGACAGACAGTGAGCCTAAAAGGAGCCGGACGTGGCCCCGACCGGGAAGCGATCGCGTATGTCGTGGGAATTCACATTACCGTATGCATGGCCCGGCGGCGTTCAACAAGCCGCCGGCGCCGGCGTTTGTGACCCTGCGATGGAAAACGAAGTCTTCGCCAGATTCTATGAGCGGTTGGCGCGGCCGCTGTGGGCCTATCTGGCGCGGTCTTCCGGCGATCCCGCGCTGGCCGACGATCTGATGCAGGAGAGCTTCGTGCGCTTCCTGTGCGCGGCGGGCGCTCCGGCTCTGGCGACGGATGGCGAAGCGGCGGCGCGCCTTTACCTTTTCCGCATCGCCACCAATTTGCTGCGCGACTACTGGCGCCGCCCGCGCAACGCATCCATTGAAGAGATTCCCGAGGAGTTTTTTGCGGCACGCGGCAGTGCGGCACAAACCGAAGCGCGGATTCAGCTCGAGCCCGCGCTCCGGCAGATGAAGCTGCGCGAGCGGCAGATGTTGTGGCTGGCTCACGCTGAAGGCTACAGCCATCGCGAGATCGCGCAAGTGATGGGCTTGAATGCGGCCAGCATCCGGCTGCTGCTTTTCCGCGCGCGGCGCAAGATGGCGGGCCTTTTGCGCGCGTGCGCTGCCGACGACGGGAGGAAACGATGAAGCTGACGTCTTGCCCGTATGAGAAAGAGGTCCGCGAATTGATAGCACGCGGACAGTGGCAGGATGCGTGCCCGACGGAACTCCGTGCGCATGTAATCGGCTGCCGCTCCTGTGGCGACCTGGTGCTGGTTTCAGAAGCCTTCCATCAGGCGCGCGTGGAATCGGTTGCCGCGGCGCGGCCCGTGGCCCCCGCAGTCTTGTTATGGCGCGCGCAACTGCGGAGGCGCAATGCCGCCGTAAAGCGCATTGGCCGTCCGTTGCTGGGCGCACAGATCTTCGCGTTCGCGGTGGCGCTCGGTGCCGCCGTGGGATTTGCCGGCTTTGAAGCGCGCAACGGCGTCGCCTGGCTCACCTGGAGCTACTGGCACGGCTGGTTCGTGCAGCTTCCACAAGCCGCCGCGGCGCAATGGGACAGCCTGAGCTTCGCATCGCTGGCCGGTTCGGCAGGAAACTGGATGGTGCTGGTTCCCGCGTTAACCATGGTGGTGGTGCTGGGTGGTGTTGCCGTTTATTTTGCAACCGACAAACCATAGGTAAACCGCGCAGGAAAGGAATGGCCGCGAGTTGACCAGTCATACTAGATCGGAAGCGAACCTCCACTGGAATTCACTGGGGCTTCGAGCGGGGGCAACGGTTTTTCTTCCTCTGCTCCTCGCTCTGCCGGCATTATCGCTTGCAGCGCAGTCCTCCCAAAATCATCCGCAGGTTTCGGCAACGGCAACTGAGGGATGGCAGATGGCGGCCGGCGGCAAACAGGAGTTCGAGGTGGCTTCCGTGCGACAGAGCCTGCCTAACTCCACCATCAGAACCAACTTCGGCCTGGATTTCTTCGAAGACACAGGCCGCTTGAATGGGCTGTTCTCTGCAAACACGCACCTGAAGCCAATCATCGAGTTCGCGTACAAGATTCCGGAGTATCGTGAGCAGGAGGAGATGCTCGAAGGGCAGTTGCCGTCTTGGGCCAATGCAGCGCCCTTTGAGATTGAGGCGCGCGCCGAGGGCAATCCAACCAAGGATCAGGTGCGCCTGATGATGCAGTCTCTGCTCGAAGACCGCTTCAAGCTCAGGATGCGCGTTGAGACCAGACAGCTCGCGGTCTATGCTTTGGTTCTGGTCGAGCCGGGCAAACTGGGACCAGGGTTGCAGCCTCATAACGCCGGTACAAGCTGCGCCGAGCGCCCGCAGCCCAACCTGGGACCTGCACCGAGCGGGAAGCCTCCGGTGTTTTGCGGAGACGATATATGGCAGGAGGGCGGCCGGGTGCACGCCAGAATGCTGAATGCGACCATGGCGCACATTGCGGAGATGCTTACCGAGGCGGGAGTGATACAGGGAGATACGGATCAGCAACTGGTTGTGGATGGAACAGGACTGACGGGTGGCTTCGATGTCGATCTGGTTTTTCGTCAGCAGGCAAGTGCCAGCGTGAATGCGGGACCGGATTCCGGAGGACAGACTGCCATCGAGGCCATGAAGAAACAACTCGGCTTGAAACTGGTGAAGCGGACGCTACCGGTTCCTCTGTATGTGATCGACCACATCGAGCGGCCGACGGAAAATTAAGGTGCGCCTTTCATGCGACGCAGCGGCGCAGACCTCTCTCCGGCTTCGGAGAGAGAATAGAAGCACTCACTCAAGAAAGGCATGGTCGCAAGATGACCAGGCGCATTCATTCCAGGTGGCAGTTTGCCGCAACCGCTATGCTTCTTCTGGCAGTTTGTTTCACCCTGGCCGCTTCGGCATACGGGCAAGCCAAGCCGGCAATGGCCAACACCATCACGCCAGATCCGTCGGCCTATGAAGTTGCGTCCGTGCGACCCGCCAAGCCCGACTGCAACTTCACCACGTACGGTGGGCCGCCGGGCCGCTATACGGCACGCTGCACCACGCTGTGGGGATTGATCTATAACGCCTACCCCTACAAGGTTCGGTCGTACCAGGATTATCCGCCGGGCTTGCCGGCCTGGGCGGACAAGGACCGCTTCGATGTCGAGGCCAAGACGGACGATGACACCGCTGCGGCGCTGCAGAAACTTTCCGCAGACGAGCAGCAACATCTGAGCCAGACGATGCTGCAATCGCTCCTCGCCGACCGCTTCAAGCTCCGCATTCATTACGAATCCAGAATGCAGCCCGTTTACGAACTCGTTCTCGCGAAGGGCGGGACGAAGTTGAAACCATTGCCGGCAGACCAGAAGCCGGGATGGGGGCGGTCTCTCCGCGGCGAGCTTGAATTTCACCGAAGAACAATCGCCGATTTCGCACAGTTCCTGTCTTTCTCGAATTTGGTTGGCCGCACCGTGATCGACAAAACCGGTCTCACCGGCAACTACGAGATCGACCTGAAATGGACGCCCGACGACCAGCAGGGCACGCTCGATGCCGGGCCGACGCTTTTCACCGCGCTTGAAGAGCAACTGGGATTGAAGCTTGTACCCGCCAAGGATCCGGTGGACACATTAGTCGTGGACCACGTGGAGCGGCCGACCGAAAATTGACGTCCAGTAAACGATCCCTTGCCGGATGCAGGAAAGGCAGCCGTACGATGATCTGGCTCGCTTCTCACTCAATCAAATTGTTCGCCCCATTCGCGCTTGCCGTGGCGCTGTACGTATTCACCGCCCCTGCATACGGCCAGCACACTGCGCCCGCAGCAGAAAACCCCGCCATCAGCCCGTTCGCGTACGAGGTGATCTCTATCCGGCCTCACAAAGACATCGGGAATTACTCGCATTGGGGAGTCCCAACCGCAGACGGTTATGAGGCATATAACTACTTTGTTTATGACCTGATTTTTCGCGCCTATGAGCTGAAATGCCCAGACCAACTCATCGGGCTGCCCCGGTGGGGCTACGATGAGTCCTTCGATATCGAAGCTAAATTGGGCGAGGCACAGGCTGCCGTCTTTCAACGCTTGCCGGAACGCGAGCGGCTGACGCAAACCGCGCCCCTGCTGCGCGCCATGCTTGAAGAGCGATTCAGTCTGAGGGTTCACCACGAGACCAGAATTCTTCCTGTTTACGAGCTGGTCGTGGCTAGGTCCGGCTTCAAGCTGAAGCAGGCGGAGGGTCCGGAAAATCTCTACAACATGACCACTCGCAACGGTGGAATTCGAACCCCAAGAAGTCCGATTGGCGCCCGCTTCATCGTCGGCTTGTCCGACGCAGCCGGCCGCATCGTCGTCGATAAGACCGGACTGACTGGTTGGTACGACATCGATCTCAAGTGGACCCCCGAAGGATCTCAAACGACCGACCCCAACGCACCGCCGGACTTGTTCACGGCGCTCGAAGAGCAACTCGGGTTGAAGCTGGTGCCCACGAAAGCTCCGGTCGATGTTCTCGTCGTCGATCACGTGGAGCGGCCGACGGAAAACTAGCACGAAAGGATGGGAGAGTGACCACGATGAAAGGCCTTGCGGTTGTGAGTTTGAAGTCGACTCGAAATCAATGGTTCGTCTTCGCATTATTTCGGGCAGTAATTTTCCTTGGTTCCTCGATCCAACCATTGGCGGCCCAAACTTCCCAGGACATTGCGGGAACCTGGCAGGGGACGCTTCCGGTGGGCAATGGAATACGGATCGTCTTGAAAATCTCGAAGGCCGATGACGGCGGCTGGAAGGGAATGCTCTTCAATCCCGACCAACCCGTGCCGGGTGTCGGCGTGCAGTCGATTACGGCGCAGGGTTCGGCGTTCAAGTTCTCGGTTGCTACATTAAATGCGAGTTATGAGGGAACGATTAGCCCTGACGGCTCCTCGATCCAAGGCACATTTACGTCTCAGGGCAAATCGCCGCCGCTGAACTTCGTTCGTGCCACCGCCGATACCGCATGGGCGATTCCTCAGCCGCTAGAACCGATGGCCACGGATGCCAAGCCGGTGTTTAGCGTTGCGACCATCAAACCGAGCGTGCCCGGACGTCAAAGCAAAATGATTGCCGGTCTGAATGGCCGTCATATCCTGATGCGCAATACCAACCTGAGCGACCTGATTGCATTTGCATACCAACTCGACGCCAAACAGATCGTTGGTGCGCCGACTGGCTCCGACGACCGTCCTTATGACATCGACGGTGTCGCAGACGTCGACGGCCGGCCCGATGTTCAACAGATGCAGTGGATGTTTCAAGAACTTTTGGCCAGCCGCTTCAAGCTGGTTTTCCATCGTGAAAAGAGGAATCTTCCCGTCTACGCGATTCTTGTGGCGAAGGGCGGGCCGAAGCTCATCAAGTCGGCGTCCGCTGCGAGCGATTACACGGAATTCTCTTCTAATACGGGCGAAATACGGATCACCAATAAATCGATGGCAGAGATTGCCGGCCTGATGAGATTCGTTGTGGATAGGCCGGTAGTGGATCAGACGGGCCTTGCGGGGAGATTCGACTTCGTTTTGAAATGGACGCCCGACGGAGCCGAGACCAGCGATCCCAATGCGCCGCCGGAACTCTTTACTGCGATTCAGGAGCAGCTGGGGTTGAAGCTGGAGCCAGTGAAGGCTCCTGTCGATGTTCTCGTGATCGATCACGTAGAGCGGCCGTCGGAGAACTAGCGCACCTACTTCAGCTGCGACGACTCTCTGGCGATCAGCTCGGGCTCGAGAATCACGCTGCGTGGCCGGGCCGAGGGCGGCTTTTCGAGCAGCGTCATGATCATTTTGGCGGCGCGCTCGCCAATCTCGCGGGATTTCTGGTCGACACTGGAGAGCGGCACCTGCAGTTTGCTGCTGTAGTGGAAGTTTCCGCAGCCCACGATGGCCATGTCTTTGGGAATGCGCAGGCCCGCCTCCAAGGCGCGCTCCATGGCGCCGACGGCGATGATGTCGTTGAAGCAAAAGAGCCCGTCGGGACGTGGTTTCAGCGCCAGGATCTCTTCCATGGCGCGACGGCCGCGGGTCTCGCCATCGGAATCGGAGGCTTCACCGCAGGCCACCACGTAATTGCTTGCAACCGGGATGCCGTGCCGCGCAAGGGCGTTGCTGTACCCCTGGGCGCGGCTGTTGCCCACGCTGGTTGCCGGGCCGCGAATGTGCGCAATGCGCTTCGAGCCCTGCGCGATGAGGTGCTCGGTGGCGAGCTCGCCCACTTTCACATCGTCGACGCCGACAAAATTGCCGCGGAAGCCGGGAAAGTTGCGGTCGACGAGTACCAGCGGCACACCCGCTTCCTTGATGCGGCGGAGGGTGTCGGTATCTTTGCGGCACGAGGCCACGACAAAGCAGTCTAGATGGTGGGCAAGCATGTGCTCCACCTCGTTCTGCTCCAGTTGAGGATCGCTCTCGGAAGAGGAAACGAGGAGGTAATACTCTTTCTCCCGCAGCTTGTTGGAGAGCCCCTTGGCGATCTCTCCGAAGAAGGGATGAATGAGGTCGGGCACGACGAGGCCGATGAGCGAACTGCGTCCCGTGACCAGGCTGCGCGCGGTGAGGTTGGGGCGGTAGTTCAGCCGCTTCACGCGGTCCATGATCCTGGCTTTGGTTTTCTCGGCAATGTCGGGCCGGTTGCGCAAGGCCCGCGATACCGTGACCACCGATACTCCGAGCTCGGCTGCAATGTCTTTCAGACGAACGACCATGGGAAGAGTGTAGCTGCCGATGATGCCCGAAATGAAGCATTTCGTTGTGCGAGGCCACCGGATGGCGCGACCGGAAGTGCGGCGGGCGATGAGAGCGCGCCGGGTCTATCGCCGGGTCTGCTATATTGGCTCGGCGGCGATTTTTCCCGGTGTTCGTAAACGCTAACGGAAAATCGCCCCCGCTGCGGGCCGGCAAATTCTGGCAAGCGCATGAGGAGACGGCGATGGAATGGAGTGAAAGCACGAGACGGTCGTTTTTGAAACGGTTTGGCGCAGCGGGCGCGGCGGCGTTGGCCGTGACCAAGGCGGAGGGACTGGGCATGCCTGCGGCACTGGGCACGCAAACCCCCGCGGCCCAGACGGCGCTTACACCTACCGACCAGAAGCAGATCGCCACGCGCGAACAACGCATGGCGTGGTGGCACGAGGCCAAGTTTGGCATGTTCATCCATTGGGGCCTCTACAGCATCATCGGCCAGCACGAGTGGGTGAAGGAGCACGAGGGCGTGCCGATTCCTCAATACGAGATTCTGGCCAAGCACCACCATCCCAAGCCCAACGCGGCGCGCGACTGGGCGCGGCTGGCCAAACGCGCCGGCCAGAAGTACATGGTGATGACGACCAAGCACCACGAGGGCTTTTGCAATTGGGACACCAAGCTGACCAACTACAACGCTATGAAGCAGGGCCCGGGACGCGACTTGGTGCGGGAGTATGTCGACGCGGCGCGCGCTGAGGGCTTGCGCGTGGGCTTCTACTACTCGCTCATGGACTGGCACCATCCCGACGGCGCCATCTGCAGGACCGACGAAGCAGCACGGCGGCGCTTTGTGGACTACACGCACGGCCTGATCCGCGAGTTGCTGACCAACTACGGCAAGATCGACATTCTTTGGTACGACGTTTCGTGGCCACTGACCGCCGCGCAGTGGGAATCGGAGCGGATGAACGAGATGGTCTTCGGGCTGCAGCCTGACATCATCGTGAATAACCGCAACGGCCTGGAGGGCGACTTTGCCACGCCGGAGCAGCGCATTGAGGCTGCGGCCGCGGGGCGCGCGTGGGAATCGTGCATGACGCTCAACAACAGTTGGGGTTTCAATCGCGCCGACGATCAGTGGAAGACGCCAAAGACCGTTGTCGACAACCTCATCACCTGCGCGCGGGGCGGCGGGAATTATCTGCTCAACATTGGACCCGAGCCCGATGGCTCGGTGCCGCCGGCATCGGTGGAGATTCTGGAAACCGTGGGCAAGTGGATGGATACCAACGGCAAGACCATCTACGGCTCGGAGCGGGGAACGCTGAACGCAGACGCGAGCTGCAACTACACGCGCAAGGGCAACACGCTCTACGTGCACGTGTACAACTGGCCGGGGCAAACGCCCGCGGCCCAGTGGCTCGACTTCTACAAACCCGAGGTGGTGGTGGCCATCGGCGGGCTAAAGCCCAAGGTGCTCTCGTCACGCGTGCTCAAGACGGGCAAAAAGGTTGAGTTCACGCAGGACGAGTTCAGCTTCCGGCTCACGGGCCTTCCGCTGGTGGCGCCCGACCAGCCGGCCACGGTGATTGAAGTGGAGTGCGACGGCGAGCCGATGGTCGATCACGCGGCAATGCGTCCGCTGTGGCCGCGATACAAGGTGGGGATCAGCATTTAAGCAGGATTTTCTTTCGTGCCCCATCCTTTCCGCGTTTTGTGCGGAAAGGGTGGGAAAGCACGCCCCTCAACTCACCCCGAAAACCGGTGAACTGCGAACAACGAACTGTTCAGGCGTACGCGGGCATGGCGCGGGCAAAGGTATATGGGCCTTCAGGCAGCAGCGCCACGCGCGCCCCAGGCGCGAGGCCGCTGAAGAGCGCGGCAACCGCCTGGCTCACATTGCCGAAGGCATGCGCGCCAAGACTCCCCAGTGCATTGCGCGCAGCACCTGGCGTGTAAAACAGCAATTCGTTTTTCAGTCCCGCCATGGCCAGCTTCTCCAACTGCCACTGGTCGATTTCGACGGGCGTGTTCTCGATTTCTTTGAGAAATTCCGCGTGGCCGCGATAGGCCTTGAGCAGGCGAGCGAATTCGGGAGAACCGATGCCCTCGGCGCATTGGGCAAGGAGCAGCATTTTTCCGCCGGGCTTGACGGTATGCTGCGCCGCGGTGAGCCCCTTCAGGCACTGGTAGAAGGTGAGGTCGAGCGGATAGCCGGCCGATGAGGTGATGACCGCATCGGCGAGGCCGTCAAGCGGGGTGAGCGAGTTGCTCACCATGAACTCCACGCCTGCTGCGTGGGCTTTGACGGGATGGCCGGCAAACACGCCGGAAATGGCGCGCTCCCGCGTCAGCGTGACGTCGAGGATGAAGTCGTGACGCGCCAACGCGGCGGCTTCGAGCAATTCCTCGTGCAGTGGATTGCCGTCGATCGAACCTTCAGTCGCCAGCGGCTCGCGCATGAAGCGCGGCGAGTGAATCACTTTGATGGTTTCCTGCGCCGCGACTCCGGGCACGATGAGCTTGCGCCCGCCACTAAATCCCAGCATGAGATGCGGCTCAATGAAGCCGAGCGTGATGTGCAGATCGGCGGCGACAAAGCGCTCATCAATATAAACAGGTGTCTCGCGCCGCGTGGTTCCCACCAGGCGGTGGGCGGCAAAATCGCGCGCGTCATGACTCACCACTTTGTATGTGGCCGCGATTTCGGGTCCGAGAACGATGTCGAGTTCTTCACTAGTCGCCGCGCGATGCAGACCTGTGGCGATCAAGATCGTAACGCCGTCTTTGGGAATTCCGGCGGCGTGGAGGCGCTTGAGCAGCGGCGGTAGAGTAATCCGATTTGGTGCGGGACGCGTGATGTCGCAGACGGAGATGGCCGCCGTGCGCTTGCCGGCGGCGAGTCTTTCGAGCGGCTCGCTATGAATGGGATGGTCGAGCGCCGCTTCGAGCGCGCCAGAAACGTCGTCGAGGGCGCGCGCCGCGCGGCTGCGTACCACCTGGCAGTCAAATCCCTCCGGGACTTCGACGTCAATGCCGTTCTTGCCGAATGCAAAATGGGTTTTCATGGATTCGAGGGGCGCAACAAGGGAAGTATCCCTGCGGCCATTCTACCGGCTTTCAGACGCGGCAAGAATGGCATCGGCAATGCGGGCGGCCTCGACCGCGGGCCGCACTTCGTGCACGCGCACCATGGACGCGCCGTGAAGGATCGCCGCCGTCATCGCCGCCAGGCTGGCGTTCTCGCGTGCGTCGACTGGGGCATCGTTTCCGTCGAAGAGCGGCGCCAGCGTATGACCGAGAAACGATTTGCGGCTCAAGCCCGCAAGCAGCGGACAGCCGAGCGTGAGGAGTTCGGCCTGACGGCTGAGCAGCGCGTAATTCTCGCTGAAGCGCTTGCCGAAGCCGTACCCCGGATCGAGGACAATTTGATCGGGCAGGATTTCGGCCTGTTGTGCCGCGGCGAGACTTGCGGCCAACCCGTCGCGCACTGAGGCCAGCAGCGTGTCTGGAGCGAGTTGCGGCTGCGCGCGCCAGTCCTCAGGCCGGCCGCGCGTGTGCGAAAGGACCACGCCCGCGCCGAACTCCGCACAGACTTGCGCGATGGGGGGATCCCACGTGAAGCCGCTCACGTCGTTGACGATCTCCGCGCCCGCCTGGAGCGCCGCGCGCGCCGTGGCAGCCTTGTACGTGTCTACCGAGAGCACTGCGTGCGGCAGCCTTTTGGCGATTTCCTCAAGGACTGGTAAGAGCCGCGTCTGCTCTTCCTCGGCGCTGACGAGCGCATCGGCACCACCGGCACGCGAGCCGGGACGCGTGCTTTCCGCGCCGAGATCGAGAATGTCGGCGCCTTCATCGAGGCATTGCATGCAGCGGATCAATGCGGCTTCAGGATCGAGGAAAGAACCGCCGTCCGAGAATGAGTCGGGCGTAATGTTCACAACGCCCATTACGAGCGTGCGCCGGCCCAGCTCCAGGGTGCGTGTACGCAGCCGCCAATGTGCGAAGCTTCGCATAGACTCTCAATCCGGTATTGGGTCAGTTTTAACAAAACCACCCCAGGGGCTAAAGCCCGCGATCGTTTTGGGGCGGATTTCGGCGCGGCTGAAGTCGTCCCCTTTCACAACGAATTCAAACTGACTCACTACTGTCACTCCCGATGGTACGCCGCCACACGGCGGTGTTTTGCTAAACTCCGGGCATGACGATTTTGCGGCGCATTTCGGCAATTGCGTTGAGCTGCCTTTTGGTTTGCGGTATCAGAATGTATGCGCAAGCGCCCGCGCATCGCGCGCCGCATCCGCCGCTGCGTCCCGCGCCGACGACCGGCCCGCTCGCCAGCCGCATTCAGACCATCCTTGCCGACCCTGCGCTCAGCCACGCGCTGTTCGGCATCAGCGTGACCACGCTCGACGGCCAGCCGCTCTACGGCTTGAACGACGCAGAACTATTTACGCCCGCTTCGAACGCCAAGCTCACCACGACCGCGGCCGCCTATGCGCTGCTGCCCGTGGAAACTCTCACCTGGACGACGTTTGTGGTGGCCAATGGCGATGTGGACGCCGCTGGAACTTTGCACGGCGACATCGTTCTACTGGGCGTGGGCGATCCCACGATCAGCGCACGCACCTATCCCTATGTGGAGCCGGGAACGGCCCCGCCGGCCGCGCAACCAGAACCCGTTGCGAGCGCCGGGCAGGCGGGGACAGCTCCCGCAGGCACGGCTCAATCTGACACTACAGGCAGCGAAGTCTCGCCCGAAGAGGCCGCAGAGACCGCGCGGGAGCTGAAGGTGATGGCGCCGCTCGATTTGCTGGCGGAGCAGGTGGAGCAATCGGGCGTGCGTGCGGTGGAAGGCACCGTGGTGGGCGACGACACCTACTTTCTCGACGAGCCCTGGGGACAGGGATGGGGCTGGGACGATTTGCAGTGGAGCTACGGCGCACCGGTCTCCGCGCTGACCTTCAACGAAAATACCGACGAGTTGAACGTCATCGAGCACCCTGCCGGGAGCGGCCATACGCTGGCCGAGTGGGCGCCCGACGTGGACTACTTCACAGTGGACAACAGCATGAAACCCGCAGCGCCCGGCACGGATGCCCAGCCCGGCCTGGAACGCCGGCCCGGCATCACGATGGTTCGCACCTGGGGCACGGTGCCTGCCCGCGGACTGCATGTTTCGATGGCCGTCGACGACCCGGCCGAGTTTACGGCCGACGCGTTCAAGCTGGCTCTGCTGCGCCGCGGCATCAAGGTGAGTGGAGACCCCGAATCGCGCCACAAGTATCCATCGGGAACGGGCGATTTTGCTGAAGAGCGCGAGAAACCGCTGAATCTCGCGCCTGTTCAGCTCACCACGATTGCCGGCGCCCCCGAAGGCCGCCGCGTCCTGGCCGCGCGCATCTCGGTGCCCGTGGCCCAGGACATCAAGGTCATCAACAAGACCAGCCAAAACCTGCACGCCGAGTTGCTGCTGCGCCTGCTGGGCAAGACCTACGGCAGCGACGGCAGCTTTGAGGAAGGCACGCGCGTGGTGCGGCAGTTCCTGGTCGACGCCGGCATCGACGACAACGATTTCTTCTTCTACGACGGCTCAGGCTTGAGCCCAAAGGACAAGATTTCTCCGCGCGCCTTCACGCGCCTGCTGGCTTACGCATCGCATCAGCCATGGGGCGCGGCATGGCGCGATACACTGCCCATCGCCGGCGTGGACGGCACGCTCGACAAACGCTTCAAGAGCACTCAGCTCACAGGCAGGATGTGGGCCAAGACCGGCACGTTGGACGAGGTGAACGCGCTTTCCGGTTACGTAACGGCGGCCAGCGGGCGCACGGTGGCCTTCTCGATTCTCGTCAACAATCATTACCCCGGCAACGACGACGAGCAGCAGGCCATGGACCGCATCGCCGAAGCCATTGCCGCGGCGGAGTGAGGACGGACAACCCTCTTCCTGGCGATTGAACGCGCCGTTGCCAAACCGGGAACAATCTCCAAATGCACATGCTAGGCCCCTGAATGAGGGGTATCATGAGAGGCAAATGTTCTTGCGCAATTTTCTTATGATTTCAGCATTGTCCACATTCGCCTTCGGTTTGGCCGGCTGCCGGCAGCTGCCGCCGTCGAAACTGTCTTCGGAGTGGACGCCGCAGGAGGCGCGCGGTGCGGCGGTCTACCAGGCGAAGTGCGCGCGTTGCCACTATCCCACGTCGACGCAACCTCTGCATGGGCCGGGGTTACAGGCGTTGACGAAACTGAAGGCCATGCCCAGCGGCGCGCCGCCCACCGACGAGCGCCTGACGGCAGTCATCCTGAATGGGCGGCAGATGATGCCGGCCACACCACTTACCGACGACCAACTGAACGATCTGATTGCCTACCTGCACACACTATGACTACCGATAACAATCCGAACCCGCCTGCAACCGGCTTGCCTGAACCGCAGGTCGCACCGAAACCGCAACGCGCGAAGCTCATAAGCCTCCCCGGCCTCATGGCAATCAGCGTTTACATGATTCTGCTCGCCGTGGTCGCCGTGGTCTACGTCGTCAAGGGCCTTGTCGGGCCGGTCTTTCTTGTTTTCCCTGCCCTGTTTATCGCCGGAGGGCTCGGCCTGCTGCTTCTGCTGCGCTGGGCCTGGGCGCTTACGCTGGCTGCTGTCGCGCTCCTGGCAGGCTGGTTTTTCTGGACTTTTGTTACCCAGCATCTCACTGACCTCCTTGTGCTGGGCCTGATCAACCTGGTTTGCTTCCTTTACCTGGTGCGGACCGACGTGCGCGAGAAGTTGCACTAGGATCTGCTCGCACTGCCGAGGTGGATGGCGCGCCTGGCGCGCCGTGCCCACGCGCGATCTCGCTCCCGCTACAATGAAAGCGTGATGGAACTGGTGCAGATCGAGCCCGCGCGCCGCACGCCTGCGCCCAAGCCGGAGTGGCTGAAGGCCCGCGCGCCGGTGGGCGAAAATTACCACTCGCTCAAGCGGCTGGCGCGCTCGCTGGGACTGCACACAGTGTGCGAAAGCGCCCAGTGTCCCAACATCGGCGAGTGCTGGCACCACAAGACCGCGACCTTCATGATGCTGGGTAACCTGTGCACGCGGCGTTGCGGATTTTGCGCCGTGCCCAAAGGCCGGCCCGAGCCCATCGACTTTGACGAGCCGCGAAGGATCGCGGAAGCAGTGGCTCAGTTAGGGCTGCGCCACGCAGTGGTTACCAGCGTCAACCGCGATGACGATCTCAAAGGCGGGGCTCGCGTGTTCGCCATGGTCATCGACGAGATTCGCCGCCAGGCCCCCGGCTGCCGCGTGGAGGTTCTCATTCCCGATTTTCAGGGCGACCGCGAAGCTATCAGAATGGTTGTAAATGCGCGGCCCGAAGTGCTGAACCACAACACCGAAAGCGTGCCGCGCCTTTATCGCGTGGTGCGCTCCGGCGCGCGCTACAAACAATCAATCGAGCTGCTGCGCTACGCCAAAGAGCTGCGGCCCGAAGGGATCACGAAATCGGGCGTAATGGTGGGCCTCGGCGAAGAGACACACGAGCTTATTGAAGTCTTCCGCGATCTGGCCGCTGTCGGCTGCGACATCCTGACCGTCGGGCAGTACCTGCGCCCGTCGCGCGACCACCTGCCCATGGCACGCCTCTACACGCCGCGCGAATTTGCCGAGCTCAAGACTGAAGCTCTCAAGATGGGTTTCCGCCACGTGGAATCCGGGCCACTGGTGCGCTCGAGCTACCACGCGCACGAACAGGCGGCATCGACGGGGATGATCCCGGTGGCGTAACGTCCTGATCAGTACGGGCATCCAGCCGATGTGGTTGTAGAATATGCGTTGGCGAATTCGCTCAAGCGAGGACGATCTACGATGACAGCTTTCATGGCCGGCAGCCCGGCGCTCAAAGACCTTTACGGCGATCTCAAGCGGCGCATGGACCACGCGGTCGCCGCTTTCCAGTCGAACCTGGCCGCCACGCGCACTGGCCGCGCCAGCGTGCACATGCTCGACCAGGTGAAAGTGGACTACTACGGCACGCTCACGCCCATCAATCAGATGGCGCAGGTGTCTGCGCCCGAGCCGCAACTGATCACCATCTCGCCCTGGGACCCCAGCATCCTGAAGGAGATTGAAAAGGCGATCCAGGCGGCCGATCTCGGCTTCAATCCCCAATCCGACGGCAAGATCATTCGCATTCCCGTGCCGCCCATGACCGAGGAGCGCCGCCGTGATGTGTGCAAGCACCTGAACAAGGTGCTGGAAGAGCACCGCACCGCGGTGCGCAACGTGCGGCGCGACGGTAACGACGCCTTGAAGAAGCTCGCCAAGGATAAGAAGATCAGCGAGGACGATGAGAAGCGCGCCCTCGAAGAAGTACAGAAGATGACGGACGGCGAGATCCGGCGCATGGAAGAGCTCTCGCAGAAGAAGGAAGCGGAAGTGATGCAGGTGTGATGGGGGAAGCCGCGGCGCGCGGGTCGAGATTGAGTGCCGCAAAGTTGTGTTTTGTTGTTGCTGTGGGGTATGAGCCTGGAAGTCCTCTGGAATCAGCGTAAATGTTCGCTTTAGCGGTGCGTTGACCCGGCCAAATGTTCGCTTAAGTGGTGCGGTGCGCCCCGCAAATGTTCGCTCAAGTGGTTGCGATTCTTTGAGCGAAATACCGGGAAATTGACCTTTTTGAGGGTGAATGGAACCGGGAAATTGACCATTTAAGGGCGAACGGTTGCTGAGAATTTCCCATACGTGATGCAAGATGGGCTTCGGGTGCGTGTTTTTGCGCACTTTTTCGCGTGTTTTTGCGCATTTTTGCGAGTGAAAACGCGGTTTGATGGACCTCGCGGAGGCGATGTTCCAGCGCCATCCCCGCGGGACTCCGGGGTCGTTTGTGGGCGCCGCTTTCCCCCACTCTTCCACCCCAGGAAACAAGGATCGTTTCCTGGGGACCCCGGTGAAGCGCGGGGCTAACAAATTCGCCGCGGCGAGCGCCTACGGCTCGGCTCTCTCGGTCCTGCCTTTTTATTCCCTACTGGCTACTGGCTATTGGCTGTTTAGAGCGTCTCCGCTAGTTCCATCGTGGTGGCAATGGGAACCACGCAGTCGACCTTGGTCAGCCTGAAGACCTCGCGCACGCGCGGCGTCATGCCCGCGGCGACCATCGTTATGCCCTTTTTCTTGCAGTGGACCATGTGAGAGACGATGATGCCCAGGCCACTCGAATCCATATAAGGGCACCCGGTCAGGTCGAGAATGTTTCTGACTGGCGGATCCTCACCCGGCGCCGGCTCCAGCTCAAGCACCTGTTTCAACGATCCGGTGGGCAAACTGCTGTACGCGTCGCGCATGGTGAACGGTCCGCGGAAAGCAAGAATGACCGTGCCCGGCGTACTGCCCGGCCTGCGTTCGATGCTGAATGGACCGCTGTTCCATGTTTGCCACGTCATGCCAAGCTCCCTTTGTTCGTTGTCCCGATGTCCGGTACTTCGGATTTTGCTGGAGACGCCGGGGGGATGGCAAGGGTTTTTCCTGGAGGGGGCGGGAGCGCGGGTCTGTGCTGGATTGAAAAGGGCGGGGTGGGGTTTGCGCGATCCCACCCCAAATGCTCAGCCACCACAACGAACGTGATTAGGATGGGGCAACCGGCGCCCTGGCGCGCGTTCTCGCATTTGCTCAGCCGTGGGCCTGGCGCCGCCACGCAGTGGGAGAACTGCCGACTCTGCGCATAAACACGCGTGTCAGATGACTCTGATCGGCGAACCCGCAAGAAGCAGCGACCTCGCTGAGTGGTGCGGCGGCTTCGTACATCAGACGCTGTGCCAATGCGATGCGCCGGGTCAGCACCCAGCGATGCGGCGAAACGCCCAATGCGGACTTAAATCCGCGAGTCAGCGAGCTGATTGAGGCGGCACACGCGTCTGCGATGCCGGCAAGAGAGACATCTTCACTCAGATGGGCTTCAATGTATTCCTGAGCGTGACGGAGCTGACGGGCGGACAGGCCCTGTCTGCTGCGCGCGGTCTTTGCGCTCAGCGTGCCATAGGTCGTGGCAATGTGGTCGCGGACGGCGAGAAACAGGGAATCCAGGAAAAGCGTACTGACCTCGCGCGGCCGCTCCAACACGGGCACAATGGCTTGCATCAAGTGCAGCATGACCGCGTCACAACGTATTTTCTCGAGGTCATAGCGCAGTTCCAGAAAGCTGCCACCGCGTTCCGCCGCAAACTGCTGAAAACTGTGAAGCGGCAGGTAGACGCTCAGGTTGTCAAAAGGGTCGCGAAGATCCGCGGACCACGACTTGCGCAGGTCGTAAAGAGCCAGGACGCCTGGACCAGAGGCGGGCCTTCGAATGTGGCGGCCATCGCAAAACACATTTGTCGGCCGGAAAGGACGCAATTCCACCGCCACCATCACCAAGTCCGCCAGAGGCGTGGGTTCGAGCAAGCCAAGATTGGGCTTGTCGTGCCGATACCTGGCGAAGAAGAGCGGCCGCTCAGAGCGATGCGAAACCGAACGCAGCTCTGCAAATTCGGGGCGGCTTTCGCTTACAAAGCCGGGAATCTCAAACGATTTGGCGGTTCTATTCCGATCGGTGTTCATATCCGGGTTACAGGAGCCGTCAGGCGAGGCCGAACATGCCGATCGGCCCTATACTCCGCGTTATCCAGCGCATTACGCGGACGGGGACTGATCGGATTGTCCCAAAACTGCCCGACTTATACAAGACGCCAAAATGCGCGTCTGGTTTCATCGAAAGATACCAGGTGTGCCTGGGAGCAACATCGAGGAGGCCCGCATGAAGCAAATTCTGATCGTCGAATCGAGCCCGCGGGGAGCTGAGTCCGCAAGCCGCCGACTGACAGGCAAGTTGAGAGAGCGCCTGAGAAGCCTATATCCGGACGCAAAGTTCATTGAGCACGATCTGGCCAAAGAAACTCTCCCGCACCTGGATCACCTGACTGTGAAAGCCATTTCAACGAGAGATGAGACGGAGGCAGAATCCTTGAAGGAAGCGCTGCAACTCTCAGACCAGCTCACGGATGAAGTGCTGTCGTCGGATCTTCTGGTGATCGCCTCTCCCATGTGGAACTTCGGAATGCCATCCTCGTTGAAGGCATGGGTCGATCATGTTGTGCGCGCGGGGAGGACCTTCAGATATGCGGGGGCGGGAGTGGAGGGATTGGCCCAGGGGAAGAAGGCGATCCTGGTGCTTGCTTCCGGTGGAGTGTTTACCGAGGAGCCCTGGAAATCTTGGGATACGGTCGAGCCCTATCTGCGGCAGATTCTGGGCTTCATCGGAATCGACGATGTCCAGACTGTGCGGGCTCAGGGCATGAACATACCGGCGCTGGCGCCGCATGCAATTCCTCACGGAGAAAGAACCATCGAAGCTCTCGCACTTTGAAGGAGGGAACCATGCTCGGTTTCATGATTCTGACGGTCAGCAATATCGAACGATCTCTGGCGTTCTATGAGGCGGCGCTGAAGCCCTTGCACATCCGTTTCTTCCTGCCCTACAAAGGCGAGGACGGCCATCCCGACCTGTGGGGATTCGGAGACAGCAAGAGCGCATGCTTTTGGCTCAAACAGGGGACACCCGATCCTGGGTCGGTCCATTGGGGGTTCAAGGCCGAGAGCAACGCCGAGGTCGATGATTTCTATCAAGCTGCGATAGCGGCTGGAGCCAAGGACAACATTTCACCGCGGGCGCGAGTCGAATACTATCCGGGATATTACGCTGCCGATGTGTTCGATCCCGACGGGTATTCGTTCGAAGTAGTTCATAAAAGCTGACCGGCTGCGCCGCCCCTTGTAGATGGTGGCGACGAACGGCTGGCTTGTCGTGATTGAGGTCTGGCGCGGGCGGCGACTGGGTGGGTTAATTTTTTGAGCGGATCAGAAGGCGTTCCTCAGGCACTTAAGCCTGCACTTTTTTTGCGGCGATTACGGCACGACTAAAGTCGTGCCCTTTCGCGGGGCGGCTCTTACGGCGCGACTGAAGTCGCGCCCTGATATAAAGCATTCTTTGACATCGTTGTTCGGAATGCTCGATCGAGCGTGGATCCATTTCACATTGAAGAAAGCAAATGCGGGTCCTTCGACTCAGTCGCCGCGGCGACCTCGCTCAGGATGACATCCGATTTTTGCCACTCAGGATGACCGATGATGCGAGCTTCCAACTCAGGACATCAGGCTTTTTTCGGCCGTTTGTAGAAGGGCAGCGGAACCTGTTTGCCGCGGACGCGGTTGCCGCGCACGTCGACGAGAACATCTGTGCCTGACTCCGCAACCGCCGTGGGCACGAGAGCCATGGCGATGTTGGTCTTGAGAAACGGCGCGGGACTTCCTGATGTGATCGCGCCGATGGGATCGCCGTCCAAGGAAAGCACGGAGTACCCGTCGCGGGCGATGCCGCGCTCGACCATTTCCAGGCCGATGATTTTGCGCCTCGGTCCGCCATTGGCTTGAACGGCGAGCAACGCGTCGCGGCCGATGAAGTCGCCCTTGTCGAGCTTGAGCCAACGCGTGAGGCCGGCTTCGAGGACGTTGATTTCTTCAGAGATTTCGTGGCCGTAGAGGCTCATGCCGGCCTCGAGGCGGAGGGTGTTGCGCGCGCCCAGGCCGCAGGGACGGATGCCGAACTCCGCGCCCGCGTCGAGCAGCGCGTTCCACATCTTCACGGTGGTGGTCTCGTCGGAGGGAATGTAGACCTCGAAGCCGTCTTCGCCGGAGTAGCCGGTGCGCGCGATCATCACGTTCGGGATGCCGGCGACCGTGCCCCAGGTGAACCAATAGTTTTTGATCGACGCCAGATCGACCTTGGTGAGCTTGGCGAGGGTATCAAGCGCGCGCGGGCCCTGCAGAGCGAGTTGCGAGTAATAGCTGGAGTAGTTGCTGAGGTGAATGCCGGGCCGGCCGCCGACCTGCTGCTTGATCCAGGCGAAGTCCTTGTCCGTAGTGCCGGCGTTGACGACGAGGAGATAGTCGTTGGGGCTGAGGCGGTGCACGAGAATGTCGTCAACGAATGCACCCGAGGGCGTGAGCAGAGCGGAGTAGTGCGCCTGGCCGTCGGCGAGCTTGGAGGCGTCGTTCATGGCGATGTGTTGCACGGCGGCCAGCGCGCCGGGGCCGCGGAACTGGATTTCGCCCATGTGGCTCACATCGAAGAGGCCGACGCCGGTGCGCACGGCGATGTGCTCGGCAATCAGGCCGCCGCCTGGGCATGGGTATTCGACCGGCATGTCCCAGCCGCCGAAGTCGACCATTTTGGCTTTGAGGGCGCAATGCGTGGCGTTGAGTGCGGTTTTTTTGAGCGGCTTGGCGGCGGGGGAAACGGGATCAGACATGGGGATTCCTTTGGGGGGCAATGCAACCTATTCTCATGATACGGACCGGCGGGCGGCGGGGGAACGATTAGGATGGATGCGACCTCCGCGGATGGGAAGAAACCGGCAGGAAAGGCGCAAGCATGGACCGCATTCGAGGCGTTGTGATGTTGATCGCGGCAGTTCTGGCGATGGGGAAGGGCTGGCAGATTCATCATGGCGAAATGGCGGTGCTGGCGTACGGGCTGGGCGCGATGGCCCTGGCTTTGGGCGTGTGGCACTTGACGCGCAAAGCGCCGGCGCCGCGGCCGAGAGGGAGCGAATAGGTCAACCATGCCGACTTTGTACAACCGCATTCAGGGACGCAACGTGGACCGGCTGGCGGCGCTTAGCGACGGCATCTTTGCCGTGGCCATGACGCTGCTGGTGCTGGACATGCATCTGCCCACAGCCGCACAGGTGCACGGCGAGGGCGAACTGCTGACCGCATTGGCGGCGCTGGGGGCGCAGTGGGCCACGTATGGCATGAGCTTTCTGACGCTCGGCATCTTCTGGGCCGGGCAGCAGACGCAGCTGAATCATATTGCCGAAGGCACGCGCGATTTGACCTGGATCCACCTCGGCTTTCTCTTCGCGGTCACGCTTCTCCCGCTCTCGACGCGGCTGCTGGCCGAGTTTTTTGAATACCGCACGGCGCTGGGACTCTACTGGCTCAATGTCTTCGTGCTGGGCGCGATGCTTTTCTGGAGCTGGTCGTATGCCACGCGCGCCGATCTGGTGAAGGCCGACACGCCCGAAGAGGTGAAGGGCAGCATCTGCCGGCGCATTGTGATCGCGCAGTCGCTTTATGCGGCAGGCGCGGCGCTTTGCTTCATCCATATATGGCTGAGCATCGCGGCCATCGTACTGGTGCAGCTGAACTACGCACTGGCGCCGCGGCTGTGGGGTCGCAAACGCGGCTGAGCGGCTCTCGAGCCGGATACCAAAGAACAACTCCGCGCCCGGTTACGGGCTTCTTCCAGTACGGCCGGGCGCGAGTGGCGCGGGGCGGTGGACGGTTGCGCGAACTGAGCGCAATGAGCCGGCAAGAAATTGGCCTCTGACCGCATGAATCTGTGACGGTTGAGTTCGTGCTATCCCACCCTTTCCGCGATGAAGCTGCGGAAAGGATGAGCCACGGAAGGTTCTTCTTCAAACCGCCATAGGCCTAGCTCCGCCGAGAGCGGCGGTTCGCGCGCCAGAACGAGCTAACGCCGAGGTAGAGAAAGACCAGCGCGAGGCTGGTGAAGACGAGAAATCTCCAATGGTCCGGGCCGTGAGCGTAGCTGGCGCGAGCGGGCCAAATTCCCCGCCATGCAAAAACCGGCACAAAGATCAGAAAAAAGACGCCAGTGACTTCGAGCCAGAGAATGCCGCCCACGCGGCTGAAGGGACGCAAAAAACCACCCATGCCGCGGCTTACGGATCGGCTGGCGTGGCCCACAGATTGCCCCGCCTGAACCGTGGCGCGGGCTGCCGCCTGGCTGGCGGCGCGGATCGGCTCGTTGGAGTTCTGGATTTGGGAGCCGGCAAGCGGAGCGGCTTGATGCATTTGAGAAGCAGCCGCGGATTGCGCGGGAGGCGACAGTTGTTGCACGACAATGCGCCCGGCGACGCGCACTCCGATGCCCAGGGCGCGGCCAATCATGCGAGGTCTCATTCCGTTTATGATGGTAGCAGCGGCCTGTGGCGCATTGGAGCGGTTCCCGGGTTGCTCTCAAAAGGGTTTGGCAGTAAGGTAAAGAGATTCCACGCCGCTACCCACATGCTTTTTGGCTGTGGGCCGCCGCTCCGGGAGGTACCTGTGACATCGCGTCTGCGCGAACTGATTCAGCAACTGGGCGAGGCCATCCATGAGTCGGTGATTGAAAGCGAGCAGATCGCGGGCGTCGTGCAGGACATCCGCAAGCACGGCTTTGACGTGTTGCTGATGCTGGAGGCGACGATCGGGCTGAACGAAGTGGTGGCGGCGCAACTGAAGAAGGCTGAAGCGGGCGAACTGGCGGCAGAGGCCGGCGCGGAGCCAGGAGTTTTCTCGCCAAACGATTTGCATTTTCTGCGCTCGCTGCGCATTTCCGTCGAAGGCGAAGCGGACGAAGCCGGAACCGACGTGAAGTAAGCGCGGCAGACAGGCCGGAGCGAGAAAGCAGCCGGGCCGCAGTTGCCCACAATGCCTGCATTTCTCGAGATCCTGAAGAAAATCTGCTGGTGGTTATGGTGCTACGCCGCACGCGCGCCGCATCGCGTGATTGACCCCTGTTTCCCGGCTTGCTAAGATAGGAGTGCGGGGTGGAGCAGCCCGGTAGCTCGTTGGGCTCATAACCCAAAGGTCGCTGGTTCAAATCCAGCCCCCGCAACCAAATAAATCAATAACTTAGATAAATTGGTCGCTTTCGGAAAGTCCCCGTTATCCCCCAATAAGAACGGCTGCGATCTATTGAACGGTTGCAGTCCCCGCGTTTGCGGTTGAATCCTGCAAGTTTGAGCCGAACACCAACCCTACAACTTGGCTGTTTGCCCGGCGTTTGGTTTCTGTCATCGCTCGCCCATAGACATTCATCGTCGTCTGGATCGAGGCATGACGCATGAGTTCCTGTTGCACCTTCATCGGCGCTCCCGTCTCGTCCAGCCACGAACGATACGAGTGGCGGAACGTGTGCCAGCCGATTTCCTCCCCTAGCCCGGCAAGTCTGGCAGCTTTCTTGATCTGCCGCTTTTGGAGGCTTTCCTGGTGGTACGGCTTCCCCGTCGCGGGATTGGCAAAGACCCAATCCTCGATTCGAGGGAAAAACGAAGCAGAGCGCCACTGTAACAACACCTCTGCCAACCGTGGATCAAGCGGAACCTCATCCTTCGAGTATTCCGTCTTCACATCATCCACCCTGCCACCGACAACGCTTCTCTGAACCAGAACAGTGCGCTCCTCAAAATTGAAGTCGCCCCATTGCAGCCCGAGAATCTCGCTGACCCGAAGCCCCAGGCACTGTGCGACCAACACCATCGTGCGGTATGGCTCGCTCAAATGCTTGAGCAGTTCAAAGAATTGGCCGACTTCGAGAATCCGTGGCCGCTTCAGCCGTTTGCTTGCATTCTTCACTCGCACCAGAGAAACGGGGTTCTTGCCAAGTTCGATAACCCCCCACCGTTCCGCACACTTGAAGACCAGATGCATGATTCCCCGTACGTGAGTCTTTGACTTTGGAGCCAGTGGCATATCGCGTAGCCATTGTTCCATCGCCATCGGCTTCAGCTTGTCTACGGGGTATTCTCCCCAACGTGGTCGAATATGAACGCGGATATTCGACAGATGCGACTTCCGGGTTGAATAGCGTTCCGAAAGCTCCTGCTCAATGTAACGGTCGAGCAAGGCTCCGAAGGACGCCGCCTCCACTTCCGCACGTGGAGACTCATCGTTGAGTCGAAGAAGAAGGGCTTGAGTGGCCTTTCGTGCCAGGGTTTCCGTCGTGTACAGATTGCGATCCCCAAGGATCACACTCTGACGTTTCCGTTGCCCAGTGGAGTCCGTTTCGTAGTACCGAAACTCCCACACGTCAGGACCACGCTCACGCTTCCTCAGCCGTAAACTTCCGTATTGATACCGTGTCCGAACCAACAAGGTTTACCTCCTGTCTGGTTGCGGGCACGAGTGGTTAAGAACAGAGTACCTCTGTTCGGCTTCAGAGTCGACTTCAGGCTGCTCCGCGCCCAACTGCTGGCCATTCAGATCGGAAGCACGAAATCGCCACAGCTTCCCCAAGCGCAAACCAGCGACAAGGCCGTTGCGGGCGTACCGCTGAAGGGTTTTCGGATGAACTTTCAGGAGGGCCGCAGCCTGCTCGCTGTTCAATAGAGGTTCGAATACATGGGGGAAATCGAACATAGTTCGCACGCTCCTTGAAACTACATTGAAACGGATTGCGAATAATGTCTACCCTCATAAAATGAGGCACTTGCGTCCCATCAAATTCTGGAATTGGAGTGCAGAGTACAGAACGGAGTTGAAAGGAATGGAGAGCAATGGAGAGTATTTTAAGGAACTCTTGGCGCAGGTAATTATTTGACTTTATGAAAACGAACTGAGGAAATCCGATGAAAAATCCCGACTGACATTCCCCGGATGGACAGAGCATAGCCGAGGCGCGGGCGGTGTCAAGGGCGGCTGCGCCGCCGCTTCGCGGTCAAGACCCTTGACACCGCCCTTCTACGCCTCGGCTCACAATCCAAATATCCGGGGAATGTCAGTTTTAGAAACCTATCCC
>Ga0181529_10001749_pt1 | contig 27481 bp, 18 predicted proteins | sample PEATcosm2014_Bin_36_FD_119763 | JGI IMG/M metagenome (GOLD analysis project Ga0181529, IMG submission 119763) | Peatland microbial communities from MTU Mesocosm Facility, Houghton, MI, USA - PEATcosm2014_Bin10_30_metaG | ecosystem: Environmental > Terrestrial > Soil > Wetlands > Peat | place... | reverse complement strand
TGGACCTAAACGAAACTGGCTATCTACACAGCAAACGGCGTGATCCCGGTTGGCCGGTGTGCAGCTTCGCATTTAAATCTATTGTTTACAGCTTTCATCTAAGGATTAGTCCCCTGAAGCCGGCAAGTGTCCGCCGATCTGCCTAGGCACGATCGTCTGCTGACGACAACCCAACGCACTCATCGAGGACGTCTCAGTCTGAGCGCCGAGGCACGGATTGAGGTAATCCCACCGTAGCCGCGACGACAAGGTCGCGCCTGCGCAGGTCTGAGCGCGACATCATTGCGTACCCAATTCCCATCTCTTTCCTGGGATTCATCCACGGCCTGAACCCACTCCAACCCTGGCCCCTGTTCCCCGGTGCTTCTACTTCTCGATGTCGATCTCCGGATACTTTCGCCGTACTGCCGTCACCACAGCGGCGTGCTCGGGCTTTCCACTGGACCGGGCCAGGGCATCGCGGGCGTGGGCGGCGTCTTCGATCGGATAGCGGCGGGTTTCGGGAAACACGAATTCGCCCTTGGAAAGGTTCTCCCGTTTCGCGTTGGTAAGCTTTGTCATATTGATTCCTCCGGTCTGGATTCACCCAGTGTAGAGAATCCTTTACACGGGCTCTGACCGCGTGATTTCGTACGTTGCAATTGAGCACCCTCCGATCCCAGGTCCCAAAGGCGGGGCGCCCGGCGAAGAGCTCTCAATGTGGAAGTTGTAGCCAGTCTGAAGAAAACGCTGGCTGAGTTGGCTAACCGGGAAGTCCTGGGCGGACAATACGCGCAGCTACTACTTTCTCGCCTTTCCCTGTTTCCGCTTTGGTAGACTCAGCCGCTGGTGTATCGAGCTGCTCGGCGTGCTTCAGGGCATTCCGAGAGAGCGCGTCAGCCTGCTTGTTGAGTTCGTGATCGGTTAGATGATCTGCTTTGCCGTGTGCGACCGCTGCGACGGCGTGGGCGTGGGATGCCAGATTGTGAAGTTCCGCGGCTTGATCGTGCGAACTTTGAGGCATAGTGTTCTCCTCACCTGTATGATGCAAACCGTCAGGCCGGGAGAGATAAAGAATTGATCGATGCCGGCCGTTTGCCTCCCAAGGTCCGGATTTTAGGACCTGGGAAGCTCCCGAATCTTGCCGATCAAGGCTACCGGGAAGTCGCTCGCTGCTGCCAGCCCGTAGTTCCTTTGGCGTCATTCCAGAGGCACCCGAGGCGAAATCGGCGTTTATTCAACCGAATCCAAGTGCGAAATTCTGCAAGCCTACCCTTTTGATTGCTCCTGACGAAATTTGCGGCTATCAATTGCTTTTCCAAGGTTTATAGTGGAGACGTTCTCATTTTGTGTTTTTTCACCCAGCCCGTTCCTTCGAGAAGGGGCGGCTTGGATGTGGGATGAATCTTCGATAGAGTATCGATGCAATTGAGAATGGAAACATTAATGATGAAGTAGAAGCTTTTTGATGGGGCCACTCGCAATGCCTGACCCAACGCGAATCTGGCGTGTCATCGTTTCCGTCCTGTTGATCGTGCTGGTATTGGCGACCACGATGGGAATGGTGTGTCACCATCATGACCAGTGTTCTTCGGGCAACTGCATGCTGTGCCACATGATCATCGCTCCCCCCGCATCAGCGGTCGGGGCGATCGGCTTGATCCGGGCCACCGCGGAATGCGCGGTCCGGAAAAATGGCTTCGTTTCGCAATGCAGGGTGAATGAAAAGCCGCCCCGCGCTCCTCCTGTATAGCCCCTCCCAGCACTTCGTGCCTCTACGGCACATTCATCGGCTATTTCTTTGGTTCAGGAGTTGGAGCGCCTATGCGTTCGACAATCTTACGTTTTTGCATGCTCGTGCTTTTGTGTTTGTTCGCGGAGTCAGCGGTTGCGCATGCGCAGGCCGCTCAGTCTCCACCGCAGGGCAGCCAGGCGCCGGCGGCCAGCCAATTGGCGCAGAAGCCCGGCACGCAGTTGATCACGCTGGATCAGGCGATCCAGATGGCGCTTGAGCACAATCACAACCTGCTCGCGGCGCGGACCACGATCCAACAAAACGAGGCGGAAGAGATCACCGCTAATCTGCGGCCGAACCCGGTGCTGTTGGGCGACTCGCAGTTTCTGCCTATCTTCCAGCCCCATAATTTCAGCGCTGACTACTTGGACAATACGGCGCAGTTCGACATAGCCGTGAGCTACCTGTTCGAACGTGGGAGGAAGCGGCAGCACCGGCTACAGGCGGCGAAGGACCAGACTGCCGTGACACGGTGGCAGGTGGCCGACAACGAGCGCGCGCTCACATTCAACGTGGCCATGGATTTCATCAACGTGGAACTGGCCGAGTCGACTCTGGAGCTTGCCAACCAGGACCTGAAGAGCTTTCAGGAGACGGTGGACATTACCGAGGCGCGCTACAAGGCGGGCAATATTGGTCTGGACGATTTTCTGAAGATGAAGCTTCAATTGCTGCAGTTCCAGACCGATGTGGCGCAGGCCAGGCTGGCGCGGGTGCAGGGACTGTCGGATCTGCGGCAGTTGCTGGGATACGAGCAAGTGAGCGCGGACTACGATCTGGCCGGGAGTTTTGACTATCAGCCGATGAAGGGCGGGCTCGAAGACATGCAGGCGACGGCTCTGAAGAGCCGGCCGGACCTGCAGGCGGCGCAGCAAGGGATAGCGGCGGCCAACAGCGCGTTCAACCTGCAAAAGGCAATCGGCAAACGGGACGTGACCGGGCAGATCGACTACACGCACCTGAGCTATCTGAATGACGTTTCGCTTTTTGGATCAATGCAGATGCCGATCTTCGATCGCAACCAGGGCGAGATCAAGCGCGCTGGCTTTGCGATTACGCAGGCGCAGCAGCAGCAGCTTAACGTGAACGGGCAGGTGCTGACGGATGTGAGGGACGCGTACGAAGGCTGGCAGGCGAACAACGAGGTTGTGGGGCTGTACCGCTCAGGCTATCTCGACGATGCGCAGCAGTCGCGCGATATTACGGATTACGCGTACAAGCGCGGAGCGGCCAGCCTGCTGGATTTTCTGGATGCAGAACGGAGTTTTCGCGCAACGCAACTCGGCTACCGGCAGGCGCTGGCATCGTACCTGCAGGCGCTGGAGCAACTTCGCGAGGCGGTAGGGACCAGGAGCTTACCATGAGACACGCACAGAAGATGAACGGGGCTCGCGGTATGTGGCGCGCGTGGCCTCTGCTACTTGCGCTGCCAGCATTGGCCGGCTGCCACTCGAACGACAATGCAAGCGGAATGACTTCGTTTTCTTCGAAGGCATCACCGTCGGCGACGCCGAGTTTGTTCACCATTCCCGCGGACCAGATGGGCCACGTGCAACTGTTGACGATGGCCCCTGGAACGATGACCAACACGCTGCGGTTAACGGGTGCGGTGGCCTACAACGCATTCAAGACGACGCCGGTGATTACGCAGGTGGGCGGGCCGGTGAGCCGGATCATGGTGGTCCAGGGCGATCATGTGCAGATGAATCAACCGATGCTGGAAGTGAGCAGCCCGGACTACGCGCAGTTGCTCGACGGCTATCTGAAGGCCGCGGACTCCTTCCGGCTGGCGGACAAGTTTTATGTGCGCGCGAAGGACCTGTATGCGCACAACGCCATTGCGCAACAGGATCTGGAGCAGGCGGAGAGCAATCGCACACAGGCAAAGGCCGATTTGAACGCGGCCGAGCAGGGAATGAGAATTCTGGGCATCAAGAATCCCGCGGACCTGGCGAAGGCTCCCTCTTCAGCGCAAATTCCGGTGCTGGCGCCGATTGCCGGCGTGGTGGTGGAGCGGCTGGTTTCACCGGGACAAGTGGTGCAGGCAGGGCAGACGCAGGCATTCACCATTTCGGATCTGAGCACGGTGTGGGTGCTGGCCAACGTCTACCAGGCGGATCTGAAGTACGTGAAAAGCGGCGAAGACGTGGTGGTGCAGACGGATGCGTTTCCTGACAGTTTCCACGGCAAGATTTCTTATGTGTCGCCGGCGCTCGATCCGACCACTCGCACGCTGCAGGCACGCATCGTAGTGGACAATCCCGGCGAGAAGCTGAAGCGCGATATGTACTGCACGGTGACGGTAACGGCCGGCGTGCTGAAGAATGCGATGGCGGTGCCGAATGCGGCGGTGCTACGCGACGACAACAACCAGCCCTTTGTGTATGCGCTGACGGGTGACAACCAGTTTGGGCGGCGTGACGTGGTGCTGGGCGAAGTGCAGGGTAGTGAGACGCAGATCGTAAAGGGCATATCGCCGGGCGACAGGATTGTAGGCAACGGCAGCGTGTTCCTGCAAGTCGTCAACTCAATGCAGCACTGAGAGGACAGGCCGAGATGATTCATCGCATCGTTCAGTTTGCGCTTCGGCAAAAGCCGATCGTCCTGTTCCTGGTAGCTTTCATGGCCGTGGGCGGAGCGATAGCATTCCACAACATGCCTGTGGATGCGTACCCGGATCTATCGCCGCCCATGGTGGAAGTGATCACGCAGTGGCAGGGCCACGATGCGTCAGAGGTGGAGCGCCTGGTGACCGTCCCCACGGAAGTGGAGATGAACGGCGTTCCGAAGCTAACCGTGATGCGTTCGATCTCGCTCTACGGGCTTTCGGACGTGATCATGACCTTCGACGAAAGCACGGACGATTACTTTGCGCGCGAGGTGGTATTTCAGCGACTGAGCGAAGTGACGTATCCGGTGGGCGTGACGCCGACGCTGGCTCCGCTGGCGAGCCCTTCGGGGCTTGTGTACCGGTACGTGATTGAAAGTCCCGACCGCACGCCGCAGGAACTGAAGACCATTGAAGACTGGGTGCTGGAGCGGCAGTACAAGCAGGTGCCCGGCGTGGCAGACGACTCCGGCTTTGGCGGCACCGTGATGCAGTACCAGGTGCTGCTCGATCCGGCCAAGCTCTACGCGTATCACGTGACCGTGCCGACGGTCATTCAGCAGCTCTCGGTGAACAACTCGAATGCCGGCGGAGGATTCTACGAACAGGGCCAGCAGTTCGATTACGTGACTGGCGTGGGCCTGGTGCGCGACACCTCGGACATTGCCAATATCCTGGTGGGCTCGCAGAACGGCGTGCCCACGCGCATCGGCGACATCGGGCAGGTGGAGATCGGGAACGCGCCGCGGCTGGGCGAGTTCGGCTTCAACAAGACGGACGACGCGGTGGAAGGCGTCATCATGATGCGGCGCGGCGAGCAGACGCAGAACGTGCTCAAGGGCGTGGAAGCCAAGACGCAGGAGCTGAATGAACACGTACTGCCGCCGGACGTGAAGGTGCGCCCGTACTACGACCGCAGCGACCTGGTGCAACTGACCATCGACACCGTGGAGCACAACATGGTGATCGGCATGGTGCTGGTGTTCATCGTACTGATGGCGTTCCTGGTGAGCTTCCGCGCGGCCGTAATTGTGGCGCTTACCATTCCGCTATCGCTGCTGTTCGCTTTCATCTTCGTGCACGCGGAGGGGATTCCGGCGAACCTGCTTTCGATCGGTGCGATCGACTTTGGCATTCTGATCGACGGCACGCTGGTGATGGTTGAAAACATCTTTCGCGAACTGGGCGCGCGCGAGGGCCAGGAGTATGACCTGGAAGATGTGATCCTGAAGGCCGCGAAGGACGTGGACCGGCCCATCTTTTATTCGGTGGCCGTGATCATCGCCGGTTATCTGCCTATTTACGCGCTCACGGGGCCGTCGGGCAAGCTGTTCAAGCCGATGGCAGACACGGTGGCCATTGCGCTGGTTGGGGCCCTGATTCTGACCCTGACGCTTGTCCCCGTGCTCTGCGCCCTGTGGTTCAAGAAGAGCGTGCACGAAAGAGAGAACAAGCCATTCCAGTGGATACTCAGAAAATATGCGGTGTGGCTGGACTGGTGCATGGACCGGCCGCGAACGACGCTGGTACTAGCGGGAGTGATCTTTGTGGCCACTCTGCTGTTGATTCCGTTTATCGGAGGTGAGTTCATGCCGCACCTGGACGAGGGTGCAATGTGGATTCGCGCCACGATGCCGTATACGGTTTCGTTCGAGACGGCGAGCAGGTTTTCGCCGCAGGTGCGGGACATTCTGATGAAGTACCCGATGGTAACGGATGTGGGCTCGGAATTGGGGCGGCCCGACGACGGCACCGATCCGACAGGGTTCTTCAACGACGAGTTCTACGTAGGGCTGAAGCCCTATGGCGACGCGGCGTGGAAGACGGGATCGATTCACAGCAAAGCGGCGCTGCAAGCGGATATCGAGCGGCAACTGGATACGTTTCCGGGCGTCATCTTCAACTTCACGCAGCCGGCGGAGGACGCGGTGGACGAGGCGCTGACGGGCCTCAAGAGCGCGCTGGCGGTCAAGATCTACGGACCTGACTTGAATGTGCTGCAGAACACGGCGCAAGTGGTCAAGCAGCGGCTCGGCCAGGTTCCGGGATTCACGGAACTGACCGTGGTGCGTCAACTGGGGCAGCCGACCCTGACCATCAACGTGGATCGCGGCAAGATTGCGCGCTACGGCATCAACGTGGCCGACGTGGAGGCGATTGTGCAGGCGGCGGTGGGCGGCCAGGCGGCCACGCAGGTAGTGCAGGGCGAAAAGCTCTTCGACCTGGTGGTGCGCATGAAGCCGGAGTTCCGCCAGAGCGCGCAACAGATCGGGAACCTGCTGGTGGGTACGCCGGCCGGGCAGCAGATTCCGCTGAGCGCGCTGGCGGATATTCGCGAATCGGGCGGGGCGTCGCTCATCTACCGCGAAAGTAATTCGCGGTACATCGGCGTTCAGTACAGCGTGGAGGGGCGCGACCTGCAGAGCGCGGTGAATGCAGGCCAGCAGGCGATTGCGGATGTTCAAAAGAGACTGCCTCCAGGTTACCGGTTGACGTGGGGCGGCGAGTACGATGAGTTCTTGGCCGCCGAACGCCAGTTGGCTGTCATCGGCCCGCTGGCGGTGTTCATCATCTTCATGATCCTGTTCGCTCTTTATGACAATTTCAAATACCCGGTAGTCATTCTGGCGGGCGTAGTCCTTACGGTTCCGGTTGGCGCGTTACTGGCGTTGAAGTTGACGCATACTCCGTTCAGCGCTTCTTCGGCGCTGGGCCTGCTGGCGCTGATTGGCGTTTCGGTGGAAACCGCCGTGATTCTCGTCTCCTATATCAACAAGCTGCGCATCGAGCAGAACATGGACATCCGGACGGCGACGCGAGAGGCCTCACTGCTGCGACTGCGGCCCATTATGATGACGGCGCTGGTAGCTTGCCTGGGACTGCTGCCAGCGGCTCTCTCGACGGGCGTCGGTTCCGACACGCAGAAGCCGTTTGCCATTGTGATCGTGGCAGGGTTGGTGTCGCGGCTGTTTCTGGGCTTCTTTGTAAACCCGGTGCTCTACCAGATTGTGGCGCGGGAGGGCGATGTGCTGAAGGTGTAGGCGGCGCAGGCTGTTGAGGCATTCAGCCGCACCAGATCTCCACGCCATGTTATGAATTCGATAGATGAAGAGGGTAGGGACAGTGTTGCGCACCTATCCACCGTCGACATGGTTCAACGCTCGTTCGGTCCGGAAGACCGGCCCATGTTCGCTTTCATATTCCAACCGGTCAAGGGCACCGATCACGAGTTCTACCGTGACGTCCTTCATCCGTCCATTCACGGCGATGCTCTTCACATCGCTTTGAGGGTCAGGGATCAGGCATCAAAGCGGACTTGGGTTGCCAAGCGTATCGATGACAAACGGCTGCTGAAACTCATCCGGGCGTTCCTGAATGCCGGGGTGATGGAAAACGGGCTGCTCAGCCCAAGTGTGGAAGGGGTCGGCAGGTGACTGCCACCTCTATGCCGATCAAGTCGACATTGCGTCACAATTCCGCGGCAGAGCCAGGCGCCTGCGAAGGAAGTACTACGTCGGCGCGAACTGCGTTATCCTGATCCTCAGGTGACCCAACCCGGTCGGATACGGAGCCTGAAATGGGCGAGTTTGTCCTGAACGTCAACGGCGCTCACCTCCGCGTGAGCGCTCCCCCTGAAGAGACTCTGCTTTCTGTCTTGCGCAATCGGCTCAATCTGACCGGGACCAAATACGGCTGCGGCGAGGGCCAATGCGGAGCCTGCACCGTCCTGCTCGACGGTCGAGCCACCCGTTCCTGCATGCTTTCCGTGGCGTCGGCGGTCAATGCGAAAATCACCACCATCGAAGGCCTGGAGACGAACGGCAAGCTCAGTCCCGTTCAGCAGGCTTTCCTGGACGAGGGCGCATTCCAGTGCGGCTACTGCACCTCAGGCATGATTCTCAGCGCTACTTCTCTACTGCATCAGATGCATAACCCTACCGAAGAGCAGATTGCCGCGGCAATGAATGGAAACATCTGCAGGTGCGGAACTTATCCGCGCATCCTTGATGCGGTAAAGCGCGCCTCAGGGCCGAAGGTCCAGGGAGTAACCCGATGAGCCTTCGCGATGAGCCCGAGCTTGAATCTTTTCAGGATGAGTACTGGGGCCCTTCAGGCAGCCTTCACCTCGACCGCCGCGACTTCCTGAAGGTTTTGGGAGGAGGACTGCTCGTCTGCCTCGCTCGCACCCCCGCGTGGACGCAGGAGTCAGGCCGTGCCATCGGCGGCCATGAGCTTCCCAAAGATGTGGGCGCGTGGCTGCATATTGCGGCCGATGGCCAGGTGAAGATATTCACCGGCAAAGTTGAGGTGGGACAAAACATCCGCACCTCTCTAGCCCAACTTGTCGCCGAGGAACTGCGCGCACCCATTGACTCCATTGTGATGGTCATGGGTGACACTGAGCTCACTCCCTGGGATATGGGCACCTTTGGCAGTCGCACCACCCCCACCATGGGACCGCAACTCCGCACCATGGCTGCGGCGGCGCGTCAAATGCTCTTGGAATTGGCCGCCGAGCGCTGGCATCTTGACCCCACGGCCTTGACCGCTGCCGGCGCCAGGGTTATCGACCCTCAGACCTCGCGGTCGCTCACCTATGGCGAACTCACCCGAGGCGAAAATCTCGTCAAGATTGTCTCCGGCCAGGAGAGTCTCACACCTCCCGATGAATGGAAGATCGCCGGAACCTCCGTTCCCAAGGCTGAAGGCCGCGACTTTGTTACCGGCAAACACACCTATCCCTCCGACATCACCCTGCCCGGAATGATCTTCGGCGCGGTGCTTCGTCCCGATGGATTCAATGCAACGCTCGAGTCGATCGACACCGGCGCGGCGGAAAAACTTCCCGGAGCCCAGGTCGTGCGAGACGGCGACTTCACCGGGGCCGTCGCCACTGATGCCTTTTCCGCGCAACAAGCGATCTCTACAATCCAAGCAAAATGGAATGTGCCCGCGCAGCCCTCCAACCGCGATCTCTTCGAGATTCTGAAGGCCACTTCCGAGTCCGGAGGTGAAGAAGGCTCGCAGTACGTGGTGGGTTCGGTGGAGCAAGCCATGGCCGCGGCCGGTTTGAAACTAGAAGAACGGTACACCGTCCAGTACATCGCGCACGCGCCCCTTGAGCCTCGCGCCGCCGTGGCCGAGTGGAGCGGCGACAATCTCACGGTATGGACCGGTACGCAGCGTCCCTTCGGAGTTCGCGACCAACTCGCACAGGCGTTTCACATCCTCCCCGCCCAGGTGCGCATCATCCAGCCGGATATGGGCAGCGGCTATGGCGGCAAGCATACAGGTGAAGCGGCTCTTGAAGCTGCTCGCCTGGCAAAAGCCGCCGGCAAGCCCGTCAAGGTCGTGTGGACGCGCAAGGAGGAATTTACCTGGGCCTATTTTCGCCCCGCCGGCCTGATTGAGATCAAAGCCGGTGCGCAACAAGACGGAACGCTGGTTGCATGGGAGCACCACAACTACAACTCGGGCTCCGCTGCCATCGCCACCCCATACAACGTTCCCAACCAGCTCATTCAATACCATCCAGCCAGGTCGCCTCTGCGCCAAGGCTCCTATCGCTCACTCGCAGCCGCTGCCAACGTCTTCGCCCGCGAGTCACATATGGATGGGCTGGCCCACGCGGCGGGCATCGACCCGCTCGAGTTCCGCCTCAAGAATCTCACCGATCCAAGGCTGCGCGCCGTCTTCGAAGCGGCTGCCGAGAACTTCAGCTGGGGACGCTCGAAATCAACGCCCGAGCACGGGTTCGGCATTGCTGGCGGAACCGACAAAGGGGGCTATGTCGCTGCCTGCGCCGAAGTGGAGATCGATTCGGCCGGCAAAAAGGTGCACATCCGCCGTATCGTTCAGGCCTGGGAGTCGGGCGCGGTGGTCAATCCCGACGGCTTGCGCAACCAGATTACGGGCGCCATCGTGCAGGCCATTGGCGGCGCCCTCTTTGAGAGAATTCTCTTTGCCGACGGCCGCATTCTCAATCCTCGCTTTGCACAGTACCGCCTTCCCCGGTTCAGTGACGTGCCGCGGATTGAAGTCGTGCTCATCGACCGCAAGGATCTGCCTTCGGCTGGCGCGGGCGAAACAGGCATCGTAGGCCTGGCACCTGCCGTGGGCAACGCCATCTTTGCCGCCACCGGAATCCCCCCCCTCAACATGCCCATGGCCCCGGGTAGCGCAGTGCCGGGAGAACCAGACTCTACTTTCCGGAGTTGAACGTCTGGCCACAGTTCATTCTGGACTTGCCAGTCATGAATGACTCCAGGGGGACATACCGACAAGCCGGCACGGCGTCTGCGATGCGGGGCAGAGTGGAGTGACGAGGAAATACCGGTCCTATCGGCGTTTTCGTTACCGATACTGCCTCCTGGGCTGAATACTCACTCATTCAGGGGTATCAGGACGTTGGCAATTTCCCATGCCGGTCCATTGTGGCCCACGATTTTCTGGCCTGCTCAACGATGCTGCCGAGTTGGAGACCATCCTTAAAGCACCGCAACTGCGGCCGACGCTACAATTTGCGCCAACATCCTCAAAGTCACCAAGGCTGCCCGCTCGCCATAACCAATCTCGGTTGCGGACGAACTCAACTTTGCCCGCAAGTGGGACACGGAATTCCAGTCTGAGCGGAAAGATCCCTCACAACGCGGCAGAATTCCTTGAAGATCCTGTCATCCCTCATTCGAGGTTCAAAGGCCTTCACCAGCTCGTCGAGATACCAAAGCTGTTGTCCCGCACCCCGCTTGAACCGTTCGAAGACCTCCATACCGACCACCCTGTAGTCATCGAGAATAGCCCTGGCGTTATAGAGCTTATCTGCAATCGAGATGAGCAGCACATCCTCGTCTTCATGTTCCAGTCGATCTATATAGGCCTTCTTGCGTTCTTCCCAACCTTCCTTCCTATCGTGATCCTCTGCAAACGTGTCAGAAAGTCCAGCCACCATCCTCGCCACGTCCGCGCCAAATTGAGCTTCAACGTCCTTTAGCCGTGGCAACCCTCCCTTGTCCTCCACGATGTCGTGAAGGAGAGCCGCAATCACCATATCCTCAGTCACGGGAATCCGCCCGTCCGTCTCCCCCATCACCAGCGCAGCCACTCCGAGCAGATGCGCCATGTATGGAACGCGCGTCCCCTTGCGAAACTCCGTGTGCAGCTCGCGCGCATAATCCACAGCACGGGTAAACCGATCGCTCAGCCTCAAATCCGTCACTAACTTAGTCATGAAACTCCCCCCGTACGAAACGGTGTAGTGTACCGCATGCCGCGCTGCCAATGCCTGACCAGATCACGGCTGCGTCTTGCATCACAGACCCCATGTACGAGTTCAGGTGTAAAATCCATTTTCAAATCAAGTCCCGCAAGAGAGAGCCGTCATGCAATATCGCACGTTTGGAAAGCTAGATTGGAAAGCCTCCGCCCTCGGCTTCGGCTGCATGAGATTCCCAACCGCCGATGACCAGCGTGGCAGCGCGAATGTGGATGAAGCCGAAGCGATCCGCATGCTGCGTTACGCCATCGATCACGGCGTGAATTACATCGACACCGCCTACCCCTATCACGATGGCAAAAGCGAGCTCGTCGTCGGCAGAGCCCTCAAAGAAGGTTACCGCGACAAGGTCAAGCTGGCTACCAAGCTCCCCACCTGGCTCGTGCAGGCGCCATCGGACTTCGACCGCTTTCTCAACGAACAGCTCAGCAAACTCCAGACCGACCACATCGACTTCTACCTGCTGCACGCCCTCAACCGCTCCTCCTGGGCCAACATCGTGCTAAAGCACAGCCTGCTCGATCAGGCAGCGCGAGCACTCGCCGACGGCCGCATCCGTCACCTTGGCTTCTCTTTCCACGACAACTATGAGAGTTTTGAAGAGATCGTGAACGGCAGCGACCTGTGGAGCTTCTGCCAGATCCAGTACAACTACATGGATATCGATAACCAAGCCGGCACCCGCGGCCTCGAACTCGCCGCCGGCAAGGGTCTCGGCATCGTTGTGATGGAGCCGCTGATGGGCGGCCGTCTAGCCGATCCGCCGCAAGACATTCGCGAAACCATCGCCACCGATGCCGCCCACCGCAGCCCCGTGCAACTCGCCTTCGATTGGGTATGGAATCGCCCTGAGGTTTCCGTGGTGCTGAGCGGCATGAGCACCATGAGCCAGCTCGTCGAAAATCTCCAGATCGTCGAGTCGTCGCGCGGGGGCAAACTCGGCCCTGCCGATCAGGCGCTCTTCGCCCGCATCCGCGATCAGTACAACGCCCGAACTACCATCCCCTGCACGCAATGCGCCTACTGCATGCCCTGCCCCAACGACGTGGACATCCCCACCAACTTCGATCTCTTCAACTATGCCCACACCTACGACGACCTGGGTGCGGCTCGCTTCCGCTACAAGTTCGTGCTCAAGGAAAACCAGCGCGCGGGCGCCTGTATCGATTGCGATACCTGCGAAGGCCTGTGCCCTCAGCACATTCCAATTTCCGATTGGATGGCAAAAGTTGCGGCGCTCCTCGATTGAGGAGCGCTGCTTCATCACCAATACAGTTCCTTCGAATACTCGTGAATCGCCGATAAATCGTCACTACGTTCGTGGAGAAACGGATTTCCAGCGAAAAGTCATAGTGCTGTATCTGGAGCGTCCCGCACGCGACAGTGCGCAGCCGCATGCTCTCATCAGGGCGCTTCTGATACAGCGACTTGAAGGAAGCCGCCCCCATGAAAGGCTATGCACTTTGAATAGGTCCGATCGGGTCTGGAGGTTCGACGAAGATGCGGTGACAGATACGGTCTGCGCGTTTGAGGGTTGGATGGAACGGCGAAGATCGCCGCCTGAGAATTAGCGGTGATCGAGACAGGCCGTGGAGATGTGGAAATCGAACAAGCCGATTTCCACATTCCCATTGCCGCGACTACCACGGGGATGATTAAACTTCCCCCAAACCCGGCCGGTTAAGAGATACGCATTCAGAGGGCAAGGTCAAATCCTGCAAAAAAGCCAGGAAATACCAGGACGCCCCCGACTGGTTAGAGCTCAATCTCGCGGTCAGTCCAGACCGGCGGGGCTTTTGGAATTGGCGTATAAATGGTCTGTTCATTGGTCGGAGGTGTATGGAGTGATTAAAACGCCGACAAAGAAAACCACCACAGACAAAATTTTGGGTAGATTCGGGTTTTACCTGACCAGGAGAGAGAGCCTCGGAGGAAGTCCGTCCGTCCTCGGGTCTTTTACGCCGTATTCCCAACTCAATGCATGCGGCACGCGCGAGCACTACTTCATCCATGAAGGTTATTGCCACCGCTCCGTTCCGCAGTATATGGATGACACGGTCTATTCCTGGGGCTGGCAGGAGGAAGTCTATGGCTTCGCCAGGGAAATTGCAGACAAACACCATCTTAAGTCGGTGATGGATGTTGGTTGCGGATCGGCTGCCAAACTGCTGAAATACTTTGGAAATGACAAAACCATTGGACTCGATGTGGAGCAGACCTGCTCTAAACTACGGAAGCGCTACCCGAACCGTGAATGGGGCATCGCTGATTTTTCAGCGGAGATTGTGCCCAAGGCAGATCTCGTCATCGCGAGCGATGTAATCGAACATTTGGTCGATCCTGACATGCTTCTCAAGTTTATTTTGCGTGCTTCTCCCCAGTACGCGATCCTATCCACCCCAGACAGAAACTTGCTGCGGCATGGAACGTTCAACGGTCCACCGCACAACCCGGCTCATCTTCGAGAGTGGAACATGCCTGAACTGCACACTTATCTTTCACAGTTCCTGGAGATTGACGAGCACTTTATTTCGTACGCAGCACAAGCCACGCAATGCGTGCTTGGGAGACCTCGTTCTGCGTCCTCCTAGCGCGCAATTAAACGGCCAGGCACGGAGAGGCCTTGGGAAGTTTCATGGGATGTTTCATGGGATGCGCCTCAATCAACGGTTACCGGCGATGTTTGGCTTAGGGAAGCCCCTGAGAGCAGGATTGAGCAGGTTATGTTGCGTCACTCGAACGTGCATACCACGCTGCAACTGTACAGCCACGGGCGAAGCCAGGATCGGTTGGACGCTCAGGGCGAAATGCTTGCGGCATTTTTCAAGCCGCAGGAAGCCACCATCCAGCAGGGGCTCGCCCGAACTGCGGGTGAATCACGGGTGCAGGGAAGCGGCCTAATGATCGGCTAAACCATTGGAAATAATGGTGAGCTCGGTGCGGCTCGAACGCACGACCCACGCCTTAAAAGGGCGTTGCTTGCACTTTCGCATGGAGTGGAACGGAAATGCACTGTGCTGAATAACAATAGTTTAATGAGCAAGTTACGGACATTCCCAAGTAGCACAGAGTAGTATCATGGGGCACGAAACTACAAGTCAAACAGCCACTGAAACAGCCGCTAAGCATTTGCTTTGGTCTTCTCCTTGCCGGCTTCTGACTCCCCTTCCTAGGAAGCTGCACTTCACATCGGCGGATAAGGTGGTCGAGCTGGTGGAGCGGGGTGGCGGCATCACCGACCAGGAGAGCCGGCTGATGCTGAACCAGGCGATCACCAAAGGGCGCGCAGGAGATCACTTAGGTTCTCCGCCTTCAGTTGTGTTGTACATCTGGAATTCGCGAATGGCCGCGGCGTCAGTGCTGGAAAGAATGTTGAGCCGGACGCGGCTGGCTGTGACCGGCGGGAAAATGTCGATTTTCTTATGGCCGATGGCTCCGGAGGTGACGACAGTCTTCCAAACAGTTCCAGTCCAGATATCGATGGAGTATTTCTGAATGCGCTGGCCGGCGTTGAGCCACTCCATCGTGATGGTGCGGTTGAAGGTAACAGGACTGGAGAAGACGGCCTCAAGCGTCGAGTGATGGGAGCCGGCGGGCGCGGTCCAGAAGGTGTCCGGGTTGCCGTCGAGCGCGGCGGAGATTTCAGCCGAAGCCGGCGAGTGGGCGAGAGCAAGGTTCCGGGTATAGCGCATGCGCAGAGCATTACCGAATTCTTCGAGCCGGGCGACATCGCTGTCGGGCAAAAGGCCGCGGCGGTCAGGGGCGAGACCGAGCATCAACTGCGCACCGCGGCCAACGGTTTCATTGTAGGTGGTGAGCAGTTCGTTAAGGCTCTTGAGGGAAGATTCGTCGTTGGGATGCCAGAACCAGTGTCCATTGCGCAAGGGAGTATCGGCTTCGACGGGACGCCAGCGCAGGTAGCCATGACGGTCGATGACGTTCCAATTCTCGTAGGGAACACGGCCGCTTTCGTTTCCCACCCAGCGCGCGTCGCCATATTCGAAGAGTCCGGTGTCGGCGAAGACGATGGTATTGGGCTGGTAAGTGCGCAGAGTTTCAATGATCTCACCGAAGTTATAGACGTGGCCCGCGCTGCCTGCTCCATCGAGCCAGAATTCGACCAGGCCGCCATAGTTCGATGCCAGTTCAGAGAGCTCTGCCTTGTAGTAGGCGTCATAGGCCGCGAAGTCATTGTATTTTGGTTCGTGGCGGTCCCAGGGAGAAAGATAGATTCCGAATTTGAGTCCGTATTTGCGCGCGGCGCGGGCGACATCGCCGACCACATCGCCTTTGCCACTCTTCCAGGGGCTCGATTTGACGCTGTAATCGGTTTGCCCGGTAGGCCAGAGACAGAATCCATCATGATGCTTTGCAACGAGCACAACATACCGTGCGCCGGAGTCGCGAATGGCCTTCATCCACTGGTCGGGATCGAATTGAGTGGGATTGAAGACGGAGGGGCCGGCGGTGCCGTCGCCCCATTCGCGATCGAGAAATGTGTTGGTGGAGAAGTGGATGATGACGCCGAACTCGAGGTCTTGCCAGTCGATCTGCTGCGGAGAAGGTCTGATGTCGGAAAAGCTTTGGGAGGAGGCAAGCGGCGCGCTAAGAAAGAAGGCAAGCGCGGCGACTCTCGATCTATTGCGGAAAAAGTTCATCTCTAACTCCACGGTGACATGCTGCTTATTTCTCAATCGAATCGGGGCATGGCCGATCAAGTCGTTGCATTTGGTTCCTCACCGTTAAAGAAGGGATCGTTTTTTCATAATTCTCCAATCGACAACCTGTGAAGAATTGCTTAACCGGCCTTGCGGTCTATTTGCGCGCCTCAACGACCCGTAGCGTCACTATCTCGTGCGGATGGATGGCGAAATGAAACTGATTGTCTCCATCCATCGATACTGCCTTTTGGCCTCGCTCCACGGCATCGGTTTGGCTCACGTGGTCGAGATGCAGCCATGGGATTCTGACAGTAACATCGCGCTCGGTGCCGCCAAAGTCCAGAAAGCGCAGGATAGTCCCATTTTCATCTTCCGCGGGCTTCCAGGTCTCCAGCAGGACGCCCGCATCTCTTATGTCCAGAAAGCTCTCCCGGCTTTCAGAAAGACTTAGTGAAGAGTTAGCGGCGGGCGGCACGCCGGAAGGCTGCAATGTTTCATTGCGCCGATCTTGTGCTGAAAGGTTTACAGCCTTGTCCTGGGTGGTAACAACGTCCATCTCCATTGGAGTAATCTCTTCCCATCCCATACGGCTCAAGTCGACTGCGCTGACCGAGGCTGCACTGGTTATCGCATAGTGAAAGCTGAAGTGCCCTCCTTGACCGGCCCGATAGTTCGTATCCCAATAGTTATTCATTACATAAGAAAATATGGTTCCAGGGCGCTGTCCAAATGTATCCGGCCACGCGCCGCGGTTAATATCGCCCAACGTAACCAAGGGCGCGTCGAGGGGAAAAACGCTTCCCGATACCCCGTCCTGCTCAACTGAAACCCAGTGCTGCACGGTAAACCACTCATGACCCGCGCCTGGGTACATATCTTTCGCCGGATCGACGACTCCGGTTTGAATCTCATACTGAAACCGAGGCTGGCTGACGGCGAACGGAAAAGCAAAGTAAACGGCCTCCTTGCTCTCAACCCGTTTCTTGTCGACATCCGCAACGAATTCTATCTTCTTCTCGTGGTCGAAGAGGCGAATCTCCGCTTTGATCGAAGGCGTGTTCATATCCTCGCTTTCCAGGCGCGCAACTTCTCCATCGGGAGCGCGTACGACCGATACAATCCTGCCGTTATGCGCGGGGTGGATTTGCAAATCCGCTTTTGGATACACATGGCTATAAGCAAGAATTGTATTCGGAGACTTATCGCCTCCTGTAACATAAAGATATTCACCAAAACTGTAGGGGCTTACACGGCTTACGAGCTCGCGCTGCAACTGCTTGTCGTATATGCTGCGGATCGCGCCAGTTTCAGGATCAAGCAGCACCTTATAGTAGGGACTTTCAAGCGATGACCGCTGTTCCGCTCCAGGAATCATTGCCGTTTTCTGCGCCTCACGCATTGCATAGACCTTGTAGCCAACCGGCGGCACATCCCTGGCTACAAAGCAAACGTGATTGAATTCGCTTCCGCTACGGAGGATCTCGAAAGGCGCCGGTTGATTGGTAAGCACATCCACAATCTCCTGGCCCTTGTTCAAATCGACGGAGACAGGTCCGCTTCGAGTCCAGTTCAGACTGTTGAATACAATCAAGCTTCCAGGGCCGGCGGGAATGGCATCCGCGAGATTCGCCATGCTGCGCCGAGCGATAAAGTCCACCTGCGCGCTGGCGTTGACCTCATACTGTTCCTTGAACGCGAGCTGATCGACAGCTTCCATGCTGGTTGGGTCGGAGACGCTGTTATCGGAGTCCCATGTGTGCTCATCCATCAGCGCCATATTCGTCCACATGCGGCCTAATTCCGAATTGTCCGTTTTGATAAGTGGATTCACGTACGACGCCAAGGTGGCGAGTTTCTCCGCTGTTTGTCCCCGTCCCTCAGTCCAGCGCTCCATGGCAAGATAAGAAGCATCCGAGCCCGCGCCATCTTCCCAATACGGCCCGCCGTCTCCGCGGATGGCGGGAATACTGTCGCCAAACTGCTTTTCAACATCCTGGAGCGCTTCATGAAAGCCCGCGTACTGCAAGCGCGGGTAGACATAGAGGCTATTCCACTTCTGAGCCAGCTCTGCCTGTTGCGGGAAGAGATCCGTGTTCTCTACCTGCGTGCCATAGACAATCACGGCGTTTGCGCGATAGCCGGCATTTCCATACATCTGAAGATAAATAGGTAGCGTTTCGCGTCCAGCCGAGACCAGCGGAGGCAGCCCAAACAGGGACCTCATCTGGTGGTAATGGCGTGAGTACCACAGCAGCACGCGCTTGCCGTCCGGCCCCGTCCACCACATCGGCGAGTTCTCATGGAGACGGCCTTGGAGCAATACCGGAGCCCGGTAGTTATTGCTGCCAGCGGCCAGATACCGCAATCCCGCGGAAGCAAGGATGGAAGCATAGGACCATGAATATGAAGGAACGTCCGTGATATTGGCGTAGTCGAAAGGCGTGTCGTGGATTCTGCTCAAGTTGGCGCTTGGATACAAGGAACGGATCAAAGTCTCGGCAGTTGGTATTCCGGTAAGCAAATTGGCATATTGAGCGGGAACGAACAACCGATGGTCCTGGATAGCGCGAATAACTCGCTGTTGCTGGGCTGCGGAGCGGGTCTCGAGAAACTGCTGCAGGTCCCACTCCCCATCCAGGCTGAAGCGAAACTCCGGATGGCGGGCGGTCATGTCCATGGCTTCGTCAATGGTGCGGCTCTGAATAGCGGCGACCTTGGCCTGGTAATCGGAGTATCCAATATCGACGTGAATATGGGGAACGATATAGACGGTCCATTTCTTTGCGGGATCGAGCAACTGCCTGAATTGCCGCCTTCGGCCGTCGATCTCTACAGTTAGTTGGGCCTCGGTTTGAGGCTCAAACTCGCGAACCTGGAATGCAAGCCTTTCTTCGCCGAAATCGTAACCGCCATCCAGCTCGGCGCGATAACTCCTTTTGGCGATCGTCAGTTCCGCTTTGCTACCGGTTTCAAGCCGCCCGGAGTGGCGAATGAATGCTTCCACAGTTTCCAGCAGTTCACCGTTCTGCCGCCGGAAAAAGATCGTGGGGACAATTTGCGCGGAAGAGATCGGGACAGCCACATTTCGCGGGAGGCTATCGAGTTCGATGGCGTCGTAATTCAATCCGGCTCCGGGTACGGCTTCTTCCGCCTCTTCGACCGGCTGCAGTGCAATGCTGTTAGCTCCGGTCCGGAGGTAACTGCCGGGAAATGTGAACTCAACATTGGCGGAGGAGTAAACAGGATTGAAAGAGGAGCTGCCTGGGTCGCCGTTACTGTAGTCGAGCTTGGGGTGAAGATAAAAGTTGCCCTTCTTGCCGTTGATGTCGATCTGCAACGCTGGCACGCCGGCGCTCTCAACCAACAGGGCAACATGCAGCCGATAGTTTCCGGCCGGAGGACCCTGCAGCGAGAACGTGATGGCACGCGGAGCGGCAGCAATGTTCGATTCCTGTAACTTGTCCGGCGCGCTGAGCAGCGCCGGTTGCTCGGCAAACCAATCTTTTGCAGGATCGCTCTGAGAGACGATGAAGTTTATCTTCTGCTCCGGGTTCCCGGATGCAAACTCGGCAGAGGAGCGATCGAACTCGCCGATTTTGAATATCATGTTCTTTGCGGAATCCGGCGCCGTTTGTGCGCAGAGGCCGGAAGCAGCCAGGACAGGCCATAACAGCTTGAGCATCGATCTTCTCTTGTAACCTAAAGCCATCGCTTTACCTTCCCTTTGTCGATTTCTGTGGCGGCCAGGCGGGGGTTCGAACCTGGACTTGAATGTGGCCTTGAGGCTGCCTTCGCCTGTCTCATACAACTAGCACCTGAACGCCGTTAGCTCCGAAGCCGGCGACGGCTTCAGGCGCGATTCCGGAATCGGTAACCAGGATGTCGATGTCGGTGACGGAGCAGATAAGAGCAGGACTCACCATTGCAATCTTGCTTGAATCAGCCACTACAATGACCTGTTTGGCCTGCCGGACCATGGCGCGAAACACCGCGGCTTCGTCCGGCTCAATGATGGTGGCGCCGCGCAGTACATCCACACCGCATGCGCCGATGAAGGCCTTGTCAAGAAACACTCCGCTCAAAGTCTCCATGGCCGTTGGGCCGGTGAGCGAGAACGCGCCCGTCCAGCGCATTGTTCCTCCGGTCAGGGTTACGTCCAAGCCGGCCTGAGTGTTCAATTCCATGCCGATGTTCACTGCGTTGGTGATGACACGAATGCCGCTGCGATGGCGGATGCACCGCGCCACCTGAGTGGTTGTGGTCCCGGCTGTGAAGCCCACAGTGTCATGCTCGCGGATTAATTCCGCGGCCACCAATCCGATGTGGCGCTTCTCCTCGGCAAAGCGCCCTTCGCGCTCCTGATAGGAGGAGTCGAAGCGGAATGGCTCGTACTGCGTTTGACCGGCCAATTTGGCGCCGCCGTGGGTGCGGTGCACCATGCCGCGCAGTTCAAGCCGCGCGAGGTCGCGGCGCACGCTGGCCGCAGAAGCGCCAAGCTCGGCAGCCAATTCATCGACAGCAATGTTGCCGTGGCGCAACAGTACCTGGAGGATTCTCTTGGCGCGTTGATCAGTCTTTATCGACATAAGATTGTTGAACTATATTCTTGCTTCTCTCCGCATATTACATGAGATCGCAGGGATTCATTAGCCCCGAGCAGCATGCAGAATCCGCGCCTTAAACGAGTTGCACGGCGGGCCGCTTGCGGTCCAGGCGCTCAAGCGCGCTCATCAGCTCGCGCACGCTCTCTTCGCGCACGGTAAATCGCCGATATTCGCGGTTGCGGAGGTCGCCCATGGCCATGTCCTGCTTGCGAAAGCAAACCGGGCTGAGAAAGACGGTCCTGGCGCTGGCATGGAAAGCGGTGGCGCCAGTCGCCTGAGCGATTGTGGTGATGGTGGCCGGCGTGATGCCGCCGCCGAGCATGATGGCAATGCGCCCCTTGGCGGCCCGCACCATGCGCGTGATTTCAGTGATGCCACGGGTGACGCTGGGAGCGCCGCCGGAAGTAATGATGCGGCATGCGCCCGTGGCGAGCACATCTTCCAGTGCCGCGAGCGGATCTGGCGTCATGTCGATGGCGCGGTGAAAGGTTACGGGCAAGGGACGGGCAAAGTCGACCAACTGCCGCGTGCGAGCGACATCAACAAAGCCTTGCTGGTCAAGCACGCCAAGGGCAACGCCGTCCGCGCCAAGATGACGCACATGGGCGATTTCCTCCCGCATAACATCGAATTCGAGATCGGTATAACAAAAGTCGCCGCCACGGGGGCGAATCATGACGAACAGGCCGATGGCAATCCTGCGGCGGACTGAAGCGATCAATCCAGCGCCAGGGGTGATTCCGCCTTCCAGCAGATCGGAGCAGAGTTCAACGCGGTGAGCGCCCCCGCTCTCGGCCGCGATCGCGGACTCCACGGAATCGACACACACTTCAAGGTCCATCATGACTGCGCTCCTTTCCCAAAGTCCGGATCCTCGCTGAACATCGTAGCATTCGGCGAGGAACCCGGGAGTGAGCAAAAGCAGGGCTGCCGCGACAGATCGCGGCAGCCGGCCCGCAGGCTAGAAGCTGTACTTCAAAGAGAACTGCAGGTGACGCTCAGTGGATCGAGGACCTTGGAGAGAAATGTTGCCATAGTTGCTATCGGTGATTCCGGTATCCAGGTTGCCGTAACTGACGATGTTGAAGGCGTTGAAGGCGTCAAAACGAAAACCTATCGAGTGTTCGCCGACAATGCTGAAGTCCTTGAATGCCGACATGTCCGCGTTGAAGTAGCCGGGGCCACGCACGGCGCCGTTGCTTGAGGTGCCGAAAACGTTGTTGGCGGGCACGCCGAATGCGCAGCTGCCGTTGTCCAATCCCGCACTGAGGCAGGGAGCTGCCGAGGGGTCGGTGCCGAACCAATTCTCATTGCTCCGGCCTGCGACCTTCAGTTTGCGATACTGGTTGACGCGGCTGCTTCCATAGCTGTTGGAGTTGTTCCTTCCGCCGGTAATGACCTCCGGGAATCCGGAATAGGCGACGACAGCGGTGGAAAGCTTCCAGCCGCCGATGACCTCGTCCATAACGCGGCTGGCCGAGGAAAAGTATTCTTTGCCGCGTCCAAACGGGATCGCATAGACGGCGGTGGCGGAGAGGTTGTGCTTGATGTCATACCCGGCCGGATCCATGTCGGCGCCGCTGTTGTAGTAATTCTGGAACGCGCCGCTGAAGCCATTGACGTTCAATGAGTAATTACCCAGGCTGTTGGTCATCGCCTTGCCATATGTGTAGTTCACCGTGTATTCCAGGCCATGACTCAGGCGCTGCCGCAGGATCACTTGCAGCGCGTTGTAGTTCATCTTGGCGCGCGACTCAGTAATCAGCAGTCCGCCGTTGCCGCCTACGCCCAGCGCGGAGTCAACGCCGGCCACGCCAATGTACGGGCTGTTGTAGAACGGGGCCGAGGTCTGAACATTATTGACGGTCAACTGGTTGACGTTGCCGTAGTCTTCAATGTGCTGGCCTATCTCTCCAACGTAGCCTGCTTGCAGAGAAGCCGTATTGGAGAGCGCGTATTCGACCGTGAGGTTGTACTCCTGAACGTACGCGGGCTGAATGTTCTGCGGATACGCGGTGTAGCCGTTGTTGGAACTGCTGTACTGAATGGAGGTGTCGGAGCCGGTAAAGCCCTCTTCGGCGGTGTTGGGCGTGGGCTCGATTGGCAAGGTTGCGATGGTCGGGGCGCTTACCGAGAAGCCCGCGGCCTGCAGGAAGGGCGCAATGGCCGTCAGGCGCTGATTGAACGAGTTGCCTTCGAAGAAGCTGGTGGCGCCGTATCCGCCGCGGATGACGGTGCGCTGGTTGAGTTGATACGCAGCGCCCAGGTGGGGCATCCATTGCCGGTAATTCGGCTGGTAGCAAGCCAGGTTGCTGCAAATTCCTGCCCCAGGGAGAGCGCCCGCGGGAAGGTGGCCGGCATAGTCAATCTGTCCCGTCGTCAGGTTGATGTTTCCGCTTCTGTCCTGCTCTTCGACCCAGGGCTCGTCGAACTCGTAACGGATGCCGAAGATCAACGTCAGTTGGGGGCTGATTTTAAAATTGTCCTGCGCAAAGCCGGCCGTCCGCCATTGGCGCTGTCCGACGTTGACGCTGGCCAGAGTTACCCCTCCGGACGATACACGGTCGAGCACAAAATCCGCCGGGCCATAGCCGCCGGAGCCGTTGCCATTCGAGGTGAAGGCGCCGGAGTAGCTCAGCGAACCCAGATAGCCGTCGTTGTTGCCGGTGGGGTAGTTGTTCTGGTAGCGGCGCGCGTCGATGCCCGCGCTGATGAAGTGCCGGCCATGCTGCCAAGTCAGGTTGTCAACGTAGCTGTAGGTGTTGTCGATGACGCCGCCATTGTAAGCCGTCGTGCCCACGTCGCTGACGTTGGCGTTGAAGCCCTGGTTGGTAAAGCCGTTAAACCTCTGGTTGGGGAAGCTGATTCCAACCTTGGCATTGCCCGCGGTTCCGAAGAGGCCGGTTGTATCGACTGGGAAGCCCTGATTCCAGTCCGTTCGCGTAAATCCGATACGCGCCGAATTCACCAGGGACGGCGAAAAGGTATGTACCCAGTTGGCGCCCGTAATCCACGTGGGGTACAGATTTTTTCCCGGGAAGGTGATGGCCAGAACCGCGACTGAGCCGTCATAGGCGTGGGACACCGCATAGAACCCAGTGAATTTATCCTTCGCGCGGGGGGCGTATTCAATCTTTACGTCGCCCTGATTGTTGCCTTTGTAGCTGGGATTTGGCGCCTCGTAATTGTTATCCGCGATTCCATCGCTGGGGGATACGCACGTGCCCTTGCTTGGAGTGACGGGATTGTCGACGCCGCAATCCGGGTAGAGCGTTGGATTGGCAAAGAGGAATTTGGCTACCGGATTGACGATGGGGACGCCCAAGTTGCCGGCATAGGGAGCGAAGCTGTTTTCCGGATCGTAGAGCTGGATGGGATTGGCCGCGGCAAGCAGAACCGAGAAATCGCCGTGCCGCATAGCGTCCGGAATCACGCTTGCCGTGCCCACCCCGCCCACGTGCCAGCGCGATCCCAGGTAATCGCCAAAGAAGAATAATTTGTTGTGCAGGATGGGCCCGCCAACGGCGCCCCCAAACTGGTCAAATGAATACGGGCTGGTTGGAATGCCTTCATAGCCGTGCGCGTAAGAGTTTGCGTCGAATCTGTAATCCTGCACGTAACCGTAAGCCGCGCCGTGGAACTGGTTGGTCCCGCTCTTGAGCACGCTCACCACACCGGCGCCGTTCACGTTGCCGTAATCGGTGGGAGAATCTGCCGTTAGAACGTGAATCTCCTCCAGCGCCTCCGGCGCGGGACTATAGGAGATCAGGTTGTTATACGTCTCGTTCATGTCGATGCCGTCCAGCGTGTAGTTGTTGGCCTGTGCGCGGTTGCCATTGAAGTTGGGCGTGTCGGAGTTATAGGTGCTGCGCTCAAAGCTCGTCGGGCCGGAGGTTCCGTAGGTACTGACCGCACCTGGCATATACAAGGTCAAGGCTGAGAAATCCAGGCCGTTGAGCGGAAAATTCCCAATGGTGTTGGCGGTAAAGGTGCTGTCCAGGGTGGGGTCGCTGCTGTTGAGGATGGGCGCCGCGGCGGAGACGTTCACGGTGGTGGAGGAACTTCCCACAGCCATCGTGACGTTGAAGTTCGCGGTCTGCAGAACCTCCAAAACAAAGGGCGGGAGGGTCTCCGTATTGAATCCTGTTGCCTGCACACTGACCTGATAGTGGCCGATGGACAGAAATTCGATACGGTAGATACCGGACGAATTGGTGGTGGTTGTGGTATCCACGCCCGTATCGAGGTTGTGGGCCGCTACGTGAGCGCCGGAAATAACCGCGCCGGTGGGGTCTGTTACTTCACCGGTGATGGAGCCGGTTACGGTCTGTCCAAAGGCCATGGAGATGCACACCGTCATGGTGAACGCACATCCAAGTGCAAGTCGGAGGAAATTCGTTTTCATGAGGCCTCGCTTTTTCATTGCGTGTGAAGCCGAGTGTTTTCGGCATGACGACGAACGGGATCGACTCTATGCAGATGGGAGTGCGACCCCTAGAAATGCCGGCCGGGAGATGCGGATCGCGCGCCATTGGCATCGAAACTGGATTGCGCGCTTCCTGACTGTACGTTTCTTCTCCTGGAAATCCTGCATTGAGGTCGCCGCAGCTGCTCCAAACCGTGTACGCGGTTGATTGTGCGCGGATTGGCCGTTCCGAAGCAGCCCAATAGCCGGGAATCAATATGAGCAGAAGAGTAGCCTAAAATGCTTAAATGGTCAATAATTATGCGCATATGGCAATTATGCTATATTTTATTGCTAGAAATTGACGAATATAAAGCGAAAACCAGAGAGCGCCAAGACGCTTACCCTCCAAACACGAAACGAAGATGCTCACTAGACCCCCGCTTCCTTCTTCGTGGCTAGGCGTTCAAACGGTCATAAAATGGATGCCCCGGAGCCGTGGCCAACTCCGTATGCGCCACCCACAAATCCTCTTGCCGCTCTCGATGATGCCGCCTGCCCATCGCCATAACAAAAGCTCACAAACAGTCCGTGCGGATAATGCAAAGCACCAGCAGCACGAATCAGGACTTGCACCACGGACTGCTAGGCTCGAAGCAGAGTTCTTCGCGCCAGAATAGCCGTTGCCGAGGTATCGATTAAGGACCAGCAAGTCTTTCATTCTAAATGACATTAACGACCGAACAGTACAAATTATCAAAGATCAACACGTCAATAACACGAAAGATCACTGAAACAAGGCCCAAATCGGCTTGGAGTTCGCGGCCATCGCGCGCGAGATGTTCTTTGTTGTCAATCAGATAGACACCTAGTCCAGAACAGGAATGACCTCGCCATCAACATAGATACGCCCTGGCACCGACCACCGCCGAGCCCGATCCGGCCACCGAATTGGCTGTTCCCAGGGGAACCGAGATGGGGTTAATTTAACGTTTACACGTCACGAGAGTGCTTCTATCCCCGGTCGTAGAAATCACCAAATAGGTCGGGGGAACACATGTTCCTACCAAAGCACAGGAGGTTACAGGGCAAACTCCACCGGAGCACTGGAGGTTACGGGGCAAAGGAGAAATATGGATAGCATGATGCCGGACTTTCCTTCTCGCGCTGATCTGTTGCAAGCAGCAATCGTCAAAAGAGCTGATCGTCAAGCTAAGTTGTTGGAATTACAGGTAGAAATGCTCAGAGTAGCTCGCGATACGCTCAGAATATCGGCAGCCATCGACGCCATCTCGCCTGTCTGGTGGCTCTGGTTGAATTGCCTCGGAAAGGCGGCACGCGTCTTTACCGGCTTCGCTTACATCACGCGCAACAGCTGGTCGCGCGCACGCCGCGTGGTGGCCAAGGCTGAGTATCTCGACAAGGGCGAGAACCCGCGCTTCGTTGTAACTTCGCTAACTCCGGATAAGTGGCCCAACCAGGACCTTTACGAGAAGTTCTACTGCGCCCGCGGGGAAATGGAGAACCGCATCAAGGAGCAGATGTGCCTGTTCGCCGACCGGCTCTCCACCGATGAAATGAAGGGCAATCAGCTACGCCTCTACTTCTCCGCGCTGGCCTACTCGCTGATCGAAGCGCTGCGCCGGATTGGCCTCAAAGGCACAGAGTGGGCCCAGGCGCAGGTCGACACCATCCGCCTCAAGCTGTTCAAGATCGGCGCCATCGTCAGGATCAGCGTGCGCCGCATCCTCCTCCAACTCAGCTCAACCTATCCCTGGAAAGACACCTTCGCACAAGCCTTCCACGCACTGCGCTGTTGAAACACGCTGCGGTCGACCAACCCAACTTCCACCTCAGTCCATGCCCCGGACTGGCGGAGCCATGCGCAAAACACAAGCTGCGAAGCTCAAAATAGTCACGCAAACCTCACAAACTGACTTGCCAACTCACCCACCACACAAAATCGCAGCAAAACACTTGCCGCACGATCAAACGGCTCGCCGAATCAGTGCCTGTGAGAAATGCAGGCTAAACTTAATACTGTTCACTTAACGAAAGTTGTGGCATTCTGTATGGGACAAAGACAGGAGGCCGCAGATGGCGCGTACGGTTGCCCAACTCCCTCCGGGTGCCCGGATCACGGACTACATCAGCCT